>FWPV01003478.1_pt1 | contig 35586 bp, 29 predicted proteins | sample 2228371 | NCBI WGS metagenome assembly FWPV01 (sample SAMEA103939776, study PRJEB20133) | metagenome | reverse complement strand
TCCGACGGTCGGCTATGAGCTGTTCACCAATCGTGTCTCCTTTGCCCACCACCAGATTCAAAATTCCTTCCGGCAATCCATGCGACTGCACAATTCGGCCGCTGATTTTCATCACCGCAACGGCGCACAGAGCCGCTTTGCTGGACGGCTTCCAGATGACCGTATCGCCCGCTACCAGGGCAATCATGGCATTCCACGACCAGACCGCCAGCGGAAAATTGAACGCGGTGATCACCCCGATTGGGCCAAGCGGGTGCCATTGTTCATACATGCGGTGCCGCGGGCGTTCACTGTGCATGGTGCGGCCATACAGCATGCGCGACTGTCCCACGGCAAAATCACAAATATCGATCATCTCCTGAACTTCGCCTTCCGCCTCCACACGGATCTTGCCCACTTCGAGACTGATCAGTGCACCCAGCTCCTGCTTGCGCTCACGCACGGCCTGGCCAATCCGGCGCACGATCTCACCCCGTTTGGGAGCGGGCACCATACGCCACTCTTCGAATGCCTCACGGGCCCGCGCCGCCACCTTTTGCAAATCCTGCACCGACGCCTGCCTGACCGTTGCGATGGACGATCCGTCAATAGGGGATGTGGACGTCAGATCGTCGCCCGTACTCTGCAGCCAGTCTGCTCCGGTGCAGACACCGGAATTTATTCCTTCCATCTCCAGCCGATGCAGTATCTCCTTCATAGCGTCACCTCACTCGGTAGCCAAAATCATTTTCTTGAACACTGGTCCAAAAGAAACATTAAAGGCCTGTTCTGTCCTGCCGTCACCCCGCTACCTCTCCAATGGCCTCTGCCAAGATGGCAAGACCCACTTCGATTTCGTCCCGGGAAACACTCAACGCGGGGCAGAAGCGAATGGCATTTTCACCGCACGGCAATAGCAGCAACCCTCTGCTGAAGGCTTTCTGCAGAATCTGGTTGCGCCAATCCGCAGCCCGTTCCTTGGTGTGGCGATCCCTGACCAGTTCGACGGCGACCATCAATCCGATTCCGCGCACGTCTCCCAGGCATTCAAAGTGTTTCTGCAAGTCGCGCAATCCCACCAGGAGCTGCCCACCTCGCGCGGCGGCATTGGCCATAAGCCCCTCCTCCAACAATTCAATGGTGGCCATGGCGGCCTTGCAGGCGATGGGGTTGCCGCCAAATGTGGAGGCATGCGATCCGGCTTCCCACGTCATGATGTCGGCACCCGCCACCATGGCGCCGAGAGGCATGCCGGAGGCTATCCCCTTGGCCAGAGCAATGATATCGGGCTCTACCCCGAAATGCTCCATGGCAAACATCCTCCCCGTTCTGCCCATGCCCGACTGAACTTCATCGGCAACATACAATATATCGTATTTTTTCATTAACTTACTTAACTGCTGGTGAAACTCGGGCGGCGGCACAATGTAGCCGCCCTCCCCCTGGATAGGCTCGACGAAAATGGCGGCCACTTCTTCGGGCGGCACCGAAGTGCGAAACAGCGGATCTTCCAGCCAGTTGACACAGGCAATGCCGCATTCTGGATGACACATACCGTATGGGCAGCGGTAACAGTAGGGATAAGGAATATGTGTGATTCCCGGCACCAAAGGATTGTAGTATTTTTTTTGTATGGCTTTGCTTGCCGTCAGAGAGAGCGCGCCCATGGTCCTGCCGTGAAAGGCGCCGAAAAAGGCAAGATTGAGCTCCCTTCTGCTGTGCCAGCGAGCCAGCTTGAAAGCGGCTTCCACGGCTTCCGCTCCGGAGTTGCCGAAAAATACCTTGCGCTGCCTCGCACCGGGTGCCAGTTTGGCCAGTTTTTCCGCCAATTCAATTTGCGCGGTGTAATAGAAATCCGTACCGGACATGTGCAGCAGCTTTTGAGATTGGGCAACAATAGCCTGGACAACGCGCGGATGGCAATGACCGGTGGCACACACGGCAATGCCCGCGGTCAAGTCGAGGAATTGGTTGCCGTCGGCATCGTGCACCCACAGCCCTTCACCCCTTTCGACCACAAGAGGGTAAATGCGCGTATAGGATGGAGAAACATAAGCGTGGTCCGTTTCGATTAACCTTGCGGCCTCGGGGCCGGGCAGTAAAGTCTTGATAATCGGCAGTCTCATGCTTGCAAAACCTGTATCAGTCGGTCAGTATGGTTCTTGACAAAGCCTCCTCTGGTGACGCGATCATGCAGCAGGGGTTGCGAAGAGGCCACAATGAATGGTGGTAATCGTACTCCAAGGATTACACGCAACGGCGGCAATATGTAAACAAAATGTGATAAATTTTTTGTCAGCCCTTCACCCGGGAATAACGACAAGGACCCTGTTCAGCAAGCCGGGAGCGTTCCTGGAGATGGGAGAGAGAGCTCGTCAACAAGGTTCTAGCCAAGTGTTGCACCTATACTTATATTTTTTGATGTTGATTTTGCTTAGATGCCGCCCGACAATCCCAAACTTTTGAGAGGGTGTTCTCGGACGGTTTCCCGGCATGTATTCAGCCAATCGCGGCCATGGCCAATTCAATTTGACCACCAAAGGAGCGGGATATGCCCAGACAAGAAATCGAGCTCCCCTATCGCATCGACTATCTTTCTATTCTGGATGAACAGGGGAAAGTGGATCAAGATCTGGAACCGGATGTGGACAAGGACTTTTTACTCAAACTGCACCGCGGCATGCTGCTGGGGCGCAGGTTTGATGAACGATTACTGCAGTTGCAGCGTCAGGGCCGCATGGGTACCTTTGCTCCCATCACCGGCCAGGAAGCGGCGCAAATTGGAGCCGTAGCGGCGCTGGAAGATTCCGACTGGCTGGTGCCGTCTTTTCGTGAAATGGCAGCGGAAATATGGCGGGGTAAGACAATGGAGAATGTGATCCTGCTCTATGCCGGCTATAACGAAGGCGGTGCAATCCCCGATGGCCTGAACAATCTGCCCATAGCCATTCCGGTCGGAACGCAGACGCTGCATGCCGCCGGTATTGCTTATGCCATGAAGTATCGTCAAGAGAAGCACGTGGCTATGGTGTTTTTTGGAGACGGCGCCACGTCCGAGGGAGATTTTCACGAAGCACTCAATTTTGCCGGTGTATTTCAGGTCCCCGTCGTATTTGTGTGCCAAAACAACCACTGGGCCATTTCGATTCCGCGATCCAAACAGACGCGCTCCAAAACTCTCGCTCAAAAAGCTCTGGCCTATGGAGTGCCCGGCATTCAGGTGGATGGAAACGACGTCCTGGCTGTCTACTCAGCAGCCCGGGAAGCCGTCGAGCGAGCCAGATCGGGTGACGGGCCGAGCATGATCGAATGCGTCACCTACCGCATGTCGGTGCACACCACTGCCGACGATCCCAAGCGCTATCGCAGGGAAGAAGATGTGGAAGGCTGGGTCGCAAAGGACCCCATCACGCGATTCGAGAAGTACCTCAAGAGCAGGAAGATATTCACGGATAAGAAGATCGAAGCCATCGAAGCTGAAATCAAGCAGGAGATCAAGGAAGCCGTCGAGCGGTCAGAAAAGAAAATGGAAGAGCTGGGCGATCCTCTCCTCATGTTCGACCACGTCTTTGCAGAGCTACCCCCTTATTTGCGGGAACAGCGTGAAGAGCTCCGCAAGGAATTACGGCAAGACAGCACCTAGCGCGCTCCATCACGACCGAAGAGAGCAAAAGGAGTGAGACCGATATGGCGAAGATGACTATGGTCCAGGCCATCAATCTGGCTTTGAAGCAGGAGATGGAAAAGGATGACAATGTGGTGGTGTTGGGCGAGGATGTCGGCGTGGACGGCGGTGTGTTCAGGGTCACTGAGGGATTATTCGAGCAGTTCGGCGAAAATCGGGTCATGGATACCCCCCTGGCCGAAGCCGGCATAATCGGCTTTTCCATTGGCATGGCCCTGTACGGCTTGAAACCGGTCTGCGAGATTCAGTTTTCCGGATTCACCTACCTCGGCTTTCACCAGTTGGAATCGCATGCGGCACGGTTGCGAGGACGTTCGGCGGGGCGTTTTACCGTACCTATGGTGCTGCGCGCTCCTTACGGCGGGGGAGTGAGAGCTCTGGAACATCACTCGGAGAGCCGTGAGGCCTATTTTGCCCACACCCCGGGTCTCAAAATGGTGATTCCGTCCAGCCCGCGCAATGCGCGAGCGCTCCTTGTCAGTGCCATACGCGACCCGGATCCGGTCGTTTATTTCGAGCCCAAGGCCTTATACCGGGCCTTTCGCGAAGAAGTGCCCGAGGACGAAGAGACCATGGAGCTCGGACGCTCGCGCATCGCTCGCGAGGGAAAAGACATCACTCTGATTTCTTACGGAGCTATGCTGCATGAGACCATGCAGGCGGCTTCCGCATTGCACCAAAAGCAGGGGATTGAAGCCGAGGTGATCGACCTGATGACCATTGCTCCTCTGGACGATGCTCTGTTTATCGAGTCCGCCCGCAAAACGGGCAGAGTGGTCGTCATTCACGAAGCCCCGCGCAGCTTTGGGCCGGGGGCCGAGGTGGCGGTCCGGCTGGTCGAGAAATCCTTCCTCTACCTGGAAGCCCCCATTCGCAGAGTGACCGGATTTGACCTGGTCATCCCGCTGTTCCAGAGGGAAAAAGCTTATCTTCCCGGTGTCGACCGGATCGTTCGAGCCGTCCGCGAAACACTCGATTTCTGATGTTCTCAAAGGAGTCGCCATGCCAAGAGAATTCAAGCTTCCTGATTTGGGAGAGGGCATTCATGAAGGAGAAGTCGTTGAAGTTCTGGTGTCGGTAGGAGACGCAGTTGAAGACGGCTCACCCGTCATGATCATTGAAACGGACAAGGCGGAAACCGAAATCCCCTCGCCTGTCAACGGCGTTGTCAAACAGATCAACGTGAAGGCGGGTGATATCGTCAAGGTAGGCGATGTGCTCATGGTTTTCACGGAAGCGGGGGAGGCGGATGCCAAAGGGGAGGCAAGGCCGGCCGGAGAGGAAACAAAACAGGAGGGTGCGGTCGAGGAAAAGGCGGCGCAACCGGAAAAGGAAGTAAAAGAGGAAGAAGGACAGAGAGAAGAAACGGCAGAGCAGCCCGGAGCCAAAGGATCGAAACCGGGACCGGTTCCAGCGGCTCCTTCCACACGGCGTCTGGCGCGCGAACTGGGGGTCGATCTGCATTCCGTAACGGCGAGCGGCCCGGGCGGCAGGGTGACGGCGGAGGACGTGCGCGCCTTTGCCGCAAGGGGCCAGCGCCCTCGGGAAGCACCCGCCGAGACTCCATCGACCCAAAGGGAACCCGCCGCCCCGCCGTCTCCGACCGAATCCGGACCCCTCCCCGACTTCACTCAATGGGGGCCGGTCGAGCGTCAGCCGCTGCGTTCCGTGCGTCGTGCCACGGCCAAGCGCATGGCCCAATCCTGGTCACAAATCCCCCATGTCACCCACGCGGATGAAGCCGACATTACCGGGCTGGAAGCCTTTCGTCGCAAACACAAGCAAGAAGTGGCAGCCCGCGGAGGGTCTCTCAGCCTGACGGTGTTTGCCCTGAAAGCGGCGGTGGCTGCCTTGAAAATGTTCCCACGTTTCAATGCCAGTCTCGATAGCGAAAAGGAAGAGATCATCCTCAAAAATTATTACCACATTGGAGTGGCAGTGGATACCGACAAGGGGCTGATCGTCCCTTCCATTCGCGATGTGGACCGCAAGAGCATTTTCCAGCTTGCCAGGGAACTGGATGAGCTGCTTGCCCGCGCACGTGAAGGAAAAGTCGATCGCGAAGACATGGTCGGAGGCACATTCACCATTACCAACGTGGGCCCATTGGGCGGCACCGGTTTCACTCCCATCATCAATTACCCGCAAGTCGCCATTCTGGGACTGGCAAAAGCGCGCTACCGGCCGGTGGTCATGGGTGAGGAAGGGGCATTCAAAATCGTTCCGCGACTCATCCTGCCGCTGATCGTGGGGTTTGACCACAGAGTGCTGGACGGAGCGGACGCGGCCCGCTTTATCAACACAATCATCTCCGCCCTGCATGACCCCGAACAGCTGCTCATGACAATGTGACAGGAGGATGACGCATTATGGTGATGGGAGAATTCACGCAGGAAGCGCAGGTGCTCGTCATCGGGGCTGGGCCGGGAGGCTATGCGGCCGCTTTCCGAGCCGCTGATCTTGGCCTTGAAGTCACCCTGGTGGATATCGCTGAACGACCCGGCGGAGTGTGCCTTTTTCGCGGCTGCATCCCGTCGAAGACCCTGCTGTACGTCTCAGAGTTGATCCACGATGCCGGGCGTGCCAGAGAGATGGGAGTCGAGTTTTGCAAACCTGAGATCGATTTGGCCAGACTGCGCGCCTGGAAGAACGATGTCATCGACAAGTTGGCCAACGGCCTGACTCATTTGAGCAAGAAACGGGGTGTTCAGTTGATTCAAGGGCGGGTCAAGTTTGAAAGTTCTGAAATGGCCCGCCTGTATGATTCAAGCTCAGAAATCACGCACATCAAATTTCGTCACGCCGTCATCGCCACCGGGTCCAGCGCGACCGCCCTGCCCGGGGTTGAATTCAAACAAGACGGCCGTATCATGAGCTCGACCGGAGCACTGGAGCTCAGGGATATTCCGGACACGCTGCTGATCATCGGCGGCGGCTATGTCGGCGTCGAACTCGGTTCCGTCTATGCGACTCTTGGCAGCGAGGTGACCCTGGTGGAATGGCACTCCAGATTGATGTCGGGAGCCGATGGAGACCTGGTCGAACCGTTGGCCAGGAAACTGGACGGCTTGTTTCACGCCATCCATTACCAAACCAAAGCGGTTCACTTTGAAGAGCATGAAGACCATGTCGAGGTGGAGTTCCAAGGAACGGCTGCGGAAACCCGGCAAAAATTCGACCGGGTGCTCATAGCCATCGGCCGCCGACCCAATTCTACCAATCTGGGCCTGGAGAATACCCGAGTGCAATGGAATGACGGGGGGTTCATCATGGTTGACGAAAAGCAGCAGACCGGCGATTCAAAAATCCTCGCCATAGGTGACGTGACAGGTGGTGCAATGCTGGCTCACAAAGCCATGTACGAAGGTAAGATTGCCGCCGAAGTGATCGCCGGCCATCCTGCGGCTTTCGACGCGCAAGCTATCCCCGCCGTGGTCTTTACCGATCCTCAGATCGCCTGGTGCGGATTAACGGAAGAGGAAGCCGGACAACAAAATCGCCCGGTTAAAGTGACGCGATTCCCTTGGTCGGCCTCGGGTCGAGCCGCCTCCATGGGGGTCTCGGCAGGGATGACCAAAATCATCATCGATCCGGAGACGCAAAGGGTGTTGGGAGTTGGCATTGTGGGAAGGGAAGCCGGCGAAATGATCTCCGAGGGAGTACTGGCAGTCGAAATGGGGGCGCTGGCCGAGGACCTGGCTCTGAGCATTCATCCCCACCCGACCCTTTCCGAGAGCGAGGAAGAGGCGGCGGAAGCATTCCTCGGCAGTTCAACTCATATATTGCCGTCACAACACAAACAAAGGTAGTTGTGAAAATCCTCAAGCCAAAACCGTCATGCAAGCCCTGCTGAATGGAGAACCTCTGGAAGCTCGGTGGCTCGGCACCATGGACTACCAGGTCGCGCGCCGCCTGCAGGAAACACTTGCCCTGGATCGCGCCGCCGGCCTGATTCCAGACACTTTGCTCCTGCTGGAGCACCCGCACACCATAACGCTCGGCCGTCGCGCCAGAGAAGAACATGTACTGTTCAGCCGGGAGCAGTTGCGTGAGGAAGGAATTGCGGTTTACCACACCGATCGCGGAGGTGATGTCACATATCACGGACCCGGCCAGCTGGTGGGTTACCCGGTGTTCAATCTGCGCAACCGCACCGGCCGGATCGGTCGGTACTTGAGGGATCTCGAACGGATGCTCATCAGCACCCTGGCAACTTTCGGAATGGCAGCCCAGGCCATGGAAGGCTTTACAGGAGTGTGGATCGACCGCAAAAAAATCGCCGCCATCGGAATCCGGGTTGATTCCAGGGGAATCACCGGGCACGGATTTGCCCTTAACGTGGCAACGGACCTGGGGTATTTTAATAAAATTGTCCCCTGCGGCATAGCAGATAAAGGAGTGACCAGCATGCAGCAGTTGCTGGGGAAGCCTGTACCGTTGCCCGAGGTGGCCCATCGAGTGGCGACGGCATGGGCCGCCATTTTCGGACAGTCTGCAGAGGGTCAGGACTGTCCAGAGACACCCCGGCATGATGAGGTTCGACGATGACAACCAACACTATTTCCCGGGAGCCACATGGCGATTCTCTCCCCAAGCCTGCCTGGATCAGGGTGAAACTGCCTGCGGGAGAAACCTGTGCACAGCTCAAGGCTTTGATTCACAGCAAGTCGTTGCACACCGTGTGCGAAGCGGCCCGCTGTCCCAACATGGCCGAGTGCTGGGGGTGCGGCACGGCCACGTTTATGATTCTCGGGGACGTGTGCACACGCGACTGCCGTTTTTGTGCGGTCAAACACGGTCCGGTTGATACCCCCGTCAATGCCTCATTCGAGCCGCTCCAGGTAGCACAGGCAGTTGCTTCCATGGGGTTGCGCCACGCGGTCATCACTTCCGTCACCCGGGATGATCTGGCGGATGGCGGAGCGGCCGTCTTCGCAGAAACGGTCCGGCGCGTGCGGGAACACGCTCCAGCCTGCACCGTCGAATTGCTGGTCCCGGATTTCCAAGGTAACGACGCTGCGCTGACAACGGTGCTCGAAGCATGTCCGGAAATCCTGGGGCACAACCTCGAAACGGTACCGAGACTATATCCGATTGCACGGCCGCAAGCCGATTACCAACGGTCCCTGCGGTTGCTGCAGTCGGCTAAATCAATAGACCCGGATGTCGCAACCAAGTCGGGCATAATGGTCGGCTTGGGAGAAACCTGGGAGGAAGTGCTCACGGTCATGTGCGATTTGCGCCGAATAAATTGCGATATTCTTACCATCGGCCAATATCTGAGCCCTTCCAAAGCTCATGTGCGGGTGCAGCGATACTATACGCCGGCTGAATTTGCGACCCTCAAACGGATTGGCCGTCGAACCGGCTTTTCTCACGTGGAATCCGGCCCCTTGGTGCGCAGTTCGTATCATGCCGAATCCCAGGCCAGAAAAAGTATCATAGCAAAACATAGAGGTGAAGAATGCATAATTTAGTCATTGTCTCCAACAGGGGACCCTACGGATTTACCGAACAGGTCTTGACCGATGCCGAACAGGCACTGCGCAAAGGTGTGCTGCCCAATCGGCCCAAATTTGGCGAGGGTGGACTCGTGCAGGCGATGGCCGGCCTGTTAAAGCCCGGCAGATGGAACCCCATATGGGTGGGGGCGTCCATGGGCGACAAAGACTCCGATGTGGCAAACGGCCATTACTCCCATTTGTTCGACAAGCTGTACCAGGAAAAAATCGCTCCGGAACATTTCCCGCACATCGATATTCTTCCCGATAAACGAATTCGTTTCACATTCAAAGAATATGACTTCAACATGCGCTTCGTATTCTTCGATACCGAGCATATGCACAGTTATTACAGCAAGTTTGCCAATGGCTTTCTATGGCCGCTCATGCACCTGACCAGAGAGCCGCTGTTTTACAAAATAAAGCGCGAATTTCCCAAACCGAGCTTTGAAAAGAGTGATTTTCTGCAGTACATGAGCAGCAGTGTCACCTTTGCCAACACGACTTTTGACGAAACCAGAAGAAACAGAAAACTGTGGCAGAAAGGCGACGACTTTGTGGTCTGGATTCAGGATTATCATCTCATGCAGGTGGCCGATGTCTACAAGACGCTGCTGGTCGAGGAAGGATTTTCCTGCGACGACAAGCAACGAATTCACGTCGGCCAGTTCATCCATACACCGTTCTTTAACATCCACGACATCCAGGGCCTCATCCGCGAAGACAAGAGAAACCGGCTCAAGGCCGAGCGATTTGACCCCTTCCCGGAAAGTGTCGAACAGGTCTTGAAACGGCTCACGTGGGGCATGCTGGCCAATGACTTCATAGGATTTCACACCAAGGAATACTGCGACAACTATCTGGCTGCGTTGCAGGAATGGTTCCCGGTCGATATCCGGATTGCCCAACAATTTTACGAAATAAGCCATTCAAACGGTGTCACCACGGTGGGCGCTTTTCCCATCGGCCTGGACGTCGATCGCATCATGGGCGAAATCGCACCGGACAAACGCCTCGGTTATGTCTGGCAAGACCACGACCTGCTTGCTCAAATCATTGAAGACAAGGGCCGGGGACGATACGTCTTCGGAGGTCTCGAGAGGAGAGACTACACCAAGGGGCTGATCGAAAGGCTCAAGATTTTTCAGCATACGCTGGCAATTCTCAGGGAGGCGCCCAAGAACAAGGAAGCAGACCGAAGGGACGCCCGACTTTACCAAGTGACCTCCCCCAGTCGCCTTGCCAACCCGGCCTACCAGAAGCTGAGCGACATGATGGAAAGGGAAGTGATCGAGGCAAACCGGAGAATGGCTCGCGAGATCGAGCCCATCATTCACATAGACAAGGGTGTACCGCCTCCAGAAAATTACAGATTTCTTCGAGAAACCGATGTCATGCTGGTGACCCCATCGGAAGACGGCATGAACCTCGTCGCCATGGAATACATCTTGTCGCAAAAATTCAAGGGAGCCGAGGAGCGCGGGCTGCTGGTGCTCGGCAACAGCGGCGCCGCACGAATATTCAAGAGCAGAGGGTTTGGCGAACAGGACGGCATCATTTACGTCAACGCCGCCAAAGCGAAGAGCGCCGGCGGCAAAGTGGCCGAAGCTCTATTGAATGGAGCCCGCTTATCCGAGCGGATCATCCGCTATGTTGAAACCGAATGCCGCGTCGATGATTGGGCGCAAAACAATATGGAAGCCATCCTCAACAGCAGGAAGGGAGATTGAGCGGCAGAATTCAAAAGGCTGTCCGCAGGTGGTGCTGTCCTCTCCCCACCCGCCTCTCTTGGAGGGAGAGGGGGCTTGGGCATGGGAGCTAACGTGATTCCTTGGGCAGAAAGACGCTGAAAACCGAGCCCTTACCCAGTTCGCTCGCCACGTGGACACGTCCGCCATGCCCTTCGACGATGGCCTTGACGGTTGCCAGCCCTATCCCGTAGCCGTCTCTTTTGTCGCCGTCCAGGCCACGATGGAAAAGGTCAAAAATATACGGCAGCTCTCTGGCATCTATCCCGACCCCCTCGTCACTCACTCTAATCACCACTTCTTCTTCTGTTTCGGAAGAACTGATCTGCACGTTGCCCTGCTCTTTGGAATACTTCAGGGCATTGTCCAGGAGATTGGTGAAGACCCGACGCAGCCGATTGACATCGGCATTGATGATGGGCAGGGGATCTTCAATTTTGAGCTCCATGGTCAGGCCCTTGGACGCAGCCCTGACCTGATAGGTTTCGTACAGCTCCATGAGCTCCTTATCCAGCGAAACAGCGCGAAAGTTGAGTTTGAGCCTGCCGGTTTCCAAACGGGAAAACTCGAGAAAATCATCCACCAGGGTTTCCAGCTTGGCCGCTTCCGTATTGATAATTCTCAGATATTCTTGTTTCTTCTGTTCATCCAGTGTGTCCGATTTCTTCAAGAGCCGCAGTCCAAGGCCGTGGATACCCGTGAGAGAAGACCTCATGTCATGGGCAAACATTGAGACAATGTTGGCTTTTTCACGTTCCAGAGCTTTCAGCGGAGAAATGTCGGTGATGACCGCGAAAGCGCCTCGGTAGTCACCGTGCGCATTGAAAATGGGCACTGCGGAAACCAGGCTGGCTCTTTTTTCGCCCCCTTTCCCCTGCCATGTCGCCTCATAGGAGCAAACATCTCCCTTTGTTGTCCTGACCATTTGATCACACAGCATGCTCAATTGGGATTCATCAATGAATTCCTGCAGCCGGTGTCCGACTATCTCACTGCGCTCGCGCCCGAACATCTCGCACAGCTTGTCGTTCACATAGGTGATAACACCCTCTTCGTTTTCCACCACGAGCCCTTCCTCCATGGTCTCTACCAGCTCCCGGTAGCGCTGCTCGCTTTCGCGCAACGCCGCCTGCACCCGCTTGCGCTCCTTGATCTCCCTCTCCAGTTCCTGCACCTTTTCTCTCAGTTCATGCGATTGCGCGACCAAAAGTTCCTCCCGCTCCTGGTAATAATCAACTTTTTCTTTGAGCTCCGTAGGAGAGACCCTCAGGTTGGCGAGAATTTCAGCGTACATTTTGGATAGATCCCGTCGTTCGCGCGGAGTGAACAGCGTTCCCTGCTGCATGGTGCGGTGCGCGGAAGCGGCACCGATGGAACCCGCCAGGTACCTCTCAACCGCGCTCTGCAGATCCACCAGTTCCGCTATGGTTATTTTGCTGCGACTGTCGAGGTCGGTTTCCACTATGGATTTCGTGACAATTGCCTGCGCCTCGGGCCCGGCAAAAAACTGGCCGAGCAGTTGTTCAATCTCTGCCCTCTTCTCCCGCAAATCGATATATGCCTCCCCATATCGAGCCATTCGCAGGGTGGGCGCTGCGTTCAGCACTCCGACAAAATCTTCCGTCAAACTCTTTTCTTCTTCGCTCTGAGCAAAATACAGGGAACCCAGCACAAACAGCCCGATATTCAGCACCATGCTCCAAACCAGGGTGTGACTCAAGGGATCCAGCCCGGTCAGCCCCAACAGCTGTTCCGGATGCAATAGCCGGAGGCCCCACGGCCCCTGCTCCAAAAGGGATGCAGACATCCACCCGTTGCGCACAAAAGACGGCAGCAACTGAGTGTAGCACCACACCATGAAACCGGCACCCAAGCCAAGCATGGCTCCCGCCTTGTTTGCTTTACGCCAAAAAATCCCGCCGAGAACCGCGGGAGCAAACTGCAGGACGGCGGCAAATGAAATGAGTCCTATGCTGACCAGCATATACGGCTGAAAGATCCACCGTTCGAACCCGTAGCCGAGTACTATCAAGCACGCCACGGCGACCCAGCGGCAACGCAGCAGATGACGCTTCAAGAAGCTCAGCCATTGCAGCCGCTCGACCAGCGGCAGCAAGAGGTGGTTGGTCATCATGGTGGCCAATGTCACCGACGTGATCATAATCATCCCGGCCGCCGCGGAGTAACCTCCAATGAAAACCAACAAGGTCAGCCACGGTTTTAGATGACGCATGGGCAGCAACAGAACGAATCGATCAGCTTCCTCGATCCCGTAGCCCTGAAGCAATCCCACCACAGCAATGGGAAGCACGAAAATATTGATCAACAGCATATACAGAGGGAAAAGCCACATGGCCGTGAGGATGTGCCGTTCGTTTGAGTTTTCCACCACCGCCACGTGAAACTGTCGAGGAAGCAACATGATGGCAGCCATTGACAGGATGAAATAACTCATCCAGGTGAAATACTCCGAAGCACCACCTCCCCAGGAGTTGATTCCATCCTGGATGGAATTCTCCGAGAATCGCTGGAAAATGTCGGAAAATCCACCGTAGAGAAAAAATGTCACAAAAATTCCCGCCGCCATAAAGGCAATCAGCTTGACCAGACACTCGACAGCCAGGGCCATAACCATCCCCTCATGCCGCTCAGTCGGGTCCAAACGCCTGACGCCGAGGACGATCGTGAACAGGGCGAGCAGGATAACCGTTATTGAGCCGAAGTTGGCGCTGAACCACGACGTCTGAGCGGCCTGCATCGGCGCACTGCCGGCAGCCGCTGAAGTGACGGTGGCAAAAGACGATAGAATTGCTTTCAACTGCAGCGCAATGTAAGGCAGAATCCCGACCAGGGCCATGATAGAAACGATGGCGGCAAGCGGTTGCGACCTGCCGTAGCGGGCTGAGATAAAATCCGCTATGCTGGTGATGCGATGGGTATTCTTGAGTCGCACCAGCTTGCGCAGAATAATCCACCACAGAGAGACAACCACTGTCGGGCCGAGATAGATCGGCAGGAACAGCATTCCTGAAGTGGCGGCTTTACCGACACTTCCATAGTAGGTCCAGGCGGTGCAGTAGACGGCCAGAGAAAGAGAGTAGACAACGGGATTGTTGGCGGGGCTCCTGCCTGTTTCTGAACGCCTCTCGACCCACAACGCGATCATAATCAGCAGCCCCATGTACAGGCAAATGGAGGTGAGAACAACAACTGGGTTTAGCATTCATAGTCCTTATCAAACGCCGTCTGTTCTCAGGTAACCTATACAAATAATGATCAAAACAAGGATAAATATGGCCCACATCAAAAACAGGTAGAGGAAAATATCCTCCAGGGTTTGCAGATCGAACAACCCCAGCAGCGGCCAGTTAAACAAAATAAACCCCAGCCAGGAAACCAGCAGCAGAAGCTCTGAATGCTTTAACAGCCGACGGATTCTGTTCACAAACCAGCCTCCTCGCGCAAAGTCTTCAGGTTTTCGATGAGTTCCTGTATGAAAGAGATGTCCCCACCCGCTATGGAAATTGAGTTATCAACCAAAGCTTTATGTTATTCTATTGGCTGCAGTGAATTTGGTCAACGGCAATTAAGGTTAGCATAAGTGTTTGATCAATCGCTTACATTTGCTGACAAAAGGGTCGAGATGACACACAAACCGATAGATATCCTCATCGCTGTCGACGGCTCGGAGAACTCCTTTGACGCGGTTCGCTATGTGGGACGTCTTCTGCCCGGCGGCAGAACTCGTGTGACTCTTTTCCATGTCTTCAATCCCGTTCCCGACAGCCTGTGGGAGCTCAACAGCACATCCAAAGAATCCGTTTCGACCGGTGAACTCACCTCCTGGAGAAAACTCTACAGGAGCTCGATCCAAGACTTCATGCAACGGTCCGGAAAAACTCTTCTGGAATGCGGATACAGTACCGACAATATTGTCATCGCGATCCAGGACTTGACCACCGGGGTAGCCAGGGATATCGCGGAAAAGGTAAACGAAGGATTCGACGCCTTGGTGTTGGGACGCAGGGGCCTGGGGCAATTGAAAGGTCTGATTTTCGGAAGTGTCACCAATAAACTCATCAACCACCTCAAACAGGTAACCGTTTGGGTGGTGGGCAACAGCCCCGGTACGGAGAGAATTTTGGCTGGAGTAGACGGATCGGAAAGTGCCATGCTCGCAGTCAACTACCTGGGTCATATCTTTGCCGAGCATCTTCCGGAGTTGCTTATGCTGTACGTCACCCTCGGTCTGGACGCTGCCGGCGAGCGGTCCTTCCCGCCCCAGGCAGGCGGGCGCGACCTTCTGCACCTGGCCAAGGAGCAGCTGCATCAGGCACAAGCCAGCATGCAGTTGCACTTCAAAGAGTGCATCGACAAGCTCGCCGCGCAAGGTGCAGATCCAGGCCGCATCAAGACGCGGATTGTCCCGGGAGTCTACAGCCAGGCGGGTGCCATATTCGGAGAGGCACTGACGGGCGATTACGGCACCATCGTGCTTGGTAGACGCGGCCTTTCTCGAGTGGAAGAATTCACCATGGGAAGCATCAGCAGCAAGGTACTGCAGTTGGCGGAAGAAATGGCCGTTTGGATTGTTCAATGAAAGAGCGGGCCAAGACAAAATCGATCATCGTTGGCCTGCTTATTGTTTTTCCCGTCGTACTGGATCACCGGCCGACCAATGATTAAAGTGCTGTCATGTATGAAAGGAGGTGAGCCATTATGGCACAGCAAACGGTAGCAAAGAATCAGGATAAAGTGGTCAACGGCGTGAATGTGACTCAGTTGTTCAATACCATCGATGCGGTCAAGGCAGATTCCGCGATCGCCAAATTTAAGTTTCGCGTCACAAACCAATGGATCAACGGCGGCCACAACCGCACAACCATTACCGATTTTTATGGGGCCAAACAGGAACATCGCCATACCGAACCTTTCGAATTGGACGAGGACGAACCTCAGGTGCTGTTGGGCGAAGATTTGGGCCCGAATCCGGTGGAATACCTGTTGACCGGATTAGCAGGGTGTCTCACATCGTCTCTGATCTATCACTCAGCCGCCAAAGGAATCGCTATACGAGGCGTACAATCCCGTTTGGAAGGGGACTTGGACCTGCGAGGCTTCCTTGGATTATCGAAGGATGTCAAAGTGGGCTATGAAAACATTCGAGTCTATTTCAAAATCGATGCCGATGTCTCCGATGAACAAAAGGAGGAATTGATCCGCATGGCACAAAAGTACTCTCCCGTGTTTAACACGGTGTCAAATCCCACCGCGGTCACCGTAGAACTGGATAAACAATAGCACAACAGAGAAAGAAAGTCGGCAGCCCGTGAACAAGCTCACCTTTTCACGGGCTGCTCTCGTTTGGCCTTTCAGCGTGCCCCACATCGGTAAGCGCTACTGGCGCGAGACCATCCGTGACCATTCCTCAAGAAGAATTCACCCCGGAGATTGCGCGATTTCATCCGCAACCATCTGTCACGCCGAGGAAATTCCGGCGGCCAACCACGCCCTACAGACACGGTTTGCCTGTCAAATTTCCCCGTGCCCGACTCTATGGCAAATGTCGCAGCCTGTTGAAATGTTCGCTAATCGGTCTTAATTTATAAGGAGATTGTTTATTTACTCGGCAACGATAAACCCATCACCTTAAAGGCTCCAGGGAGCCGCCCGATTAGAAAGGATAACTTCACCAATGGCTATCGTAATCGAGAGGGCCGGCACACAGAAAAAAGCGAAAGATAACCTGCCAGGACGTAAAAAACCAAACGCTTTGGCATTCCACAAGGCAAGACCACGCTCCTTTGATACCCTCGGGCTTTATCTCAAGGATATCAAAGGCTACCCTCTGCTTACCCGCGGTGAAGAAAAGACCCTTGCCATACGCTACCGCGAGAAGGGTGACATTGAAGCCGCATACAAGCTTGTCATGTCCAATCTCAGACTGGTGGTCAAGATCGCCATGGACTTCCAGCGCTACTGGACGCAGAATCTCATGGACCTCATTCAGGAAGGCAATGTGGGGCTGATGCACGCCGTGCAAAAATTCGATCCCTACCGCGGCTACAAATTTTCCTACTATTCTTCTTTCTGGATCAAGGCTTACATAATCAAATTCATCATGGACAATTTCAAACTGGTCAAAATAGGCACGACCCAAGCTCAGAGGAAGCTCTTTTTCAATTTGCGCAAGGAAAAGCAAAGGCTCAAGCTGAAAGGCATCAAAGCATCGCCCGAACTGCTGAGTGCACGCCTGGATGTCAAAGAGTCGGAAGTCATCGAAATGGACCAGCGCTTGAATGGACGAGACGTTTCCCTGGATACACCGATCAAAGAGGATTCTACCAACACGCACAAAGACTTTCTTCCGGCAGAGACTCTGCCCGCCGATGAACAGCTGGCCGACAAACAGGCGAGAAGAATGTTGCACAGAGAGCTCATGAGTTTTCGCGAGCAGCTGCACGGAAAAGAGGCGGCCATCTTTGATAACAGGCTGCTCACGGAGGACCGAATGACACTGCAGGAAATCGGTGACCAGTTCGGCGTCAGTCGTGAAAGAATTCGCCAGATAGAAACCCGGGTTAAAGAAAAACTCAAGATTCATCTGGTGGAAGAAGTGAATGATCTGGATATGTTGCAACAAAGCCTTGTCAGTGCTTAGAAGCGATCGCAAAATGTCCCCTCCAGCGTCGCCCCGGCGCCTGCCGGGGTCTGGAAATACACAGCAGTTCCATTTTTCTGACACCTCGCCAGCATCCCCCCGGAAAACTGGGTCGGCCATGTCGCTCGTGACTTGAGATCGGTGCACAACAGCTTCACATATTGCCCGTGTTATTTCCGTGCAGTTTTGGTCCGGATGCGCTATAAAGCTTCCTCCCCAAAATAACAGGTGTTCACTGTAAGGAGTCTGTGTATGGCAACAACGAGTTACTGGGCGGACAATTATGTGGAGAAGGCGCGAACTGTCGAGGAAGCCGTCAGCCTAATCCGATCGGGACAGCGAGTTTTCATCGGTTCCTCCTGCGGAGAACCGCAATGCCTGGTGCGGGGACTGTCACAAGCAGCGAACAATTTTACCGACCTGGAAATCGTCCGCCTGCTCTCTTTGGAGAGCACCCCACTCACTTTGATCGCAGCCAAGTCAAAAAGCCAGAGCTTAAACATCAGATCGTTCTACCTTGGTTCCGTCAGATCCAAAGAGCTGGCCAAGAATATGCGCTTTCTTACCCCCATCAACCTGTCGGAAGTGCCGCGCCTCTTCAAGAGTCGGTTGCTCCCTCTGCATGTGGCATTGATTCAGGTCAGCCCCCCGGATGATTTCGGCTGGATGAGTCTTGGAGTGTCTGTCGATGTGACCCTGGCCGCCGCCTTTTCCGCCGACCTGGTCATTGCTCAGGTCAATTCCAGGATGCCGCGGGTGCTGGGGCAGGGATTCATTCATGTAAACGATGTGGATGTTATTGTTGAACACGAAGAAGAACTGATCACCATCGGCGCCTTGCCGGAATCGGAGCCGGCCAACATCATCGGCCGGCATATTGCGAACCTGATCGACGATGGATCAACCATCCAGATCAGCCTCGGCACCACGCCCCAGGCAACCCTGTTGGCTTTGTCGGAAAAAAACGATCTGGGGGTTCACTCACAATTCCTCACCAATGACATGATGCACCTGGTCTCTACGGGCGTCATCACCAATCGCAAGAAGGGATTCAATGAAGGCAAACTGGTGGCCAGCATCGCAATCGGCACAACGGAACTGTATGACTTCCTGGATTCCAATCCATCCGTTGAATTTCACTCCTCAGACTATGTGAACGATCCGCGCATCATTTCCCGGCATCACAAAATGGTCTCCATGAACGTCGCCATGGCGGTGGATCTCACCGGCCAGGTCGCCGCCGATGCCCTGCCCTTCAACTATTATTCGGGGGTTTCCGGAACGCTCGATTTCATACGCGGCACAGCACTTTCGCAGGAAGGCAAATCCATTCTGATGCTCATGTCCACCACCAGCGACGGCAAAAAGAGCCGCATTGTCCCTCTGCTGCATGATACCGGGGTGGTGGTCCCCAGAGGCGATGTGCAATACATTGTGACCGAATACGGGGCGGTCAACCTGTTCGGCAAAAGTTACCAGGAAAGAGCCATGGCCATGATCAGTATCGCTCATCCGGATTTCCGTGAAGAGCTGTTCCACGCCGCCAAGAAAATGGGGCTGCTCGGTGCGGAACGTACTTTGAGCGAATCGATCCACGGCATATACCCGGTAAAGCTGGTGGAAACACTGGAAATTGACGGGGAAATGGTGACCATCAGGCCGACCAAACCGGTGGACGAAAGGGCCCTGCAGGAACATTTCTATACCCTCGACAAGCAGGATGTTATTTCCCGTTTCTTCCGCCCCAAGACGAGCTTTTTGAGGACCGACGTGGAAGGGATGTCACGCACCGACTACCAGAAGAATTTGACCCTGGTTGCCGTGGTGGGCGAAGTCGGATTCGAGAGAGTGGTCGGGGTTGGCGAGTATTACCTGGAAGAAGCGAAGAACATGGCGGAAGTGGCCTTTTCCGTCAGCAAAGACTGGCAGGGCAGAGGTCTCGGCAGGATCTTGATCAACAAACTCTCAGAGGCAGCCAGAGAAAACGGCATTGCCGGCCTGTTTGCCTATACCTCACCCGAGAACCAGCGCATGATGAAACTGTTCATGACCTTGCCTTACAAGGTGAGGACGGTCATCGAGAATGAGTTGTTCCTCAGTTGCACGTTCGGCGAACCGAGTTGATTTCCACTCGGCCGCTCCCTCCGCCCCGCTCCCGAGCTTCCGAATACGGTCATTGTCGCACCAAACCGAGGTGGTGTTCGGTTTATCCGCAAGGTTGCTGGATGAGTTTATCCCACCCGGACTTCCCATAATACCGGATCGATCCCTTTTCTTTGACTATCGGGAATCCCGCCTCTTCCAACAATTTAACCAGTTCTGAGAACTTCACATTCCTTCTCCACCAAAACGGACTGAACGGCTCAATATCGGCGATAACCGGTGCGCCCGGATTGGTGCTGAGGCGACAACAAGCCTCTGAGCTTGACAAGCCAAAGACTGCGCATCCGGTTGATTGCTGCGTTCGGCCTCGACATTATTCACCGAAATCTGGCGGTTCCCAATTCTTCAAACGGTTAAAATCGTTCTTATCGCTGTAGTGCTTCTTTAAGTTGTTGAGCTGCCCCTCCGTCAACGCTGGTTTCATCTTGCGTGATGTAAGGGGACGCTATGTTGCGCGCTTGTATGGTGCGCCCTTCCAGACAGCTGCCCCGTTTGCGGGCAGCGATGCCGCGCGTCATGGCCGCACGATCTCAAATTCCGGCGTGGAGATTTCCCCCGGCATAGCGTCCCACAGTCTGTTGCAGAAAGCTGCGTTGATCTTGTATCGGCCGGGGGGAATGGTTTCTGGAAGCTGGTATTGAATTCCCAGCATCTCGCCGATGTCAGCAAACTCGGGGCAGTCGCCATCGGTTTGGCGGGCAAAGGACGGCTTGAAATCAGTGACCCATTGCATGCTGCCGTCGCGGTCAACGCGGTTGAGCACGAATTCTCTCTGCACTCCAATGGGAAACGCGGTCATGCGGATGAATCGCAGTGTCACGACGTCGCCCGGTCGATAGCGGTCAAAATCGGTGATCAGGCCGATCAATTTGTTGTCTTTTGAGATATCGGTGCCCACCCCCGAGGTGGTTTCATCCCAGGAGCGCGCAGGTCCCACATCCACGTGAACCAGTTGCCCGTGATAGTAGCCGGTACCCCCAAACCCGAGATCCTTGACATAATTCCACACCCGCTCGGACGCTACTTTGCCGATTTTGATATCAGCGGCCATGCCATACTGATGGAGACTCGCCTTGGCGGCCAGCCTGCCTTTGCTGCGCAGCTTCGTGTTGTATTGCGGGCTCCTCCAGCCCGATACGATTTGTATCCTAGCGCCCGGCTCAAGTCGGTCCTGCAGGAAGTCGATAAACTCAATGAGCCTCAAGGAGATCCTCGAGAGCGGCTCTCCATAAGGAGCTCCAAAAACGCCTTGAATCGCCTTGAGTGCCTCTTCATCATAGGCGCCGCCGGCAGCCCGATAACTGCCATCAAAGGTTGCTCCATTCTTGGGATTGAGCAGGTTGATGCGGCCGTCGCCGCCGTATAAGTAGCGGCTCGCAGAACCGCCGTCCGCCCAGCAAAAAGCGCAGGAAGCAAACAGGCAGGCCATTGAAAGTACCAACCTCTTGAGAACTCGCCATCGGCGCAGGCGCACCAGCAGTCTTTTCATTGAACCTCTCCAGCTGACAACGGAATCGAATCGCACATCCGGCAGAACCACCTGGGGCATCCACCCCCTCCATTTTCACCAAGGGAAACCTCGGTCGTCACCCTGAACTCCTATAACGCATCCCATTTGCAACAACCAACGATTTTTGTTATCAACAGCCATAACTTAGCATATATTGGAGTTTACTGATAGGGCCCTGAACGGTGGCTTAATGATTTTCTTTTGCCGGGGAGTCGAAATGGCTGACAAGAATAAAGTACAGGCGGTGGTTGACTACTTGCGAGCGGAATTCCCACAATCCAACATCGAGGATTGGCCTGTTGCCGCAAACCAGACCCATTTCTTTCGCATCACGGACGAAAAATCATCCTTTCAAACCGAGGTCTTCGAGAGCTTTCTAGCCCAACATGACGCAGCTTCAATTGCCGACAGGCTGCGCAAATTTACCCTTGCGGAACATCTGCGCGAACTTCCGACCCATGTTGTGCTGGTCACCGAGGTTGGTCTCAAGCTTGATTATGAGTGAGTCATGCAGGTCATTCTTGGTTGCACCGACCGTCAGTCAACAGCTTCGCTGGCCATGCCGGGGCAGAAATTGAAAGGGAGTGGGGAAAATCATGATTTCAAGGATCGACCATGTTGCGTTGGCCGTAAGAGATTTCGAAGGGGCGGAAAAGTTTTTTCGATCCGTCCTGGGAGCGATACCTGGAAGTGAAGGTGGTGACGAAGAGCTCAAGTTTTTCTGGAGGATTTTTTCCCTTGGGGATCTCAGCCGACTCGAGATTTTGACGCCGACCCGTGAAGGGAGCTTCCTTGACAACTTTCTCAGACGCAGCGGCCAGGGTGGAGTGCACCACATCACCCTGCAGACGCCAAGCCTGGCCGCGGCCATGGAGTCCCTGCAACGTCTGGGCATCCCTTATTTCGGCCACAAAGAACATGGTGACAAGTGGAAGGAGTTGTTCATCCATCCCAGGGACGCCTTTGGCGTGCTCATTCAAATCGCAGAATTTCGCGCTGACGAGTGGCTCAGTGAATCGGTCAACCTGCCGCAGGGGAAGAAGTGGTCGATCGAAAAGCAGGATGACCGGTTTGTTTTACATTTTGCCCACCCCGGTGGAGGCAGAGTCACCCTTCATTTTGAACGCGGCCAACTGGAGCAAATGCTCAGAGAAATAGGAAAAGTGATGGAGCAAGCGTAACTCGGAGATGCTTGGCAGCGATTATCGCTACCGGAAAGCCAGAGGAGGCCGCAGCTGTGTGGGATCTGCAAGAGCTGAAACGCCACCGGGAAGTCATTGATCAGCTGGACTGGGACATGACACCCGAGAAAGCAGTGGAGACCTATTTGGAATGGGGAACGGGATGGTCCAGAAAAGGCGAATTCGTGCGCTATGACGGTCAAATATCCTATTATTTTGTCATATATGACTGGGAAAAGCCGTTGCGGGTGACCCTGGTGCGAAGAGACGTTGAAGGAATGCAGGAAATCGCGGCCATTGATGCGCCCCAGGAGTTGATCCAGGCGGCCATATACCAGGGAGGGAAAAAGCCCGGAGTGGGCGTCTATGCCATCACTGACGAACTGGCCAACTGGCTTAAGAATGCTCTCTACGGCTGATACAAATGAATTTGCCACATGATAATTCGGGCACAACCGAGAGCGACCAGGTGCAGAAGCGCCGCGAAGCTATCCTGGAAGCCATTAGTTTTGCGGCCGAACGGTTTCTGAAAACCGAGCCCTGGCATGCCAACCTGCCCGAGATACTTGAAAGACTCGGGCGTGCCGCCCAGGTCAGCAGAATTTATATTTTGCAAACCGAGACCGATCCGGACGCGCCGCTTTCAAGCGAACAACCCCACCACCCGATTGTGCACGAAATTGTCTTCCCCAGCCAGGAACCATGCACTGAGGGTGTCCATTTGCAGGACCGGCAGACAGCCAGATGGCTGGAATTGATGCGCCAGGGACAGTCTATTCGAGGGCTGGTAAAGGAGTTCCCGGAAGATGAAAAGCAAATTTTGCTCTCCCAGCGAATAAGATCCATTGTCACCGTACCGATACTGGTTGAAGAGAATCTATGGGGGTTCATCGGTTTCGACGAGTGCGCGGTGGAACGCGGCTGGTCAAACATCGAGGTTGACACCCTCAAGACGGCGGCCAATCTTATCGGCGCAGCGATTCAGCGTGAAAAGTCCCAGGCCAAACTGCGTGAGAGCGAGAACAGATATAAAGAATTGGCCGATTTACTGCCGCAGCCGGTTTTTGAAACCGATCTGGAAGGCCGACTCACTTTTGTCAATAAGAGTGCCCTGCAGCATTTTGGTTACACCCAAGCAGACCTTCGTAACGGGTTGAACGTCTGCGACATGTTTGATTCCAAACAGCGCGAGCAAATCAGCGAGGCGATGCGCCGGCTGTTGTTGGGAGAAGGCGTGGGCAGCACCGACTGTCATGCCGTGCGCAAGGATGGCAGCACATTCCCGGTGCTCCTGGAAGTGGCCCCGCTCTGTCGAGCGGGCCTGGCCGTCGGGCTCAGAGGGATCCTCATCGACATCACCGAGCTCAAACAAATGGAAGAAATGCTGAAGCAAAGCGAGCAGCTTTACCGCATGATTTTTAATCACTCGCCGGTGGGGATCATGCAATTTAATCAAGATGGGATCGTTGTCGCCTGCAACGATAAATTCCTGGAAATCCTCGGGCAAGAAAGGGATACGGTAATCGGCGTCAATTTGATAGAATCGGTGCAGGACGATGCACTAAAGCAAGTTGTGCGGACATCCCTGAAGGGGCAGACGGGCTGTTTTGAAGGAACCTATACGCCGCCAACGGGAAACGGGTCGTCCCTCATCAGAACCATATTCAGCCCGATCACATCGGAAAACGGCGATTTCTTGTGCGGCCTCTGCATCGCCGAAGACGTGACCGACCAAAGATGCTCCGAGCAGGCTCTTAGACACAGTGAGGCCCGCTACAAGGCGATTGTCGAAGATCAAACGGAACTGATATCACGCTTCACACCCGACGGGGTGCTCACCTTTGTAAACGACGCCTACTGCCGATACTTCGGCGAAGCCGCAGCGCAATTGATCGGCAACAATTTTTGGCATCATGTCCCGGCGGAAGATCAAGAACGGTTCAAAAAGCACCTGGAGAACCTGAGCTGCGAGAACCAGGTCGCCACCATCGAACATCGGGTGTATTCTTCCTCGGGTGAAATTCGCTGGCAGCAGTGGACCGATCGAGCCATACTCGATGAAGCGGGCAACGTCATAGAAGTGCAGGCGGTGGGCAGAGACATCACCGAGCGCAAGAAGGTCGAAGAGGCGTTGCTCGAGTCGGAGAAGCAAATGAGATACCTGTCCGCACAGATTCTAAAAGCCCAGGAACAGGAACGCCAGAGGATAGCCCGGGATCTGCACGACAGCATCATTCAGTTGTTGGCCACCATAAAGATCAACTTGCGGGCCGGCCTGCGGCGCATAAACTGTGACCGCCATGAGGACACCCGTGAATCGTTCGAGTCCATCGTCGCCATGGTACAGGAAGCCATCGAGGAAGTGCGCAGGGTTTATACCGGTCTGCGCCCTTCTATGCTCGACAACCTGGGCATTCTGGCAACCCTCTCCTGGGCATGCCAGGAATTCCACGAGATGCATGCCGCAATCCGCGTGGAAAAACGCGTCGATATTAGCGAAGAAGAAATTCCAGACACCTTGAAGATCGTCGTCTACAGAATTTTGCAGGAAGCTCTCAATAATATTGCCAAGCATAGCCGTGCAGATCTGGCGGACATTTCGTTGCGCAAAGAGGACAACAAGATCGAGCTGAGCATTAGGGACAATGGCTGTGGATTTGACCTGCAGGAGGTGCTCTCGCAACGGAAACTCAAGCACAGCCTGGGACTCGTGAGCATGAAAGAACGCACCGAGCTCGCCGGGGGATCATTCCTTATCGAATCGGCCCCTGAGCGGGGAACGACCATCACCTGCGTGTGGCCGGCACCCACCTGAAAGACGCCGGCCGGCGGGCATGAGCCACCGGCGGGTGGAATGCGCTGCGGGGAAGGACGATCTGCGTCATGAATGGGATGATCTTTTGACCTGCGGAAGCAGGCAGGAAAACAGCAAGCTCACTCCCGATGCCGCCAGTGCGGCCAGAAAAACAGGCTCTACCCCCTGTGCGATCGCCTGCCGGAAGGCCCCCTGCAATTCCTCCGACATCAAGGCCTGGATGTGCGGCTGAAAAAGACTCTGGATATTCTCGGCGAAGTCTCTCGGAAGGGACTGAAGCAAGGCAGCACCTTGACCCCCGGCCCCCAGCACCGCCATCCCCTCGGCGAGCGACGTCGACACGAGGCTCCCGGCAACACCAATGCCTATAGTGCCGCCCAATGTCCTACTGAATTGATGTGAAGAGGTTGCAACTCCCAGGTCCGATACTTTCAGACTGTTTTGCACCATCAGCAGGGTTCCAAGGGAGACAAATCCCATGCCGAGCCCGGCAATCGCCAGCACAATGGAACAAACCCACAGGGGAGTCGTGGCTGCAAAAATGAGAGGAATACCCGCCCCGGTCATCAGAAGGATCGCTCCAAACAGGCTGAAAGGTTTTTCCCGGGCGCGATTGATCAGTTGTCCACAGACCAGCGCACCGCCGGACCAACCAAGGCTTAACGGAATCATGGCGAGGCCGAGTTGAGCAGGGGTCCTGCCCAAAGCCCCCTGGATGAAGAGGGGCATGTACGCCGACAGGGAAAATATGGCGAAACTGCTGAAAAACGCCGCTCCATTGGCCACACTGAAGCCGCGTATGCGGAAAAATTTCAAATCCAGTATCGGCTCTCTGGCCCTGACTTCCGCCGCCCAGAACAGCACACCGGAGATGACCGCAACAACAAGAATGCCCAAGATTTGTGGAGACATCCAGGCGTAGCTCCGGCCGCCCAACATGAACACAACGAGCAGGGTGAGCACCAGCACGGATAAAGCAGCCGCTCCCAGATAATCGATCGCGACTTCTTGTTTCTTTTCGCGCAGATCAGTCAGGTAGAGCCCTATACCGAGCAGCGCCATGGCGCCCAAAGGAACATTGATATAGAAAATCCAGCGCCATGAAAAATAGGTCACGATAAACCCGCCCAGAGCCGGCCCCAAAACGCTGGCGATACCCCATACAAAGCTGACCAGGCCCATCATTTTGCCGCGCTGAACCGGTGCGGAAAGATCTGCAATCACGATGTAGGCAAGGGCGAAGTTTCCTCCGGCCCCGATTCCTTGCAGGGCACGAAAGAAAATCAGTTGAGTCATGCTGTGGGCGGCCCCGGCCAGCACCGAACTGACGAGAAAAACCGATATGGCGAACAGGTAAAGCTTCCTGCTGCTCAGCAAATCGCACAACTTGCCGAAGACAGGCAGAGAAATGGCCCGGGTGAGAAGATAGGAGGAAAAGACCCAACTATAGAGGTGCAGCCCGCCAAGTTCTGAAACGATGGTGGGCATTGCGGCACCTACCACCAGAGCATCCAGCGCGCCCAGAAAAAGAGCCAGAAGAGCCGCACTGACAACCATCACTCGTTTTTTGCGGCTGCGCATCAACTGGCGCGCTTGGACCTCCTCTGCCGTCAATCGGGCTTCGCCCAGGAAGCTTTCATATGATTTTAAACCCACCACTACTGCAGCATCCGGTTACTGAAAGTGAGCATCGCGCTCAGTCACTCCCGAATTCCCGCACCAGCGCGTCGACCTTGCCGACATAGGCGCCAATGTCGCATTTCCTTTCTAAGCCGGCAGCGGACATATAGCGCACCTTACCGAAAACAGGGCGTTCTTTCCAGGGCCGATCGTGCAGCCCAAAAATCCATGCCACACCGGCATACGAGTTGGCATCGCGACCATCCAGAAAGTATTTGTTGTTGAGGGCCAGAGCGACTTCGAAAGCCTGTTCCGGATCGGCACACCATTCCAGAATCTTCTTGCCCCAGTACATGCGCATGTGATTGTGCATGTAGCCGGTGATGCGCATTTCCTTCATGGCGGCATTCCAATAGGTGTCATGGGTCGCGGCGTTTTCCAACTGTTCCCTGCCGTAGAGGAATTCGCGCTCGTCACCTGCATGTTCGCCAAGGGTCTTGCGGCACCATTCCGGGATGCTCGCGAATGAATCGTATTCCCCGGTATAATGAACGAAGTTGCAGGCCAGCTCCCGGCGCACGATGAGCTCCTCCAGGAAGGCGGCACGATTCCCCTCGCCGCCGTGTTCCCATTCTGTCACCTGCATGGCCAGGTAAACGGGCGAAATATGGCCAAAATGCAGGTACATGCTCAGACAGGAATTGGAGTCGGTTTGGGGTTGACCGCGGTTTTCGGAATAGTGAGAAAGTTTTTTCTGCAGGAACGTCTGCAGATGTCTCTTGGCCTGAGCAGTCCCCCCCTGAAAGATGGCATCCACTGGACCGACTGACCGATCCAGCCGCAGGTCATTTAACAAAACATCGGTTTCCTGCAGATTTAAACCGGTAAATGCCAAGTGCAAAGAGCTTCTGGTCAACGGGCGTTCATCGAGACCCACCAGGAACCGATCGACCAGCTTCTCGAGCTTCGGGCGAATGGTACGTGCAGCATATTCGGCCTTCCCCGAAACCGTCTCGACCGGTACAACCACATCCGATTCAACCTGCACCACGCGGCATTCGGCTCTATCAGCAACCTCCCTGCGCCATGCCTTCTGATGGCGCAGGTAACCACGATCACACACAATCAGCGCAGCTTTTCCACCGGCCAGCACGGCAACTTCCGCCGGACTGCCGCGCTTCACCAGCATCTTGATTCTGCGCGCCGCCAGGCTCTCCTGCACATCCTTGAGCCCTTCCAGCAGAAAGCGGTAATGGCGCGCGTTGCCTTCGGGGTAGTTGTCCATCAGCCCGAATACCACGACCAGAGGAAGGTCCAGCTCATTGGCGAGCTCAACGCCGTGTTCCAGGGCATGATTGAATTCAGCCCGCTGAGATTGCTGCATCCAGTAGAGCACATATTCTCCCGCCCTCACCGGACCATCCTTCAACACTTGGATGCGTTCTCCTTGGATGCCTTGTCCTCCCATTGAAGCTCCTTCCGCCACACGTTGAGCCAATCAGAAGCAACGACTGAACAGCGGTTGCGAGGCATACCCCATCCCTTCTCCCAGGAGGCGGTGCGCTTTTGTCCCGTGCGGCAGTTCTGGCAACGGATCACTCCTGCGCAAGGTTGACCACGTCGCTTGCCCAGCTCAGGGCAGCGGACACGTTGGGAAATCCGATGGTACTGGTGAGCAGCATAATGGCGTGGTACACTTCGTCCGCCGTTGCACCGGCGCGCAAGGCCCTCTTTGCATGGCTGTGCACCGCCCCTTCTGAACGAATGGCCGCAGCTGCAGCCAACTGGATGAGCTGCGACTGCTTCTCGTCTATGGGACCCGCCTGCCGCACGGCCTTGCCAAGATCTTCGACCGCTTCGATAAATTCCTTGTGCTTTGCCTTGAGCGTCGTGAACCATTCGGGATATTTCTTCTCTGCCATACCAACCTCCTCACCACAATCTGTGTAGTTGTAATCCATAGTTTCCAAGACTGTGTATCAGTCCGGGCAAGAACCCATTTTTTTTTAAACACGGTACTCGTTCGGGTGTTCTGTCTGCCCACCAAGCCTCTTGATTCCAACCCCATTATCATCTAATTATCCAATAGTTTCAAAGAAATCCATAGATCTTTCATAACCTGGGTGTGAAATTGCCGGATTGGCTCGACTGCCTCCCACTGGCGTGGACCTTTGCGCAAGCCCAAGCTGCTTATCAATGTTGAACGGCAAACGCGCCGTCTGGTTTTGCTGGCTGGCGGCGGGCGCGGCACCCACCAGGTTTATGGCAACACATTGGGCATGGCTCGGGCGAGGGGACGTACGATGATGGGGCGACCGTGAAGGGTGGGAAAAAAGTCACGGTTCCGCTGAACGCAGGCAGGCGCATTGCGGTTTCGGCAAACGTCAATGCGCATCACTCATGGGAGCTGGTCGATTGTCTCTGGCCACCAGGTAGTTCGGCTTCACCTTAAGGTCGGCTTCCACCCGGGCGGTCGCGTAGTCGGCTCCAACTTTGGTAACCCTGACGTTGCCGACGCGCCGACCACCGTCATCAACCACTATCAGGGAATCGCCGACTGCGATTCCGTCCTTTTCCCCGAAGCCAAAGCTCACTTCACTACCTTCTTTGTGCCTGGTGACCTTGAAAATGGTCGCCAGCCCGCTTTGATTGAGGCGTGCCTCGCGCTGAGACGACAGCCTGAATGAAAAGAGCAGGCAGATCAACAACAGTGGAAACGTGAAGGCTGTCACCGACCAGGGAGGAACTCCCAGGTATCTGCGAAACACAGAGTTAAAACTATTCCGATAAGCCGCTTCATCCTCGAACACGACCACTGTATATTGAGATTCCTCTTCGGATGGCGTCTGCCAGCGCAACAGGGTCTTGAAATGATAAGTGCCGGCCGCTGCCGTTGGGGCCGCATGGACCTTGCCGCGCCACATCCTGCCTCGCCCCTCCACATAATTGACGGTGATGAGGGGAGAATCGGCAACGAAGGTCAGATCCTCGAGGGCTGGAATCCTGTCTGCCGAAAGTTTGCCCGAGGCAAATTCCGTCTCCCCCGGGAAAATGCGACACAGTTCGTCAGGCTCCGTATAACCGGAATAGACCGTATCCAAAACTGATAAGAGGAAGAGAATCCCCAGTATCGCCCCAATTCGACTAAGAATTTGACTCATCTGATGGTCCGATCCGCGCACCCGGTCTGTCAGGAATTGACAGCCGCCGATTCAGGTTCAGGGGTGTACATCTTCTTGATCGCGATTCTGCTCGCGATAACCGTGACCAAAGCCAGGGGAATGAAGCTTCTCAGGAAAAAACCCGTCATATCGTCCTGAAAATGATGGCCGAAATAGATGCATCCGGTCAATTCCAAAAGGAGCAGAACATCCATAACGACGACCACAATTCTTTGTCTGAAGTTGAGAGTCTTGCTCATTGTCTTCGCCCGTCCTCTTTGCCGGCAGCCGTACCGACTGATTATCGGCAAGGGAAATGCCCGCTCATGCAACGGGCATTTCCTGCCTCAAGTTTTATGCAAACCCGTTACTTTTTGCGCAGATCCTGTTTGGAAACGTTCATGACCTTGATCGCCACTCGATCCGTCCCCTTCACTTCGTAAGCGATCCGCAAGATATCACCGGGCTCAGGCGTTAGGCCCATTTTTGCGCTGGCAACGTTGTAGCTGGTCACGGTACCCGTTGCCTCACCGTAAGGGTTTTCATCCGTGAAATTGAGGTTGTATTCTTCGACACTGATCACTTTATCGTCCTGGTTGTAGCTGATACACTTGCCCTGACAGACCTCGGCGGCAGAAGCCAGGGAGGTCAGACAGAAGAGCGCAGCCAGGGTCACACACAGAAAAATCGTTTTTCTTTTCATATGATCAACTCCCTTCAGGCAGCAAATTAGCTTTTATAGGCGGAAGCAGCTTGTTCCCGCAGCTTTTTTTCGCGCAATTCGGCGGCTGCACCCTTGAACATCACCACGCAGATATACAGAGAGATGATGCTGATGGTGCCAAGGATCAGGGCGGTTGCAGCCCAGTCCACCTTGTATTGCTTCAAGATAATGGAGATCATGCAGCCGAGGACGGCAAACCCGAAGGCGATGCGTATCCCGTAGCCGCGCGCATACTTGGTGGCTACCGTGCCGATCTGGGCGCCGATGGCCGCACCCGTGAGCATCACAAACACCGCGACCAACTCGATGCGACCTTTCAATGTGTAGGTGAAGGCGCCGTAGAGACCGGAAATCATGACTTCAAACAGATCGGTACCGACGGCGATGTGGGTCGGGCAACCAATCAGGTAGACCAGCGCGGGCATGCGCAGCAAACCGCCGCCGATTCCCAGGAAACCTGCCAGAACGCCGGTCAAGTAGCTGACGATGATGGGCAGCCAGGCCGAACAGGTGAAGCCGGCGGCCTTGAAGTGCATCATCGGCGGGATATTGATTTTATGCAGCGTCTTGTACCAGGTGATGCCCTCGGTTCCCTTTTCGCCATCGACAATGCCGGCTTTCTTCTTCTTTTCCGCTTTGTAATAATCGTAAAAGACCATTAATGCGATGAGAGCGAGAAACACGACGTAAACCCAGCGCACCACCTTGCCCACCTGGCCGATGCGCTCGAGGTACATGACGATTTGCGCACCGCATTCGATACCGACCATGGTGCCCACCAGCATCACAAAGCCCAGTTTGTAATCGACATTGCCGAATTTCGAATGGCGCATGGTCGATACCATGGACTTGCCGGCAATGTGGGCGATATCCGTTCCGATTGCGAAAGCCATGGGGAATCCCAGAATATTGAGGCCCGGCGTGACCATCCAGGCACCGCCCATGCCAAAAAATCCACCGATCACTCCGACCGAGAATCCGATCAAAACCAAACCCGGCCAGAAAATTTCCACTCCCGCGATGGGCATGTACATATATAACCAATCCATACTCGTCTCCTTTCAGAAAAAATTGGAGCTTTTCGCCCTAGTGTTCGATGATCTTTCGCGATTTGAGGTCCAACCCGGTCCGCGACATGAAAAAATCCATCACCAGCCCCAGAAAGCATCCGTAAGCTGCCGTGAGGACCACCGCCCAAACGGCGAACAGCAAAATGTTTGTGTTGTAGAGATTGGCAAAATACTTCATGACACCGGTGATGCGCCGGGTATCAGCCACCACTACCAGTTCCGAAGCCTTGCCCCCGGCGGCCAGTGCCATGGCGGGCAATACCAGATAGGCCATCATGCAAAAGCAGAAAATTTTGGAAATTAACGATCTCATAAGTGACTCCTCTTGTTCCTTAATGATTCATCGCAAGGGTTCATCCGACCTCAGCAGTAAAACCAACTCCTCCCATCCTTTCCCTTACTTTGCGTTTGCCACCCGAACACTATCACCTCCTTTTCGTGACTTGAGGCCGCAGCCATTGGGCCTGAGTGTGAGCAAGGGACGTACCAGTGCAGTTGGCACAATTTTGCAAGATAATGTGTAACTGATTGTAATATATAACTTTTTATAGATATTAAAAAATCTGAGGGGACAACAGGTTGGGTAAATCCTGCAAGTTTTTGCGCGGCAATTTGACCGTCAGACGAGCCCGAAAGCAATCCGGCAAGGCTACTTTGCACGAAACCGACATTTACCTGCAAGATAGATAATATTATAATTTATTTCATATTGTTAACCGCATGCAGCGGGGATCGGCATGAGGCCGGCAACAACTTTTTACAATCTGTAAAGAATCATGACAGAAAAGCAAGGCCCGACTTCCTAATGATTCTTCCTTAGAAACTTTATCTCTTATATTTCAATCAGTTAATCAACATCTACCAAAACAGGGTAATGGCACACCCATTGCTTATCACATTCATCCTGACGGGAATGAGGCGCCATTTTCCTCTGGATCTCAGGCAGATGGCTGAAGCTAATGGAGAAACCGACAGATGAAGCTATGGCGTGATCTAAACGATGGACTCAATTTCTCCTGGCTGGAGAACTCCATTTTCCATTCGTTGCGCATCAGAACGAAGCTGCTCATGGCCCTCATTCCCTCCACGATTCTCATCCTGGTTGCCACCGGCATCGTCACCAACTGGTTTTCAGGCCAATTTCTCAACGAGGCCATCCAGAGGACTGTGCGACTGCAGACGCTTGCCCTGGCGCACGAAGTGGAGACCTTTCTCAACCAGTGCAGGGAAGACGTCCTCACGCTCTCCAGGCAACGTCTGGATGAATACACCCTGCGGCATTTTTTTGCTTCCAGGAAAGAGATCAGGGGATGGGCCTATGCGGAAGCGGCCTACTTGAGCAAGGGTGAGGAGGAATCGGTCTATTTGATCGAGGCGGACGGGGTCTTCAATGCCGTTCCCTCTTGGGAGATTTCTCTCATCAGGCCGGACCCGCGCGAAACCGCCGAAAAGCTGCAGCCGCTGGGTAACAACGGCGTATGGATTTCACCCGTGATAGAAGCAATTTATCCTGTCAAATTGAATTCTCCCTACCGTGCACCCCTCACCAATAAGGTCATACGCTTCACTACTCTGCACTACAACCATGACGGCGTCGTGGACGGGCTCGTCTTGCTGTCTGTCAGCGCTTTGGGACTGCGCGATATCTTGTCGCTGTTCAACTCCCCGCACTCGCCGATTTTTGCCTACATCAGAAGCCCCGAACTGAGGTATTCCTACCTGGTTGACAGTGAGGGATGGATCTGGTTCCAGTCTCGATCCACCCAAACCAAACCCGAATCGTTGTCGACCCATGTGGCGCGCACCGGTTTTTCAGGAACTTTCGGCAAGCCCGGATTGGAATCCGCTTTTCGGCCCCTGCCGCAGCACACGGCATACTGGCAGATGGTAAAGGACATCCAGCAGGGAAAACACGGCATCGTGGCCATGAAAGACGAGGGAGACGAGAAATCCTCGGTAACCGACACCTTTTTTGTGAGTTATGCTCCCATCCAGTTCGTATCCAGTCCCGGTCAGGCCCCCGGTGTTTATGCCGGAGTAGCCTTTGTCGACCGCAGCCGGCTCGGGCTCTGGGCAGGCTATCGGCAGATCGATGTGATATTCGTCATCACGCTTCTCACGACGTTGCTCATTTCGGCCATCATTGTCGCCTTGAGCCGTATCATCACGCGCCCCATTCTACGGCTGGCCGCAGCGGTCAACACCATCCAGGAAACGGGAGAATTCCGACAAATCGAATTGCGCGATCACGACTATGAAACCAGCTTTTTGAAATACTCGATCAACAACATGCTCTCTACCATCACGCAGCAAGTGGCTGAAATTCGCATAAAAGATGAGAAACTGCTGGAATCCACCCAGAGGGAAAGGGCAAAGCTCGAGGATGAAATTCGAACCCTCAAACAGAATTTTCTATTTCAAAACATTCAGGACATCGTCGGACTGGGACCCGTCATCGAATCTCTCAAAACGGATATCCTGAAAGCCGCCTCGGTTGAGGCGGATGTGCTTCTCATCGGCGAAACGGGAACGGGCAAGCAGTTGACCGCGGAAGCTATTCACAAGAATAGTTCGCGCGCCAATCAGCCCTTTGTTTCGGTGAATTGCGGCGCCCTTGATGAAAACCTGTTGCTCGATGAATTGTTCGGCCATGTGAAGGGCGCCTTTACCGAGGCGAAGACCGACCGCAAGGGAGCTTTCCTGGCCGCTGATGGCGGCACCCTTTTCTTGGATGAAATCGGCACCGCCTCCCCTAAAGTCCAGCAGTCGCTGCTGCGGGCCATTGCCATGCGCAAAATTTCGCCTTTGGGCAGCGATCGGGAATTCGATGTGGACGTCCGCGTGATCGCAGCCACCAATGAAGAGCTCAAGGCCATGGTGGAACAGGGCAGGTTCCGGGAAGATTTGTATTACCGGCTGAATGTCATCACCATTCGCTCACCGGCCCTGCGGGATCACAAAGAAGACATCCCCATCCTGGCCGATCACTTTTTGAAGGAAGCGGGCCGCCAGATGAACAAACAGTACATCGGCCTGACCCAGGGGGCTCTGGAAAAGTTGAAAGGGTACCACTGGCCGGGTAACGTGCGTGAACTGAAAAACTGTATCACCCGCGCGGTAGCCATGGCTGAAGGGTCGCTCATTCACACGCAGGACATCGCATTGGATGTGGACGATTCAGCAAACACCGGGAACGGCTCTGCAGAACCCCCCACTGATTCGGCCGTGGGCTTCCCCGCCCAACATCCTCCCCTGCCTCTTGTTGGAGTCCGGTTGAACAAGCGGCAGGAGAAGATTCTTTCTGTTTTGTTGGAAGCCGGTGAGATCAGCCGTTCGGAATATCAACAAATCGTTGGCGATGGACTGCCCACGCGGACTGCTGTGTATGACTTGCAGGACCTGGTCAAAAAGGGAATCGTGCGTAAGGTGGGGCGCGGACCGGCAGTACGCTACCGCCTCAACAAAATATAGCCCGCGGGCTGGTGCTGCCAAGATCATGCTTTTGGTGTAAATTGTGTTGAGTCACGCGTTTGGCGTGACGAAACCCACCGCCCATTTTGCTGGGTTTTGTACCTCAACCCAGCCTACTTGGAAGCCAAAATCATTTTCTTGAACAGTCTCGGACAATAGGACAGCATAAGGGCTGGGCTATGTGCCGCGCAGGAGCCGAAAAACCTGGCGAGCCCAATGGCGGGGACGTCCATCAAGTGAAGGAGAGCAGTGTATGGCAAGCAGCTGGAATCCTCTGAAATTTCTCAAAAAAAAACC
>FWPV01003477.1_pt1 | contig 35600 bp, 34 predicted proteins | sample 2228371 | NCBI WGS metagenome assembly FWPV01 (sample SAMEA103939776, study PRJEB20133) | metagenome | reverse complement strand
TCAAGGGGGGAGATCGGACGCGGTAAGCGCGCCGGAGCACCTCTGGAGTTGGGACTCGAGGAAAAGGATTCAGAGGGCACGACGCCAGATGAAGTCCCGGACACTTGCGGCGAGTCGATCTCCCCCCTTGAGGGGGGTGAGGATCGATCCGCGCAGCGGAGCAATCGATCCGGTGAATCGATTGCAGTGACGAACGCCGGTAGGGCAGAGGGGGGTGAAACCACGCCGCCGCTGCCCGTCGTCGCGCTCTGCTTCTATCGCGCACTCGTCCAGAGCGGCGAGACCAGACCGGTTGAGGCGATGATTGAGGCGCTGGCCGCGCACGGTCTGCGCGCGCTGCCGGTCTTCGTCTCCAGCCTCAAGGATGCCGTGTCGGTCGAGACCCTGCGCTCGGTCTTTGCCGAGGCGCCGCCCGCCGTCGTCATCAACGCCACCGGCTTTGCCGTCTCGGCGCCCGGTGCCGAGCGCGTGTCGACCGTGCTCGACGAGGGCGGTGCGGTGGTGCTGCAGGCGCTGTTTTCGTCCTCGACGCGCGAGGCCTGGGAAGGCTCGTCGCAGGGGCTGACCGCCCGCGATCTCGCCATGGGCGTGGCGTTGCCGGAGGTCGATGGTCGGGTGATGACGCGGGCCGTGTCGTTCAAGGCGGCGGCGCGCTATGATGCCCGCGTCGAGACCAATATCGTCAGCCATGCGCCGGACGAGGGCCGTGCCGCCTTCGTCGCGAGGCTTGCCGCCGCGTGGGCGCGCCTCAGGTCGACGCCGGCTTCGGAGCGGCGCGTGGCGCTCATCATGGCCAACTATCCGAACCGCGACGGGCGCCTCGGCAACGGGGTGGGTCTCGACACGCCGGCCGGTACGGTCGAGGTGCTGCGGGCCATGGTCGCGGCCGGTTATGCGGCCGGGGAGATCCCGGCAGACGGCGACGCGCTGATGGCGCATCTGATGGCTGGTCCGACCAATGCCGCCACCGACGGGCGCGTGATCCGCGAAACGCTATCAGCAAGCGATTACATTGGCTTCTTTGAAAGTCTTCCGAAAAAAGTTCAGCAAGACGTCACCGCCCGCTGGGGCGCGCCCGAGACTGATCCGTTCTTCGTCGATGGCCGCTTCGCCCTGCCGCTGTCGCGGCTCGGCAATGTGCTCGTCGGCATCCAGCCGGCGCGCGGCTACAATATCGATCCGAAGGAAACCTATCACTCGCCCGACCTCGTGCCGCCGCACGGTTATCTCGCCTTCTACGCCCATCTGCGCGGGCAGTTCGATGCCCATGCCGTAATCCACATGGGCAAGCACGGCAATCTCGAATGGCTGCCGGGCAAGGCGCTGGCGCTGTCGGAGGCTTGCTATCCGGAGGCTGTCTTCGGCCCGCTGCCGCATCTCTATCCCTTCATTGTCAACGATCCGGGCGAAGGGACGCAGGCCAAGCGCCGAACCTCCGCCGTCATCATCGACCATCTGACGCCGCCCTTGACGCGCGCCGAAAGCTACGGGCCGCTCAAGGACCTCGAGGCGCTGGTCGACGAATATTACGAGGCGTCCGGCGGCGATCCGCGGCGTCTGAAGTTGCTGAAAAAGCAGATCCTGGACCTCGTCGCCGACATCGGCCTCGACCAGGATGCGGGGATCGCCAAGGGCGAGGCGGAGGAGACGGCGCTCGAAAAGCTCGACGCCTATCTCTGCGACCTGAAAGAGATGCAGATCCGCGACGGGCTTCACATTTTCGGCCTGGCCCCGGAAGGCCGGTTGCTGACCGATCTCACGGTGGCGCTGGCGCGTGTTCCGCGCGGTCTGGGCGAGGGCGGCGACCAAAGCCTGCAGCGGGCAATCGCGGCGGACCTCCATCTGATCTCCCCCCGTGAGGGTGAGATTTCGGCGAAACCGACAGAGCAGGGTATTGGATCGGATTCTTCCCGGGTTTCACCCCCCTCTGCCCTGCCGGGCATCTCCCCCTCAAGGGGGGAGATCGGAACGCCGCAAGCGTTTGCCTCTCCGGCGGACGAGCTTCCGGAACCCAGTGTCGGCCCGGGTTCCGCAAATGCCGGCAGTCATGATGGCCGAGCGTCTACATCCTCGATCTCCCCCCTTGAGGGGGAGATGCCCGGCAGGGCAGAGGGGGGTGGTACAGCCCACCAAGGCGGCAGCGCGCGGAAGTTCGTCTTCGATCCCCTTGATTGCGTGATGTCCGACGCGTGGACCGGTCCGAAGCCGGCCATGCTTGCCGATCTGACAGACGCCCCGTGGCGCACAGCCGGCGATACCGTCGAGCGGATCGAGATCCTTGCCGCGCAGCTGGTCGCGGGCGAGGTCGCCTGCCCGGAGAGCTGGCCCGCCACGCGCGCCGTGCTCGACGAGATCGAAACGCGGCTCAAGCCCTCCATTCTCCGATCCGGCCCCGCAGAAATCGAAGGCCTGCTCACCGGCCTTGCCGGGCGCTTCGTGCCCCCCGGTCCCTCCGGCGCGCCGACGCGTGGCCGGCCCGACGTTCTGCCGACCGGACGCAACTTCTATTCCGTCGACAGCCGCGCCGTGCCGACGCCGGCGGCCTACGAACTGGGGAAGAAGTCCGCCGAATTGCTGATCCAGCGCTATGTGCAGGACCATGGCGAATGGCCCACCTCGTTCGGGCTGACCGCCTGGGGCACGTCCAACATGCGCACCGGCGGCGACGACATCGCCCAGGCGCTGGCGCTGATCGGCGTCAAACCGATCTGGGACATGGCCTCGCGCCGCGTCACCGGTTACGAGATCATCCCGCCCGCTCTGCTCGGCCGCCCGCGCGTCGACGTGACGCTGCGCATTTCCGGCTTTTTCCGCGACGCCTTCCCCGAACAGATCGCGCTCTATGACAAGGCGGTCAGGGCTGTGGCAGCCCTGGACGAGGACGCGGCCGACAACCCGATAGCGGCCCGTGTTCGGGCGGAAGCAGCTCAACTGATCGCCGACGGACTGGACGACAAGTCCGCCCTGCGCCGCGCCGGCTACCGTGTCTTCGGCTCCAAGCCCGGTGCCTATGGCGCCGGTCTTCAGGCGCTGATCGACGAGAAGGGCTGGGAGCGCCGCGGCGATCTCGCCGAGGCCTATCTCGTCTGGGGCGGCTATGCGTACGGCGCCGGTGAAGACGGCAAGGCCGAGCGCGGCCTGTTCGAGGAACGCTTGCGGACCGTCGAGGCCGTGGTGCAAAACCAGGACAACCGAGAGCACGACCTGCTCGACAGTGACGACTATTACCAGTTCGAAGGCGGCATGACGGCGGCGATCGAGCATGTCGCGGGCAGCCGTCCGACGGTCTATCACAACGACCATTCGCGGCCCGAGAAGCCGGTGATCCGCACGCTCGAGGAAGAGATCGGCCGGGTGGTCAGGGCGCGCGTCGTCAATCCGAAATGGATCGAGGGCGTGATGCGCCATGGCTACAAGGGCGCCTTCGAGATCACCGCGACGGTCGACTACATGTTCGCCTTTGCCGCCACGACCGGTGCGGTGCGCGATCACCATTTCGAGGCGGTCTACCAGGCCTTCCTTGTGGATGAGCGGGTGCGCGACTTCATGGCGGAAAAGAACGCGCCGGCCCTGAAGGAGCTGGCGGAGCGTCTGGTCGAGGCGGTCGACCGTGGGTTGTGGACGCCCCGCAGCAATTCAGCGATGTTCGATCTGACGCGGCTCTCCGGCGGGGAGCTCCAGGCTTGATGCGCAAGGTCGAGAAATGTACATTAGTTCGTACATTGTCTGTTGCGGGAGTTGTATCGTGGCGCATGTGAATGTCAGTGAGTTCCGCCAGAACCTGGCGTCGCATCTCGATGCGGTAGCCGATAGCCGCGCGCCGCTCGTCGTTACCCGAGGCAAGGGCAAGTCCGTCGTCGTGCTGTCGGAAGAGGAGTACGAAAGCATGGTCGAGACCCTGCATCTCCTTGCGAGCCCGATCAATGCGGATCATCTGCGCGCATCGATCGCCGAACTCGACGCGGGGCGAGGTAGTGAACGCGACCTTGCCGGGGCGGGGCCGTGAGGCTCGTCTGGTCGGAGCGGTCCTGGTCGGACTATCTCCACTGGCAGGAGGCGGATCGGGCTATGCTTGATAAGATCAATATCCTGATCCGCGAATGTATGCGCACTCCGTTTTCCGGCACTGGTAAACCCGAGCCGCTGAAGGGAGAGCTTCAGGGCATCTGGTCCCGCCGCATTACCGGCGAGCACCGGTTGGTCTATCGCGTCACCGGCTCGGGCGACGCACAAGAGTTACAGATCGCGGCATGCCGCTATCACTACCGTTGAAATTGGGAGACAAGCGATGAGCGACGAACACGAAGGCAGCGAAGCCGATCTCGCCCGCCACGCGGAGAAGATGGCGAAGAAGAAGGCGGCGCGTGAGAAGATCATGGCCACCAAGACCGGCGAGAAGGGCCTGATCATCGTCCATACCGGCAAGGGCAAGGGCAAGTCGTCCGCCGCCTTCGGCATGATCTTCCGCCATATCGCCCATGGCAAGAAATGCGCGGTGGTCCAGTTCATCAAGGGCGCCATGTCGACCGGCGAGCGTGACCTGATCCTCAGGCATTTCTCCGATCTATGCGAATTCCACACCATGGGCGAAGGATTTACCTGGGAGACACAGGACAAGGCGCGCGACATCGCCATGGCCAAGGCCGCCTGGGAGAAGGCCAAGGAACTGATCCGCGATCCGGAGAATTCCATGGTCCTGCTCGACGAGATCAACATTGCCATCCGCTACGACTATATCGACATTGCCGAAGTCGTTGAGTTCCTGGAAAGCGAGAAGCCGGAGATGACGCATGTGGTGCTGACCGGCCGCAACGCCAAGGACGAGCTGATCGAGATTGCCGACCTCGTCACCGAGATGGAGCTGGTCAAGCATCCTTTCCGCTCCGGCATCAAGGCGCAGATCGGCGTGGAGTTCTGACATGGTTCAGGGCTGGCAGTTCTGGGCGTTTCTCTCGGCTGTCTTTGCGGCGCTCACCGCGATCTTCGGCAAGGTCGGGGTCGCAGGCGTCAACTCCGATCTCGCCACCCTGATCCGGACCGTGGTCATCATCGTCGTGCTTGCCGGTATCGTCGCGGCAACGGGGCAGTGGCAGTCGCCTTCGACGATATCGGCAAAGACCTGGATCTTTCTCGGCCTCTCGGGGCTTGCAACCGGGGCGTCGTGGATCTGCTACTATCGGGCGCTGAAACTCGGCGAGGCCTCCCGTGTTGCGCCGATCGACAAGCTTTCGATCGTTATGGTCGCCATCTTCGCAGCGCTTTTCCTCGGCGAAAAGCTCAGTCTGATCGCCTGGGCCGGCGTCGGACTGATCGGCGCGGGCGCGATCCTGGTGGCGGTGTTCTAGACCCCGAGCCAGACCCGCACCGGATTGGCGGGGTCCGTCAGCAGCTTGGCGGCGAGCGCCACGCAGGTGACGATCAGAAGCGGCTTGATCAGGCGCGCGCCGTTTTTCATCGCCAGGCGGGAGCCGGCCTGCGCGCCGAGAAACTGGCCAAGCCCCATCACCAGGCCGACCTTCCACAGCACGACGCCGCTGACCACGAAGACGAGGAAGGCGCCGACATTGGAGGCGAGGTTCAGCAGCTTGGTGTGCGCGGTCGCCTTCAGCATGCCGAAGCCGGCGAGCGAGACGAAGGCGAGCATGAAGAAGGAGCCGGTGCCGGGGCCGAACACGCCGTCGTAGAAGCCGATCAGCGGCACCAGGGTCAGGCCGAACAGAAACGGTGTCATGCGCTGGTGGCGGTCCACGTCCGACAGATTGGGCTTCAGCGCGAAATAGGCGGCGATCGCCACGAGCAGAAAGGGCATGAGCGCGCGCAGGACGTTGCCGGGCACCACGGTCGCCAGCATGGCACCCAAGGCCCCGCCAAGGGCGGACAAGGCTGCCATCGGCAGCTGGCGCTTCAGCTCGACATGGCCTTTGCGGGCATAGGCGATCGTTGCCGATGCCGCGCCGAACATCGACTGCAGCTTGTTGGTGCCGAGCGTTTGCAGCGGCGGCAGGCCGGCGATCAGCATGGCCGGAATGGTGATCAATCCGCCACCGCCGGCGATCGAATCGATGAAGCCGGCGATGAAGGCGGCGATGAACAGGAATAGCAGGCCCTGATAGGCAAGTTCGACCACGGTGACCCCGGACTGGCGGATACGAAGGGAGCGGCACTCTTGCACCATGTGTTCGCCTTCGGCAACACGGCGGCGCCATTGTCGGCGCCGATCAGCCCTTCGGCGCATCCCACACATAATCCGGCGCAAACGGATTTGACCGGTCGGATCGCCTTCGGTAAAGCTCTTGTCCATGTGCGACGGCGCCTGTTCGACAGGCTGGAAATAGTCCGGTGCGGCCGACCCAAACAGGGGGCCAAGTCCGGAGCTGTCCGTAAAGGCCATGGAGACCGCGCCCAGGGTGGCGGCTCCGGCGCTTCGTACATGAGGAAAACGAAGCAGGAGGCCCTTCATGTCGGAAAAACTTGGAATCATGGTCTGTGGCCATGGCAGCCGTAACCAGAATGCGGCGAAGGAATTCGCGGTCATTGCCGAGGCCTTGCGCGCGCGCAATCCCGATATGCCGGTCGAGTACGGCTATCTCGAATTCTGCAATCCGGTCATCTCCGCCGGGCTGGACAAGCTGCGCGCCGAAGGCGTGACGCGGGTGCTGGCCGTGCCGGGCATGCTGTTTGCCGCCGGCCATGCCAAGAACGACATCCCGTCGGTGCTCAACACCTACCAGGCGCAGAACCCGGGCATGGTCATCAATTACGGCCGCGAACTCGGCATCGATCTCAAGATGATCCGCGCTGCCGGCGACCGCATCCAGGAGGCGATCGACAAGGCCAATGCCGAGCTCGGTTTCGTCGACAAACACGATAAGCTGCTGATGGTGGTCGGTCGCGGCTCTTCCGATCCGGACGCCAATTCCAACGCCACCAAGGTGATGCGCATGCTCTGGGAAGGCATGGGTTTCGGTTGGGGCGAAACCTGCTATTCGGGCGTGACCTTCCCGCTGGTCGAGCCGGGCCTCACCCACGCCGCCAAGCTCGGCTACAAGCGCATCATCGTCTTCCCGTACTTCCTGTTCACCGGCGTGCTGGTCAAGCGCATCTATTCCTACACCGACGAGGTCGCCGCGCGGCATCCGGAGATCCAGTTCGTCAAGGCGAGCTATCTGAACGACCATCCGCTGGTGCTCGACGCCTTCCAGGACCGGGTCAAGGAAATCCTCGAGGGTGCGGCGGTGATGAACTGCCAGATGTGCAAGTACCGCGAACAGGTGCTGGGCTTCGAGGCCGATATCGGCCAGCCCCAGGAGAGCCATCACCATCATGTCGAAGGCATCGGCGGCGGGCTGGAGAACTGTCCGTGCAAGGGCGACTGCGATGCCTCCTGCCGCGATCCGGATTTCTGCCGCGAGCACGGCCTGCCGTGGACGCCGGTGCACAGCCATGCCGAGCCCGCGCTGCTCGAGCCGGCCTTCGATTACGGCGCCTCCTTCACGCTCGGCGGCAAATATGCCGCCCTCAAGGACAAGGCGCCGGATGCCGCCCTTCAGGCGGTGATGGATGCACCGTCGTCGGGCAAGCCCGCCCGTCACGAGCACGGACCGAACTGCGGCTGCGGCCATCATCACGACCATGACCATGGCCATCACCACCATGGCGACCATGACCACGGTCACGATCATGACCACAGCCATGATCATGGTCACGGGCATCACCACCATCATGCGCCTTATCCCCATGCGGACCATCCGCTCGGGCCGAAGTCGATGCAAAAGAAGAAATGATGGATTGCGGGGCCGGCATACCCCCCTCTGCCCTGCCGGGCATCTCCCCCTCAAGGGGGGAGACCGATGAACCGCGCCGTTCTTGCCCCGGCTGGTCTGGTCGGGAGCGGCACCATGCTGTGGTGATTGAAGGTGGGATGCCTTTGGGTACAACCGGCGATGCGATTGCAAAGTCGGCACGTACCGTAGGAGATGGCGCATTCGGCACCGTCTTGGGCGGGCTTGGCTTTGCACCTTCGGCAGTTCGCATGCCATCGACGCGGAGGCCTTGCGGCGGATCGATCTCCTCCCGTGAGGGGGAGATGCCCGGCAGGGCAGAGGGGGGTGTCCATTGACCGCTCCACTCGACTATATCCGCGACCCCGCCGAGATCTATCGCCAGTCCTTCGCCACCATTCGAGCAGAGGCGGATCTCGACCGGTTTCCGACGCTGCTGCAGCCGCTGGTGATCCGGCTCATCCATGCCTGCGGCATGGTCGATCTCGCTGACGATCTCGCCTATTCCGAAGGTGCCTTCGAGGCCGGAGCTGCGGCGCTGGAAAGAGGCGCGCCTGTGCTGGTCGATGTCGAGATGGTGCGGCACGGCATCATTCGCCGGCTCTTGCCGGCCGACAATGCCATCCTCTGCCTGTTGAACGACGGTCGCGTCCGCCCGAAGGCAGCCGAGATCGGCAATACCCGCTCGGCCGCCCAGGTCGATCTTTGGGACGAGCATCTCGACGGTGCGGTGGTTGCGATCGGCAACGCACCGACGGCGCTGTTCCGGCTCCTGGAGCGGATCGACGCCGGCGCACCGAAGCCGGCCATCATTCTCGGCTTTCCGGTCGGCTTCGTCGGGGCTGCTGAAAGCAAGGATGCGTTGATCGGCGACAGCCGCGGCATTCCCTACATTGCCGTGCGCGGCCGTCGCGGCGGATCGGCGATGGCGTCGGCGGCCGTCAATGCGCTGGCGGGAGGGCTCGGCACCAATGTCTGAACACGCCCACGAGCCCTGGCTTACCATTATCGGCATCGGCGACAACGGGCTCGCCAGCCTGACGCCTCAGGCGCAGGCGCTGCTGTGGCAGACGGAAACCATCGTGCTTGGCGAACGGCTCGACAGCGTGCTCGAAGGCGCGCACCTGCCGGGCTTGAAGCGCATCCTCACCTGGAGCGCCGGTTTCCGCGAGACGCTCGGCGAGGTGCTGCGACTGCGCGGCACGCCGGTCACCATTCTGGCGACGGGTGACCCCATGCATTTCGGTATCGGCGCCACGCTTCGGCGCTATGTGCCGGTCGAGGACATGCTGATCCTGCCGTCGCCGTCGGCCTTCTCGCTGGCCGCGGCCCGGCTCGGCTGGCCGCTGCAATCGGTGGAGCAGATTTCGCTGCACGGCCGTCCGCTTGCCTATCTCAACCGTCACCTGCTGCCGCGCGCCCGCATCCTGGCGCTGACCTCCGATGCCTCGACGGTGACAGCGGTGGCGGCACTCCTCGTCAAGCGCGGCTTCGGCGCTTCGGTCCTGACCGTTCTCGAACACATGGGCGGCGATGCCGAGCGCATCACCGCCATGACGGCCCAGCAGTTCCTGGAAAATGCCCCGCCCGTCTCCGACTTCAATACGCTGGCGATCGATTGCGCCTCGGAATCACCCTTGCTCTCTCCGGTGCCGGGCCTGCCGGACGAGGTGTACCGGCATGACGGCCAATTGACCAAGCGCGAGATCCGCGCGGTCACGCTGGCGCAGCTCGTGCCTTTTCCTAATGCGCTTTTGTGGGATGTCGGCGCCGGGTGCGGCTCGATCGGCATCGAGTGGATGCGCACCGGCATGGGCACAAAGGCCATCGCCATCGAGGCCAAGCCCGAGCGCGTCGAGATGATCCGAGCCAATGCCGAGGCGCTCGGCGTGCCCGATCTCGAGATCGTCGAGGGGCCAGCGCCTGAGGCGCTCGATGGGCTGCCGGAACCCGACGTGGTCTTCATCGGCGGCGGCATCAATACCGAAGGCCTGTTCGAAGCCTGCTGGGAGGCCCTTTCGCCTGGCGGGCAGCTTGTTGCCAATGCCGTGACGATCGAGGGCGAGGCGCGCCTTGCCGACCTGCGTGGTGTCTTCGGCGGGGATCTGATCCGCCTGTCGGTCGCGCGTGCCGCCCCGGTCGGTCGCTATTGCGGCTGGAAATCGCTGATGCCGGTGACGATCTGGTCGGTCACCAAGGGGGAGGGCGAATGAACGTTTTCGGATTTCAAGGCCCCCTCTGGCCTGCCGGCCATCTCCCCCACAAGGGGGGAGAGAACCGTGCCGCCACCGCTCCGCCCGTGCGCCGGTCTCTCCGTAGGAGCGCCGCTTTCCTGGTATTGCCTCACCCTCTGAAGGCGCGAGCGGTGCCGCTTGTCTGTCTCCCCCCTTGTGGGGGAGATGCCCGGCAGGGCAGAGGGGGTGTGTTTCAGAAGAGCGAGGGGCGATCCTCATGACCGGCATACTCTATGGCCTCGGGCTTGGTCCCGGCGATCCCGAGCTTCTGACGCTCAAGGCCCATCGCATCCTCTCCACCGTTCCGGTCGTCGCCTATCCGGCGCCGGATACCGGCCCGAGTTTTGCCCGACAGATCGCGGCCCCTTATCTGAGCTTCCATCAGGTGGAAGTGCCGATCATCGTGCCGATGCGAGTCGAGCGCTTTCCCGCCCAGGAAATCTATGACGAGGCAGCCGACACGCTGGCGCGGCATCTCGACAGCGGCCTCGATGTCGCGGTGCTCTGCGAGGGCGACCCTTTCTTCTACGGCTCGTTCATGTATCTGTTCGAGCGCCTGTCGGGACGGTTCGCAACCGAGATCGTGCCGGGCGTCTCGTCGATGATGGCATCGGCCGCCGCCCTCGGCCGACCGCTGGCCGCTCGCAACGACGTGCTGTCGGTGGTCCCCGGCCCGCTCGAGGATACGGTGATGGAGGCGCGCATCGCGGCCGCCGGCGCCGTCGCCATCATAAAGGTCGGCCGACATTTCTCCCGCATCCGGGCGCTGATCGAGCGGATGGGGCTGACCGCGCAGGCCGGCTATGTGGAGCGCGTGAGCCTTGCCGAACAGCGGATCCTGCCGCTCGCTGATGTGCCGGAAGACGTTGCGCCCTATTTCTCGATGATCCTGATCTACAAGGGCGGTGAGGGCTGGAACGGCGCTCTGTCGCGCGCCACTCTGGACGGTGCCCCATGAAGAGCGCCGCGTTCGCCCCACGTCCGGCCGTCGTCATCTTCAATGACGCCGCCCTGCCGCTTGCCCGCCGGCTTGCCCGAGCGACCGGGGGCGAGGTGCACGGCGCCGCGGCACGGGTCACGTCGGCCGACCGGACCTTCGTCTCGGTCAAGGATCATGTGCAGGCCCTGTTTGCCGATGGCCGGCCGATCGTCGCCGTGATGGCGGCCGGGGCGCTGGTCCGGCTGCTGGCGCCCATTCTCTCCGATAAGCATTCGGAGCCGCCGGTGCTCGCCGTTGCCGAGGACGGCTCCTGCGTGGTGCCGCTCCTCGGCGGCCATCATGGCGCCAATGATCTGGCGCGCCGGATCGGCAAGGCGGTCGGGGCATTCGCCGCCATCACCACGGCAGGCGATCTCAAATTCGGCATTGCCCTCGACCAACCGCCGTCCGGCCTCGTCCTTGCCAATCCGCAATCCGCCAAGGCCGTCATGGCCGAGCTGGTCGCAGGGGCGGGGGTGCGGCTTCATATCAAGCGGGGCCACGACACCCCCCTCTGCCCTGCCGGGCATCTCCCCCTCAAGGGGGGAGATCCGTTCCCCGCCGGAGCCGCCCAAACCGGCGAAAAGCCATCCCGTATGTCAGGCTCGATGACCGATGGCGAATGCGACATTGCCAATCGATCTCCCCCCTTGAGGGGGAGATGTCACGAAGTGACGGAGGGGGGTAAGCCGCCTTGCTTCGCCGACTGGCTCACCCAATCCCGACTTCCCTTCGATCAAGAGGCCCGCGTGACGCTGACCGTGACCACCGAGAACAAGACCGCCGGCGAGATGGAACTCGTCTATCACCCGAAAACGCTGGTGCTCGGCATGGGCTGCGAGCGCCATGCGAGCCCGCAGGAGGCGATCGCACTGGCCGAGCAGGCGCTGGCGGCTGCGAACCTCTCGCCGCTTTCGCTCAGCGCCGTCTGCTCGGTCGATCTGAAGGCAGATGAGAGCGCCATCCATGCAGTCGCGCAACATTTCGGCGTGCCGGCCCGGTTCTTCACCGCCGCGCGGCTGGAAGAGGAGGCCCCGCGGCTGAAAAATCCCTCCGAGGTTGTCTTTGCGGAGGTCGGCTGCCATGGCGTGGCGGAAGGCGCAGCACTCGCTGCCGTCGGCGCGGAGGGCACGCTTCTCGTCGAGAAGATCAAGTCGAAGGGCGCGACCGCGGCCATTGCCGAAGCCTGTGACGTGATCGACCCGGCCACGATCGGCCGGGCTCGGGGAACCCTTTATGTCGTCGGCATCGGGCCCGGCGCCGACCATTGGCGCTCGCCGGAAGTGTCGGCCATGGTCTCGGCCTCCACCGATCTCGTCGGTTATTCGCTCTATCTCGATCTGCTCGGGCCGCTTGCCGACGGCAAGACCCGCCATGACTTCGACCTCGGCAAGGAAGAGGCGCGTGTCGTGCATGCCATGGAGCTTGCGGGCGAGGGCAAGACGGTGGCGCTCGTCTGCTCCGGCGATGCCGGCATTTATGCCATGGCGACGCTGGTCTTCGAGCTGTTCGACAAGGGCGGCATTTCGGATGCGGCATCCCGTATCGAGGTGCAGGTCTCGCCGGGCATTTCGGCGCTGCAGGCCGCCGCCGCCCGCATCGGTGCCCCGCTCGGCCATGATTTCTGCACCATTTCGCTGTCCGATCTGTTGACCCCCTGGGAGCATATCCAGCGGCGGGTGAAGGCGGCGGGCGAGGGCGACTTTGTCATCGCCTTCTACAATCCCGTGTCGATGAAGCGCCGCACCCAGCTGGCCTATGCCCGGGACACGCTGCTCCAATACCGCCCGGCCTCGACGCCGGTGATCCTTGCCACCAATCTCGGCCGTCCCGGCGAGCATGTGCGCACGGTCCCGCTCGGCGCGCTCAACGTCGACGATGTCGACATGCTGACCGTGGTGGTCGTGGGTTCGTCTGAGAGCCGCACGGTGACGACCGGCGACGGCAAGACCTGGGTCTATACGCCCCGCGGCTATTCGGGGAAGGCTGACACGGGGATGAAGGCGTGAGCAGGAAATCCGCTGCCGTATTCGCGCTTGGCGCACCTGCCGTCTTCGCGATTCGGCCACCCCCCTCTGCCCTGCCGGGCATCTCCCCCTCAAGGGGGGAGATTGCAGCGCGGTTACCGTCGCTCCCAAAGGCAGGCCGTGTTCCAAGGTTTGGGACCAAAATGCTGGGGATCAATTCGATTTCAACAGCGGCCGGAGGGCATGTCGCGTGCCCCGCGCCGATCTCCCCCCTTGAGGGAGAGATGCCCGGCAGGGCAGAGGGGGGTAACGCTCCCGAAGGTGTAAGGAGAGCAGCATGACCGTCTATTTCATCGGCGCCGGCCCGGGCGCCCCGGATCTCATCACCGTGCGGGGCCTGAGGCTCATCGAGCGCTGCCCGGTCTGCCTCTATGCCGGCTCGCTGGTGCCGGAAGAGATCGTGCAGGCAGCGCCCGAGGGCGCGCGCGTCATGGACACGGCGCCCATGCATCTCGACGCCATCGTCGCCGAGATGGAGGCCGCCCATGCCCGCGGCGAGGATGTGGCCCGCGTGCATTCGGGCGATCCGTCGATCTATGGCGCGATTGCCGAGCAGATGCGCAGGCTCGATGCGCTCGGCATTTCTTACGACGTCGTGCCTGGCGTGCCGGCCTTTGCCGCGACCGCCGCGCGGCTGAAGACGGAGCTCACCCTGCCGGAGATCGCCCAGACCGTGATCGTCACGCGCACCGAAATGAAGGCATCCTCCATGCCGGAATTCGAGACGCTGGAGATCCTCGGAAAGTCGCGGGCGACGCTCGCCATCCACCTGTCGATCCGCAACCTCACCCATATCCGCGAAACGCTGACGCCGTATTATGGCGAAGACTGCCCGGTGGTAATCGCCTACCGCTCCACCTGGCCGGACGAGCTGTTCATCCGCACGACGCTGAAGGACATGGCCGAAGAGGTGCGCAAGGCGAAGATCACCCGCACCGCGCTCGTCCTGGTCGGAAAGGTCTTCGGCCATGTCGAGTTCCGCGACAGCGACCTTTACAATTCGGATTTCAGCCACGTGCTGCGCAATGTGGGAAAGAAGAAAAAGAAGGACGACGCTCAAGGCTGACGAGGGCGAGCCGCCTCTTTCGGCGGCTATCGGTAGCAGCAAGGCTCGGCTATGCTGCCCGTTGCCAACGGGAGTGAGAACATGTCCAGCGAGGATCGTATCACGCACGGCAGCTGCCGCTGCGGACAGGTGCGGCTTGAAGTGAGGGGGCGGCCGGCCATGACCATGGCCTGCCATTGCAGCGGCTGCCAGAAGATGACGGCGAGTGCCTTCTCGCTCAGTTCGCTCTATGCGGACCAGGCCTTCGAGGTCTTCGGTCCTGAGCCGGTGATCGGTGGCCTGCACGGGGAGATCCGGCACTTCTTCTGTCCGCATTGCCTGAGTTGGCTCTTCACCCGCTTCGAGGCCATGGGCCCGTTTGTCAATGTGCGCTCTACCATGCTCGACGACGCAGAGGCCTTGACCCCGTTCATCGAAACCTGCACCAGCGAGAAACTGCCCTGGGCGCAGACGCCGGCCCGCCACAGCTATCCGCAGTTTCCGCCAATGGAGGATTTTCCCAAGCTGATGGCGGAATTTGCCGCGCAAGGCGGCTGAGCGTGGCCATCGCGATGCAGATGGGCTAAGACAGCGGCTTCGTTTTTCGTTCCAACAGCATTTCGGCGGTTACATGCACAAGGTCATTTTCGATACGGATCCGGGCGTCGATGACGCCATGGCACTGCTTTTTCTTCACCACCATCGCGATATCGATCTGATCGGCATCACCACCGTTTTCGGCAATGCCACGATCGAGACGACGACCCGCAATGCGCTGTTCCTCAAGCGCGAGTGGAAGATCGACGCGCCTGTCGCCAGGGGCGCAGGCGAAACCTTCATCCCGCATCGGGTGAGCCACGAACCGCCGAAGTTCATCCACGGCGACGATGGCCTCGGCAATATTGGCGTGCCGGACGTCATCGACCTGCCGCTCGATCCGCGCCCGGCCCATCGCTTCATCGTCGAGGCGATCCGTGCCAATCCGGGCGAGGTGACGTTGGTTGCCGTCGGCCGCATGACCAACCTCGCCAATGCGCTGAAGGAAGATCCGGGCATCGTCGAGCTGGTCAAGGAAGTCGTGATCATGGGCGGCGCCTTCGACGTCAACGGCAACGTAACGCCGGCGGCCGAGGCCAATATCCACGGCGATCCCGAAGCCGCCGACATGGTCTTCACCGCCAACTGGCCGGTGGTGATCGTTGGGCTCGACGTCACCACGCAGACGGTGATGACCCGCCAGCAGCTCGCCGACATTCGCGATGCGGCAGGCTCCAGCCGCGCCCGCCTGCTGTTTGATCTGTCGCAGTTCTACATCAAGTTCTACGAGAGCCGTGTGCCGGACGGCATGGTCGTGCATGACAGCTGCGCCTGCGCCTATGTCGTCGCGCCGCACCTGTTCAAGACGCGGTCCGGTTCGGTGCGTGTGGTCTGCGGCGGCATTGCCGATGGCCAGACGATCCAGAAGCCGGATTACATGGGCTTCGGCCCGAGCGTGTGGGATCACCTGCCGAGCCAGAAGGTCTGCACAGGCATCGACCCGGACGGCGTTCTCGCTCTGATCCACGACACCATCGTCTCGGTCAAGGAAGACTGATCAGCGGCCGATCAGGATGACGGGCAAACCCAGCTGTCGGGCTGCGGCGATCTTGCCGTAGCCGGCGGCGCCTCCGGAATTGCGGCAGACCAGGTGGGTGATGCCGTGGGCGGCCAACAGCGCCGCCTCCTGTTGCGGATCGGCCGAGGGCTTGCCGAGGATCACGACAGGGTCGGCAAACGGCAGCGCTTGCGCTGGCGGGTCGACCATGCGGATGACGAAACGGCAGTCGAGCCTTGCGGCAAAGGCATCGAGATATTGCCGTCCAAGCGCCAGGAACACGGTGGCCCCGGCGGGCAGGATTCCCGCGGCTTCCTCCAGCGAGCCGACTTCGTGCCAGCGGTCGCCAAGGACCGGCTGCCACCCAGGCCGCACCAGATGTTCGAGCGGCACGCCGGTCTCGGCCGTCGCTCGAATGGCGTTTTCCGAGATGCGTCGGGCGAAGGGGTGCGTGGCGTCGATCACGCGGGAAATGCCGTTCTCGCGCAGATAGGCGGCCAAGCCTTCTGCCCCGCCAAAGCCGCCGATCCGCACCGCACCGGGCGGCAGAACCGGCTCGGCGGTGCGTCCCGCCAGCGAGGTGATGACCGTGACCTCGCCCGCGGCGACCAGCCTTTCAGCCAGCGCAGACGCCTCCGCCGTGCCGCCGAGGATCAGGACTTTCGGCTTGTCGTCAGACGGCGCGGGCAAGGATATTCCCCTGGCGGTCGGTGACGATCACGTCGACCTCGACCGGTGCGCCGCGCAGTGTCTCGAGCGCGGTCCGGCGCGCCGCCGTCGCCACGGCGGAGGCGGCGCCGATATTGTATTCTTTCGCAAGTTCAAGAACTTCTAGCGCGGTGTTCGCGTGCAACATTCGCTCGCGCAGCTCCGGAGGGAGGCGTTCGCCATCGATCAATGCAACGAGGGCTTCGGGATCCACCTGGCTGCGCGAGGAGTGCAGGTCGAGCGCCCCCTGGGCGAGCTTGGCCATCTTGGCGAAGCCACCGGCGATGGTCAGCCGCGGCACCGGATGGGCACGCAGATATTTCAGCAGGCCGCCGGCGAAGTCGCCCATGTCGAGAAGTGCGCCGTCCGGCAGGTTGTGGAAGGTCTGGGCGGCCTTCTCCGAGGTCGAGCCGGTGGCGCCGAGCACGTGCTGCATGCCCTCGGCGCGGGCGACGTCGATGCCACGGTGGATCGAATGGATCCAGGCGGCGCAGGAGAAAGGATGCACCACGCCGGTGGTACCGAGCACCGAGAGCCCGCCGACAATGCCAAGGCGCGGATTCCAGGTCTTCTCGGCAATGCGGTCTCCGCCCGGGATGGACACGGTAATCTCGATGTCCGCTGGCAGGCCATGGGCTGCGCACAGCGCTTCGACCTCGGCCGTCATCATGGCGCGGGGCACCGGGTTGATCGCCGGTTCGCCGACCGCAATGGGCAGCCCCGGTCGCGTCACGATGCCGACGCCGTCGCCGGCGGCAAAGCGGATACCGCTTCCGGGCTGAAGCGGACGCACGGAGGCGATTACGGTTGCGCCATGGGTCACGTCCGGATCATCGCCGGCATCCTTGACGATGCCGGCCATTGCCGAGCCTTCGCCGATCGCCTCGAAGGCGAGCGCGAAGGCGGGCTCTTCGCCGCGCGGCAGCCGAATGGTGACGGGATCGGGAAAGGCGCCGGTGATCAGCGCCGTCAGTGCCGCCTTGGTCGCCGCCGTCGCACAGGCGCCCGTCGTCCAGCCGGTCCTGAGCGGGCCTTCGGGCTTTTCGATGCGGCCATCGCTGGCGCCGGGTGCTGCGGTTTCGTGAGGGTGGCTCATGGTGTCCTTATAGGCGAGGGCGCGCCCGTCCGGAAGCGCCGTGCGCGGCCTTCACGATTGCAATTTCGTCATGCGGAGCCTAGAGCATGTCCATGAGTTTCGATCCGTTCTCCAAGCTTGCGACGATGATGCCCGGCCATGTCTGGCTGGCCGGGGCGGGTCCGGGCGATCCGGGCCTTCTGACCTTGCTCGCGGCCAAGGCGCTCGGGGAAGCGGACGTGATCGTGCACGATGCGCTGGTCAACGACGAATGCCTGAGGCTCGCACGGGCCGGCGTCCTTCTTGAATATGCCGGCAAGCGCGGCGGCAAGCCCTCGGCCAAGCAACGCGACATTTCGCTTCGCCTGGTCGAACTGGCACGGGCTGGCCATAGGGTGCTGCGGCTGAAGGGGGGCGATCCCTTCGTCTTCGGTCGCGGCGGCGAGGAGGCCCTGACGCTGATCGAACACGGCGTCCCGTTCCGCATCGTTCCGGGCATCACCGCCGGGATCGGCGGCCTGGCCTATGCCGGCATTCCGGTTACCCACCGCGAGGTCAACCATGCCGTCACCTTCCTGACCGGCCACGACTCGTCCGGCGTCGTGCCGGACCGCATCGACTGGGAGGCGATCGGCCGCGGATCGCCGGTGATCGTCATGTACATGGCGATGAAGCATATCGCGACGATCAGCGCCCATCTCATCGCCGCCGGGCGCTCGCCCGACGAGCCCGTCGCTTTCGTCTGCGACGCCGCGACCGCCTCGCAGCGCGTCCTGGAAACGACGCTCGGCCGCGCCGAGGCCGATTTGCTCGCCTCCGGGCTTGAGCCGCCGGCGATCGTGGTGGTCGGCGAAGTCGTCCGCCTGCGGCCCTCGCTCGACTGGCTGGGGGCTTTGTCCGGCCGCCAGCTGCTGCCCGATCCGTTCTCGGTTGGCGAGCGGAAGGACACGGCATGAAAGGCCTGCTGATCGCCGCGCCGTCTTCCGGCTCCGGCAAGACGACGCTGACGCTCGGCCTTTTGCGGGCGATGAGGAACCGCGGTGTGGCGGTGGCCCCTGCCAAGGCCGGTCCCGACTATATCGATCCCGCCTTTCATGCCGCAGCCAGCAGTCAGACCTGCCTCAACTTCGACCCGTGGGCCATGCGGCCGACTTTCATCGAGGCTGCTGCCGCGCATCATGCGGCGCCGGACCGGCTGCTGGTCGTCGAGGCGATGATGGGGCTGTTCGACGGGGCCGCCGACGGCCAGGGATCCGCCGCCGATCTTGCCGCGCTGCTCGGCCTGCCCGTGGTGCTGGTCGTCGATTGCGCGAGGGCCTCCCATTCGGTTGCCGCCCTCGTCAGCGGCTTTGCCGGCTTCCGCCAGGATGTCCGCGTCGTCGGCGTCATTCTCAATCGTGTCGGCAGCGACCGCCACGAGGCCATGCTGCGCCAGGCGCTCGCCGGCATTGCCATGCCCGTCGTCGGCGTGGTGCGGGCCGATCCAACCCTTCATCTGCCCGAACGCCATCTCGGGCTCGTCCAGGCGGGCGAACATGACGGTCTGCAGGCCTTCATCGAACGCGCAGCCGCCGTGGTCGAAGACGGTTGCGACCTCGATGCCTTGCTGGCCTTGGCCGGCCCCGGGTCAGAGGATGCGATCCACGCTCCGGTTTCAGCGCTGCCGCCGCTCGGCCAGCGGATCGCGATTGCCCGCGATGTCGCCTTTGCCTTTTCCTATGCGCATGTGCTTTCCGGCTGGCGCGAGGCCGGGGCAGAGCTGTCGTTCTTTTCACCGCTTGCCGACGAGGCGCCGGCCGGCGATGCCGATGCCGTTTATCTGCCGGGCGGCTATCCGGAACTGCATGCCGGCGTGCTCGCAGCGGCCTCGACCTTTCGCGCCGGCATGCTGGAGGCCCATATGCGCGGCGCGCGCATCTTCGGCGAATGCGGCGGCTACATGGTGCTCGGCGACGCGCTGATCGATGGCGGGGATACCGTTCATCCCATGCTCGGCCTGTTGCCGCTCGTCACCAGCTATGCACAGCGCAAGCGTCATCTCGGCTATCGCCGCATCCGGCCCGTGGACGACAGCGTCTTTGCGGGCCCCATGACCGCACATGAATTCCACTACGCCTCGATCGTGTCCGAGGGCGATGCCGACCGGCTGTTTGTGGCCGAGGATGCGCTCGGAACGGCGCTCGGGGCCGTCGGCCTTCGGCGCGGCACGGTCGCCGGTTCCTTCATGCACCTCATCGATGTGGCGGAGACGGCGCCATGAGCGGAGCAATCATCCATGGCGGCGGCATAGCGGCGGCCGCGGCCCTTTATGGCGGACACCCAGAGGACTGGCTCGACCTCTCGACCGGCCTCAATCCCTGTCCACCGGCCTTGCCCGCCATTCCGGCGCGTGTCTGGCATCGCTTGCCCGACCAACACCTATTCAACCAGACCCGGCAGGCGGCGCGTGAATTCTATCGCTCCGGCGAGATCCTGCCCTTGCCGGTTCCGGGTACGCAGTCCGTCATCCAGCTACTGCCGCGGCTGTCGCGCGGTGACCGGCCGGTTTCGATCCTGTCGCCCACCTATGGCGAATATGGTCGGGTGCTGGCCGCCAGCGGTCTGGCCGTCAGGAACGCCGCGGATCTCGACGCCGTCGATCCCGCGTCGGGACTGGTGGTCGTCGTCAATCCCAACAACCCGACGGGCCGCAGCCATCGCCCCGACGGTCTTTTTGCGCTCGCCGACAGGCTGGCCGGGGAGGGTGGGTTTCTGGTCGTCGACGAGGCCTTCGGCGACTGTACGCCTGAGGAGAGCCTGGCCGGCCACGTCCAGGCGCGACCCAATCTGATCGTCTTCCGGTCCTTCGGCAAATTCTTCGGCTTTGCCGGCTTGCGGCTCGGCTTCGTGATTGCTGTTCCGGAGATCCTTGAGCGCTTCTCCGACTGGTTGGGGCCCTGGGCGGTGTCGGGGCCGGCCCTGTTCGTCGCAACCGATCTTCTGGCGGCCGATCCCACCGGGCTTCGCGCGACGATCGCCACGCGCCGGGCAGCCCTTGGTCATGTGCTTGAAGCCTCCGGCCTTGTCGTTCGCGGCGGTGCCTCGCTGTTTGCGCTGGTGGATGAGGAGCAGGCGGGTGCGCTTCACACCCATCTCTGCCGCGCGCAGATTCTCACCCGAAAATTCGACTATGCGCCGACCTGGCTACGCTTCGGGCTTTCGCCGGACGAGGCGTCTGACCGCCGGATTGCCGAAGCGCTCGCCTCCTGGAGACGTCCGTGAGCCTTTGGATCCTCGCCGTCCTGACCGGCGCTCTCCTTCTCGATCGGATCGTCGGCGATCCGCCGGCGCTCTGGGCGCGGCTGCCGCACCCGGTCGTCGTCTTCGGCCACGGCATCGGATGGTTCGACCGGCGACTGAACCGCGAGACCCTCTCTGCAGCCATCCGCCGGCGCAACGGCGTGATCGCCATCGTGCTGCTGCTCCTTGCCTCGATCGTCGTCGGGCTCGTGATGTCCGCTCTGTTCCGGGCGCTCGGGATACTGGGGTTCGCTTTCGAACTCGTGATCGTCGCCGTTTTCCTGGCGCAGAAGAGCCTTGGCGACCATGTCGCAGCGGTGGCGGTCGGTCTTCGCACCGGCGGGCTGGAAGGCGGTCGTCGCGCCGTTTCGATGATCGTCGGCCGGGATCCGCAGGCGCTTGACGAACCCGGCGTGTGCCGGGCGGCGATCGAAAGTCTGGCCGAGAATTTTGCCGACGGCGTCGTCGCGCCGGCCTTCTGGTATGCCCTTGCCGGGCTGCCGGGCATCCTTGCCTACAAGATGCTGAACACGGCCGATTCCATGATCGGCCACAAGAATACCCGCTACCAGGATTTCGGCTGGGCCTCGGCCCGGCTCGACGATCTCGCCAACTGGCCGGCGGCGCGGCTGTCGAGCCTGCTGATTGCCGGTGCGGCCTATCTGAAACGCAATGCCGCGACCGCGCGGCGGTCGCTGTCGCTGGCCTTGCGGGATTCCGGCCTGCACCGTTCGCCCAATTCCGGCTGGCCGGAGGCGGCCATGGCCGGTGCGCTCGACATCCAGCTGACCGGGCCGCGCGTCTATGGCGGGGAACGTGTGAGCGAGCCGATGATGAATGCCGGCGGCCGGGCGGTCGCGACCGCAGCAGATATCGAGGAGGGGATTGAACTCTTCTATGGCAGCTGCAGTGTGTTGACGGCTGCATGCGCATTTCTGCTGGCGCTCGGCCTCATCGTTCACGCGATCTGAAGGCCTCACCTGCGCCCGTTTACGTTAAGGCGATCTTATCCTTGGCGGTTAATCGCATTTATTCGAATATAGTCTATAATGCCCTCGCAAACAGCCGCCCGGGGGGCGGAATAAACTGGGGGAATATCATGCGCAAACTGCTTTTGGCCGTTTCGGCCTCCCTGTCTCTGCTCGTTCAGCCGATGGTCGCGTCGGCCAGCAATCTCGTCGCCAGCATCAGCATTTCCAATCAGACGATGACCGTCACGCAGAACGGCGTCGTCAAACATCGCTGGAAGGTGTCGACGGCGCGCAAGGGCTATGTCACGCCGATCGGGAATTACCGCGCCAAATGGGCGTCGAAGAACCATCGCTCGCGCAAATACGACAATGCGCCGATGCCTTATGCGATCTTCTTCCACGGCGGTTATGCCGTTCACGCCACCTATGACCTGAAGCGCCTTGGCCGGCCGGCTTCGCATGGCTGCATCCGCCTGCATCCCGACAATGCGGCGCAGTTCTTCTCGATGGCGACGCATAACGGGCTGAAGAACACCAAGATCATCGTCACGCGCTAAGCGCGGACCGGCTCATGTCGGGGACGGGAAGGGTGCGCCGGTCAGCCGGCGCGTCAGTCGTTTCCGGCGGCGTAGCGCAGGCGACGGGTGTCGGGAACGATCACGTGACGGTTGTTCTCGATCACGATGATGTTGTCCTTGCGCAGCTTGGTCATCTGCCGGCTGACGGTTTCGATCGTGAGACCGAGGAAGTCGGCAATGTCGGCGCGCGACAGCGGTAGGTCGAAGGTCGCACTGTTGCCATTGCGTTCCGGATCGATATGGGTGGCGATCAGGTAGAGGAAGCTGGCGACCTTTTCCTGGGCGGTCTTGCGGCCGAGCGTCAGCATCCAGTCGCGGGCCTCGTCGAGTTCCTTCAGCGACTGCGAGTGCAGCTTGCGCTCGAGATCCGGCGCCTCGCCAACCATGCGGTCGATGATCGGCCGCGGGAAGGAACAGATCTCGGTTTCGGTCGCGGCTTCGGCGGTCACCGAGCTTTCGCTGTAGAAGGGGCGGCCGAGGAAATCGGGCGCGAATTGCAGACCGACGATCTGCTGGCGACCGTCCGCCATCATCTTCGACAGCTTGACCACGCCGTTCAAGATATTGCTGTAGCTGCCGACGCGTTCGCCCTGACCGATGACCTCGTTGCCGGCATCGATCTTGCGGCGCGTGGAGTGCTTGTTGAGCTCGACCAGCTGGGGATTGCTCAGCGTCGCGCAAATGCCGCCGTGACGCGCCTCGCAGGCCTTGCAGACGGCCGGGGCTTCACATTCGCCGGTATGTTTCTTGTGCGCGTCCATGATCTCGATCCCGTCTGACGTCAAATTCAAGCAAGGTCAAGCTCGGATTTTGATGGTCCCGAACCTTATGGGCGACGCCCGTGGCGCTTGAGTGCGAACAGCCGGATAAATCTACCAGTAAATTGATCGAAGTCAAAGGCGAGTGACACTCGCGGCGCTACCAAGAAGTCTAAGTTGGCATCATCACGAACGGCGCAAGACATGCAAAACTCCCTGCTGGCCAAGTATTCCGGCTCTGTCCCACGTTACACCAGCTATCCGACGGCGCCGCATTTCCATGAAGGCGTCGACTGCGGCAAATATGCGCAGTGGCTCGGAGAACTCGGGGCCGGGCACGATCTGTCGCTTTATGTTCACATTCCCTATTGCGACCGACTCTGCTGGTTCTGCGCCTGCCACACCAAGCACACGTTGAAATACGAGCCGATCACCAGCTATCTCGCCTCTCTGAAGAAAGAAATTGCCAAGGTGGGCGCGCTCGTCAGTCGCGACGCCAAGGTGACCGCGGTGCATTTCGGCGGCGGCTCGCCGACCATGGTCAAGCCGGAGGACCTCACGGATCTGATGGCAGCCTTCCGCGTCGCCTTCGACTTCAAGGACGATGTCGAGATCAGCGTCGAGATGGATCCGAATGATCTCGACGAAGCGCGCTATGATGCGCTGGCAGCGATCGGCATGACGCGGGCGAGCCTCGGCGTCCAGGATTTCGATCCCAAGGTGCAGAAGACGATCAACCGCATCCAGACCTTCGAGCAGACCAAGTCGGTCGTCGATGCGGTGCGGGCGAGGGGCGTGCATTCCGTCAATTGCGACATTCTCTATGGTCTGCCCTATCAGACGATGGAAACGCTGGAATCGACCGTCAACGACATCGTCTCGCTGTCGCCCGACCGCATCGCCCTGTTCGGCTATGCCCATGTGCCGTGGATGAAGAAGCACCAGACGATGATCCCGGAAGAGGCGCTGCCGGGCGTCGAGATGCGTTTCGCGCAGATGACGCGGGCCGCCGAAATGCTTTTGGCCGCCGGTTACGAGCCGATCGGCATCGACCATTTCGCCCGCCCCGACGACCGTCTGGCAATCGCTGCCCGCACCGGCAAGCTTCGGCGCAATTTCCAGGGCTATACCGACGATGCCGCAGAAGCCCTGATCGGCTTCGGCGCCTCCTCGATCGGGCAGCTGCCGCAGGGCTATGTGCAGAACATGCCGGCGACCGGCGAGTACCAGCGCATGGCGGATGCCGACGGCCTGACGGTGGTGCGGGGCATAGCGCTTTCCGAGGATGATCGTTTGCGCAGCATGGTGATCGAACAGATCATGTGCCGCTTCGCCTTTTCGTTTGCCGCCGTGCGCGACGCCTTTCCCGCAATCGGCGAGACTGTGATTGGTGAGGCGCGCCAATTTGCGGCGTCGAACCCGGACCGCATCTGCGAGATCGTCGGCGACGAGTTCCGCCTGACAGAGGCCGGCAAACCCTTTGCCCGAAGCATTGCGGCGGTCTTCGACAGCTACCTCGCAACCGGCAAGGGCCGCCACTCGATTGCTGTTTGAGCAACACCTCGGCAGCAATTTTCGCCGTTGGCCAAACTTCCCATTGGCATTTAGAATCGTTTTCCCTATGTGGAACCAAGATTTTCGACACATGAGGTAATTGGCGTGACCGCTACATTCGACAAAGTTGCCGACATCATCGCTGAGACGAGCGAAATCGACCGCGAGACGATTACGCCGGAAAGCCATACGATCGACGACCTCGGCATCGATAGCCTTGACTTCCTCGACATCGTCTTTGCGATTGACAAGGAATTCGGCATCAAGATCCCGCTCGAGCAGTGGACGCAGGAAGTCAACGAAGGCAAGGTTTCGACGGAGGAATATTTCGTCCTGAAGAACCTCTGCGCCAAGATCGACGAACTGCGCGCGGCCAAGGGCTGAGCCGCCGCAGAGGCGGGGGTCTGTCATGCTGCTCGAATATTTCCAGATGATCGACAAGGTCGAGGCCGTTGACCTCGACCGCGGCACCTTGAAGGCGTGCTCCGTCGTGCCCGAAAAGAGCCCCGTCTTCGAAGGCCATTTTCCCGGCATGCCGCTCGTTCCGGGAGTGCTCCTGATCGAGACCATGGCGCAGGCCTCCGGCATGCTGCTGCTGGCGGTGAAAGACTTTGCCGCCATGCCGTTCCTGATGTCGGTCGACGGCGCCAAGATGCGCGCTTTCGTCGAGCCCGGCGCGGTGCTTGAGATCGAAGCCGAACTCGAGCACGACGGGTCCGGGTTTGCCGTGACCAAGGCGAAGATTGCCTCCGGCGGCAAGAAGATCTGCGACGCGCAGCTGAAGCTGCGCACCATACCCTTCAGCGAAGTGCCGCTCGGCGACATCGTGCGCAAACGCGCCGAGGAAATCGGCCTGATGGACGCCATCGCCGCCGCCCGCTAAGAGTGCGGCATCGGAGCGCACTGCTCCGGCCAGTTTCTGATGGATGCGAGCCCCGTTCCTTAGGGCTCGATGCGCCGGCGCCTTCGCCGGCGAGAGGATAACAAATGACCAAGAAGCCGAACGATGTGGTGATCACCGGGGTTGGCATTGTCACCTGCCATGGCACGGGCAAGGAGGCGCATGTCGCTCTCCTGTCATCGGCCGCAGCCCCCGAACCCCTGCTCGAGACGGAAAAGTTTGCGCCTTACGCGGTGCATCGGCTGCCGGAGATCGACTGGTCGCAGCAGATCCCCAAACGCGGCGATCAGCGCCAGATGGAGAACTGGCAGCGGCTCGGCGTCTATGCAGCGGGTCTCGCACTTGACGATGCTGGCATGAAGGACGACGCCGAGGCCTGTGGCTCGATGGATCTGATCGTCGCGGCCGGCGGTGGCGAACGCGACATCGCCGTCGACAGCCTGATCGTCGACGAGGCGCTGAAACGCAATGACCGTGAGCGCCTGCTGATCGAGAAGCTGAAGACCGAACTGCGCCCGACGCTGTTCCTGGCCCAGCTGTCGAACCTGATGGCCGGCAATATCTCCATCGTCCACAAGGTCACCGGCTCGTCGCGCACCTTCATGGGCGAGGAATCGGCCGGCATTTCGGCGATCGAGACGGCCTTTGCCCGCATCAAGGCGGGCCAGTCGACCCATACCCTGGTCGGCGGCGCCTTCATCGCCGAGCGCGCCGACATCCTCCTGCTGGTCGAGGGCATTCAGGCCCATGCCACTGGCGCCTGGAAGCCGCTCTGGTCGCGCGAGGCCGGCGCGGGTGGTGGCATGATGCTCGGCACCGTCGGTGCCTTCCTGATGCTGGAAAGCCGGGCGCATGCCGAGGCACGCGGCGCGCACATCTATGCCGTGCTCGAAGCGGTCGAGGGCGACCGCGGCCAGCGCGACGGCGGCGGCCTTGAAAAGCGGCTGACGCGGCTGGCCAAGCTTGCCGGCGACGTCAAGGCCGGCGACAGCGTCGTCTTTTCCGGCTCGAGCGGTCTGCACGATCTCGCCCGCCGCGAAAAGGCGGTGCTGGCGGATGTCTTCCCGGGCGTTCCGGTGCGCGCCTATGGTGGCGAAACCGGGCATGGCCTGGAAGCGCAGTTTCCGCTGGGGTTGGCGCTTGCGGCGCTCGCCATCGATTCCGGCGCAAAGGTTCCGCCCTTCGATCCGGCCCATGAAGACGCCATGGCCGCACCCGCCCGCCACGCCGTCGTGACCACGGTCGGTTATACCCGCGGCGAGGGCGTCGCCCTCGTCTCGGCCGATGCGTGAGGAGTTGAACAGATGACAGACAATCGCTTCAAGGATCACCTCGGCCGACCGATCGTCGCCGTCACCGGCATGGGCGTCATCACCTCGCTCGGCCAGGGGCTCGCCGACAACTGGGCAGCGCTGACGTCGGGCAAGTCCGGCATCCACTACATCAACCGCTTTGACACCGAAGGCATGTCGACGCGGATTGCCGGCACGGTCGATTTCATCGACATTCCGGCGCCGAACTCGGTCGAGCGTTCCTACGCCATGGCACGCGAGACGACGATCGAGGCGCTGGCACAGGCGGGCATTGCCGGCGACTTCAACGGGCCGCTGTTTCTGGCCGCGCCGCCGGTGGAGCCGGAATGGTCCGACCGCTTCGCTCTGGCCGAGCGCTCGCCGCCGCCGGCGCATCCCGGCGATGCCTATGACCGCTTCCTCGCCGCCATGCGCGAAAAGGCCGATCCGGTCTTTCTCGAGGCCGTGCAGTTCGGTTCGATTTCCGAGCGCCTGGCCGACCGGTTCGGCACGCGTGGCCTGCCGGTCACGCTGTCGACGGCCTGCGCCTCCGGCGCGACCGCCATCCAGCTCGGCGTCGAGGCGATCCGCCAGGGCCGTACGGAGCGCGCGCTGACGGTGGCGACCGACGGTTCGGTCAGCGCGGAATCGGTTATCCGCTTCTCGCTGCTTTCGGCACTCTCCACCCAGAACGATCCGCCGGAAAAGGCCTCCAAGCCGTTCAGCAAGGACCGCGACGGCTTCGTCATCGCTGAAGGTGCGGCGACACTGGTGCTGGAATCGCTCGAATCCGCCATCGCCCGCGGCGCAACCGTGCTCGGCATCGTCCAGGGCTGCGGCGAAAAGGCCGATCATTTCCATCGCACCCGCTCGTCTCCGGACGGCGGCCCGGCGATCGCGACCATTCGTGCGGCTCTTGAGGATGCCGGTCTCGGCGAGAGCGCGATCGGCTACATCAACGCCCATGGCACGTCGACCCCGGAAAACGACAAGATGGAATATGGCGCGATGCTCGCCGTCTTCGGCGACCGGCTGAAGAACATTCCCGTGTCGTCGAACAAGTCGATGATCGGTCATACGCTGACGGCGGCAGGCGCCGTCGAGGCGGTGTTCTCGATCCAGACCATGCTGACGGGTACAGTGCCGCCGACCATCAACTATGCCAATCCGGATCCGACGATCGAGCTCGACGTGGTCCCCAACGTCAAGCGCTCCGCCGAGGTTGCGGCCGTGCTGTCGAACTCGTTCGGCTTCGGCGGGCAGAACGCCAGCCTTGTCATGACGCGGGAACCGGTCTAAGGCCTGCGCCAACAATTCGGAACGTCATCCTCGGCCTTGAGCCGAGGATCCACGGACCTCGCAAGAACAACAAAGGTCGGCAGATGCCCGGGAGATGCCCGTGCATGACGATGGCAGCGTGATGATGCCTTGTCCGCCACCTGGCCCCGAAGGAAACATGTCATGCGCGCACTGCAGCTCGTTGAAGACCGCAAGCTCGAGATCGTCGATCTTCCGGAACCGGAGGCCCCCGGCCCCGGCGAAGTGACCTTGAGGGTCAAGGCGGTCGCGCTCAACCATATCGACGTCTGGGGCTGGCGCGGCATGGCCTTTGCCAAGCGCAAGATGCCGCTGGTCATCGGCGCGGAAGCATCCGGCGTGGTCGAGGCAATCGGCCCGGGCGTCGGCAATATCCTGCCGGGACAGCTCGCAGCCGTCTACGGCGCGCGCACCTGCGGCCTGTGCAAGCCGTGCCGCGAAGGCCGTGACAATCTCTGCGAAAATGTCGGCGGCGTGCACGGTTTCCACCTCGACGGCTTCGCCCAGGAAAAGATCACTCTGCCGGCGCGCCTGCTGGTGCCGGCGCCTCCAGGCGTCGATGCGGTTGCTGCGGCCCTGGCCCCGGTGACCTTCGGCACCGTCGAGCACATGCTGTTCGACAATGCCAAGCTTGAGCCGGGTGAAACCATCCTCGTGCATGCCGGCGGTTCCGGCATTGGCACGGCGGCGATCCAGCTCGCCAAGAAGATGGGCTGCACGGTCATCACCACCGTCGGTTCCGACGACAAGATCGAGCCCGCCAAGGCACTCGGTGCCGATCACGTCATCAACTATCGCAGCGACCGTTTCGAAGGCGTGGTTCGCAAGATCACCAAGAAGAAGGGCGTCGACGTCGTGTTCGAGCATGTCGGCAAGGACACCTGGGCCGGTTCCATGCTCTGCCTCAAGCGCGGCGGCCGCCTCGTCACCTGCGGTTCGACCTCCGGCGTTTCGACCGAGATGAACCTGATGATGCTGTTCCAGCAGCAGCTCCGGCTCCTTGGCTCCTTCGGTTGCCGCATGGAGAACATGGCGAATGCCATGCAGAAGATGGCCCGCGGCATCGTGCATCCGGTGATCGACACCGAGGTTCGTTTCGAGGATATCGACCGTGCGCTTGTGCGCATGGAAGGTCGCCAGGTCTTCGGCAAGATCGTGCTGAGGATGGACTGAGCGTGAAGCTCTTCATCACCCGGCTTGTCCTTGCCACGCGCCGCTTCTCGCAATGGGCTGTGGCGCAGTTCGCCTTCGGTTTCCTGACGTTTCTGAAGATCTTCCCGGCGGACCCGGCAATCAATTTTGCCGACCGGCTGATGCGCTTCGTCGGCCCGAAGACCAGCCGTCACAAGCTGATGCTGACCAATCTTCGCAATGCCTTTCCCGAAAAGAGCGAGGCGGAGATCGAGGCGATCGCGCTCGGCAGCTGGGGGCACATGGGGCGGCTTGCCGCCGAATATGTCTTCCTCGACCGGCTGTTCGATTTCGATCCGGACAAGCCGGGGGAGGGGCGCATTGAGGTTTCGGGCATTCCGCTGTTCCTCGATTTGCGTGACAATCCGCGGCCGTTCATCGTCTTTTCGGCCCATACCGGCAATTTCGAGATCCTGCCGGTCGCCGGGGCCGCGTTCGGCCTTTATGTGACCGTGCTCTTTCGCCCGCCGAACAACCCCTATATCGGCGAGAAGGTCTTTGCCTTTCGCGCCAAGCGCATGGGCAAGCTCGTGCCCTCCCATGCCGGGTCGTCCTTCGCGCTGGCGCGTCAGCTGGAGAGCGGCGGCGGCGTCGGTGTGCTGGTCGACCAGAAGTTCAAGAAGGGCGTCTCCACTCAGTTCTTCGGGCGCGACGTCAAGACCAACCCGCTTCTGGCCAAACTCGCCCGCCAGTTCGAATGCGACGTCTATCCCGCGCGCTGCATCCGTTTGCCCGGCAATCGCTTCCGGCTCGAGATCGAGCCGCGGGTCGATCTGCCACGCAATGCTGCCGGCCAGCTCGACGTGACGGCGACGGCCCAGCTTCTCAACAACAAGGTCGAGTCGTGGGTGCGCGAATATCCGGAGCAGTGGCTATGGTATCACGACCGCTGGAACATCAAGCGGGAACTCTGAGGAACCGGCGGCTGACTTTTTTTGGTTTTCGCTCTTGACGTCCGCGTCAGGACGTCGCGATGACCAAGGATCGCTCTGATTTCCTCAATCTTTTCATGACTTTGGCTCGGCGCCTTAGGTGGCTACCTAAAAGTTAGGTGATTGAATGTGAGTAACATTCATGTTAACCGCGCTGGCATGTATTCGGGTGTCGACACGGGTTGCAGTGAGGCGGCCACCGCTCGACATCCGCTCGTTTGGATCTCTCCAGGGCATTGGTCAATTGGTATCAGACATCTCTTCTCATCCCGGTCTCCTGTCGCTGTTTGAAGCGGTATCGCTGAAGAATTCGCAGCTTCAGCAGGCCATCAGGGTCGGTGACGACGACCTGGTGCGACTGCTCGATCGGGAGCTCGAACCGCTGATTGCGGCCGTGATCGACTATCACGCCCGGGACATGGCCGAGATCCACCTGCAGCTGCGGTTCATCGGCAGTCTGATCCGGGAGGACGCGGACGACCGCTCCTGCGTCCAGCGTCATGCGGCCGTTCTGTCCATCCTGCTCGACCGTTATTTCGGCGATGACCCGGTCCAGGACCGGTCCATCCTTCCCGCCGCGTCGCCGGTGCTCGAAGCGCGCATCGTCGGCGATGACTGTCACTTGAACGAGACGATCCTCAACAGCATGCCGGATCGCGTCGCGGTGCTGACCCTCGACTATCGCTTCCTCTACTGCAATGCCGCCCATGCGCAATGGCTGGGGGCAACGCCGCTCGATCTCGTCGGGCGCAACTTCTTCGATTTCATCGACGATTGTCAGGTGGCCGCCGACATCCGCGAGCAGCTGGACCGCTGTTTTGCCGGTGAAATGTCGGAACTGTCGTCGCCACGGCGGGATTTCGCCGTGGTGACTCGGTGCCGCGCAGTGCCCTTGCGCACGTCGGACGGCAAGGTGATCGGCGCCGTGGTGACGCTGGTGGAGGAAGTGTCGGTCGCAGGCGGGATGGCGGCCTGACAGCTGGTCGGGCCTTGCAGCGCTGCGGATGGAAGGGTCCCGACCGCGGGGAGAACGGGGCGTCAGTTCGGCCCGCAGAGCTCGGCGTCGCCGGGCACCCGCTGCAACAGGTATTCCCGCTCGAACGCGATGTGGCGACGCATGCCTTCGAAAAAGCCGCGCAGCATATAGCCCACCGCTTCCATGTTCACCGCATTTCCGGAGCCGAGCTTGAGCAGGGCATCCGTCAACTCTTCGGCGAAGCACTCGTCCTCGCAGTGTTCGAACTTCAGCCGGTCGATGGTCTCGCGCAAATGCTGAGAATCCTGGCTGCCGGTTTCGAGCCAGGGAAACAGCACGGTCTCTTCGTAGTGATGCACACCCTTGATCAGCGGCCCGAGCGCCTTGGCGGCGTAGATGCATTTCTGCCGATTAATGTTGCCCGGCAGCGAGTCGGCGATCTCCTCGAGCTCGCTGCAGAGCGACAACTGTTCGTCATGCGCTTGGCGAAGCCAGGCGAGGGAGCGCTGACAGGGCTGCAACAGGCTGTCGCCGGCGAGCTGTTTCGCGGTCGTGTTCGTATCGTTGATCATCGATTTCGCCTGCATTGCCGCTCCTCCGGGTCCTCATTCTCGCCCGAGCGGCGAACCGTTCAGGCGGGCTTGGCCCAAAAATCGTCCCTTCTCGGGATGCGCCGTGATGACGCATGGCGCCGAGACTGCAAATCGCAGATTGGGTAGCTTCAAATGTGAGTTTCTTCATTTCAGTCCCTGCTTGCATTGATTTGGATCAAGGTGGATTGTGGGGCGGAATGCGAATTCTGCACGTGAGGCGGAGGGAATCTCTTGAGGTTCCTTTCGTGAATGATCAGCAAGCGTTGGGGGATACCAACAATGAATTATACATTAGAAACAATGGTGATGGCGGTCCTCGCCTTCGCCGCGCTGCTGGGGGTCGCTTTCGCCCAGGACAGCCTGTTCGCCGCCCATATGTGGGTGGCGTTCTTCGTGCTGACCGCGGGCACGGTCCTCATGCTTCGCCGCATGAAGTTCGCTCCGGCAAACGCCAAGTCTGCCGAGCAGATCAAGTCCGAATATTTTGACGAAGTCGTCAAGTACGGTGTCATTGCCACCGTCTTCTGGGGCGTCGTCGGCTTTCTCGTCGGCGTGGTCGTCGCGCTGCAGCTTGCCTTTCCGGACCTCAACATCGAGCCGTGGTTCAACTTCGGCCGCATGCGTCCGCTGCACACTTCCGCCGTCATCTTCGCCTTCGGCGGTAACGCGCTGATCGCCACCTCGTTCTATGTCGTGCAGCGCACCTCGCGCCAGCGGCTGTTCGGCGGTTCGCTCGGCTGGTTCGTCTTCTGGGGCTATCAGCTGTTCATCGTCATGGCTGCCACGGGTTACCTCCTCGGTATCACCCAGGGCCGCGAATATGCCGAGCCGGAATGGTATGTCGACCTGTGGCTGACCGTCGTCTGGGTTGCCTATCTGCTCGCCTTCCTCGGCACGATCATGACCCGCAAGGAATCGCACATCTACGTTGCGAACTGGTTCTACCTGTCCTTCATCGTCACGATCGCGATGCTGCACATCGTCAACAATCTGGCGCTTCCGGTCTCGTTCCTCGGCGTCAAGAGCTACTCCGCCTTCTCCGGTGTCCAGGACGCGCTCACCCAGTGGTGGTACGGCCATAACGCCGTCGGCTTCTTCCTGACCGCCGGCTTCCTCGGCATGATGTACTACTTCGTTCCGAAGCAGTCCGGCCGTCCGGTCTACTCCTATCGCCTGTCGATCATCCACTTCTGGGCTCTGATCTTCATGTATATCTGGGCCGGCCCGCACCACCTGCACTACACCGCTCTGCCGGACTGGGCGCAGACCCTCGGCATGGTCTTCTCCATCATGCTGTGGATGCCCTCCTGGGGTGGCATGATCAACGGTCTGATGACGCTCTCGGGCGCCTGGGACAAGATCCGTACCGATCCGATCATCCGCATGATGGTCATTGCCATCGCCTTCTACGGCATGTCGACCTTCGAAGGCCCGATGATGTCGATCAAGGCCGTCAACTCGCTCAGCCACTACACCGACTGGACCATTGGTCACGTTCACTCCGGCGCACTCGGCTGGGTCGGCATGATCTCCTTCGGCGCCATCTACTATCTGACGCCCAAGCTGTGGAACCGCAACCGGCTGTACTCGCTGCGTCTCGTCAACTGGCACTTCTGGCTCGCCACCCTCGGCATCGTCGTCTACGCCGCCGTTCTGTGGGTTGCCGGTATCCAGCAGGGTCTGATGTGGCGCGAATACGACGAGCAGGGCTTCCTGGTCTACTCGTTCGCCGAATCCGTCGCCGCCATGTTCCCGTACTACGTGCTGCGTGCCGTCGGCGGTGCCATGTACCTGCTCGGTGGTATCATCATGGCCTACAACGTCCTGATGACGATCCTCGGCTATGAACGTCAGGAAGCTCCGATTGCGGGCTCTGTCGCTCCTGCCGCCGTCCAGCCGGCCGAATAAGAAGGAAGGCTCACAATGTCTATTCTTGATAAACACGCAATTCTCGAGAAGAACTCCAGCCTTCTGCTTCTCGGCTCGTTGCTCGTCGTCAGCATCGGCGGCATCGTCGAAATCGCGCCGCTCTTCTACCTCGAAAACACCATCGAGAAGGTCGAGGGGATGCGTCCCTACTCGCCGCTCGAACTGGCCGGCCGTAACATCTACATCCGTGAAGGCTGCTATGTCTGTCACAGTCAGATGATCCGTCCGTTCCGTGACGAGGTCGAGCGTTACGGCCATTACTCGCTGGCAGCGGAATCGATGTACGACCATCCGTTCCAGTGGGGCTCCAAGCGTACCGGTCCGGACCTGGCCCGCGTGGGCGACCGCTATTCGAATGAATGGCACGTCCAGCACCTGACCGAACCGCGCGACGTCGTTCCGGAATCGATCATGCCGAGCTACTCGTTCCTCAAGACGACACCGCTTGAGGTCGCCAATGTCACGGCGAACCTGCAGGCCAACAAGGCCGTCGGCGTGCCCTATTCGGACGAAATGCTTGCCAATGCCGAGGCCGATCTGGCGGCTCAGGCAGACCCGAACGCGGATACGACGGACCTTCTGGCCCGTTATCCGAAGGCCAAGGTCGGCGACTTCGACGGCAACCCGGCCGCGCTGACGGAGATGGACGCACTCGTTGCCTATCTCCAGATGCTCGGCACGCTCGTCGACTTCACCACCTATGACGACGCCACCGGCTATCGCTGAGGAGGGGCACATGGAAACCTATACGGCCATGCGCCACTTCGCAGACAGCTGGGGACTGCTCGCCATGACCCTGTTCTTTGTCGGCGTAGTCGTCTTCACGTTCCGGCCCGGCGGCAAGCGCGTTGCCGACGAGGCGGCAAGCATCCCTCTCAAGGAGGACTAAGAGATGTCACAGAAACATATTGACGAAATCAGTGGCGTCGAAACCACTGGCCATGAGTGGGATGGTATCCGCGAACTCAACAACCCGATGCCGCGCTGGTGGGTCTGGACCTTCTACGCGACCATCGTCTGGGCAATCGGCTACACGATCGCTTATCCGGCCTGGCCGCTCCTGAAGGAAAACACCAAGGGCATGCTCGGCTTCTCGAGCCGTGCACAGCTGGCCTCGGAACTGACGGACGCCAAGAGCGCCCAGGCGGTCTATCTTGAAAAGATCGCCGCCATGCCGCTCAACGAGATCGTCGCCGACAAGGACCTCGTCCAGTTCGCAGTTGCCGGTGGTGCTGCGGCCTTCAAGGTCAACTGCACGCCCTGCCACGGCTCGGGCGCACAGGGTGGCAATGGCTATCCGAACCTGAACGACGACGACTGGCTGTGGGGTGGCGATCTCGAAGCGATCAACACCACGCTCGCTCACGGCATCCGCTATGAAAGCGATCCGGACACCCGGGTCTCTGAAATGCCGGCCTTTGGCGACATCCTGGATGCCGACCAGATCAAGCAGGTGGCAGCCTATGTCGTCAGCCTGACCGGTACCCCGGCCGATGCCTCGATGGTTGAGCCCGGCAAGACCATCTTTGCCGAGAACTGCGCTTCCTGCCACGGCGAAGACGCCAAGGGCGGTCGCGACTTCGGCGCCCCGAACCTGGCCGACGCCATCTGGCTGAAAGTCAACGGCGAGGCGGAAATCGCTCAGCAGGTCACGCGTCCCAAGCACGGCGTCATGCCGGCCTGGAACGCCCGTCTCGGCGAAACCACCGTCAAGCAGCTGGCCATCTACGTCCACTCGCTCGGCGGCGGCGAATAAGCCCGGCCATGAGCGTTCCGGCAGGGGCTATGCTTTCTCCTGCCGGGTGTATCAGACGAATCGAAACCACGCCCTCGGGCGTGGTTTTTTATGAAGTAAATAAACCTCCACCTTCGGTGGAGGACTGGAC
>FWPV01003476.1_pt1 | contig 35604 bp, 43 predicted proteins | sample 2228371 | NCBI WGS metagenome assembly FWPV01 (sample SAMEA103939776, study PRJEB20133) | metagenome | reverse complement strand
TGTTCGTATACTAGGTTCATAACCAGCTAATCTTGGTATGAACTTTTTTCATTATCTTGTATGCTTAAATTAATTAATCTGGGTGAAAAACGTGTGCTTTGTTGGGACTTTGATCCCGTCGGATAAACTGTTTTAGCCTTGCTGACGCTCATACCTCGATTGAGCTGGTTGTGCTTTTAGCACGCATCACCGTACGAACCTGTGGAGGGTCGTCAGATGAGGAAACCCAGAAAATAAGGAGGTATTCTATGAACAATCCTGCACTGTGTATCGATGTATCTAAATCATCAAGCTTTGCTACCGGCTTTCTTACTTACAACAAACCCTACTCAAAACCCTTTGATTTCTCTCATACTCCTGAGGGAATGAAGTCAGCTCTTCACTGCCTTAAGGAACTTCAAAATGATACTAACAGCAAACCAGACGTCGTCCTGGAAGCGACAGGTAACTTCTACAAACCCATTACTCAATACTTTACTGACAATGGGTACAGTGTATATGTGCTTAATCCTCTTCAAACAAGTATGGAGAAGCGTAAGTCTATTCGTAAAATCAAGACTGACCCGGTTGATACTTATCGTATTGCACAGGTCTATTACACCAACGATTTGAAGCCCTTCAAGGAGCAAAAGCATGATGCGCAGGAACTGCGAAGTCTCTGCAGACAGTGGGATGGCTTTAATGCTTTGAGTACCGAAACCCAATTGAGATTTAGAAGCATCCTCGCCCTAGTTTTCCCAAGGTATGACGCTGTGTTTGACCACTTGTGCAATCCAACATCACTAAGGGTTATCTCCTCTTTCCCTTCACCTAATGCTGTTCTTTCTGCCAAACGCGAAGAGCTTTTTAACTTAGTTAAACTATCTAAACACTCCAATGACTGGTGCAACCAAAAGGTGGACATGCTTATTGCTGCTGCAAGAGAAAGCTTATCCTATGATGGGGCCCAACAGTCCAATATCCGGGTTCTGCAAAGCTATGTAAAGTCTTTGTTGACCCACAAAGAAATCCTGTCTGATATACGGGCTCAAATCAACGAGTGGACTAAGCTCTCTCCTGACTTCCAGTTCCTACTATCCATCCCAGGCGTAGGAGAAGTAACAGCAGCCACCATTCTTGGAGAGATTGGTGACATTGGTAACTTTGATACTGCTAAGCAATTAGTCGCTTATGCTGGGTTGGATCCTTCTGTATATCAATCTGGTAACTTCAGAGCGAAGAACACCAAGATATCCAAGAGGGGTACTCCCTACTTGAGAAAGGCACTATTCCAGGCTGCCTCAGCGGCTGTTAGAAAGCGACCAAAGGGGCCATGCAACTCTGTGCTTTATGAATATTATACCAATAAACTAAATGCAGGAAAGCCTCCTAAAGTTGCTCTGGTAGCCGCCTGCAACAAGCTTCTAAGGATTATTTTTGGAATGTTGAGTACTCAAACTGAGTTTAGAGCCGAGTACTAGGTCGATATTATTAATTCAAGGCCTATTTAAGAATAGGCTAGCTTTGCTATTGCCACTTTTATCTGGATAAATTTATTTTGCTAAACCTCTTGACTGTGATTAGCTGGTTTATGTAACGTGGGAGGCCCCGTGACTCAGAGGCCGACAGGACGTCGGCCCCTTAAATCCCAACTTACTTAATGCACACTCTATAAAGATTATGTATTAATACCATATCTCACATTATTATCTAATAACTAGGTAATCGATGTTTTTTCGTAAATAATGCCATCGAAAATGGCTTACCATGTCCTGGGTATATGATCTTTATTTCTAAACGTTTCAATTTTTCGACACTAGAATTTGCTTCAGATAGGTCGCTTATTGCAAAATGTAAACCTGGATTAACAATATTGATCAATAAGTCGCCACTAAACAAATCTCCACTAGATGTAAAGATTCCTAGTGATCCCTTTGAGTGTCCCGGTATATGAACAACTTTAGCATCAAATCCATGAGCAGAGAGATCATACCCATCCTCAATATACATATCGGGTTTAAACGTGTCAAATTTTATTGACCTGCCAAAAAGAAATGATATTATTCTAAATAGTACTGAGATTTTATCTGGCTTAGTTTTTCTATTCCAGTTCATATCTCCACGTTCGACCATGCCAGAATCGCCATTATGCATAGCTATTTTTGTACCATACTTTTTATGGAGGTACTCGCAATTGCCTGCATGGTCATGATCTCCATGAGTTAATACAATAAGATTTAGATTACCAGGCTTACAGCCTAACCTTTCAAGTTCCTTTTCAAGTTTGAAACGCTTTGTTGAAAATCCTGTATCGATAAGGATACAACCAGCATCGTTTTTAATAAGGTAACAATTTACGCCACCTAAGTTAATTGTTACAATATCTTGCGTCATATTTTACCCTCGCTTTCTTTTCCATAATTGCACGTAACTACTTCCTTAACTTCAGTTTGCGAATTTTGTTGTTACTAAACAATATATACTTAATGTGCATTACACATCAATTTCGTGTAAAGACATACCCGCCTTAAAAATCGCCACACGATGTGGCGGCCTTTTGCCTCCCATGTTATATAACATGGGTATTTATGACACATATGCAAATAGATACTATAATTGAATGGCTGACATCCACTTTGTAGTACCACCTTTAGATATTTCATATGTTACCGTCCAGTTTGAACCTATTTCAATATTTGAGAAATCATTATCTGCATTTTTAGGCCGATAAGATTTTTCATCATTTGGGTTCCACCAAACACATAATCGATATTTTCCAGATATATCAGTCTCAAAATAACATATTAGGTTCTTATTTCCCCATTCCTTCATAACTAGCTTTCTTGAGAATGAACCCGGTTGATTTGGAAACTGATATTCATCTTTCGGGAACCCCATTTCGCTTATTTGATTTTTTGAATAACCTCTAGTTATCATATATATTCTCCCTTGTAGCATGATATTTCAACATTCTTCACTATATCTTATAAGCGAACTGATATCTTGGATTACTCCTAAACTCATAATGATAAAGGTTTATAAACGGCCACATACTTTTATTAACGGATCTGCCTAATTCTATAGCTAACCCTGCTGGACCTGCGTAGAATAAGTGTATTTCTGTTATAATTCTATTCACTTTAAGGAACTCTTCAATTTGATGCTTAAATATTTTCTTTATTTCTTCAATATGTTCAAAATATAATACTCTATCTATTTTTGCATCTTGTACAGTAATCTCTAAAAAGCTATTTTGAGAAGTACTAATAATTTCATCAATATCAGCTTTATCAATTGGGCTACTTATCCCAACTGATACAATTAATTGTTTATTATTTCTGTTCTCATATTTGCACAGCAATCCTATATCTTCTTGTTTTTCTTGACTTGATGCACAATCCCTAACCCATTTTTGTGAGTTACGATCATATTGATGTACATATACCGGTAAAGTATCACTAATCAAGCTTCCCAAATGTATTAATAACGGTATATGGGACAACGGAAATATATTACATGATACACCTTCATATTTTTTCTTGGTTTCAATAATAAATTTGTAAAATTCTTCATTCTTGATTTTTGCTGATTCCCACTGCTCTGGAGTTAAATCATCATATTTTTCCTGAAATATTACACTATCCATGATAATAGCACCTAGTTCTTCAGATAAAGCTATTGTATCGATTGGATCTCCTTTAGTTTTATGTATAACAGCAATAGATTTATTACTTTTTGAAAGTCTTTGCTCAACCCAATCTTCATGTTGCTTTTTTAATTTATATAAGTCTGCAGCTGGATATTTATCAGGGTTACTGTCAATGACTTTGTGGTGTATTTTACAGAATAATATAAGATTATCTATACTATCTACTTCATCTTTTGACATATTATAATCACCACTCTCATTGCCTCGTGGACCATCAGAACTATGCGGTATAATATGCGCTTTATCTGCGATACACACCTTTTCAGTAATATCATCAAATATTAAATTCCTATAGCAGCCAGGATATGCACACATCCCACCAGATTTTAACCAAAGAGTAAGCTCGTCATATTTTTTCAGGCTTATTCTTGGTTCACTTTTAGTTGAACTTTCGTTGTTGTCTATTGCCTTTATTCTTGCCATAAAGCTAATCCCCCCGAATTTTCAATTTGACAAATCTCAGGTCACGCTTGAAGCCCTCCCAGATAGATATAGACTTTCTTCCAACTATGACAAAGAAAAGACTTTTACTATCATAATTAAATTCCTTCAAAACTATTTTCCAGTTTGAATAATCAAACCTAGATGGCGTAGGATAGTCCTCTGGATGCGTATGCCATTCCCCTAAGTAGTTGCACGTGCCATTACTGGTTATCCACAGCTTTTCAATTAACTCTTGATGAGGTTCCTTACGCCTATAATAGTAATACCTTTTTCTGATATCCCCAGGCATTGGATGTGTTATATCATCAATTACAATATCGGAACAACTCTTTATAAATCTTCCAAGAATGATACCGCCAGCTTCTGTATCACAAATGGAATTCTGTCTAAAGGAAAGCAAAGATAGTAAACTGGTATTACCAATTTTAATAAAGCCACCATTTGGTCTTTCGTATATGATTGGGCAATTGTTATCCATTATGCACCTCTTCTATTTATTACACACCGGACAACACGGACACTTGTAGTTGTAACGGTTTTCATATAATTGCTCTTGTGTAAATGCTTCAAATCTATCTGACGTTCTGTACCCCTGGGCTGTAAAGTTTAAACGGTCACCCTTCCAAGAGACTAACGGATTATCTTTTTCGACATTTAAAAGAGTATTTATTGCTAGCCTGACCGTCATTATAACTGTTTGCATTGTATCTAGTGAGGTATAAGGTATAAATGTGCTTCCACATCCAGAAACTGTTTTACCAAAGTACTGCCCTTGGCCAGCAAAGGATGATTTATTAAACAACACTTTTTGCATAGAATTATTGTCCATAAACAAACACTCATAACAACCTGTTTTTCCATTATTACTTGTTAGTAAGGCATGTCCCCCAATACCCAATGGCTCTAGCCATGAATATATAACTGGAATATTAGGAACCTTTTCATGAAGATATCTATTAAGAACTAATTCAACAGTTGGATCTCCTATAGCAACTATAATAAGATCAAAATCTGTAAGGTCAATATTCTCATCCCATATTGTATTTAAAATATCATCTTCCACTGGTTTAATATCTACATTAAAATATTTGTGCTTGAGCTCAGTACGAATTGAATTAACCTTATATTTTTCTAGCATATATAATTTATTATCTTTTGGTGAATTAAATGAATCGTAAATATTATCCTTCCCAATTAAATGTCTATAAACATTCTCGAATTTCATCCTATCATTATCTACAATTGTAATCTTCTCAATCCCTGCTTTTACCAATTCATTTATTATTCCACTGCCTACAGACCCACATCCCACAACTAGAACATTATTCCGAGCTAAATCATTTCTTCCACCTGTGCGGGGTATCAAGAACTCCTTATCTTGTCTTGATACTGAGACAGGTAACATTTTATAATTAGACTGGTTTATTAACAAAGGATGTGGTATTCCCTTTTTGGAATATCCACTTAGTTTTTTATATGAAAAGTCATATAAAACTAATCCAAAAACAATACGAACCATACTATCGTCGGGGTGCGGCATCGATAAAATGATATATTCTATGGTTTCAGGGGTAATTGTGGATTTCTTCAATAGTTTTAATAGATGGCTTTTGGCAGAAGGCTTTATATTATTAAATATAAGTTCTTTGATATATTGGATGTTGAAAGCGCTAATGTTCTCAGGTGGAAGCGCATTTTTCGAGTCATTAAGTGGTATATATAAGAGCCTATTACTACTGCCTTCTACGATATCCTTTCCAGTCAGGGTTTTTATGTATTCTTGTATTATATCCTTATTATCTCCCAAGAACATTTCGTAAGAATTACTTAATTTATAAGCAGTAGCTAATTTAATACAATTATCAATAGTTAATATTGAATTAACGAGTATTATATGCCCAAGCTTTACCCAATTGGATTCAAACTCTCTTATAAAATCTATTCTATTTAGCCCTGTTTTCCCCTCATATAAGATTCTACATGCCTTATTAACGCAATAATCAATTATCCCCTCGGGATTATCTACATCTAGGATATAGAAATCTTGCATATAGCATATTTTACCATTAGTTTCTATATGAGGTATAAACCCAAGAGCTTTAGGATCCTTTAAAAAAAGCAAAGGCTTACTAATGGGAAATCTGTTATCGAAAGCAATTTGCAAAGTAACATTGCTTCCATCAATTTCAGTTTCGCATTCGTAAGCTTCTTTTATGCTCTTTGCTGATGTTTTTATTTCAGCAGAATCAATACTTTTTACATTATTAAGTATCTTTATTTTTGTTAAAAATGCTTTAAATTCATCAGCCATTTTACACTCCGATTTATCTAGGCTCCCTGGTTGCTTGATACAACTGCAGGTCCTTTCGATTTAGATTCTGCCGTATCCTTCTTTTCTGGTACAGGGAAGTCATCACCTAACTCATCTTTAAGCTTTTTACATGACTCAACTGGATCAACTTCTTTCTCAGCATCCTTAAGCACGGATTGAAGAGTTTCTAGTTTATTCTTAAAGCTTTCCATTTGCTTATTCGTCATCTTCTCAAACAGGTCACTATATGGTGGAGTAATCATGTTGATTGATAAGCGATAATAGTACTTTTTTTCTTCAGCATCATAAACAACATCGGTAAAACTGTTAATTAAGCTGTCAACAAAATTTTTCAAACATTTCAGATCATCATAGTTTCTGGTAGCTGTAAAACTATCAGTCGTATAAACTGGATTCATTTTATCATAAGCAGCAATTGTTATAGCTATCCCTGTTGGTATTGCATGTCCACCGGAAGTGAATTTTATATCCTTCCACCTTTTCAAATACCTGATAACTCGTCTAAACTGAGCTCTGTCTTTTTCATGAGTATATCTGTTCTGAATTAATTCCATTAGTTTACTCGGGTCGGACTCTTCCCATTTCTTATTCTCAGCTAAACTTCCGGGCTTACCCTTGGACAGATATAACTTGTTGTCCGAATTTTTTGCCGCATATACAGCCAAATCCACATGATATACTGGCTCACTGTTTATTTGATATTGTACCGTAACACAAGGGTTTTTTATTTTCACTTCTTTCGTATGACCGTTTAATGCGTCATACACCCATTGTTTTACTTTGACAGGGTCCTCGTAATCACTTTTATCAATATCAAATTTAATTCCAACGTCGATATCATAATCGCCATTTAGTGGTTTTACTCCAGTAAACATTGCATAGCTACCTTGGTTGAATGTTGTATATGTAGGAACATCTTTAGCTATGTTTTGCTTAAGTTTATTGAGAACCTTCTCTCTCTTATCCCTGAGAATTTCATTTTCATCATCAAGCTTAATATTATCATGAAATTCTATAAACTGTGATTGTACATTAGCCATCTTTATCCCTCCATGTATAAATAGAACGTTTGTTCTTATACTTATATTCTAACATTTACCAGTTAATTGTCAATATATTCTTTTTAAAATATAATTGCAGCAGTTAAGCTTGAAGATGTTTATTGTTCTATTTTCATTATTGTTATAACTTGTCCTAATTAAATATACCTGTAACTTATTTGGGATGAACCTTCGGCTTACAAAAACAGTACTTTTATTTCCGTTGCTTAGAAAGGATGTACTTTTACGTCTTATTTTTTAGACATAAAAGTACATCCTTTCATATTTATAATTACTATTATATTTTTCAATTAATGTTAATATGCCAATACAAAATCACATTTTTATTGGTATTTATGAAACTAACTCAAAAACTGTATTTTAATGTCGTTAGACAAAAATTTCTATGTTTATCATAAATATTTTATTTTTACATATCTCTTCTAACTAAAATTTTAATCTTAAATAACTTATCGTCTATAATTTCATATTTCTTATCATTCATTTTAAAATTACCTCTATTTGGTAAATTACATATTCTCCCTTGTGCAAACCGGTTAATCTTACTCCCTCCATGAGTTGCGGGTTCACCTATCAAATTCTCATAGTGTATTTGTATTACCTCAATAAAAAAAATCGCTCTAAAGCGATTTAAACGCGTCGTTTTTTAACCTTATATTATCAATTTCTGCATATCCTGATTATATCAATGGCTCACAGGAATTCTGAAGAAATCATTATTGTTGACTGAAGTTTTTTATAAAAGTTCCATATATGTTTTAAATTTAATTTGAAAAGAATTTACCTTTTATATAACATTCCTATATTTACATTCTTTTTTTCCTTTATTTTGAATATACCTAACAGCTTACGTTTATTATTGATAATAATTCTCCGAAGAGAAATAATCAATATATAGTATAGTTTTAGGCTCTATAAATTACTAACATAATAACTCCAACTAATAATCTATAGTACGCAAAAGGTTTTAATGAATGTTTTGTCAAAAAGGATATAAATTTATTAATCACAAATAAGGCCGTCACAAAAGATACAGAAAATCCTACACATAATACTATCCAATTTTGCGTTGTAAGGCTCGATACTCCCTCGAAAAGAGAAAGTGCCGTTGCTGCTAACATGGTTGGAATTGCGAGAAAAAATGAAAACTCAGCAGCACCTGTTAAGGTGAGTCCAGTCAACATTCCCCCTATAATTGTTGAAGCAGAACGTGACATACCCGGGAATAATGCTATACATTGAGCTATTCCTATATAAAATGCATGTTTATAAGAAAGATCCTCAATTCTGTTAAACTTTGGTTTTAATCCACATTTTTCTACTATAAGCATCAATATTGCTCCAATAATTAATGCAATAGCAACTGTACTTGAGGTAAAGAACTTTTCTTCAATGGTATTCTTGAAGAAGTATCCAAGCACAGCTGAGGGTAAAAAGGCAACAATAATCTTTGACCATAATAAAAATCCAGGTTGCCCCGGTTTTAACTTTTTTACAGATTGTAATATTTTATTCCTATAGTAAATTAGTACAGCTAGAATTGCTCCTAACTGAATTATAATCTCAAACAATACCGCAAAGCTTCCTTTAAAATTCAATATTTCTCCTGCTAATATTAGGTGACCTGTTGATGAAATAGGAAGAAACTCTGTTATGCCTTCTACTATTCCCAAAATTATTGCTATCGCTATCTGTTCCAATATTATTTCCCTCTTTATATCTTCAGATTTTATGAGAAAAAGACTACACAGCATCAAGTTGTGTAGTCTTTTTTGTTTAGAGATTATTTTCCTGTTGCATGTTTAGCTGCTATTTTACCAAACACGATATCATCAAGTGTATTGTTACCTGCAACTCGGCCTGCACCATAAAGACCACCAACAACTTCGCCTGCTGCATATAGCCCTTCGATAACCTTACCATCCTTGCTTAATACCTGGGCATTTTCATTTATTGCAACACCGCCCATTGTGTAATGACTTGATGGCAATGTCTTAACTCCGTAGAAAGGAGCAGTTGTTACCTTACCAATAGTCTTTCTTCCAAATGGGTCATTCTTTGCATTGTATTCATCTATAGTTGCTTTAAGTGTTGACGGGTCTAACTCAAGCTGCTTTGCCAGATCTTCGATTGTATCAGCTTTAACTCCCTTACCTTTTTCTATGATTTTCTTACCATCAGGAGTATTATAAACGTCTGTATCAAATATTACAAATGCCATTCTTTCATTTTGCTTGAGAATTTCTGAAGCTAAATCCCAGCTGCCCATTGTTTCATTGACGAATCTCTTTGCATCCTTGTTAACAAGGATTCCGCCAATACCTTCCTGGTTAACTATAATTTCCTTATACCAGTGTCCATTTGATGATAAAGGCCTCATCTGGAAGTATTCCATATCCCTTAGCTGTGCTCCAACTGCCTGTGCCATCCGTATACCATCACCTGTTGGTCCTGGTGTGGTCATTTCTGTATTAACACCCTTATACTTCGGATTGAACTCTCCAATCATTTCCGGTGCGTTGTTTAATCCACCTGTTGCGAGTATAACTGACTTTGCCTTGACAATCTGTTCTTTTCCATCCTTGCCTGTTACCTTCGCTCCTACAACCTTGCCATTTTCTACAACAAGTTCAGTTGCCTTAGTTTCAAGCCTTAAATCAATATTAGAATACTTAGCTGTTTCAGCTTGGTAAGCCTTAACTAGCTGAGCACCATAGTGTCCTTCTTCCGGTATTATCCATGATGGATCTTTTGGATCAAGCTTATACTTTAATCCAAGTGTTAATAGCCACTCATAAGCGGAATTACTGTTTTCTACCAATATTCTAACAAGTTTCTCGTCTGCAAGATTCTTACTTGTTTCCATTGTCTTTTTAAAATGATCTTCCACTGTGAAAGGAGTTCCAGCGTCCTTGTGCAGTTGAGTGTCTGATGCTGTTATGCCGGTTGCAGAGATAATTGTATTTCCTCCAACTGCTGGCATCTTTTCAACCAATATAACCTTAGCGCCATTTTCAGCAGCAGTTATTGAAGCTGCTAAGCCAGCGCCGCCGCCACCGATAACTAGAACGTCTGTTGAATTCTTATCACTATTAGTAGTAGTAGGTGTACCGCTATTAGCAGGTACTGGATTACTGTTTGTACAGCCTGTTAGTATACCTACGAGTAAAGTGAAAATAAGTAACATTGATAATGAAATTTTCTTCATGATTTACCTCCTAAAATAATATTTATTGAGAATTTTATTGAGCACCCTTTATTGCATCCTGCACAGCTTGTATAACAGCATTGCTTGTTACAGTAGCGCCGCTTATTACATTTACTTCTGTTGATTGTGTTTTAATGATTTCTTGTGGTATTTTCTCTAGTATTGGATCTGATAGTCCTGGAGTTTCGCTGTGCTCAAGAATCTTTATTGTATTGATTTTGCCCTTCTCTACGGAAACCTCCACTTTTATTGGCCCATTCTTTCCTTCACCACTTCCGTTAAAAACACCATCCTTAAATTTGCCGCCGTTTGCTTGGCAGCCAACTGCAAAAATAAGTGCTACAACTAGAATAAGAATGAACAATTGCTTTAAGTTCCTCATATATTTCTCCCTCCTTTTGTTTGTTAACAAATTAACCATTAATCATATATAATGATATCAGAATAAAATATCGTTAAATATCTCACAAATGTCCCTTTGTAATGACAAAAGTCCCTCATTTGAGGGACTTTTGTCTCGACCAGTATAACGCTGCTTCCGTTCTATTATTTACATTTATTTTTTTCATGATTTTACTCATGTTGTTTCTCACAGTCTTTTCTGAGAGATAAAGCGTTTCTGCAATTTCTTTGTTAGCGCGTCCTTGGCTTATTAGTTCCAGTATATTTCGTTCCTGGGGTGTCAATGATTGCTCCGAGTCATTTCCTTTTTGTATTATTCTAATAAGCTTATGAGATATATTAGGATCTATTACAGACTTTCCTTGATATACATCTATAATTGCTTTTGAGATCGCTTGACCTTCAATGTTTTTAAGAAGATATCCGTCTATACCTGCCTTGACTGCTTCGTAAACTATATTTTCTTCTGCAAAGGCTGTCAGTATGATGACTTTAATACCCGGCAATATGTTTTTCAGTCTGATGCATCCAGTAACACCATCTCCATCCGGCAGCTTCATATCCAATAATATTACATCAGGTCTTAGAGATTCAGACTTAATATAAGTATCTGATAAAGTTTCTGCTTCTCCGCATACTTCTATTAAAGAATTTTTTTCAATAATAGAGCGAATTCCATATCTGACTACAGAATGATCATCAACCAGTAAAACTCTAATTTTTGATTTGTTCATTTATTCCTTCCTCCCAAGGTACGATTAATGTAATTTTTGTACCTCTATTTTCACTATTGACGTTTAGCATTCCGTTAATCGAAGCTGCACGTTCCTGCATTGAATTAAGCCCAAATTTGCCCTTACCCCTTGATGTTCCAATATCAAAGCCCTTTCCATTATCCTTTATTTCAACAATAATAGATCTTAAATCGAAGCCTATCTTAACTTTGATTTCGGAAGCACTTGAATGTTTGACAGAATTACTTATAGCTTCTTGTATAATATAAAAAATCTGTGTCAGCTTATCTGAGGATACGTACCGTAAAGTAATACCCGGAATTTCATAATCCAAACTTATGCTTGCCTTACTTATTTTACTGAAATTATTAATAGCTTCATCCAACTGCATTCTAAGCTGGTCCATACCAATTTGCCTGGTGGATACCATTTCAATAAATTCTCTGACTTTTAGAATACCATTATTCAAATTGTTTTTTATTATTTTTAATTCCTTATGCAAAACATCTAAGTCATTCTCTTCAATAAGGCTTTCCAGCTGTAAACCAGAAGCAAACAAATCCTGTATTATTCCATCGTGAAGTTCTCTACCAAGCCGCTTTCTCTCCTGACCAACTACACGTTCCCGCATCAAATTCTGCATTACGATGTTGTTTTCAAGGCTGAAGATATCAATTATTCCAATAAATAATATTGTTATAAGGATAGCTGACAGCATCCTGCCAAATTCAACCGGGAACCCGAATAATTCAAAAAAAGCTTGTTTATTGATTAAATTAGCCGGGAAAAATTCGCGCTTATTAACTAATAGCCCGGCGAAAATACCATATGACATAAATAACGCTGCTAGTACTTTGAACTTTACTGCCGCTTTTTTTAGTTTCATTGATATCAGAGTATTTCCGTTGTAGTACAGGGCTGCTGCAGTAAGGAATGCAGCAGGTAGGCCTATAAAATACCTACATAGTGTATCATAATCAACATTAGTTCTAACGGATATTTCGCCTTTATAAATAATAGTGCTTAAATAGAATATCATCCATACTGAAAAGCTTATCCAAGGTATCCATTTAATCCACCTGATTCTTTTACCTTTATAATCGAAAACTTTTATGCCGAAGTCTAATAAAATAGTAAAGGATAGTGCATTTATAAGCACAGCAGACATCAATAGAATTAACTTTATCTTTGGAAACATGTCTGCAATAGCAAACATGATTAACCACTCAGCAGCTGCATGTGCTATTCCAAAAAAGCCTAGCCTGTTTATCGATTTTAGTAATGTAAAGCTTGAATCCTTTTGCACTTTCTGTTGTAAAGCTAATATACCCATTATGAAAAAGCTAATCCCATATACAAAGAATAGTAATATAAAAATATTGCCGGAGTATAACATTTAACACCCTACCTTATTATAAACATATGATAAATATAGTGCTATACAGCTGACCTTGTTCTTTGTTATTATCAGCAGTTTAGTATCAAGCATATTCCATATTTTAAGCTTCAATATAAACATCTTACGCCCTAACTAGTTATGTATTTCCCTAAAAAGTTCATAAGCCTTGTTGCGGGTTTCCTCTAAAATTTCTATTCCTACTTCGCTGATATTATAATACTTTCTAATCTTTTTATCTACAAGTATATATTGTAACAAATTTAGAGTGCCGTTTAAGCTATGATTATATCTATCATAGTAATATTTGATTATTTATTTGTAAATACTTAGTTATAGAAACTTTATCAGGAGGTATATTATGCAAAATCTTTCAACAAAAGAAGTGAACTACCTAAAGGATCTTTTATCCTGGGAATTGCTTACTGCGAAAAAGAGCTTCCAGTATTCAAATCAAGAAACAAATCCCGACCGTAAGAAAACATTCTTTGATAATGCTCAAATGCATCAGCAAAACTATCTAAACATGTTGAATTATATCAACCAAATAAATACACAGCAGGGAGGGCAAACACACTAATGGATACTCAATCAACAATAACTTCAAAGGCAGGGGTGCAGAAAATAGGAAAGAAGGTTTCCGGAGAACTGCCACAGGTAAAAGATGAAAGCTTTAATCTAAGAGATAGACTGAATGATGTTCTACTAACAGAAAAGCACAACCTGGTGAACTATCAAGTTGCTATTGATGAGATCATAAATGATGATCTTCGCAATCTATTGATTGACAACCGAAGCAGGGTGCAAAACACACATACAACACTTTTCAATGAATTATTCAATCTGGGAGAATACCAGGCTGATACGGCAACCCCTCCTCAAATCAGAGATGCTTATGATGTATTTAGTGGTTACAAGACACAACTTCCTATTAAATAATGAAAGCTTGGGGGCACCGGCCTCCAAGCTATTTAGTTTAAATATTCTAAACTTCTATTATAATAGGCAAAATCATGGGACTTCTCTTTAATTGACTATACAAATGTTCCCTTATTGTGTCTCTCACAAGGCTTTTCAGCACTCCCCAGTCTTTTCCGCTATTCTGTAAAAGTACATTATATGTCATTTTTCGCATTTGTTCAATTATTTCTTCTGATTCCCTGACATATACGAAACCTCTTGAGATAATATCAGGTTCAGCTATTATCGTACCTGATTCTTTGTCAATACTGATTATGACAATAACCATACCGTCCTGTGATAGCAGCTTCCTATCCCGCAGTACAATATTTCCTACATCTCCGACGCCAAGTCCGTCAATAAATATCTTCCCCGAGGGTACGTTTCCGGTAATTTTTGCATCTTCTCTATCCAACTCCAACACATTGCCGATATCCATTATAAAAGTGTTTTCTACCGGCATACCCAGCGTATTGATTAAAACAGCATGATGTTTTAGATGCTTGTATTCACCATGAACCGGAATAAAATACTTTGGCCTTACCAGGCTATACATTAATTTTAACTCTTCCTGACATGCATGCCCTGAGACATGTATATCATCAAGTGATTTATATATGACTTTTGCACCTTTTCTAATTAATTGACTGATGATTTTTGAAACGGGTTTTTCGTTGCCGGGTATTGGAGTTGCGGATATCACTATCAGGTCTCCGGGAACTATTTCTACCTGCCTGTGCGTTGATGATGCCATTCTTGTCAGTGCGGACATTGGCTCACCTTGACTTCCCGTGGTAATAATCATTACACTTTCCGGTTTATACCTGTTCAAATCGTTAATTTCAATCAGCGTTCCTTCGGGCATATCCAAATATCCCAGTTTAAGTGCTACATTCACCACATTGACCATGCTTCTTCCACTTAGTGCAACTTTCCGTCCCAATCTGACAGCGGCATTGATTACCTGCTGCACTCTATGAATATTTGATGCAAATGTAGCTACGATGATTCGGCTGCTCACACCTGTAAATAACTTTTCGAAGGCTTCACCTACAGTTTTCTCAGACATGGTATAGCCTTCACGCTCAGCATTTGTACTGTCACTCATAAGAAGCAGTACCCCCTGCTTCCCCAATTCAGCAAATCGTGTCAAATCGATAAGACTACCCTGTATTGGAGTATAGTCTATCTTAAAGTCCGACGTATGCACGACTATACCAACAGGTGTGTATATCGCCAATGCAAATGCACCGGCAATACTATGACAGGAGTTTATAAATTCTATTTTGAATACCCCAAGTTTAATGACCTGTCCTTCTTCGACCGTTTGCAGTGTGGTTTCTGAAAGCGTTCGATGTTCTTCCAGTTTGATTTCCAATAATCCTAATGACAGCCTTGATCCGAATACCGGAACATTAATCTCTTTCAGTACATAGGGCAGTGCTCCGATATGGTCTTCATGGCCATGAGTCACTACAATCCCTCTTATTTTCTCTTTGTTTTTCTTCAAGTAAGCGATATCCGGCATAACTAAATCGATGCCCAGCATATCGTCTTCCGGAAATGCTATTCCACAGTCAACAACAATAATATCGTTGCCGAATTCAAATGCGGTAATATTTTTACCGATTTCCCCCAATCCACCAAGGGGGATTATTTTCAACTTCTCTCTTTTATTTGCCATTAAATATATCATCTCTTTCCTTAGTTTATCGTTTTTCATCTTCTCATGTACTTGTCTTTTTTATATTAGAGCTATAGTTTTTCGCCCTTCTTCAATCTTTCAATCAACATATCCAAATCGTCTTTTTTGACTCTCCAGCTGCGCCCAATCTTAAAAGCAGGGATTTTTCCTTCCTGAACTAATTTGTATGTTGTCATTTCACTTCGTTGTAAGAAGTCAGCCACTTGGCTTATGGTCATGATTTCTTTCTCCTCGGTATTAGCATTCATGCTATATTCCTCCCTAAAGCTTCAATAAGATCAAATGAACACAACGGTTACCAAACATATATTATATAGTATTAACAGTATAATTCTATATTATTTATTCTGGTTTAGTCAAGTTTATTATAATCTTTTAAAAGCTTTTATAATTAGCTAAATAAAAAAATCGCTTGATAGCGATTTTTTTACTTGCAATTGCATCCACAGCCTTCGTTGTTGCTCTTTCCGGTGTCCCCTATATATTCTATAGCGCCTGATGGACAAAGCTTCTGACATCCGCGACAACCATCCAGACAGCCATCCGGCTGCACTACTACAGGTCTCTCCCCTTCCTTCTCATAGACGCCGTGTGAGCATTTGTTGAAGCAAGCACCACATTCAGTACAAACCTCATAGTTTATTACAGGATACCACTTCTTAGACATGGTTATTCCTCCTTATGTTATTTTAGTTTTTATGCCTTCCAGATAAAATATAGGGCTAATATCAAAAGTATGATACCTCCTACTTTCTCAATATAGCGCTGGAACTTCTCCAGCCCTTTAACATTCTTTAAAAGTCCGGTAAAGGTTCCTACAATCAATAATGGTATACTTCGTCCAATGGCATATGTAAACATTAAAGTCATTCCATATATGGCACTTCCCTTGGAGGCTGAATAAGCCAGCACAGATGCGGTTATCGGAAGTGTGCAAGGAGATGCAGCAATTCCAAAGGGTATACCTAAAATAAATGCTCCCATTAAGCCGCTGCCTTTTTTCGGAGTTATCCCTTCCAGCTGATATTTCATGTTCAGCTCAAATGCTCCGAGCATCCATAGACCCATAATTCCAAGTATACCAGCTATAATGTAATCTAAGACCATAGTACTTTGAAGTACTCTTCCTATAAGTCCTGCAAAAGCTCCAAGCATAGATAATGTAAACGCAATGCCAAGAACAAAAAACAATGATAAGAAGAATCCTCTTTTTCTGGAGGAATCATGATACCCGCTGACATAACCGATAACAAGCACTATTGTGGGTAATGTACAGGGGCTTAATCCGCCAAGTAATCCTGTTGTAAATACAACAGTTAATATAGTAATTATACTATTATCCAAGCTCAGTCCCATCAATTCTTCACCAACCTGTCAATGGATTTTTCTAATTCAACTTCATCAAATTCGCCAGACACAACAAAATTGGGTTTGCCCTTTTTACTTATTAGTAGAATTGACGGCAGCTCTGTAACACTATTATCCTTAGCAATCTTCATCATTGTTTTCATATTTTCTTCATCAAGAATTCCGGTATTTATTATCAGTATATCTAAATTTTCTTTATATCTTTCAGTTATTGCATTCACCTTAGCATTGTATTCTTCAAAGAATACACGGGTAGAATCTCAACAGTCTGCATCATATGTAAATACAATCATTGATGGTTTCTCTGAGCTTTTAAGCTCATCATACTGTACTTTAAGACTTGGTGCATTATTAGCTGATGCTTTTGCATCCTCCGGTTGAACAAATCCCTTTATAAACAGTGTAGTAATCAAGATAACGGCTATCCCTGCTATTAGAATATATCTTTTCTTTTCCAATATCTCACCACCTGCCAAGCATAATATTATGATATGCTTGAGGTCCTATGAGGACCTCAACCTTCTACAGGAGTTTTTTAATTTCTTCAGTGGTCGCAATTCTTCCCATTACCTTCACTTGTTCATCTACAACGAGAGCAGGTGTCTTCATGACTCCATAAGCTAATATGTCTTTATAAGACTCCACTTTTTCCACAGTTGCGTCAATACCCAGTTCTTTTACTGCCTCTCTCACATTGGCTTCGAGCTTTTTACAGTTTGCGCATCCGGGTCCTAAAACTTTTATTACCATTAATACTTCCTCCTTATATATATTCTATTTTGGTGACTATATGAAAATAAAAGAAAACGCATTAAATAAATAACCTATGATAAGTATTCCAATTGAGACTATTGCTATAAATATTGCCAGGAGCTTCGGCTTGACAACCTTACTCAGCAATATCATTGAAGGCAGAGACAGCGCTGTAACAGCCATCATAAAGGATAATACGGTACCTATTCCTACACCCTTGGCAAACAATGCCTCCGCAATAGGTATAGTGCCAAATATATCAGCGTACATTGGTATTCCTATCGCCGTAGCTAAAACAACTGCAAAGGGATTATTGTCTCCAATGACGTTCTCCACCACACTTTGAGGAATCCAATTATGGATTGCTGCACCTATTCCTACACCAATCAATACATACAGCCAAACCTTTTTTATAATATCCTTAACCTGCTGTTTTGAGTAGGAGATTCTATCATTACGTGTCATTTCAACCGGCTCAACATCAACATTTTCTATATCCATAACATATCCTTCAACGTATTTTTCAAGTCCAAGCTTATCGATTACAGTACCGCCCGTGACGGCCAAAATAAGTCCGACAACAACATAGGCTATTGCAATTTTTACACCAAAGAATGATGTTAATATCAGCATGGATGCTAAGTCTACAAGCGGTGAGGATATCAAAAATGAAAATGTTACACCTAATGGCAGTCCTGCCGAGGTAAAACCGATAAATATCGGTATGCTGGAGCAACTTCAGAAGGGTGTTATTGTACCAAGTAATGCCCCCAAAATATTGCCCTTTATACCTTTAAAGCCCTCAAGTATTTTTTTGGTTCTCTCCGGAGGAAAATAGCTTTGAATATATGATATTACGAATATAAGTACAGATAGAAGTATGAAAATCTTTATCACATCATATATAAAAAAGTGTATGCTTCCCCCAAGCCTTGTTTCAACAGACAAGCCAAATGCTTTCTCTACCAATGCCTTAATAAGCTCTGAGAGCCATGCCATTTTCAGCAGCTGAGCATTTAACCAGCTAAAGATTTGAGTTATATAGTTCAAATATGTCACCTCCCTTGCTTTGTACTAATTTTTTCATTTACAACAAGTTTCTATAAACTTCTCTGCAGTTTCTAACTGCTTCAGATCTTTTGTTAATGTTGGATAATTTTCAATATTAGTGACTATGTCCTCCAATATCGTCTTAAGTACTTTGTCTTCGTTGCTCAGGTAATAAAATATAAACTGTTCCTGCCTTTCGTCTTTTACATAGCCCATATCCCTTAATTTTGCCAGGTGTTTTGATATCTTCGGCTGAGATTCTTCAAGCACTCCACAAAGCTCACAAACACACAGTTTTTTGTGATGAAGCATAACCAATATCCTAATTCGCGTTTCATCAGACATAACCTTAAAAATATTTAAAAGCTTTTCCATCTGAACACATCCTTCGTAATAGCAGTTTAATAAGGTACAACTTATACTTATATACGCATATGCGTATATATAAATATTAGTACTTCATCTACTATTTGTCAAGTATATATGAATAAAAATCAGAGTAGGATTCCCATCCTACTCTTTAAATATTTTAGCTGCATCTAGCAGCACTTATTTTCGCTCATACCACTACAACAGGATTTATTGACAGCCTTATTATTGACTTTGTTTTTCTCATTCATCGCTGCATAAAACTTTTTTAAGTTATCTGGCAACGCATACTCGATTTCTTTATTAGGTTCTGTCTCGCCGCCATATACACTTTTCAAAATACCTTCGATAATTAATGCTTTTGGAGGTATTGTATACTCCTCTCCGTTGTACACCCATACACGACAATCTACATTATCTCCGCATAAATCACCGCAGGAATCACACAGACTCTCTCTGACTTCCATTTGTATATCCTTGCCGTTTACTCGGATTGTAGGCGAACTGATGAATTTATGCTTTATAGCCAGTTCTTCACTTATAACATTGATTTTGTTCACAACAACCTCAATACCGGATGCACGCAATACATTATAAGTATCAGTCAAAGCTTCTTCAAGGCTTTTATCAGTACCCTTGCACCATTCGCAGACACTTAAATCAAGAAATAAGAAATCTATAACCACGAGCCTATTATTGACTTGCTTTGGTGCCTCCCCTCCGCAACAATCCGACCCACAAGAGCAACATCCACCACTCACATCTGTACTATTTTTCATTCATATCTCCTCCTAGTTTTAATTTATTAAAACATATATTAATCAGTCCAATCAGTGAAGCTATGCTTCACTGCTGACAGGCTTTGCCTGGAAGGGACCTTTCATATTCTAATAGTAAAGACGTCACAAAAGAAAAAAGGACGCAAAATGCGTCCATATATCTCAGCAATATTTACATTCACTCCTGTTATGCTTATAATCAAGTACATTACCCATTCTATCAAATTCCAGGCTGCAGCAGCTGGTTAGCATTTCTTTCAACATTTTTCTGGCACGTTGCACTCGGGATTTTGCACCTGATATCGATATCCCCAACAGCTCTCCCAACTCTTTATGAGTTAAATGATTGAGTTCAGTAAGAAGTATTGCTTGCTTGTACTTATCAGGTAAATTTTCTATCATAGCCTTTAAGCAGCCTGCAATTTCTTTATTTGAATTCTGATCTTCATAAAACTTCTCATCAATTTCTTCAAATAGCTCTACAAACTCAATAGATTTGTTAGTTTTACGGTAATAGTCGGTTATTGCATTTCGTGCTACACTGAATATCCATGCCTGGATTCTGCTATTATCCTTTAAACTATTGACTCCTCTAAGTATTTTTAACAGCACATCTTGAGTAATCTCCTCGGCATCTTGTTCATTTGAAATACGCTTCCTGATAAAACTTTTCAAAGGTATTGCCATTTCTTCCAAAACTTGATTAATATTGTTTTCCATGCTCTCCACCTATTCCTCAATCTCAAACAGCTGACGTCCATAACCTTCAATATTTATGAACAGCTTATTTTTATCTAAGTAGTCGTTTAGAACAGTATTGTCAATGTAAAATATAATATCCAGAACTGAGAAGGTAGTGAATTCCTCTAACCTTTCAGGCTTTCCCATCAATCCAGATGGTTCTTCATAAGCCATTCATCACCCATGTAAAGACAATCTTAAGGTCACGTTCATAGAATCTCCTCTTTGCTTCACATATTCGTACATCCAAGGAGATATTGCAGCTTTTTTCATAATCATTACCCCCCTCTTATACAAAGTTTAAGCTTTTCCGGTTCTTATAATATCCGCGAATTCTTGCGGGAGTCCATTTTCCTCTATTGCCCTTGCGGTCTTTTCATATTCGTAGTCTACCTGGTATATCTCAACCCTTGTGGTCTCTCCATATAAATCAATTACCACATAATTAGCCATGGGAGTGCCTGTTTTGGGTTTGCCTGCGCTGCCTGCATTCACAAGCAGCTTATCACCATACATTTTATAGTATGGCTTATGGGTATGTCCACAAACAAGTATATCGGCTTCAAAGTCACCCATTACCTCTTCTGCTTCTTTGGAATTCTCTTTGAGATACTCATTTATTCTTCTGGGACTTCCATGTACAAACTTTATGGACTTGCCTTCAAAGCTCATCTTTACTTCCATTGGCAGGCTTTTCAAGAACTCTTTGTTGTCCTCTCTTGTTTCGTCTATAGTCCAGTTTAATGATATCCCTGCATTCTCCAAGTCCTTAGGATCAGGATAATCACAACCGCAGGCCATCAACTCTTCCCCAACCGCTTCATCGTAGTTGCCCTTTATTGTTAATATCCTGTTTTCCCTTATAGTGTCTATAACTTCGTTCGGGTAGGTTGCATAGCCCACCAGGTCTCCCATACATACAATTAAATCAACATTCCTATTGTCTATATCCAAAAGTACTTCATTAAGGGAAAATATATTGCTGTGTATGTCTGCAATTACAGCTATTCTCATAGGTTTCTCCTTTTTTACTGATTCTCAGCGAACCAGTGCTTAGTGTTGTTTGCTATTTTTACTAATGCCAGCATAACAGGAACTTCTACAAGCACACCTACAACTGTTGTCAAGGCTGCCCCGGATTCAAGTCCGAATAGTGAAATGGCTACTGCTACTGCAAGCTCAAAAAAATTGCTGGCACCTATCATTCCTGCAGGGGCTGCTATGTCATGCTTAAGCTTCCATGCCTTTGCCCAGCCATAAGCCAGGAAGAATATTAAGAAGGTTTGTATAGTCAGCGGTACAGCTATAAGAGCTATATGAAGTGGATTATTCAATATTATTTCTCCCTGGAAGGAGAAGATTATTACCAATGTAAGCAGCAGTCCTATTACTGTGATGTTGTCGAACTTTTTCAAGAATACATTGTTGAAGTAGTCTTTACCTTTGCTCTTTATAACATATTTTCTTGAAAAGTAGCCTCCTGCCAAAGGTATCACTACAAACAATATTACTGACAGGAATAATGTATCATAAGGGACAGTAACGTTGCTCAAGCCAAGTAAAAATGCCACTATCGGCGTAAAAGCTACAAGTAATATCAAGTCGTTTACTGCTACCTGCACCAGTGTATAAGCAGCATCTCCCTTTGTCAGATGGCTCCATACGAATACCATGGCTGTACATGGAGCGGCACCCAACAAAACTGCTCCAGCCAGATACTCTTTAGCTAAATCAGCAGGTATCAGATTCTTAAATACAATATAGAAGAAAAATGAGGCTATTGCATACATGGTAAAGGGTTTTATCAGCCAATTGGTCCCACAAGTCACTATCAGGCCCTTTGGTTTCTTAGTCGCGTTTACTATGCTTGAAAAGTCAATCTTGAGCATCATCGGGTAAATCATCAGCCATATGAGTATTGCTACTGGTATTGATACCTTTGCATATTCAAATTTACTAAGAGTTTCCGGTACTATCGGAAGCACCTGCCCTAGAATAACTCCGGCAGCTATACATATTGCCACCCAGATCGTAAGATACTTTGCAAAGAATCCTAGAGCCTCATCATCCTTCTTTTTATCATCTTTAGTATTTCGCATTAATTACTCCTTATCATCTTCAAAATATATTTCATAGTATTAAATTGTTCATATAAAATATTCGTTCTGTTTCAGTGAGACTGATGAACCTCCTGTAATTGTTGTTATATTGGAAATTCCACTATAAAGCGCCTCTGCTAATTTGTAGTGGAATCAGAATTTAGCTTATCAATTCAATGAGTTTCTCGCCCTTTACCTCTTCTGGCATCCACTCTATCACTGCAAAATTACCCTTGGATATTTCATTTACCTTGTTGATCCACTGCACTTCATTGCTTGCCTTTACTTTTAGAATAGCGTTGGTTGTATTAGCTGCATAGAAGCTTGAATTGATGACCCACCACTTACTGTGGATGCCCGCTCTATCCAAATCGTAATTCAATCTTAGAGCTTCATGCACCGGTGTAGTTTCCGCAAGAGTAACAATTATCACTTCTGTTTCATTTTCATTTCTTAACTTAGGTAAGAGCTTCTTAACAGACTCTGGAATATCTCCATGGGACCGTTCAATTTCTTTATGATAGCTTTGGGTAGAATCTAAAAGCAGCAGCGTATGACCTGTAGGTGCTGTGTCAATAACGACAACTTCATGTTCAGACCTGTCAACTATTTCTGCAAAAGCCCTAAACACCGCAATTTCTTGAGTGCAAGGAGATCTTAAGTCTTCTTCAACATAAGCAATATCATCATCGCTCATGGTTTCTCTTGCTTTGCTCAGTACTTCTTCCTTATACCTCTCAAGCTCTTCTTTTTCATCTATACTGCTCAAAGTAATACCATAGCTTTCATCTAATACAAACCTTAAATGCGCTGCCGGGTCAGTCGTCGTCAAATGTACCTTCTTTCCCTTGTCAGCTAAACCTAGAGCAATGGCAGCAGCTATTGTGGTCTTGCCTACACCACCTTTACCCATCGTAAATATTACTCTTTTACCACTACTATATAAATCGTCAATTACATCCTTTAATTTAGGGATTACATCAATATCAAGTGTTTCGTTGTTATATTTGATATTGTTATCCTTTAAGAATGCTCGTACATTTTCCAAGCCTGTCACATTATAAGGCCTTAGAGGTATTTTGTAAGCTTCAATGTTCTTAAGTGCTACCGGCATTTTCTCTAATGCCCTCTGTTGTTTTTCATAAATAGCATCAGAAAGATAATCATCATGTTCCTCAAGGATACCGTTTATAATTAGAACTTGATTGTTTACACCTATATCCCTAAGCTCTTTGGAGGCTCTTTCTGCTTCTTTTAGCGGTGATGGCTTGGGACGAGCTACAAGGATAAGTGTTGTTTTTTCTTTATCAGCCAAATTCTTAACTGCATTTTTATATATTTCTTTTTTACTTTCTAATCCCGAGAGCTGTCCCAAGCATGACGCTCCATGTGTGTTTTCACTTATAAAATTACTCCATGCAGAAGGAAGCTGAAGCATCCTCAAGGTATGTCCCGTTGGTGCTGTATCAAAAATTATATGATCATACTCCGCTGCTGCTTTTTCATCAGTTATAAAGCCTGAAAACTCATTAAATGCAGCAATCTCAACAGTGCATGAGCCAGATAGCTGTTCCTCCATATTTTTCAATACTGCCTCGGGTAATTTACCACGATAGGGGGCTATTACACTTTCTCGATACTCAGCAGCAGCCTCTACCGGATCAAAGTTTGCAACTGTAAGGTCAGGAGCTCCTTTTATAGAAACTCCCTTATTATTCAGTTCTGTTTCAAAAACATCCTGCAGGTTGGAAGCGGGATCGGTGCTGATAAGCATGGTTTTTTTACCTGCATCAGCTAAGGCTACCGCTGCAGCACATGCTGCCGAGGTTTTACCGACTCCACCCTTTCCTGTAAAATACAAATATTTTGTCAAGTTTATCTTTGTCACATCAAAACCTTTATACAATGTTAAATCCCTCTTTTCCTTGGATTAACAGCAATCACCCTTACAGCCACATCCTTTGGATGCTCTTTTTACTGTGGCTTTTAGAAAATCCTCCGGTAAACCCAACAAACTACAGAATTCTGCATCTGTCGGATAAGCCTTTGTTTTTGCAACAGTACCATCAACCATTGTAACTGGAAGTGCTTTTACTCCCTCATTATTCAATATTGCGTTTATTTCCTTATTATCAACAAATATCTGAGGATTACTAGACAGGTTATGCCTTTCAACTAATATTCCCTTATTCTTCAGGTTGTTTATTACTGTAGAAATTCTAAACAATTCAGGATCTACTGATGGGCCACATACCCCAGTTCCGCAGCACATAGCCGGCTCGAAAATTATCATTTTCTTCATTCACATACACTCCTTTTATTAGCATTTACATTTTGATTTATCTTTACAAATACATTCATTTGTATTTGTAATAAGATTCATTAGAAATGAAATCAGTTTATTACAGTTAGAACTATTCAGAGAATAATAACTCCAAAGGCCTTCTTTTCTGCATTCAACAATGCCGCAGTCCATTAACACCTTCATATGATGCGAAAGCGTCGGCTGTGTAAAGTCAAAATGCTCCAGTATATCACAGGCGCATCTTTCTCCGCAGGATAGAATGTCGATTATTTTAAGTCTGCTGGAATCTGAAAGAGCTTTAATAATCTTTGCATTGTCATCATAACTCACTTTCATTTAATCACCCCGTATATAGATGTACATCTATATATAATATACAATAGCAGCAGAACAAATTCAATATAATATTGATAATTAACATGGAATTAACCTTTACATGTATTGCGCTCTATTTGAAGCATCCTTTTCTGCTTGATTACATCATTCAAATATCTCAACAGAAGTATTTGAGGTTACATGCTGCCCAATCAATATAATGTCTTCGTCAGATAATGCAATGCAGCCTTGGGTCCAGTCATGAGTGTTCCCACCACCGTGTATTCCTATCTCTCCTCCTAATGCTGTGTTCCAGGGAGGTCGCTGTTTAGTTTCCTCTGCCCTTTTTATCATACTGAATTCCTCTTGACTTATTATATTGTTCTCCAATCCCAATTGTGCATCTTTCATGTTCGGGTAGCTTAAACCGAGAAACAGAGTGAATTTGCTGCTTTCATTTCTTGTACAAATATAATACTGACCTTCCGGTGTTTTCGAGTCCCCTTCTCTGCATTTATCCCCTTCAGGAGATTTTCCCAGTGCTATTTTGAACCTGCCCAAAAGCTTGTCATTTTCATAAAGCTCGAGTACCCTTGACTTCTTATATACTTTAATGTATACATCACTATTATCTTTCTTAATTTCTTTGCTGTTTACGTATATTTCAGATTCATCCCCTCCTATTGGAACGGAATCGTAACCCGATAAGTTCTTTTCTTCAGCTATAGGAAAAAATGCAAAGGTCGAAAAGACTATAAGCAGCAGAAATATGTATGATTTCTTACCCATATTAAATCACCCTTATAAAAAGTTAAGTCAATATAGTTATTATTACTAATACTAATGTTGCTATTCTTTAAATATTGTTCTTCACGAAGGGATTTTTGTTAACATATTCTCGGGAGCATTGGCATATCCAAGGGATGAAGTAAACGCTTGCCTCCTATTTTTGATAATTCCTCCAGGGAAAAATCCCTTTGTCGTACTTCTCTTTTTGACGGGATTTCTTCACTCAGCATATTGCATAATAGGTCAAGCTCCTGCATGTTGGATTCCAGCCTGGGTAAAAGCATATTTCTGGAATAAATGCATGGGGTCAGAAATAGTTGATTAATACACTTTTCTGAGTCGGATACTACTCTTTTCATCCTTTGAGTTACTTCACTCCCGGATTCAAACATATAGATCTCTCCTGTCAATATAATGGTAATATAGCAAAATTAAGCGTAATAAACATTATGCTGTTTAGAAAATATATATGCCAATATATGAAAAGGCTCGTGATTTGACTGTTTAACTGTCAAATCAGGAGCCTTAATTTCAAAGCAGCCGGAACATGCTGACTGCTGCTATTCCTGTGATAAACCCTATGATACCTAAAAATAGAGTGACTAAAATGTATAAAATTGCATTTTTCCTTTCGTTTGCTTGAATCAAATTGAAGCCTTCATACATAAAGGCTGAAAATGTCGTGTAGGCTCCCAGGTATCCCTCTGCCAACAACAGATAAATATTTCCGCCCGTATATAAACTGCTTACAATTCCTAATAGCAAAGCCCCTGAAATATTAATAAGCAGCGTTCCCATGGGGATTATTGTGTCATATCGTTCTGATATCCATTTACCCAAAGCATATCTGGTAATGCTACCCAGCATACCACCCACTCCAACGGCAATGTACTCCATATACCCACCAGTCTTTCTTTTGTATCTGGATTTTTTAGTTGTTCTCAGATAGCTCCATTACTTTTATAAGCTTTTTTGCACACATATCCCCCAGATAAATTGCAGCAAGACCCGCAATTACTGAAAGCACTGTATTAATTATCGAGAAAAGAATATTTCCACTGAATAATAAGCCAACCGTATCACGACAAAACGTAGAAAAGGTAGTAAATGCACCAATGAATCCGGCTGATATCCCTAAGCGAATATCAGGGTCTACTGCCCAAACATCAATTGCCAGTCTCAAAAAATAGGTCAATATGAAGCAGCCAATAATATTTATAATAAGAATATTCAGGTGTAAATTGTTACTTATATTCAGTATCTGCCAGTTCTTAAGCGCATATCTTGAAACAGCTCCAAGAAAGCCGCCAAAACCAATATATGTGTATCTGCGCATGTTTTCACCTCCAGAAAACTAAAACACCTGCATCATTATAATACAGGTGTCATCATTCACAAGTGTCCTGTAGCAGAATTAGTTTAAGCATCATGCCATAACATTTATGAAACTAATTTTATCATTGCATTTTTTGTTTGTCAAATATGGAGTTCCAGTTCCTATTCTTTACTGTACTGTGTAATATTCAAATACTGTGTGTTAAGGTTCATAATTGTTGTATTCAGTTGGTTTTCCAGCTTGTTAAGATTTGCTTCGCTGCTGTCTAATGCTGATTTTGAGAGCAGTCCCATCTGATACTTTATTTTGTTTTCCTCAGCTGCAAGTCTTGCAGCTTCAAATTCTTCTTTCTGATTCATATAGCTTTCATAGAGATTATTTATACTGGTAAATTGATTGCTAAGGGTTGTGTCCAAATCATATAGCTTTTCATTGTAATTGTATTCTGCATCGTCGAAATTCCTCTGAGCCTCATAAAGCATATCTTCAAACTTATCTCTGACAGTTGAATTGCTTTTAAATTTTTCGTAATAATACTCGTATAGTTCTTGTGTAAGCAGAAGCTTGTGCTCTGCCAATTTATACTGTTCCTTCAATGAGTAGTAGCTTGAATTATTCTTCAAATTATCTTCTTTTATTTTGTTTAGGTCAAGACTTTTGATGTCAGGAACACTAAGTGTCATGTCCAGCTGATAGTTGAGTTCATCCAGATCCTTGCCTATGCTTTTGTTAAGCTGTGACATGCTGTTCTGCAATTCTGAAAAGGCACTATTATAAGCTGTCTGTGAAGCTGCATATGCTATTTCAGTTTGGGAAAAGGATTCCTTTGTGATAATACTCAGTCCATATTTGATTCTGGCTGTTTCAAGGCCGTTTTTTTTCAATTTCATTTCTGCTTCTGCATTCTCAAGAGAATACTTTGCTTTAATTACACCATAGAAGGCTTCCGTAACATCGAAATCAGATGTTCTTTTCAAATCATCCCCGTTTAAAATTGCTTTATTGACGCTAAAAGCAGCATTTTCTATTGCTGCATCCTGTGAAACCTCAGCAGCTGCCTTAGCTGCGATGTCACCCTTGCTTGAGACTGATTTTGTATTGTTATCATATACCTCATCATAGTTTTCTTTAGCCTGCTGTATATATCTTTCCTGTGAATTAAACTGAATATCGTTCTTCAGTGCCAGAGCTTTTGCTTCTTCAAGGGTCAATATTACATCATCCTCAGTATCAGCAAAAGCTGCAATACTGTTAAACAATAATACCACACATAATATAATTGAAATTATTAAACATAGTTTTTTCATTACTGTTCCTCCTGGTTTATACGTTAATCCGCCCTTTTCTGAAGCTACTCTGAACGTAAGGCTTCTATTGGATTCAAGCTGGCTGCCTTATATGCAGGGAACAGTCCGAATACTACACCCACAACGAGGGAGATTCCAAAGGATATCATTACCCATGGTATAGAATATACTTCCGGTACAAGATCAAGCCCGCCTATAATGAAGCGTATTATTGACAATCCGATTAGTACACCCAAGACTCCTCCGATGCCTGTAACAATGATTGCTTCAATGAGAAACTGAACAAGTATGTTCTTTCTTTTAGCACCAATTGCCTTTCTGATACCTATCTCCCTTGTCCTCTCTGTAACGGATACAAGCATTATATTCATTATTCCTATACCGCCTACGACAAGTGAAATAGCTGCTATTCCTGCAAGAACGGCTGTCATTGTTCCGGTCATACTGTTAAGATTTGAAAGTATTTCTGCCTGATTGAAAACCCTGAACGCATCTGCACTCTTATAGGTTTTTGTAAGAAATTCGTTCAATTTCTCCATTGCACTTTCCACAGTATCGGGACTGGCAGCCTGAATCGCAAAATTCCTGATGATTCCTGATCGGAAAAGCCTTTGTGCTACAGTAACAGGTATTATAACTGTATCATCTGCTCCGTCATCCTGCCCATTATCTTTTTCTTCAAGAACTCCTACTACTGTAAACAGTTGTCCGTTGATTTTTATTTTTTGGCCTAGTGGATTTCCACCCTCGAAAATATCATTTACCACTGCTGTTCCAATAACTGCAACCTTTTGCATACTGTCCAGGTCATTTTGAATCAAAAACCGTCCTGATTGAGTTTTTACACTTTTTATTATTTGGTAGTCGGGACTTGTACCTGTAATATTAGTTTCCCTGTTATTGATCTTATATTTTACTGTGGCATTTGAAGTGGATTGAGGAGCTACTGCTGCAATGTCCGCACTGTTTTCTTCTGCAAATTCTATTATTTGATTATATGTAACATTCCTGTTGCTGTTTCTTCCTGTGATATTAACCTGAATCAGGTTGGTGCCCATGCTCTCTATTGTGCTTGTTATGCTTTTGGTGCTGCCTTGGGCAAAAGCAACTGCTGCTATAACTGACGACACTCCGATTATAACTCCCAGCATGGTGAGAAAGGAACGCACTTTATTGCTTCGTATGCTCTTTATTGCCATTTTATATGCCTGCATAAAACCCATCTATCCCACCATCCTGTCCTCAATGATTTCTCCATCCTGTAAGCGTATAACTCTTTCTGCCTGCATTGCTATATCATTATCGTGCGTGATCAATACTATTGTGTTTCCCTGTTTATGCAGCTCCTTAAGCATACGCATTATCTCTTTGCCGGACTTTGAATCCAGATTGCCTGTAGGTTCATCCGCCAATATCATAGGAGGATTTCCTACTAAAGCTCTGGCAATTGCAACACGCTGCTGCTGCCCTCCGGAGAGCTCTGTCGGTCTATGCAGCGCTCTGTCCTCTAGTCCAACCAGTTTTAAGGCCTCTACTGATTTATCATATCGCTCCTTGGTATGCAAGCCTTGGTAAATCAATGGCAGCTCAACATTTTCCAAGGCAGTAAGCTTCTGAAGCAGGTTAAAGCCTTGAAATATAAAGCCTATCTTGTGGTTTCTAATATCTGCAAGCTGCTCATCATTAAGCTTGCTTACCTCTACACCGTCAAGATAATACTCACCTTTACTAGGAACATCAAGGCAGCCGATCATATTCATCAGAGTTGATTTTCCTGAGCCTGAAGGCCCTATTATTGATACGAATTCATGCTGCTTTATGGTAAGGCTCACATCATTTAATGCCTTTACTTCTACATTACCAATTCGATAGATTTTACTCATATTGTTTATTTCTATCATGATGTTCTCCTCCCTAATTAAGTCTTCTGAAATTACCACCGCCGCTTGGCGCAGGAGTGCCCATAATCATTACCCTGTTTTGCGCATTTTGCATATTATTGCCAGAGCTTGATACAGATGTTACAGCTACAGCTTCTCCCTCTTTCAGGCCGCTCACTATTTCAATGTATTCCGCGGTACTTATCCCAGTTGTAACTTCTCTCATCTCAATTTTCTGTTCGGTGCTCTGTTGGTTCTTTGCTTCAGTACTTTGCGGGTTGTTTGCTTCAGTGCTCTGCTGGCTCTTTGCTTCAGTGCTCTGCGGGTTGTTTGCTTCAGCATTTGAATTCCTGTTCGTTCTGACAGTTCCGCCAGTGACCCCGGCACCCCCTACAACCCTTACAAAGCTTTTGCCATTTCTTTTCTGCACTGCATCAACAGGCACATACAGCACACCGGTCTTCTGATTCACTACTATTTCAGCATTTGCATTCATACTGCCCTTCAGAGCTGCGTTTTTCTCAATTTGAATTGTTACCGGATATGTAGAAACTCCATTTGAGGATGTACCCTCAACTGCAATCTTTGTAACTGCTCCCTTAAGCGGATTATCAGTTGTCTCAGCAATAGCATCAATAGTAATCTTTGCACTCTGTCCTACTTGGATTTTGGCAATATCCAATTCGTCAACATCAATGCTGAATTGCATGATGTCATAATTTGCAACACTTCCCAATGCATCGCCCTGTTTTATGCTGTTGCCCTGCTCAATATCATTTAGAGTGAAGGTTCCGTCAAAAGGTGCATATATTTTATAATCCAATAGCTTTTCTTCTGCAGTCTGAAGCTCAGAATTCAGATCCTCCAGCTTCAGGTCATTTGTCTGAACTGTCAGCTTCAGGTCTTCATTATCCAGCTCTGCTAATTGATCACCCTTCTTTACGTTCTGGCCGTTTTCTACATTAAGCTTGCTGATTGTACCCCCTGAAGCAGTTTTTACTGTCATGCTCTTTAAGTAACTCAATGAATTGCTGCCCTTGCTTACGATGTCAATGCCACCAACGTTTATAGCTACATTAGCAACCATGCCCTCTGATAAAGAGCTGGAATTGTCTATTATCACACCTACATTGTACACTTCAGCCCCATCACCGGTCTTGTAGCTTGGGGAGCTGATGCTGGATATGCTTCCCTCAACCTTATGCAGTTCATCCTTGTCCGTATCATAGGCATTTACTGTAACCTTCTGACCCACAGAGAGCTTGTTTCGATATGTATTATTGAAAGAAACCAATAACTTCAGCTTTGATTTATCTGTTATAGTAAGCACGGTACCGTTCCCGGAGAGGCTATCACCTTCTTTAACCTGGAGGTCTATGACCTCGCCGTCAATAGGTGCGACAACCGTACCGGACTGAAGATCCTTCATATTGCTATCCCGGGTAAGTTGTGCCAGTGCGATGCTGTTTCTAAGCTGCTTTATTTGAAGCTGTGTATCTTTGTCATCTATCTCAAAAATTAAATCACCGGATTTGACCTTGTCTCCATCCTTGAAATTTATTTTAGTGAGAGTACCGCTGACATTAGAAGTTAAATCGTATTTGTTAGTCGAGCTTATCGGTCCCGAACCGGATACTGAAACGCTCAGATCTCCTTTCTTAACTATGGCTGTTGCTTGCTGCCCAACCGTTGCTTTTGCATTCTTAGAATTAAAATATCCGATGCCTACTGTTGCTGCTGCAGCAATAAGCAGTATGACAATTGCAGATATTAGTAATTTCCTTTTCGATAATTTGCCCACAAACTTTCTGCCGACTCCTGTGTTTAGATTCATACATGCTACCTCCCAGTTTTAATTCATTAAAAAATCCATTAATTTATCCATAGAGTTAAGCTCCGCTTAACTTGTTGACAGGCAATACTTTGCCTGGAAAGGATATTGCATCTTTGCTTTTTGCTATTATATAATTTCGATTTCACGTATAATTCTACCTCTTTTCACCTCTGGAAATCTCCGCAAAACTGTGGCAAAATAAAAAAAATTATAGGAGGAGCCCAAATTATTGGCTCCTCCTACTTTATTAGAAAGGAAGCAATATTATATTAAGCTTCCTATGCTTTATGAATATCTGTTATTGTTGCGTGGAATTTCTTAGCCACATCATTATTTTAGCCTTGTAAGAAGGATAAAATCTCCGCAAAACTGTGGCAACTTTAAAGCAAGAGTTTTTTTCAAATGTATTTAGATAGTTTTCGTGATAAAATTAGTTATGAGGTGAATACACGTATGGATAAAAAGCTGATATACATCGCAGATGATGAAGTAAATATCTGCAACATAATAAAGTCCTTTCTTATAAAAGAAGGTTATGAGGTTGAGACCTTCAATAATGGACAATCAATACTCGAAGCTTACAATGCAAAGCCCGCAGACATGCTTGTTATAGATATAATGATGCCTGGTATGGATGGTTACTCACTTTGCGCACAGGTGCGCCAAAAGAGCAGCGTACCAATCATCATAGTGTCCGCTAAGGATACCGAACCCGATAAAATAGCCGGTCTGACACTGGGCAGTGATGACTATCTTACCAAGCCTTTCAGCCCCATGGAGCTTATTGCAAGGATTAAAAGCATCTTCCGCAGAATTGAACTGGATAAAGCGCACTCAGGAATCAGTGAAGTCATAGAAGTCGCTGATATTACTATAAACTGCAATATAAAAAGGGTAGAGTTTGACAGCTCGGATATAGGACTTACAGGTATGGAGTTTTCTTTATTGTATTACCTGTCAATTAATAAGAATAGGGCTGTCAGTCGCAGCGAACTTCTGGACAAGGTATGGGGCTTCGAAAATGAAGTAGAAACCCGGGCAACTGACGATATGATAAAAAGAATACGAAAGAAGCTTTCTGATGCAGGTTCTGCACTTAAGATTGAGACTGTATGGGGCTTCGGCTTCAGATTAAAAGATTGAACTTGCAAAAGGGACGGAGAAGGATATTATGAAAAGCAATACAATTAAATGGAGAATTTTCAAATATAATCTTATAGTAATAATAACGCTTATAGCTCTGGTTGCCGTTATCTTCAATGTTACCATTCGTTTCTACATTGAAAAGGATCTCGTAGAACAATTGAGCAGAATATCATCTCGCACCGAGGATACGGCCTTGAAAAAAGGTCCGGAGATTTTTATCTTTAACAAAAAGCTTCCCCCCTCGCTTCCTTTGGTAAAGGTAAGGGCTAACGATGTATTCAGGTTCTATTTCTCCCTGGATAGGTCGCTGAGAGAGCCTCTCTCAGTGTTAAATGCTGACTATATCTTGTTGGATATCAATATGAATATTATTAGTTCTCCGATAGAATCGTATTCTACTGCCGGTACCGATTTATTTGAGAAGATTTCCGCTGAAATTAGCAAATCGAAAGATTTAACAAATGAAAAATACCTGAACTTTCACTTGTCCGGTACTGAGTATATAGCATTAATAAAACCTGTATCTCAGAAGAACAACTTCGGCTTAGGCTGGATTGTTATTTTTTCCAGTCTTGAAAAGGTGAATCAGCTGCAGTTGGGGATTAATCTGATTCTTCTTGTAATCCTTCTTTTATCGGCCTTTATCATTGTATTGTTTTCATCAGTTGTAGCAAAGAAAATATCTGCTCCCTTCAGTACTCTAAATCAACATATACGCTCGATAGCAGAAAGAAATTTCGGGACAAAAATCAGCACGCCGGTATATGATGAACTGAACGAATTTGTAAACAATATCAATATGATGTCAGAAAAGCTTGAAACCTACGACAAGGCTCAGAAAACCTTCCTGCAAAACGCCTCTCATGAGTTCAGGACTCCTCTTATGTCCATACAGAGCTATGCGGAAGGCATAAAATATGGTGTTACTGATGGTGCTGCTTCCGCGGATATCATAATAGACGAGTCCAAACGATTGACCCATCTTGTGGAAAACCTGCTGTACTTATCTCGCTTGGATGCAATTGAGGAAAGCTATAGTTTCTGCGACCTGGATTTTAATGAGTTGATTCACTGCTGTGCAGATAGAATGAGGGTCATTGCTGAAAATAGCAATATAACTATTAAAGTTGATGCATTGCCATCGGCAGTTAGAATATCTGCTGATGAGGAGAAGCTTTCAAGAGCTATTACCAATATACTTAGCAATTGCATACGTTATGCGGAAAGTACTGTTGCAATAAAGTCTGAGCTTATTGATGAAAGTACAGTAAGAGTCACTATATCCGATGATGGCCCGGGCTTTGAGCCCAATGAGCTTGCTAATATTTTCGAAAGGTTCTTCAAGGGTTCAAAAGGTAATTTCGGACTTGGACTGGCAATAACCAAGACTGTTATAGAAAAGCATAAAGGAAGAATAACTGCTGAAAACTCTGAATCAGGTGCTTTATTCAAGTTCGAGCTCCCGGTTGCATAGCTTTACTAAAGACAGCCCTTGCTATATGCAAGGGCTGTGAGTCCGTTTCAAGTTTTGTGTAAACGCTAAAAATTGATGTTAAGTTTGATGTTACTTTTAAGGGGTAGATGGGAAAGATAGCCATCTACC
>FWPV01002982.1_pt1 | contig 35620 bp, 27 predicted proteins | sample 2228371 | NCBI WGS metagenome assembly FWPV01 (sample SAMEA103939776, study PRJEB20133) | metagenome | reverse complement strand
GGGCGGGCATCGCCGTCGCCTTTGTCGTGGCGATGGGCGTGTGCCCCTGAACGCGCTTTTTCGACTTATACCACCAGGAGGTAGAGGGTGCGTGCCGTTATCCAACGTGTCACAACCGCTTCTGTAAGCGTAGCAGATCAGCTCGTCGGTCAAATCGGGCCGGGGCTGTTGGTGTTGCTGGCCGCCGGCGAGGGAGATACCGAGAACGAAGCGCGCTGGTTGGCCCATAAAACGGCCAATCTGCGCATATTCGCCGACGCCGAAGGCAAGATGAACCTTTCCGTGCAAGCTATCGGCGGCAGTGTGTTGGTCGTCTCGCAATTCACCCTCTACGGTGACATTCGGCGCGGTTTCCGTCCTTCTTTCACCCAAGCTGCCCCGCCGGAAGTTGCCGAAACCCTGGTCAATGTGTTCGTGGAAAGTCTGCGCGCGACCGGGCTTCCGGTTGCCACCGGCGTCTTTCGTGCGCATATGAAGGTCAGCCTGACCAACGACGGCCCGGTGACCATTATCCTGGAAAAAGCAGCAGGAGAATCCAATGGATGAGGAGACTAAACTCTGGGCCTGGTTCCTGTTCGGGGCCGGCCTGGCTCCCCAACGGGCAAAAACATTGCTCTACGAGTGGGAACAACGCGGCTTGACGCTCCAGGCCGTCCTGGAGAAAATCCCTACCCAAGCCAAGCTGTTGGGGCTTTCGGCGGAAGAAACGGCCAAGCTACACCTTCCGCACGAGCTGCCGGAAGTGACTGCCGTGCGTTGGAACGAACCGCTCTACCCGGTTGGCTTGCATACCTTGCCTCTCAAGCTGCGTCCGGCACTGTTATTCTACAGCGGTGACCCCACCCTGTTGATGCGCCCGATCGTCTACCTGGCTCCCGGCATACTCGATGCCGAGACGCAGCAGCTTTTGCAAGAAACGATCGGCATCCTCTTGGGGGAAAACCTGCTTCTGGCCACGTTCCGTGGAAGCCCGCAGGCAACGCTGCTCCTGGAAGAAATGAGCGTCGGTGAGGGGGAAGTATTATTTTTTGTCAAACAGGGCCTGGCACAGCTTGTCCTCACGGCGCAAGAACAAACGTTATTACAAGCCGGCAGGTTACTGATTCTCAGTCCCTTGGCTCCTGGTGCGCTCCCCAATCCCGCTCTGGATGACATCTTGCAACAAGTCGCCGTGGGGGCAGCTTTACGGCAAGTGTGCAGCAACACCGCCAGCCTGCCTACCACGCCTGAGGTAGCCGCCAACACGCTCTTGCTCAGCGCAACAAACAGGGCCCCGCTACCGCACGGCATCCACAGCGTCGAAAGTGCGCCGGAAGCCCTGATGTGGCTGCTGGAGTCTCCCACCACACCGGTCGGCCCTTCGCCATCGCTCTCCTCAGCCTCAGAGCCATTTCCCGCCCCTCCCCCCACCCCGGCAGAGGCGTTGCGGATCCTGGAAAAAGGCGGGCGTGTCCCTGAAGTTCTCAGAAAACGGCTTCTTTCTCAATAGACAACATAGGCGATGTTCTCCACCAAAGATAAAAATGGTTCAGAAGCTGCTGGACGCCGATTTCCGCAGATTCACACAGATCATTTTTTGAGCCATCCCCCAAAATCTGCTCAATCTGCTTAATCTGCTGACAGAAACAAACTTTTTTCATCAAAGGAGCGATTTTCGGAATAGCGAACGAAAATCCGCCCCCTAAACGCTGCCGCTATTAACGCACGCCGATCAGTTCCACGGCATCAATCTCGTTCCAAAAGCCCGTGCGCGATTCGTCCAAATCAATGAGCACGCCCACGATACGCACCGTCGTTTGGGGCACAGAAACAACGAGAACACCCGGACAAGGTTCGGTAGTATCGCTGCCTTCCCAAATCAGCCATTTTGTACCGGCTTCATCAATGAGCGAAACGCGGGAAATCGCGCCACGTCCAAAATTCTGGTAGATGCGGACCTCGGTTGCATAAACCGGCTTGGTATACGTCAAACGCAGCCATTCCACCCCCTGCCCCAGCGCAGAAGCCCAAGCCCGCGAGTCATCTTTGCACGCCCGCACTTCGGGGGCAGCGGTGGCACGGTTCATTCCCCAATCCGGGAAGCCGAATTGCGAGCTGGCTTCGGCCATAGTGGCCCATTGCGAAAGTAACGCCAATGTCGGCGTAGGCTGGCTCATCGGCGGCACACGCCGATCACATGCCGGGCACAAAACCGCGCACACCAACAGGGCAATCAACAATCTCGTATGATGCCAGAAGTCTCCGCCACATTTCATTGCGGATGTCCTGCAAACTTTTATGTCCAACACCGCAAAATACTTGACGTTTCTTTTATTCATGTTATAATAACACCATTCATTTGAAAGATTCATCGTCGCGGTTGCTACCCATACGCCAACGGTTCAATAAAGTGCGACATACTTACCGCAAAGACTAAAACGCGCCCCAAAATCGCATTCAACAAGAATGTCGCTATCACGAGCTATCAAAGTGTATTGCACCGGGCCATTTCTTTACTTAACGACTCAATATATCACACGATTATAAGGAGAGAAAGCCATGTTCCAAGATCGCATTCGTGAAAATTACGAAAATTTAACACCTGGATTTAGAAGACTGGCGGATTTCATGATGAATAATACGCTGGATGCTGCCTTTCTGACGGCAACGGAACTCTCACGCCGAGTCGACGTTGATCCGGCCACGGTGGTGCGTTTCGCGCAGGAGCTCGATTATTCGGGCTATCGTGAGTTGTCCATAGAGATCAAACATTATGTACGGGATCAAATCACTTCTAGCTACCGCAAGGCCGGGCAGGCCCAGACCACCGAGGAACTGCTTTTGTCGCTCATCGAAAGCGCCGGCGAGAATATGCAGCATTTCACCACCACCGACTTATCCAGTGTCATCAAGGCGATAGACATCCTCAAGAATGCAGCCCATATATGGCTCACCGGCGAAGCTGCCAACTATGACATCGCTTCCTTTTTGGCGCAGAAATTCAGAGCTTACGGCGTCCCCGCCGATGCTTTCCACCCCAGTATGGATGAAATTGCGAGTACACTCAGCTCAGTGCATAGCGAAGATGTGCTCGTTGCCATCGTGGGATCCATGCCTAGCCTCGACGTCGGCCACGCGATCCAGTTAGCACACCAGAAAGGTGTTCAGACAATCGCGGTCACCAATTCCGGCGTGCTGCTACCGGCCCGCAAAGCGACATTGACGATCATTGTGCCGGGCAAGACGCCTATCGGGGTTCCCACTTTTGGTACGCTGATGCAAGTCCTTGCCCTTATCTGGGAAGCGGTGATTAAAGAACGGATTACCAATCTGCCGGAAAAGATCGAAGAGCAAAACACCCATCTCAAGCAGCTTCTCAAGCTCAGAACAGAAACGCCGGAATACGAACTTGAGGCGTCGGTCTCCTAGAGCGGTCTCTCTTCCAACGTAGCGTTCGGACAGGCGGCGTTACTTGGTGACGCCGCCTGTTTATCATTAGGATTTACACAGACGCGGCTATTTTTTACCGCAGGACGCCGAGAAACCATAAAATCTCTGCGCCCTTTGCGTTCTCAGCGGTGAAATTCAACTTGTGTAAGTCCCCATCATAAGACTATTCCCGTATGCGCCGCTTCAAACGCGCAGCCAGCGTTTCTTCCTCGGCCTGGGCCGGACGTTCGGCAGAAGCGGAGGATGGCCGCAGCAGTTTTCCGGCGGCCGGCCTCTGCTCAACCGGCGGTTCGCCATACCCGGCAAGCGGTTCAGACGGCAACAACGGGACAGGCGGCCGGGCGTGACGTTTTTGCCGCTGCCGCAGTGTCGCCGCCAGCGTCGGTGGTGTTTCTACGGCCACGGGTGGCGCCGGCCGCCGCCGGCGACGGAGCCACGTCCACATGGCGACGAGCACGCGCGCGCTATCCGCCCACGTCAAGGCCAGACGCCGCCATGCAATGTCGAGTGGCCACAACAGGGTCGTCCACAGGATAAAAAGCGGTGCCAACGGTTGTTCCCTGCTGCGTCCTTGCAGGTTATGGACAAAAACCTGTGCAGGATCGGTCACCGCGGTAGCTCCGCCTTGGGCGATCAAGCGCGCCACAGCAGCCGGCGCATCGCCGGGGACATATTCCAGCGGGGTTGCGGGTGACCACCCGGCGATTAGATCGCGATCGCCATAAAGTCGCAGTAACAACGTCCCCTGTCCCCACAGCTTGAAATCGCCCTCATAACGCCCCGGCGCACGCTGCACGAGGGTGATCGTCTGGGCTTCACCCGGCGCAGTCTGAACGGGCGCCACGGAAAGTTGTAAGTTCAACCCATCCACGTAACCCGTCGTCGAGGTGGCCATCTCAGGCGCCACGACATCAACAAGCACCCGTGCCCTGTCGCCCTCCGGCAAGACCCGCAAGGCCAGGTCGCCGTCGTCAGCGGAAGATAGAACGGCCCGCACGACTCCACCCCAAAAGCCGGAGAATGCCTCCCAGCTTGCCCACTCCGCGGCCCAACGCCCCGTCGCATCCGAAGTCCAGGCCACCGTACGGCCCAGGCCGTATTGCCAGACGGCTAATAGCGGATCGTCCTGGGTGGCTTGCCAGACGACTTGCGCCGCCCCCTTAGGCGTCGTAGCGACGTAGCCACGCAGCGGCGGGGTGGCCACAATATCCGCCACCGGCAACCAGCCGCTCACCGGCTCAGGATAGAAGGTTTTTTCCACGATATACGAACGTTTTACGCGCGCCGTTTCTTCCGCAAAGATGGCCGGCAAATCGGCTGCGCGTTGGGTCAGGTAGAAGCGTCCATGACCGCTCGCGGCAACATCCTGCAAAAAGGAGACATCGCTTCCTGCGCCGATCGCCACCACGCTCAGGGTGATCCCCTCATCCTCTAATGAGCCGACCCAATCCATGACACCTTCCTGGTGCTCGGCATCGGCGCCATCCGCCAACAGGAGAATATGGCGTTGGGCCGCAGGGGGAACGTCAACGTTATGCAACAAATCGGCAGCATACACCAGACTCTCCCGCACATAAATGCCACCGCCGCCGGGTTGCAATCGGCGCAGTCGTCCGATTAACGCATCTCGTTCGGTCATCATGAAGGGGCCGAAAGTATCGGCCGGGCGGTCATCATAGGCGACAACGGCAAGGGTATCGGTATCGTTCAGCGCCTCCGCAACACGGATTGCTGCTTCCGCCGCCAGCCGGATCTTAGTTGTGCCGGCTTCTACCATTCCCATACTAGCGGATTTGTCAATGACGACCACCGTGGCCAGGGGTGGAAAACCGCTTGGGTCCTGCACTTGCATCTGAACCGGCAGTATTTCTTCCAACGGTGTGCCCAACCATCCGCCAACGCCGTAACTGTGCGGCCCCCCAATGGCCACCATGCCGCCACCCAGGTCACGCACAAAGGCCCGCAAGGCGACCAGCGATTGCGGCGCAAAACTCCGCGCCGGCGTATTCACCAATACGATCCCGGCATAATCGGCAAGACCTGGGGCCGCCACAGGAAATTGGTCAGCCGGGAGCAGCTCCACCGACAAACCGGCTTGTTCCAGGGCCAACAGCAAAGCCGCGCTATCTTCAGGCTGCCCGACAACCAAAATGCGCGGGGCACCTCGTACCAATACCCATCCATCAGCACAGTTATTTTGCGCAAAAGTGTCATATTCCGGTTCGAGGCACACCCGCAGCACCACAAAACCCGCCTCGGTTGCGTCAAAGGTGAAAGTCAACCTGTCGGCACTCCCCAACACCCGCACTCCCCCTTGTCCGGTTTGTCCGCCGGCCGCCCAGGTCACGCGCACGTTCTGCGGCACGGTGCTGCCGATTTCCACCGTGACCGGCACTTGATCGCCGGGATAGACCCGCGTGGGCAAGCGTAAGTCGGCTACCCAGACCTCTGCTTCCGGCACGCCCGATCCCACCTGCACAAGCTGTACTTCCACACCGCGCGCCTTCGCGTCACGCAATGCCCACGCCGCGCGTCCTGAGGTTTCCAACCCATCGGTGAGCAACACCAGACGCCCCGCGGCACCTTGGGGGATCAAGGCCAGCCCCAAACGCACGGCGCTCTCGATATCGGTAGCGTCAATGCGGGGCAATGTCGCAATGTCGGCAAGTGTAGCCGTCGGTGACAGAGCACGATCCACCCAAGCGTTGCCGGCAAAAACCACCAGCGCCGCCCGATCCTGGGGAGCTTTGCGCGCCAACGCCGCTTCAACAAAGGCCAGTTGTGCCTCCCAAGCCCTTTTTGTGCTGGCCGAGCGGTCGAGCAAAAAGACAACTGCCAAATCTGTCGTGCGTCGGGAGCGGTATACGTTCAACAAGGCGAGAAGCAATAAACCCAGTAAAGCCAGGCGGATAAATAGAGAAGTCGAAAAACGGGCAGTGCGTCGGTAAGGTGAAGGCTGCCGAAGCGGTCGCAGTCTTTGCACCAGGGATGGCCCCCACCACAAAGCCGCCTCCACCATCAGCAACAACAACGCCGCGCCAACGGCCCAACGGCTCAAATCACGCCAGCCGGGAACGGCAGTGGCCGGCGGCAGAATTTCACCTGCGACCCGGACATCGTGTGGACGCACGTCGCTTTCTGCCTCGGCAAGCAAGGAGAGGGCCGCGTAGCGCGTGACGGTGCCATGCGGCGTTTGCGCCTCGATGCGATACAGGCCGGCAGCCCCTTCGTCCGTTTGTGGGGCATCCACCGCCAGCGGGATGCGGCGTCCTTCCGGGGTGATGAGGGTGGCGGCAGTCGTCAACGGTGGCAACCTCGGTTCCCACGCCGATCCGGACGGCAACGGCGATACCGGCTCGGTCGAAAGCTGCGGCATCAACCACCCCATGATATTGGCTGTAAGGATGGGAAAGGCCAAACGCAGGGGCAAATCCGAGTCATGGAGATCGAAAGCCAGACAGGCAATCCGTTGGGCCGGGCGTTCAATGATCCACAATAGTGGCCCCACAGGCGTCTGCAAAAGCACATCCGCATCGGCAGGAACGTCATAGGCATGGGCGCGCGCTACATGAACATCGGTCCAGTCAACGTATTGCAGCAAGGGGTGCGACCACCGTCCACGCACGGCAAAGGTTGGGGTGATGACGGCGCCCGGTTCACCGCAGGGGGAGGCAGGTCCCGGCGCGATGAGCCACTGGTTGGTAGATGGTAAAGTCGTCGTCAGGGGACCATCGGCGACGATGATGGCGTAGTCGGCAGCCGTGTTCTCGTTGAGGTAGGTGTGGGCAGCTTGGGATAGTGTGAGATCGGGGAGTGCACGAAGGGCCTGCGCCAGGAAACGGTTGCCCGGCGTCACCAGGAGCACCCGTGCACTGCCGATCGCCGCGGGCGCAATCCAGGCGCGATCATCAACGGCCAGCGAATCGGTCCCCTCCAGGCGCGCTTCGGCCCATGTCAGCGCCGGAACATCGGCGAAGGTGAAGGAAGCGGCATCTTGTGCCGGCAAAGCTACGGTGCGCCGTTCATGCAACACACCATCAATAGACAAGGTCAGGACGCGCTCGGTGGCAGGGCCGGCGTTGAACAAACGCACGAAGAGGGTCAGCCCTTCAACGGTACGCCGCAAAGCAAAAGCGACAATGCCCACGTTCGTCCCGGCCGGCGGAACGGTCAAAACGCGCACATGGCCGGGCAAGGCCGGCACTGTGATATTGCCGCCGGCATCGGTGACCAGCACGGTGTTGACGTCTTCGCCGCTCGCCAAGCCCGCTGCCAAAGCGGCAGCAGCCGGCCAATTCGCCGAACCGTCAAGGGGGGTGGCAGCTTCAATGGCCCGTCGGAAAGCCGTTGCGTCGCCACCTTGTAGCAGCAAAGTGGGCGTCGGCCCCACGGCGATCAAAGCCACCCGATCCGTGGGGTCAAGGCCGGCCGCCAAACGGCGCAATTCGCGCTGCGCAACCGCAAAGCGCGTCTCGTCGCCCTCGGCAGAACGGGCTTGCATACTGGCGCTGACATCCAGCAGGACGATCAATTGTCCGTGAAGCACAAGCGGCGCCGGCAGTGCAGGGCGTGCAAGGCCTATGACCAGGGCGAACAGAATCAATAATTGCAAAAAGAGCAGCCAGTTACGGCGGAGTCTTTGCCACGGTCGGTTGGCATGACGGTCGGCCAGGACTGCTTCCCACAGCAGAAGGCTGGGCACCGGCACATTTTGTCGCTGCAATCGCAGCATATACAGGAACACGATCGGCACGGCCACAAGCAGCCACAGAAATCCTGCCGGGTTAAGGAAGCGCATGCCGTCAACTGCCTCCGAGGACTAAAACAGGCGCTCCAAGAGCCAACCCACCGAAGAAGCCAGCGCAAAGATAAAACCGATCACCAACGCCATACCCAGCAAAGCGAGCAGGACATTGAGCCAATATACTCCCCGTCCCTCGGTGCGCCTGGTGAGACGTGAGCCGGCTTGCGCAAAACGATCGAGATCGAAAAGCGTCGCACCGATTGCTCCACCCATTAACAGCAGCGCCGATCGGTTTCCCGGCGTCCAGCCGAGCGAGGTGCCGATCTGCAAGACTATGGCCATCCCCATTGCCCCAATCAATGCGCCGGTTATCTGTTGCCCCCAACCTCGCGTAACAGGCGGCAAAGTTTGTTCCTGCGGTTGTTTCTTTTCTTTTTCTTTCGGCATCTATCCCCCCTTCATAAAAATCTATTATAGCGGCGTGGTCGAAAAGCAACTTCATTGTACTGTCAGCAGTAAGAAGGGCAAGCCGGAAAATAAAAAAGACGGCCCGTAGGCCGTCTTGAGAGAAAAGCCTTTCCAGGCTCACGCTGTAGCAAGGGCAGAAGAGCGACGACGATCGGACGCTTCCCAAACGACCAACAGTGGCACGGCAACGCACAGCGAGGTGAACGTCTCGCTCAGCATGCCGACCAACATCACGGCGATGAAAGGTTTGATGGTCGAGCCGCCAAAAAGCAGAATAGCGATCATGACGAACATCGCATTGAGCTGCGTGGCCAGCGAACGATGGATGGTCTCCAGCACACTGCGATTCACGATCATCTCGAACGGTTCGCCCCGATGACGGGGGATGTTTTCACGGATGCGGTCGAAGACCACGATCACATCCTGCACCGAAAAGCCGATCACGGTCAAGACTGCCGTCAAAAAGAGCGCATCGGCGATCTACCCTTGGAGAATCCCCATCAACGCATAGAAGCCGATGGTGATGATGACATTGACGGTCATGGCGATAATCGAAACGACGCCATAGCGGAAGGGATGCGGCACCCGGCGAAAGGAGTACCAGATAAAGCCCAGTACCGCCAAAGAAGCAACCATGATGGCCAGTGCGGCTTGCTGGGCAACCTCAGCCCCCACGGTCGGTTCAACGGTGTTCCAGTTCGAGAGGGTACGATCAACGGTACCGACCTGTGCATCAAGAGCGTCCAGGATGATCTGAACTTCTTCCGTGCTCGAAAAGCGCGTCCGTACTTGCCAGGTGTTATCGGTGGCTGCACCAAGCCGCTGAACGATAGGGGCACTATGTCCATGGGCCATAAAGACATCCCGGATGGCCGATTCTTCTACCGAGCCTTTGAAATGCAGGACAAAAAGCGTCCCGCCCTTGAAATCAATGCTGATGCGCAACGCCTGACCATCGAACATGATAGCCGAAACAATCAGGGCCACCAGACTTATCACCATGAGTACGCCCGCAATGGTGAAGAATAGACGACGATGTTCTACAAAGTTCAGCATAGTCCCCCTCCTACAATCCCAACACCCAGTTATGTTTCTGGATCCACTCTCCGAAGGCGCCAATGGCCACCCGGACTAAGGTGCGCGTCACAATGATGGCCGTAAACAGGTTAATCAACGTCCCCAAAGCCAGGGTGATGGCAAAACCCTTCACCAGACTGGCGGCGAAAGCGTTGCCGAAGAAGAACAGAATGGCGCAGGTGAGCAACGTCGCCAGGTTGGAGTCACGCACCGAAGTCCATGCGCGGGAGAAACCGGCTTCCGCCGCACGGGCCAACGAGCGACCGCGCCGCAGCTCTTCTTTCATCCGTTCGAAGACCAGAATGTTGGCATCAACGGCCATGCCGACTGAGAGGAGGAAACCGGCAATGCCCGGCAGCGTCAGCGTAACGGGCACAGTCTTATACAGCAACAGGTTCAACAACACATACAAGGCCAGGGCCAGATCTGCCGCTAAACCGTTGAGACGATAATAGAGAAGCATAAACAGGAAAACGATAGCCAAACCCACCACCCCGGCGCGGATACTTTTCTCGACCGAGATCGCACCCAGACTGGGGCCGATGGCTTTATAACTCTCGATACGTAGAGGAATGGGCAAGGCACCGTATTGCAACTGCACGGCCAATTGATTGGCCGTCTCATAGGTGAAGCTCCCCTGGATGGTCGCTTTACCGCTGGGGATGGCCGATTCAATACGTGGGCAGGAGATAATCTGCTTATCAAGCACGATGCACAAATTTTGTCCCAGGTGGGTCGCCGTATATTCTGCAAAACGGTCGGCCGCCTCGGAACGAAATTCAATGGCGACCACGGGTTGCGAAGTTTGTTCGTCACGGGTGACAAAAGCATTCGCCAGGTCGGCACCGGTCATGATCGTCTTAAACAGCATGGAGTCGGTCAACGCACTTTGTGCCTGGATTTGTTCCTCGCTCAGGCCGTACGTTGTGCTGATAGGAATCTGTTGCGTTTCCAGGGCATAAATTGTTTGAAGGGTAACACCGGCAGGTGGCTCACCGAATTCCAGCAATGCCGTCTCACGAATGGTATCAACCGCCTGGGCAGGATTCTCGATGCCGGGGATTTCAACGACAATGCGATGGGTCCCCTGTATCTGCACAATCGGTTCCGTCAATCCCAGTGCATTGACCCGTTTCTCAACAATGCGCTGCGCGGTTTTCATGGCCTGAGGGTCAACCGTTTGCCCCTCAGGCAAATCGGGAACCATCAACACCTGCAAACCACCTTGCAAATCCAAACCGAGCAGGAAATCGAGGTTCCGGGAAGACTCCGGCTGCCAGAAAAGCAGCTTGGTCACCCAAGCCGAATGTTGTTGAGCGACGACGGCGTATGTCGCTACGGCAGCCAAAAGCAGAATCAACACCAAATTTACAATTGTCCGTGTTTCCATAAATGCTCCTGAAAATGCTCCTGAAAATGCGCCTGAAGATGCTCTTAATCAAGGTCCCGATTCTTTCAGCTTCACAAACGATAGGGCATTATAGTCTGGCAGGGGGAATTGTCAATGTGCCCGTGCTGTTTGGAGTTTCACGTTCTACTATTTCTCTTGAATGTGCTATACTGCGCAGTGATGGGGAATCTATCCGCAAGTGCTGGACAAAACGGCCCTTTTTTCTTGCCGGGTGGTGAGCCGGGTGTGTTGCTCATCCACGGGTTTCTCACGGCGCCGGGTGAAATGCGCCCCCTGGGAGAATACCTCCATGCTGCCGGAATGACGGTGCTGGGCATCCAATTGCACGGGCATGGCCAACAGCCTGAAGATTTGGAACACGTATCCTGGAAAGATTGGCTGAGTGATGTCGAGACCGGGCTGGTCGAATTGCACAAGTCCTGTTCGACCATCTGTGTGGCCGGCTTATCGCTCGGCGGGGCATTGACATTCCATGTTGCCGCCCGCCATCCTATCACCCGTATCGTCGCCTTTTCCGCCCCCGATAGCGCACTCGCACGCCACCCCCTACTCCGACTGACGAAGTTCGACAACCATCTCCCGCGTTTCCTCGCCAAAATCGGTTCCGATGTGCGAGATCCAAAAGCACGCCGCACTCACTTCACCTATAACCGCCTCCCGCTGCGCTGTGTCCCGCAAATCCTTGAACTCCTGCAAACCCTGGACGAACAATTGCCGCATGTCACCGCTCCCACCTTGCTCGTACACGCCCGTCACGATCTGGTTGTGCCGCCCAGCACTGCGCGCCGCATCGCTGCCCGACTTGGCGGGCCGGTGCACATTTTTTGGGTCAAGCGGGGTGGGCACACGGTCGTCCTGGACTACGACCGCGAGAGCGTTTTTGCCCAAACTTTAGCCTGGCTACAGGCTGCCGGAGACGTTCCCCGCCATGCGTAGAGAGCTGCCCCTTTTTATTCTCACGTTCCTCATCGTGGCAACGGCTTGGAATATTCTCGTGCCGCCCTACGAAAACCTGGATGAAATCGAACATGCCGAGGTGGTGCGGCATATTGCAGTCACGGGCCGGCTACCGATCCATGGCCAAGCGCAAGCGGCGGGGTATCACGTCCGACAGGAGGCCTCCCAACCGCCGTTCTACCACGTGTTGGCGGCGGCCTGGTTGCGGCTGTGGGGCCTACCCACCGCGCCACACGCACCACAGGCAGTTCCCGGTCACGTGGTCGAATGCGGGCCGACGGGTACCTTCTACAACAAAGCGACCTGGATACGCACGCCGGCTCAGGAATGGCGCGGAAGCCTTCTGACCCTTCACGCGCTGCGCTTCTTCTCCACGCTTTTGCAGACGATGACCGTTGCCGGCGCATGGACGCTGGCGCGGCGGGCTTCCCGCCATCCATGGCTGGCCCGACTCACAACCGCCCTGGTAGCCTTCAACCCGCAATTCCTGCTGGTGGCCTCCGGCGTGAACAATGATAACGCGGTGACACCGTTGGCCACCTGGGGACTCGTCCTCGCCTGCGATCTGTGGGACAAAGGCCCTACCTATCGCCGGGTCGTGCTGTTCGGCCTCATCGGCGGCCTGGCGGCGTTGAGCAAACTGAGTGGCCTGGCCGTGATCGGTTTAGGCGGATTAGCGCTTCTGCTCCACGCGTGGCAACATCCTATGTCCCTGCGCCGTCTCTGCGGTTGGGGATGCCTGCTGGTGTTGCCTGCGCTCATCCTCATCGCCCCATGGATGGTGCGCAACTTGCACCTCTACGGCGATCCTACCGCTTTAGCCCCGATGTTGGAAGAGGTAGGCCGACGCACGTATCCCATCGCGTTCGGCGAAGCCGTTCCCATGTTCCTCTCTTATTGGGGACAGATGCCGTGTGCGTTCTATCCGCGCGCCGTGTATTGGCCCTATGGTCTGGTGATGGCAGGCGGATTGTTCGGCGTGGTGGCAGGATGGCGACGATTTGGACGACAATCCCAGATGGCCCTCACGCTTTCCGCCGTCTGGTTTGTGGTGATCGTGCTCGCCTGGTTGCGTTGGAACAGTCTCACACCGGCCACAGGGGGCCGGCTGCTCTTCCCGGCTATTGCAGCATTGGCGCTTATTCTAGCAGCCGGTTGGGAGGCCCTGCTGCCACAGGCAAAATCCGCACCTGCGCGGGTATGGACGGCCACCTTGCCTGTATGGGCCGTCGTCACGCTGGTGGCGGGGCCGGGGCTGATTTTTGCACGGCCCGCGCAGCACCCTGTCACAGCCGCCATCCCCAACCCGACAAACGCAACCTTTGGGGAGGCGATTGTCCTGCGCGGTTATCAGGCCCGTATCACCCAGGCGCGCCTGGCCTGTATTTTCGCTTCTGCGGCGTACTGTCGCCCGGCCCTGGAGGTCACCTTATACTGGCAGGCCACACAACCGCTTTCCCAAAATCTGACGCTGGCCCTACAACTCGTCTCCCCCGTGCCCGGCGAAACCGACCTGCGGCTCAACTACCATCACTGGCCCGCGCACGGCAATTGGGCCACCTCCTTATGGTCGCCCGGTACGATATGGCGTGATCGCGCCCTGTTGCCGATCCCGGACGGCGATGCGCCGACGCAGGCTTGGGCATTGCAAATCGCGCTGCTCGACGACGCGAGCAAAACTCGGCTGCCGGTATCCCTCAACGGCGCCCCGCTCGGCGATATGATACGTCTGACCCGGCTACGGGTGCCGGGTCGGCCAACGGATGCCCCCGCCTGGAACAATCCGGCAACACCGGCACATTTCGGGGAAGCCATCCGCCTGGCCGATGCCCAGGTCGTGACAAGCCCCGACGAATGGCGCGTCTCTCTGCTCTGGGAGTGCCAAACCGCCCTGCCGGAAGATTACACCGTCTTCGTCCACGCTTATGCGGCCACGGGAGAGCTGCTGACAACCGGCGATAGCCCGCCGCAAAACGACCACTTTCCCACAAGCCTCTGGCAACCCGGCGACCGCCTTCTCGACATCCATACGCTGACGATACCGCCGGCGAGTACACCGACGCGCGTGGCCGTGGGATTATATCATCCCATCACCGGCGAACGATTGAGGGCCACCTTCAACGGGACGCCGTTAGCCGATCATGCCGTCATCATCTGGCAGGCCACCCCATGAAATGCCACCCGCTTAAGGCGATCCCCCAATGCCCCCGTGCTATTCCGAAAATGTTGGCATTTGCGCATTAAACTCCAATAGTACACGGATCAACACGGGTTTCACGGATGACGGTACTGCACAAACCACAAAGTGCACAAAGGGTTTTAATGCAACCTCTCCCCTATGCCAACGTATAGTTATAGGATTTACACACACGCGGCTGTTTTTTACCGCAAAGGACGCTGAGAAATTGTAAAATCTCTGCGCCCTTTGCGTTCTCGGCGGTAAAATTCAGGGAACTTGTGCAAGTCCTGAATTGTCTAGCCACATGCTGAAGTTGCCATTTCCATATTCACTTACTTTATCGATGTCGAGGATGACAAATCTAATAAGAACTCATATTGCCTCTGGTGTGATGCTTATTTTGATCGGCAGCATCCTGCTGGCCTTCCAGATCGTCCCAGGTCTGAAGATATGGCTCCATGAGGCTTTCGGCTGGCCAATGATCATCGTTCTTGTCGCCCTGGGACTTTTGGTCATCGGATTGTTAAGCGGCGCGCCGGATATGGCGATTCCCGCTTGTGTTGTCGGCGGGCTCGGCGGGCGTCTCTACTTCCAAAACGGGGGCATCCTGACGTGGGAAAGCTGGATCTATCTGTGGACATTGATCCCCGGCTTTGGCGGCGTCGGGACGGTGCTGGCGGGATTGCTCAACCGGAAACACAAGCAAATCGGGAACGGCCTGAAAAACATACTTGTCAGCGCAGTCCTCTTCATGATTTTCGGTTCATTGTTCGGCAACATTCTCGGCTATTTCCCCTTCAAGATGTATCTGCCCTTCGCGCTTATCGCGCTGGGAGTCTTCCTGTTTATCCGGGCGCTTTTCCAAGCACGCGAACCTGTTGAGAGAGAACCCCGGAGATAGCAGGCGAGCGAATAAGTTTGAATTACTTTATACGAGGAGAAATGCATGGAAAGGAATAATCGGCATATCAAGTTGATAGGGCCAACGATTCTGATCGGCCTCGGCATTATCCTGTTGTTGAATAATCTGGGATACCTGGATTGGAGCATCTGGGACATCCTGTCGCTCTGGCCCGTTTTGCTCATTGCGGCCGGTTTGGAAATTCTCATTGGAAGACGCTCGATCCTGGGGTCAATCGTTGCCGCGTTACTGGTTTTGGGACTGATCGTCGCTGCGGTGTGGTTTGTTGGAGTTGCCGATAGCCCACGGCGCGCCGTGAAGACCACCACCATCGCGGAAGCGCGCAGCGGTATTATGGCCGCCGAGGTTTCACTCGCCCCGTCCGTAGCGCAGCTCACCATCAACGCCCTCAACGACTCCGGCTCTTTCGTCGAGGGTACGATAGAACAACACCAAAACGAGAGGCTTGTGCAAGACTTTGCCGGGGGAACACCTGCCCGTCTGAGCGTGAAGACAAGCGGAACGCCTAAGGGCCATCTCGGCGCCGGCAGCCGTCAGCGCTGGGACCTGGCCTTTCATCCCGATGTCGCTCTCGATCTCACCATCGCTCTCGGCCTCGGCGAAGGAGAGCTCGATTTTCGTCATCTGACCCTCAAAACGGCCGATCTCAACTTTGGAGCAGGGGACATGCACATCAAGCTGCCCGAAGAAGGGGACTGTGAAATCAACATTGACGGCGGTGTCGGCAGCATCGTCATCGAAGTTCCGCCCGGTCTCGCCGTGCGCCTACAAACCGATACGGCCCTTGTGGCGCGCACCCTCCCACCCGATTATGTGCAAAGCAACAATCGCTACACGTCGCCCAATTACAGTAAGGCGGAAAAAAAGGTCAATATTCGTATAGGGCTGGGAATCGGTAACTTGACCCTCCGGCAGACGTCGGAACAATGAAGCGATTAAGTCTGCGCGAGTCCACACCAAAGTTGTGGGGCATTTCAATTCGAGGGCAAAAGCTAGATAAACGTCTGATTTAACCACCGAGTTCGCTGAGAGCGCGGGGAAATTTATGGTAACTGTGTGTACTCTGCGCGCTTTGCGGTGCAATCAAAGAAAAGTCGCCCCCATTCTAAAATGCACCCCAAAGTCGTGAACGGCTTTGACAAATCCGGCAAGAGACCTATGATTGAATTATAGTAACCCAAGTTGCTACTTGTCTTTGACTCCATCATAGAACACGGATTTCACAGAATACATGTTTTTTTCTTGCTTTTATCCGTCAAATCCGTGTTGTCCGTGTGCTATGAGCGTTTATGTCTGCAAGTAGCAATTTGACTTATAGTATTGTTAAGCAACTTTCTATATTACTCCAGGAGGGAAAAACGATGAAAACTATAGATGATCTTCATGCCGCCTTTGCCGGTGAATCACAGGCCAACCGTAAATATCTGGCTTTTGCGAAGAAAGCCGAGCGTGAAGGCTATCTCCAGGTTGCCAAGCTGTTCCGCGCCGTTGCCGCCGCCGAGACTGTCCACGCGCATAATCACTTCCGCGTGCTCGGTGAGATCAAATCCACAGCGGAGAATTTGCAGGCCGCCATCGGTGGGGAAAATTATGAAGTGAACGTGATGTATCCTGAATTTATCGCCGATGCCCGGGCAGAAGGGCATAAACAGGCCGAGCGTTCCTTCGACTGGGCCATGCAAGTGGAGAAAATCCACGAAAAAATGTACCAAGAGGCATTGGCGAACCTGGGCAAAGAAGGCTCAGAAGAGGTGGAATATTGGGTATGCGCCACATGCGGTCATACCCACGTCGGGCCTAAGCCTCCCGATGAATGTCCCATTTGTGGCGCAAAGGGCTCAGGCTATATGCGCATCGAGTAAGCAATTTTCTATTCCGAATAAGTGGGGCGGTCTTCAAAGGCCGCCCCGCTTGTGTTGTGTCGCGCGTCAGAAGTTGCGCAAAACCAGGGGGAGGAAGATGTCCTTGGTGATGCCGCTCACGACGAATGCGGCACTCCGCGGCCCGTACTGCGTCTTGTCCTCTCGCACGATGCGCGCTTCTGCAACGTAGGTACCACCGACATTTGCGCCTACCTCCCAGGTGAAGGTAAATACGCGCGTGCCGTTCGCCGTAACCGCGCTTGTCTGGGACGGTAAGAGGGCAACCACACCTCCTTCACGATCGTACAAGGCGAGATGTGCCGTAGCCGTGACCGGTTCGGCAAGGTAGTTCGCAAAGGTCACCCGGAAGGTCGCCGTATCGCTCATCACCAGCGTAACCGTTGGAACCTCTAGCGCGGTTAGCGCGCCACCCACGACCTGGACGCCGGTTGTCGCCGCCCCCATCAGCAGATCGCCCTGCCACAGATTCAGCCGTAAGCCATAGACACCTTCCGGCAGGGTTCCATCCCATCCCACTTCGATCGCTTCCTGACCATCGGAGGGGATCGAGAATGGCCCGCCATTCTGCCAGCCCATGGTGTTGCCTTCGGCATCCAGCAAGGTCAACGTGGATGTGACCGTCAACAGTTCATCTGTCACATTCTCCAGCAACGCCGTGACGCTGATCGGTTCGCCGGGGAGGAAGCTATCGGCCAATGGCCGGACATTCGAGACTGCCAAGGCGACCGGCGCATCGTACACGACCTCGATGACCATCTGGGTGCAGAAGCGTGTCTGGTTGGTGGTAGGATTGTGCTGGATGGGGAACAGCGTGAAGAGCAAGCGGTTCTCCTGCTGCTGCCATTGCAAGCGTTCCGCGTCGGCAGGATAGAAAGTGTTGATCGTGGTGGTCGTGGTGAAGGTTGTGCCGCCTGCTGTCCACGGCTGCGCTATGATAATCGGTACCTCGTAAGTGCCAATATCACTGCATGTCACGGCCTTCAGATTTGCGCTCTGCAGGGTTGCACTGATGGGCAAGGTGAGCGTGTAACCCTTGACATAAGGCAGCATCGGCACGGCCGGCGCGAGTGCCATTCCACCATCGGGGATGGAGAACACGTCGTAGGACACACCGTCGGTTATCACCTGGGTTACGGCATAGGGGGGTAACTCTACGGTGATGGTGCGTGTATAGTGATGAGCATCTGCCCGAACGATATCCCCGGCCATGATGCGCACCGCCGATGGGGTTGCACCACGTGCCGCGGCACTGCTCTGCTGACTCATCCCGCCCGGATAATCCAGTCGTTGCCAGGGCACACCGTAGAGGGTAAACTCGGTCACGGTCTTGCGATCCAGGTTGTCATTCGAGTCGTAGCCGAAAACGTAGCTGTCCTTGGCACGCCGCAGCGCCTCGCCGATCGTGCGACTCCGGGTCCCGGCCGGCAGGAACTCATCGAAGAAGTGTTGCATGAGACGCTCCCCCCAAGTAGCACGGCATAGACTGCCGGGAGAACCGTAGCTAAAGCCGGTCGCGCCGACAAAAGCACGTGCGCCCTCATGCGCCAGATCATAAACCATATCGTTATCAACACCGCCGGGCACGCCAATATTGGGCACGGTCAGCCCCCCATGGCAGCCGACGATGAAAGCCAGTGGATGATCATCGTCAAAGCGATGGTAACGGCATGTCGCCGCGGCGCATGTGTCATCCGGGGAGAAGTCATCGCCGGGGATATCGGCATAGCGGTAGTCATCGTGCCCGCCGATAAAGAAGATGTCCATACCGGCATTGGCTGCTGCGCGGAAGCCGTTAATCCAACCGGCTTCAAACGACATGACATCCACGGTGTTCGGCGTTTCGGTGTCATTGAAGACGCCGAAACCCCGCGCCTCCAGGCGGGCCGGGACATTGAGGACATCACCAACGGCGTCGGCGCCACAACCGGGATTCCGGTAGCCCAACTCCCAGCCGTCCACACTGGCCATCACGGCGCGCCAGGTGCCGCCCTCGGTCGCTAAGCTGCTTTCGAGCAAGGTCAACATATCGGCCGCCGAATCACCCACCAGACGCCCTACTGCCAGTTCCAGGTCACCGGTGCGCCAACCTGTACCAGCCTCCAGATCGGCATACGGGTTATCGGTGAAGAAGAAATCCATATCGGTAGCGTGAATTGCCGGGTTGGTCGCGCTATCGGTACACCAGCCATGGTCACACCAACTAATTTTATTGATTCCCTCATCGTTGGAAGGATCATCGTAACGGTAGAACGGCAGCACGTCGTCATCACCGACCAGCAATAGATAATAGGGATACAAGTTGATGCTGACGGTGGTAGAGAAGGGGTAATGGTAGGACCAGTTCTCTGTCCCATCCTCCACCCAGTCGTTGATCAGATTATCTAGTTGATTGGCTACCGTGTTGGCCGCGGCCTCACTGGTATAGCTCACCGTGGTATTGTCCCAGTTACGTACAGCACTGCTGTAGAGATCGGCATTGTAGATCACGCCAAGGGGTTGGTCGTTGTAGGGTGTACCTTGCGCCATATTGTAAAGCCGGGCCAGCAAACTCGTCACGTCTGCTCTATTGTAACGCTCATACAGCTTCGCCCGATTGATCACGATAATGGCCTCCGCAGTGCTAACCAGGCGCAGGCGGGCCTCGGAATAACTCCCTATGACCCAGTAAGCGGGCATTTGTACTCGACTCTGTAGGATCAGGGTTTGCGGAGCGATCGTATTGGGAATGCGGAAGCGCCATATCACCTGTTTCCGGTAAGGGCAGAAGATCCATATACACCCACGGCTCAGGTTGGTCGTCACCCGGTATTCCCCTCCGCCCAAAGGTGTCGAAGTCACCGCGGTTGGCGAGGTGCCATAATTGTCGCGCACCCATGTATTCACCGGCGCACCGAGCGCATCACCGGGCACGGTAAGGATCACTTCCACATTTGAGGTCGCCCCGGCATCAAGGGTCGAGACGTAGGCCACGACATCCACATAGTTATAAGGTGTATTACCATCATCGTCGCCGATGAGTTTATTGACTACCACGCCGGGGGAGGCTTCCTCAAAACGTAACGAAGAGTTGATCGTCACCAGGGGGGGGAGAACAATCGTTATCTCCGGTGAAGTCCTAAAGGTGAACGCCGTGGCGGTTGTCCCCACCCAATGCGTCCCGGCGTAAGCATCAATCTGCCAAGTGTAGCCGGTATTCCAGTTCAACGGCGCAAGAACGCGGTGTTCCGTCCCGACGATGTTGTTCGTTTGCTCTATGAGCGTCCAATCCGCCGTCTTGTTCAGTTGGAAGGTGTACCGATCGGCCTCCGGCAAGGCTTGCCAGGTGAGCGTGGGAACAGTGGTAGAGATCATCGCCCCATTTGCCGGGGTGAGCAAGGTCATCTTCTTGGGCAAATCGAGGTTTTTGACGATGTTGCTGCTGCCTATCGTGAAACTGCTCGCTACCCACGCTATGTATTCCTGGGTGGGGCCATAGCGTTTAAGTTGATAGTTCCCCGGCTCAACATCGCAGAAGCGATAATAGCCGCCGGTATCGGTTGAGGTAGATTTCAGGGTCGTCGAACCCTGGATTAGATCCACCTGCACACCGGGGAGTGGCGTCGTTGCATAGTAGACCCGGCCTTCCACGCATGGCAAGACACGCGGAGGATTGTTAACGGAGATCGTAAGACTGTTGCTCACGCTACCACCGCAGTTGCTGACGCTGACCTGCACCTGGTAACGACCCGGCTCCTGCCAGTAATAGTGTGCTTTTGCGGTTCCTTGTCCTGCGGCCGGCGTTGGCGACCATACAAAAGTCAATGGCGGCGTAGCATTGGCCGGCAAGACAAAGGCCTCCAATGCTACCGGCACGCCGGTTTGCGTACTGGACGGACCGCGGATGGTCACTCCTTGCACCGGCACAGCGCAGGCAAAACTCAGACCGGCAGACTGGATATCCCAATTGGTGCGCCGGAAGTCATTCCACACAGCATAAGCGCTGTTCCCGGCGACAACGGCCGGCTGCCGCTGGGGGAAAGCGGTTGTGTCATCATTTACCCGTCCGGGCACACTCCAAGATGTTCCATCGTTAACGGACGTAGATGTCGGTATCCCCCCAGAGACCTTGCTGCCACAGGACATACGCTACACCGGCACCATCAATGGCCAATGTCGGTTCAATGGCCGGCCCCGTCAGGATAGCCGCCGCCGTACTCCAACTCACTCCCGCGTTCATCGAGAGCGCATGGAAAACGGTTCGCACACCGGTACGATCATCATCCCAAACCAGATGCACATAACCGTTCAACGGATTGACCGCAATATCGGGATTGTCACGCTGGGTGCCGGGCTCCCCGCCGGCCACGAATCGGCGGTTAACCCAATTCTCACCACCATCCGGTTAACGCGCATAGCCGATATAGCGCACGTTATTTTCCCAGAATGTTTCTACCCACGCCAGATGCAAAATGCCCCCTGCATCTTTGGCTATGGTGGGCTTGGCCAACATGCCGGTGCTGGTGATAATTTGCGTCGGTGACAGCCAGGTCGTTCCGCCATCCCGTGAAACGGCCAAATACAGACCATCGTACTGCTGCCAGACGACGAATATCCCCAATGTGCCACTCACGACCAGATCGGGCGAATTCGCCGTGACGTAGGATCCCGACGGAATCAGAGATTGATCCACTCCCCAGGTTTGGCCACCATCGCCGGAACGGTCATAGTAGATCGTGCCTCCCATCTCATACTGCAAAGATGCCCATGCTACATGAACGGTCAGCGCCCCCGTTGCTCCCATAGCCGGCGCTCCCTGACCGGGATGGTTATCATCTACCCGCACATCTGTACCCCATGTCGCCCCGCCATCCGTGGAGCGATCGGCGTAAAGGGCGGGCTGATAAGGATGCAGGCGATAATCCCACCAGGCGGCGTAAAGTCGCCCCGTGCTGCCAATCGCCATGGCAGGAGAAATCTGGCGCGCGTCGCCTTCATCGTTGATCTGAATAGGGTCACTCCAGGCACGGCCCTCCCATCTCGAGAGATACACATTTGTCTCGGAGGACATATCTCCGAAGAAGCTATGTTCCCAAACAACATAAACCTGGGTGTTGCCGGCGCCGATACCCGGATTTTGTAGGAAATCCGAGGAGTTAATCACCGCGCCATCGGCAGGGACCCAGCCGTTGGGGGTATAGTAGGCGGCATGGAGTTGATAGGTAGTACTCATAACGCGCCATGTTGCCCAGGCCGTCGCCTGGCCGTTGAAGGTTACATCAGGACTATCGGTGCTGTCGCTCTGATTGCTGACGCGCATATCTTTTCCCCATGTACTCCCATCATCCACAGAAACATCACCGAGCACGTAGCCGCTGTAATAATCCATCCATACCACATGGACGGTTTTCTCATTCGCGGCAATCGCCGGCGTGAATTGTGAACCAACGGTAGCATCATTCAAGCGTACATTTGCGCTCCACCCCCCACGGCCAAAATAAGCGTAGTAGATATCCCAGTTGCCGTTGCGATTGTCACACCAGACCACATGGCGACGTGCAGAACTAAGCGCAATATCCGGAGTCTCATGGGTAAACGCGGCCACGGCACCGTCGTCGTTGACCCTTGTATCTGTGCCCCAGGTGAGACCGCCATCGGTGGAACAATCCGCATAGATATCGCCGTTGCTGTTGAAGCGTCTGTCCACCCAGACAACGCAAACGGTATTGTCGAATGCCGCAATAGCCGGGCTGTTTTGGGTGGAGGTTGGCACATCATTGATGCGGATTTCAGAACTCCATGTCAAACCATTATCTGTGGAACGGGAATAGTAAATATCGCCATCCGCCGTGCGTAAATCGTACCAGACGATATGCAACACGCCGTTGCCATCAAGTGCCAGATCGGGCGACCATTGGTCATAACCGTCGGTATCATGATTGACGCGCACCCCGGTCCCCCATGTTTTGCCCCCATCGTCGGAATATGCGAAGTAAATGTCCGTGTCACCGTTGCGCCGATCTTCCCAGGCGGCAAAAACATCCTCGTCATTTTTTTTCGAAGCGACTAAAACGGGCCATCCTTGATCGGCATCGGCGGCGCTGTCATCGTTCACCTTGACATTCGGGTTCCACGGGGCATCGGCTAAGGGCGCCGCCTGCGCTGCTTGCACCGTGATGAACAAGGCAATGGTCAAGCTGAAAAACAACGTCAATACCGAACAAACATAGCGAGGGATTCTCGTAAGCATCGTATACCTCCATACGTTTATCGAAATTGAGAAAAATACGAAATTGCTTTGTGGCCACCACAAATCCATACAGGTTGAGGAAGCACCTCCTTTACCTTCTTTGCAAACTGTTTACAAGCAGACGAGGAACTTGTAGGGCCGGCGGTCGTAGTACGCAGTTTTTAAGAAGAAAGTAGATATAAATATTTTACAAGCATTTTTTAATAAAGTCAATAACCGGCTATTCATGTTGAATTATGGTTAGAAACGTCACGATCGGCGTCTAAAAACAATAGGACTTACGCAGACGCGGCCGTTTTTAACCGCAGCTTGGCATGCCCCTACAGACACCATAAAGCGTGAAAATGCGCTGCTCGTCTAACAATCGCTTTATTTTCAGACCAGAGGCCGCTGAGAAATCGTAAAATCTCTGCGCCCTTTGCGTTCTCAGCGGTAACATTCAGGGAACTTGCGTAAGTCCTGAACAAAAAACCGGGATACTGTCTAGCCTGTATCCCGGTCGGTGAACAACAAACGCTTTTAACGCGCCACAAAGGTCAAGGCATCACCTTGTACATCAACATCAATCGTCTGGCCCTCGTGGAAACGCCCTTCCAACACCGTCATGGCCAGCGGGTCTTGCAAATAACGTTGAATCGCCCGTTTGAGCGGACGGGCGCCGTAAACCGGATCATAGCCCTTATCGGCCAGATAGGCGCGTGCGGCTTCGGTGACGGTTATATCCAGACCCCGCTCGCGCAGCAGTTTCTGCAAAGCCCGCACCTGGATACCCACAATGGCGATCAGGTCCTCACGGGTCAGATTGCCGAAGAGAATGGTGTCGTCAATCCGGTTCAAGAACTCGGGGCGGAAGGTGCGATCAAGTTCGGCCATGACCTGTACGCGCGCGGCCTCCGGTCCCAATTCCTTGATCCAGCGGCTGCCCACGTTGCTCGTCATGATGACGATGGTGTTGGTGAAATTCACCGTGCGTCCATGTCCATCGGTCAAGCGGCCTTCATCCAGCAACTGCAACAGCACGTTGAAGACTTCCATGTGCGCCTTTTCGATCTCGTCCAGCAGCAGGACGCTATAAGGCCGCCGCCGCACAGCTTCGGTAAGCTGACCGCCCTCTTCGTAGCCCACATAACCGGGCGGGGCACCGATCAAGCGCGAGACGGTATGTTTCTCCTGATACTCGCTCATGTCAATCCGCACCATGGCTTCTTCGGTGTCGAAAAGGAATTCGGCCAAGGCACGGGCCAGCTCTGTCTTACCTACTCCCGTTGGCCCTAGAAACAGGAATGTCCCGATGGGACGATTCGGCGGTTGTAGGCCCGCACGCGCGCGCCGGACGGCGTTGGAGACGGCTCGCACGGCTTCGTCCTGGCCTACCACACGTTTATGCAGCTCTTCTTCCATCCGCATTAGTTTCTCTCGCTCACCTTCCATCAACCGTGAGACGGGAATTCCCGTCCAATGCGAAACCACGCGGGCAATCTCCTCCGGGCCGACTTCTTGGCGCAACAGAGGATGATCCCCTTGGACTTGTGCCAGACGGGCCTCGCCGGCTTCAAATTGACGCTCCAGCTCTTGCGTTTTGCCATAGCGCAATCGGGCGGCAGTGGCGTAGTCATTGTTACGCTCGGCCTGCTCGATTTCCACCTTGAGGGCTTCCATCTGCTTCTGGATATCCTGAAGCTGTTGAATGAGTGCCTTTTCCTGTTCCCAACGGGCCCGCAACTCATTGCTTTTTTCTTTTTGATTGGCCAATTCCTGTTCGAGTTTAGTCAGTCGCTCTTTGCTTGCCTTATCGCGCTCTTGCTTGAGTGCCTCACGCTCGATTTCCAGTTGCATCACCCGACGGTCAATTTCATCTAATTCGGCGGGCTTGGAATCAATCTCCATCCGCAATCGTGCCGCCGCTTCGTCCACCAGGTCAATCGCCTTATCGGGCAACTGGCGATCGGCAATGTAGCGGTGGCTCAACGTTGCCGCCGCAATCAAGGCCGCGTCTTGAATGCGCACGCCGTGATGGGCATCATAGCGGGCTTTGAGGCCGCGCAGAATGCTGATCGTATCGGTAACGTCCGGTTCATCCACATAGACCGGCTGGAAACGGCGTTCCAGGGCCGCGTCTTTCTCAATGTACTTGCGGTACTCGTCCAATGTCGTCGCACCGATGGTATGCAGTTCTCCGCGCGCCAGCATCGGCTTGAGCAAGTTGCCGGCATCCATCGCTCCTTCGGCCTTACCGGCGCCGACGACGGTGTGGATTTCGTCAATAAACATGATGATCCGCCCATCGGAACGCGCGACGGCATCAAGGACGGCTTTCAGGCGTTCCTCGAATTCACCGCGATATTTGGCTCCGGCAATGAGCGCCCCCATATCGAGCTGGAAGATTTCCTTGTCCTTGAGCCCTTCGGGCACGTCACCGCGCACGATCCGCTGGGCCAGTCCTTCGACGATGGCCGTTTTCCCTACGCCGGCATCCCCCACAAGCACGGGATTGTTCTTGGTACGCCGCGAGAGAATCTGCATAACGCGGCGGATTTCTTCATCACGACCGATGACCGGATCGAGTTTACCTTGATGGGCAAGTTGGGTCAGATTGCGACCATATTTTTCCAGCGCGCTATAGGTTGCTTCAGGGTTAAGCGAAGTCACCCGTTGCCCACCGCGGATGGCGGTCAGCGCACGCAACACGGCTTCGCGATCAATGCCGTGTGCCGCCAGAAAACGGGCAATGTCGCCGGCACTCGAATCGGCCATTGCCAGCAGAAGATGTTCGACACTGACGTATTCGTCGCGTAGACCGGCCGCCTCACGTTCTGCCGCTTGAAGGATACGGGCCAAGGCTGGTGAGATACCGATCTGGGCTGCCGCGCCACGCGCCTGGGGCTTACGTTGGATGACCTGTTCCAGGTCCACATGCATCCGTTGGGGATCGGCCCCCAAACGCAACGCTATCTGCGGAACAATGCCGTCCTGTTGTTCAAGCAAAGCCAACAATACATGCTCAGGCTCGATTTGCGGGTTGCCGCGCTCGGCTGCCAAACCTTGTGCGCGCAACAGCGCTTCTTGCGATTTTTCAGTAAAACGATTTGCATCCATAAAAATATAACCTCCACAAACAACCGAGAATGAGTCAAGAAAATGCTGCAGCTCACCCTGGGTATAATGTACAGGTGACGGTTCAAGCCGTGCGCGCCGGCCAAATCGTTACCTGTCAGCTTCATGGTACAGAATTCCCATTAGAAAATGATTAGCCCAATGTTAGAAAGAGATTAGTGACTCTCTTGAAAAAAGCCCTTCTAACCACAAAGGACTCCAAGTAAGGCTGGAAATTGCTCATGGGTCAACGCAGAAACAGCAATTTTGTTGATCCAAATCATAAAATTCTTTGTGCACTTTGCGTCCTTTGTGGTTTTTGCAGTGAAGTCATGAGTACCAAACCTTGATAACGGCGCAAGAGCGGAGCAGGAGAAGTCCATTAGCTCAAATCCAGAAACGGCCTATAATTTTGGGCGATGTTTCTCATTTTCTATGCCTTTATTCTTTCAAGAAAGGAGTAGCTGTTATGCCCGGAAAATTGGTTATCCAACCGGCCGAAACGGCGGCAGAACGCAAAGCGTTCATACATTTTATGTGGGAAGTTTACAAAGATGACCCTTATTGGGTTCCCCCCTTGATCTCGGAGCGTCTCACCTTTCTGGATCCTGCAAAACACCCTTTCCACCAACACGCGAAGGTCCGTTACTTCACGGCGCAACGGGATGGGAAAATCGTCGGCACCATTGCCGGTATTATCAATTACAAGCACAACGAGTACTGGGACGACAAAGTCGGCTTTTTCGGGCTGTTCGAGGTCTTGCCGGATGAAGAAGCTGCTCAAGCCCTGTTGGCGACGGCCGAGGATTACGCGCGCCACGAGGGAATGGATACGCTGCGTGGCCCGATGAATTTTTCCACCAATGAGGAGTGCGGTCTCCTGGTAGACGGTTGGAATGGGCCGCCTGTCGTGATGTTGACGTATAATCCGCGTTACTACATGGAGTTCATCGAACGCGCCGGGTATGCCAAGGCCCAGGACCTCTACGCTTTTCTTTCCGACATCTCGTCCATCCGGCCAGATGGCACAGGGCTTAATCCCAAAGTGCTGCGGGTAGCAGAAAAGGCACGCAAGCGCATCGAGGGGATCACGTTTCGCCCCATCAACATGCGCGACTTCGACACCGATGCGCGCCTTTTCAAAGAGATTTATAACCAGGCCTGGTCAAAGAATTGGGGCTTTGTCCCGTTGACCGAGGCAGAATTGGAAAGCGAGATTGCCGCCATCAAACCTATCCTCGATCCACAGACCGTGCTCTTCGTCGAAAAAGACGGACAGCCCATCGGCGCCAGTTTACCCTTGCCGGATGTCAATCAGGCTTTGCGGCGCGCTTATCCACGTCCTGGGGTGCCGGATTGGTGGTCGCTGGCCAAGATGCTGTATTGGTGGAAAGTGCGGAGGAAAGTAACCACGCTGCGCGCATTTGCCGGCGGTTTTATCGAAGAATATCGTGGACGTGGCCTGGATGCCATTCTGGCGGTGGAGGGTCTGAAAATCGCCATCCCTCGCGGCTATACCCACGTCGAATTCTCGTGGGTGCTGGAGAGCAATATCCCGATGCGGCAGACCGCGGCCAATCTGCACGGCCAGCTCTATCGCACCTATCGCATCTACGACAAGGCCCTTTGATGCCGCCGGCGTAACTGCTCAGCAGGTCATACATCTTGCACCGCCGAGGGCGCAGAGACCGGTGAAATGGACACCCCCTGAACAGTTCTCGCCGGCAAGTGCAATCGGCCCATCTACCGACGCAAAAGAGAAGCCGCGCGATCGCGGCTCCTCTTTTGTAAATGCGCGGTCGGTCTTCTAATACTTCTTCACAATCGAGCGATAGGACGAAGGCTGACGGGCTAACATAATCTGGGTCTCTTCGCGACGACGACGAATCTCATCCAGGTCCAAGCGCACCACCACGTAGCCTTCTTCCGGCTCCTCCAGAGCGGCCAACACTTCACCGGCAGGTGACAGAATGGCACTTTGTCCGGCAAAAACATAGGACGGTTCTTCACCGATACGGTTGGCCGCGGCGATATACACATCGTTTTCATAGGCGCGGGCCACCAAGAGCGTGCGCCACATATCGGCTTCTTTCGCTTGCCAGGCCGCCGGCAACAAAAGCACTTCTGCCCCGTCCAGCACCAGACTGCGCGCGACTTCCGGGAAGGTCAAATCCCAACCGCACAACAGGCCCAGCACGCCCACTTCGGTCTCCACAGGGGCGATCTTGTAGCCGGGGCGGAAAACCAGCCGCTCCTCGGCAGGCAGATGTAGCTTGCGATACTCACCGGCTACCCCGCCGTCCGGTCCGATCAACACCACACTGTTATAGAGCACCGTCTCCACCTTTTCCTTGACCGCCATCCCCACCAGGACATACACGCCGAACTCGGTGGCATGCTGGCCCAGGATATTCGTCACCGCGCCGGGGACACGCTGTGCCATCTGCGCAAAGCGTTGTCCCCCTTCATAGCCCGTCACCGCCAGTTCGGGAAACACAATGATATCTACCGGCTGTTCTGTCGCAATTCGCGCGATAAAGTCGGCCATCTTCCCCACGTTGGCTTCCATCTTCGCCAACTCGGGTTTCATTTGTACTACCGCAACGTTTAGCTCACGCATCTCGATCGTCTCCTCAATTCGTCAAAAGTCTGTCAACGCCCTTTTTGATGGGCCAAGTAACGTAATACAGCTCCCAGCTCAGGCGGAAGTGGTGATTCGACACGAATCGGCACGCCGCTCTGTGGGTGGGGGAAAGTGAGCACGCTTATATGTTGAAAAAGGCGGTCGGGTAGAATCGGCTGATGGCGCGAACCGTAGACACGGTCGCCGACCACCGGGAAGCCGTACCAGGCGAAATGTACCCGAATCTGGTGCAAACGTCCGCTGTGTGGGCGCACTTCCAGGAGCGAGTAAACGCGCTCCCGATCTTTGTAGTGGCGTTGAGCGCGGTAATAAGTTTGTGCCGGGCGGCCTTCGCGGGCAACGGCCAATCTCTGGCGGGTCCGCTTGACATTGCCGATCGGTTGATCAATGATCTCTTCACCGGTTAAACGCCCCTCGACCAAAACGGAGTAGATGCATTCCACCCGTTCATGCTTAACGTGCCCCTGTAAAGTGCGATAGGTTTCCTCGTCCCTGGCCACCAATACCGCACCGGAGACTTCGGGTTCGACCCGCATGACGATACCACCCCGTTCTACACCGCCAACATGAACGATAGAGGGGTGGCGTTCAACTAACTGTTGCAATAACGTTCGCCCCCCGACCTTCGCCCCGGGATGCAACGGCATGCCCGCCGGTTTATCAACGACAAGCACTACTTCATCCTCATACAATACCGATAGGGGTGAAGAGGGAAGCACAGGGAGCACGGCGTCGGTGTTTGCCTCCTCCGTCGCCTCGACCAGCGCGGCAACCTCGTCGCCAACGGCAACGTGCTGACCGGACTTGGTGGCAAGCTGCCCGTTGAGCAACACGTGGCCGGCCCTGATCATCTGCTGCACGGCCTGCCGGTTCAGGCTCGGCCATGTCTGCACCAGAAATTGATCCAGACGCATCGGCGCGGCAACAACTGCTATCTCACGCTCCGGCATCCATGACCACCATTCTTTTGCTGGCAAAAAAAGAGCTGATGAGCAGAATGGCTACCCCCACCACAATAGCAGAGTCGGCGAGGTTAAAGACAGGCCACTCTTGCAATGGCCAGAAGTTCACATCGAGAAAATCAACCACAAAACCACGGGTAAGACGATCCAGGAGATTCCCCAGTGCGCCACCCGTCACGATGCCCAGCGCCATGTTTAACCAGGGGACCTCTTCCGCAATGGAGCGGTGAAAAACGACGATGCCGGCAATGACCAAAGCCGATAAGATCGTAAAGGCTTTGCCCAATTGCGGGAAGAGGCCAAAAGCCACTCCCGTGTTTTTCACAAAGGTCAACGAGAAAATCGAGGCCAGTTGAGGCACAACATCCACTGGCGTGTAGGCAGGCAAATGTGAAACTACCCACACTTTGGACAGTTGATCGAGAACAACAACGAATGCCACGCCCCCGAAAAACAAAAGGCGGCTGCGGAGCATTGGTTTCATCGCGTCCCTTCGCGGCGGGACTGACATTGCATACAGTATTGGGCAGAGGGTAGAGCTTCCAAGCGCGCAAGCTCGATAATAGCGCCGCACGTCTCACAAATCCCATAAGTGCCATCTTCAAATTTGCGCAGTGCGCGCTCGACACTCTCCAACGAGCGCTTTAACTGCCGCGCCAAAGAGACATCGCGGGCTTGTTCAAAAACCTCAGTCCCCACATCTGCCATGTGATTGCTGTACCCCACCCCATCTTCACGAACGGTGTGGGCGATGGCATCCAATTGCGCCGTGAGATGATCGCGCTGCTTCAAAAGCTCCTGGTGTAATTCACTATAGTTTGCCGGCATCTCTATACTCTCCCATTTGTTACGTGAGGACATTTTACCCGGCTTTCAAGAAAAGACAAGAATACGCACGCCGCCTGGCAGCATACGCTACCGTCGGAAGGTGCGGAGCATTGAGCAGATTTTTGGGGATGGCTCAAAAAGTGATCTGCGTGAATCTGCGAAAATCGGCGTCCGGCAGCTTCTGAACCATTCTCATCTTTGGTGGAGAGCGTAGCGCATGGTGTCTGCTAACAAGAACAGGGGAATTTCATCGTGCGTCTGGTATATAAAAGGCTGCCAGTTCTCGCGCCCGCTGCACGCCTTCCTCGGTCAACGTCAGCGACTTGGCGCGACGTGACTGGCCGATGTAGCCTTTTTCCTCCAAGGCATCCAACACCTCGAAGAGATACCCTTTCCAGGCCCGCCGCACGGTCAAGTCGGGTGCACTCTGTTCTTCCCAGGATGAAAGGTAGAGCAGCAGCAAGGTCAAGTCCTCCAACAATTCTTTGTCATCCGTTTCTTCAACCTCGGCGGTCGCCAATTCCGGCACTTCCGGCAATTCGAGGGGATTGATCAGCTCGATTCCCACACTCTCTAACCATTCCAAGATACGCTTCTTGCTGCAGCGGTCACTGAAGACCAACCAACGTTCACGTTCGGCAGGATACTCGGCCAGCACATCCCTGAAATAGCGGAACGCCCCTCGTCCTGAGATTGCCCGCCACAATCGGTCGCGCAACCGGTCGTCGCGGACGGTGGTGATGAAGTGCTCCATATCGCGGTACGCTTCGTGGCTGTCCTCTTCGGGAATTCTGATATAGCGCGTCCTATAGCCTTCCTCAACCTGGCGCGCCTTCTTAATTTCTTCTTGCATCCAGACGGATAAGCCCGGCTCTATCTCTTCGCCTTCCAGTTCCAGGTAATTGGCAATCTCATCGCTGATACCTATGATCTCACCAGTTTCCAGGTCAAGGAAGTTCCGCATCATCATGATGTCCATTTCGGTATGGAAAGCAGCTTCCAAATCCACCCAATCAATCTTAAGCTTACGCATGTCTTCACTTCCTTCTACTCGTCTCTCCTTCACTTCAAGCCCCGTCGGATTTTCACAACCCCACCTGGCCGGAAGAATTCGTATCTCAGGCCGGCGCACTCACGTGGCAGCGCTACAAAAAGCCGCGCGCGCCACGTGATTTCACCGCCACCCCACACGGTACCGGGGCGCTCACTCAAACAACGATGTCATCTCATACGTGATGACCAGTGCTGCCATTTCCGCATCGGTCGGACGTTGCGCAAAGCGGGCAGCAGCGTCCAATACTTTCGGCAGTACGTGGATGTCGCCTACGGTGTTCAAGAAGATGCCGGGATGACCGAGTACCCAATGCACGGTCTTATCAACGGCCTCTTGATCCTCCAGCGGCTCATACCAGGTTGCGCGAGTACGTGGACGCTCCCCCCACGGACGGCGGCACAGCGATTTGATGGTCTGTACGGCCACATTGCGGGCACGGCATGCTTCCATCAGGGCCGCAAAGTCCGCCGCATACTGAGGATTCTGGATCAAGGGGTAGTTGAGAGGCAACAAAACGGCATCGAAATCGAAACGTTGCAGGCTGCGCAAGTGCATCTGTGGTGCAGTAAGCCCATGGCCGGTCACACCGATGAAACGTACCAGTCCTTGCGCACGCGCCTCGAGGCAGGCTTCCAATGCTCCGCCCGGCCCCATCGCCACTTCCCATTCCGCCGGATCAATGAGGTTGTGCAGTTGCCAGAGGTCTACAGAATCAACCCGCATCCGCTCTAATGAACGACGCAGTTCATCCCAAGCCTCTTGATAGGTACGCTTGCCGGTCTTTGTCGCCAGGAAAAAGTCCTGGCGATGGGTCGGCATCCATGGGCCGATGCGCAATTCCGCCTCCCCATAGGAAGCCGCCGTATCAATATGATTGACGCCATATTCCAATAACACCTCCAATGTGCGGTCCGCCTCGGCCTGCGTCACGCCACCGAGTGCTGCCGCCCCGAACAACGTCCGAGTGCTCTCATGGCCGGTCCGTCCAAACAATGCTTTTGCGATCATCATGAACCTCCTCTGAAAATAGTTACAGGTTGCACGTTATAAGTTGAAAGTTGAGAAACCCACTAGAATCCGTTGACGAATTTTCATTATCGGCGCCGTATCGCAGGTGCGGTCACACTTCTTTGAAAATAGCCACCGCGGACACAGAGAAAAAACTCTGGATGCTCTGGGTTGAATCATCAGAAATTTCCAGCCTTACTTGAAGTCCTTAGTGTCCTTTGGGGTTAGAAGGACATTTCTCAGGAGAGTCAGGATTGAACCCCCACACAAGTCCCGGATAGGTACAGCTTGCCGGTTATGCGTTCATTTAACGGGCGAAGGCATTGAAGGGATTGAGACAGGTTATTTGGTGAATAGTGGCCTCGTCCACGCCGTGCGCACGGAGTTGAGGGAGAAAATGCGTGCTGATGTAGGTGAAAGGACGGGGTGTCCCGCCGCCGGGTTGGGCCGGATCGTACCAACCCCGATCGTGGCTGAGCAGCAAGCGGTGCGCGAATCCGGCCTCCAACAAGCGCAGGATGCGCGCGATGTAGGTCTTGTCTTCGAGGGGGTCGCCGATGCCGTCATATTCCAGCCACACGCCACGCCGCGCCATCTCGAGATGCAAGGCGAAATCCGGTTCGGCCTGGGTGTGAATCCAGATGAAGCGCTCTGACGTGTACCCGGCGGCTTCGAGGATGGCGAGTTGGTCGCGCACAACGCGGCCACGGACGGTGTGACTGCCGATGACGGCGTTCGTTGTGGCGCCGGCTTGTGCTGCCGCACGGAGAATCTTCGCCTCGCAGGCGGTAAGGCCGTCATCACCCGCGCTGAGCTTGATCCACGCGGCTTGCACGCCGGTCTGCTCGATCTCGTCCTGCAATTCTGCCAGCATCCAATCACGCAGTTCGGCCTCGTCGGCAGCATGCGCCCACGCGGGGACCCACGGTTCACGATAAATGCCGGTGGGCACGACAATGGGGAAATTCGTGGCCTCCGAAACTGCACGCACCAGGTCTACGCGCCGCCCTACCCCCACCGGGCTACACTCCACGAGGGCTGTCACGCCTACCGCCCGCGCTTTTTCGATCTCCGGCCCCATCAACGCTATCACATCCGCCGCCGTCACCGCCACCGCCGTAACCTGCTCAGGTGGGCGCACATCCACAAAAATATGCTCGTGAGGCAAAATCATCCCCACCTCATTCGCCAACCGCGGCCCTAATGTCGTGATAAGCCGTAGCATTTCCCCCTCCCCCCCATCAACACATCAGCCTCACCATATCCAGCCTCCAGCCTCCAGCCTCCAGCATCCAGCTTCCAGCCTCCAGCATCCAGCTTCCAGCCTCCAGCATCCAGCTTCCAGCTTCCAGCTTCCAGCATCCAGCCTCCAACACCTAAGCCGCCATCTCCGATCTTCGCACGTGACGGATAATCATCCCAAACATTCCCAAGTCCAACAATAGACTCACCAGGATAACGAACATCGTTGCCCGTGGGTTGACGGCCTCAAACAACTGACCGATCAACCAGGGGATAAACATACCGCCACTGCTCGCGCCGACGAAAAACCAGGCAGTGGTCTTACCGGTCGTCGTCATGTGACGTCCCGCAAAGGAAATCATCGTCGGAAAAAGTGACGCCATCGAGAAACCCGCACCGAACGTGCCGAGCCACAACGCCAGCGGCGCGCCGGGCCACGCGATAACAACGAGTACGCTGAGCAAGCAGCCGATCAAGTCGCCGAAGAGCAAGACGCGCGGGCGCAGACGCGCCGCCAAAGGGATGGAAAATAACCGTCCCAGGGTCAACGCACCCCAAAACACCGAGGTTAGATAAGCTGCTGAGGTCGCGTCGCCGAGGCCGGTTGCCTTAGCATAAGTCGCAATCCAACCGCCGAAGCTGCCTTCTGATCCTACGTAGAGGAAGAAGAAGATAGCAATCCATACAACCAGCCACGCCTTGCTCCCCTGAGACGGTGCTGTCGCCGTACGCTCCGCCGTGGAGCGCATTTCCGTAGGTGATGGCGGGCTGGGCAGGCGCAGCACTCCTACAGCGATAGGAAGCATCAGCAAAGCCAGAATCCAATAGGCCCAGGTGACGCCGCCGCTGACGCCAAACGCTTGCGCGATAATCACCGGCGACAGAAAAGCGCCCACCCCGAAGAAGAAATGCAAGGCGTTCATATAGGGGCCGACCTTTTCGCCGTGCAACCAGACCAACAGCGTGTTGCCGCCCACATCCACTGTACCTTCAAACATGCCCAACAACAACAGCACGGCGGTGAGAATCCACAGGCTAGGAATGAGGGGAACGAGGGTCATGCAGAGCGCCATCAATAGCAATACGGTGCCCATCACAGGATTGCCAGGTCGTCGGTCGTAGACTCGCCCGCCGAGAAATGAACCGATAAGATAACCGAGCGCGCGAGTCGTAAACACGAAGCTGATCTGGCTCAACATGGTATTCGTGTTCTTCGCCAGATCGGTGAGCGTGGGACCAAGCGAGGCCGTCGTCAGCCCCAACGCGACGAAAGCCGCGCAGTAGCCAACGGTGACAAGCAGGCGAGTCTGACTTGTGGAAATGAGAGAGGGGTTAAGGGCAGTTTCGATGGTTGGCATTATGCTCCTAAAGAAAGTTGGAAAAAGGATTCAAGAATGATCAGGGCTTACTACGTTCCGCATTCCACATCACTAAGTGATAAGGAATGCGGAATGATCAGGGCTTACTACGTTCCGCATTCCACATCACTAAGT
>FWPV01001866.1_pt1 | contig 35625 bp, 30 predicted proteins | sample 2228371 | NCBI WGS metagenome assembly FWPV01 (sample SAMEA103939776, study PRJEB20133) | metagenome | reverse complement strand
GGGTGACCAGCCAGGGGCAAAGAAGCCTGTCCCAAAAAACACACAATCTCATAAGGAGAAACAGATGAAAAAAAGAAAAATGGAGACGGTTTTTATCCTCTTCAGCGCTTTGACTATTCTCGCCTGGGGAGCAAACCCGAAAGCGGAAATTTCTGCTGGAAGGGTTAGCCAGAGCAATGCTGTGGCTGCCCCTGATTTTATCCTGACCGACCTCACTGGCCGAACAATCTCCCTTTCCGATTACCGGGGCAAAGTCCTTTTCCTGAATTTCTGGGCCACATGGTGTCCTCCCTGCCGGGCAGAAATCCCGGATTTCATCGAAGCCTACAAGGAAAATAAGGACAAGGGGTTCGAGATCCTCGGCATCTCTGTGGATACAAAGGGCAAGGATGTGGTGGCCGCGTTCGTCGAAAAATACAAAATCAACTACCCCGTCGTCCTGGAATCCAGGAGCAAAACCCAGCAGCTGATTGAAGACTATCAGCCGGGGCAGTTCATCCCGACAACCATCATCATTGACAAGCAGGGACGCATCCGGCAGAAGCATGTCGGCCAGCTGGACAAGAAAACCCTCCTCCAGTATTTCCAGAAATACGCCGGCGAGCTCCCTTGAGACGTTGACAAACTCAGCCCGGTGGAAGATTTTTCGAGACGAAAAAAAATCAGACCGAAGGCGATTATTTTATGAGGATTCCTGGAATGGGATGAGGGCAAGATGCTGAAAGTTCAATTCTGGAATAAAGTTAAAGCTAAATAAAATAGCCAGAAGACCATGTCCGGAGGAGAGAACGTATCGCTTGCCGCCGCCCTTTTGGCCGGCCTTATCTCTTTCCTATCGCCTTGCGTCCTGCCTCTTGTGCCCTCCTACTTAGCCTTCATCACGGGCATTTCCATCGATGAGCTTTCGAGCGAGGAAAGCCGCCGGCGAGTCAGGAAAAGAGTGGTCCTCAGCGTTCTTTTTTTTATCCTCGGTTTTTCAGCGATCTTCATAGCTCTGGGGGCCTCGGCGACCCTCGTTGGCAAGTTCCTCGCCAAACACATCCGCTGGCTGGAAATCATCGGTGGCCTGGTCATCATCTTGATGGGGCTTCATTTTGCCGGGATGCTGAGGCTTCGCTTTCTCGACCGCGAGAGGGCCATTCATCTGGAGAAAAAACCGTTTGGGCTCCTCGGAACCTTCATCGTCGGCATGGCTTTTGGCGCTGGCTGGACCCCCTGTGTGGGACCGATTCTGGGCTCTATCCTGATGCTTGCTGCCACAACCCAGAGTGTCGCTAAGGGAATTGTCCTTCTCACCTTCTATTCAATCGGTCTTGGGCTTCCCTTTCTCGCGGCGGGAATTCTTATCCATCGCTTCTTTGAGGCTTTCCGGTCGATCCGGAAATACTTCCGCGCCATCGCGATTGGCGGCGGGATTCTCCTCATTATTGTCGGCGTGGCTCTGCTCACTGGCTACTTCTCTTACCTCACCGCGCTCCTCCAGTGAGGCGAACCCGAGGGAATGTCCACAGTGGGAATGTTCCCCCAACCTAATTGAATCATGTTTTTTGTGGGGTCGGGGAGACGAGCGAAGCGATGGTCATTTCTAAGCTCACCGAAAACAAAGTTTTCTGATAAAAAAAGCCCGCCCGAATCACCCAGACCTTGAGATACTGAAAGCAATTCGAGCTGCGGCTTTCTTTCGTTTGATTCGAGGGGGGTCTCTCTCGCCAATGGCCGTTTTCTATCATCTGCGTGATTTCTGGGAAAACAAAAAAACCGCTCCCAATAAAACAATTTTAAGAGTGCGTTTCAAGCGGAGATGCCGGCATCCCTCAGATATCTTCGGCGACAGACGGTCGGACTACCAGCGGTAGACTGCGGCGGCCCAGGTGAAACCGGCGCCAAAAGCATCCATGAGGATGATGTCCCCCTTCTTGAGCTTCCCCTCCTGGACAAGCTCGTGGAGGCTGATCGGGATAGAGGCGACAGAGACATTGCCGTAGCGCTGGATATTCACGTAAACTTTTTCTGGGGGAAGTTTCAGTCGTTCGCCCGTGGCTTCGATAATCCGCGTGTTGGCCTGGTGAGGAATGAGCCAGCTGATGTCCTCTTTTTTTAATCCGGCTTTCCTGAGGGCTTCAATGGCCGCTTCGCCCATGCGCTTGACGGCGTGCTTGAAGACCTCGTTGCCCTTCATCTGGATGTAATGAAGGTTATCGGCAACAGTTTGGGGAGAGGCAGGCAAGCGCGTCCCGCCGGCTGGAAGAATGAGGAGGTTGCCGAGGGTTCCGTCGGCCCGCCAGTAATGGGAGAGCATTCCCGATTCGTCGTGGCTTTCCTCAAGAATGACAGCACCGGCTGCATCACCGAAAAGGACGCAGGTCGATCGGTCCTGCCAGTTGGTGATTTTCGTCAAGAGCTCACCGCCCACAAGGAGAATGCGCCTGGAAATGCGATTCAGAATCAGGCCCTCGGCAAGAATCATTCCGTAGAGGAAGCCTGTGCAACCGGCGCTGATATCGAAAGCGGCCACGTGGTTTGCTTGCAGGCCCTGTTGCAACCAGCAGGCTGTCGAAGGAAAAAGGGTATCCGGGGTGGAGGTGGCAACGATGATGAGGTCGATGTCCTCCACTTTGAAGTTTCCGTTGGCGAGGGTCTGCTTGGCCGCCTCCAGACAAAGGTCGGAGGTGGCCTGTTCTTCGGCAGCGATGTGGCGTTCCTTGATTCCTGTCCGGGTAACAATCCACTCGTCGGTGGTGTCGACCATCCTCTCGAGGTCGGCGTTGGTCAAAATTTTTTCAGGGGCGTAGAACCCGGTCGCAGAAATTTTGATTCGCCGTGCTGGTTCTTTTTTGGTCAGTTCGCTCATCGCCGTCCATCGCTTTCATTTTAAATGAAATACTCTATAGCATAGCGAGCGCTCTTTTGCAAATGCGAGCGAAGGCCGAAATTTGCCAGTAGAATCACCCGACGGGTCCTGTCGCGGTTTACCCCCGAACCACGCCACCCATCGGGTGCGCCTCTTTGTCATGCTAATTTCTTGGAATATCATCCATTTTCGGACCAGAGAAATTTCCTATCGGCAAATTTGGGTTTAGGTAAATATTTACGGCCTCCCACGAATTTGTGTTATAAGATAGTTTAAATATTTTCATAGGACAGCACTAATGGCGTCCCCGAAAAAGATGTAGTAAAATAAATGTTTAAAAGAATGTTCAACCGTTCGCTTCGTCCGATTCTTTTCGCCATTAGCTTGTTTCTCAGCCTTCATCTCCCTGCGGCTCCAGCCGGCCAACTTGTCCTCGGTCAGTACGAAGACGAAGCGCCGCTGCGGACCTGGAATCTGTTCGGGGTTCAGGCGGCGGCTGCCCTCGGACGAGGAGATACAGGCTTTGCCATTCCCGCTCAAGACCCATCGGCGGCGCTCATCAACCCCGCTCTTCTGGTAGACCTATCGGGGTGGAGAGTCATGGTCAACGGAATGTTTCTGTCCGCCTCTTTACGCAAATTTTCAATCATCAACACGGGAGTGCTGGCGACTGAAGAGAATATCTTCCTTAATCTTTACGGACTCGATATGGGCGGCGTTTCTTTTGCCGCGCGGGGATGGGCGATGGCTTTTAATGCCTATCTCTCAGAGGTCTACGACCGGCCGTCGACAGCTTATGAATATTTCTACCGAAACCGCCTCTATTACAGAATTAACTTTAACCAGGAGGGGCTCCTGAGGACCTACCATCTAAGCCTGGCCAGAAGGCTCGGTCCACGTCTTCGTGCGGGAATCGGGCTCAATTTCGTCGAAGGTGAGCTCAGCCGGAAAATCGAAGAACAATGGGCGATTAGCGGCATCGCTATCCGCGACTCCAAGAAGCAGGAATTTTCAGGCTTTTTCATCAACGGTGGTTTGGCCGCGCGCCTCACAGAAAGACTCGATTTAGCCCTGGTTTTTAGAACTCCCTACCGGAAAAAATCGCCCAGTCAGAGTGAGCTTGTCTATGATGCGCCTCCGGAAGGTCTGGACGTGACGATCAGCGCATCGGCAACCAGTCGGTATAACCAACCGCTCGTCCTCGGCCTGGGCGCCAACTACGATGTCTCCAATCGGTTGAAAGTCGGCGCTGACATCTCTTTTTTCAATTGGGCGAGCTACCGGGTGGATTATTTTGAAGAACAAATGGACCGCAACTTTCGGAATACTTTCAAAGCGACCGTCGGGGCCGAATGGTCTGTCCCGGTCCGGCTTTTTCGCAAGGAAGTGATAATTCCGCTGCGCTTTGGTCTCGGCTGGGATGAACAACCGATGAAGGAACCTCGGTCGACATATACGATTTTTTCGCTCGGGGCTGGCTTTCACTGGAATTTTTTGGGGCTGGATTCCGGTTTTTCTTTTGGCCGGGAGAACGGCTCTGGCGATTCGCTCGAAGCAAGGCGAATCGCGTTATCGATGACGCTTAAGTTTTGAGGTTTGATTATGGCGAGGGGAGCGGGTTGGAAGAAAAAAGCAAAGAAAAAAGTCCTTTTAGGGGTTCTCTGTCTTCAGCTCTTAATAGGAGCAGCGTTTGAAGTTGAGGAGAGGCTGTGGAGTGGAGCGGACGTACCGACTGCTGGACCAGGGATAGAGGTTGAGGGGAGACAGGGGACGCTCAATGAAAACAATTCTTTTCTTGCTTCGACTGAAGACCTGGCCATCATCAGTATCGAAAAGGACATGGCCTCCCGGGCAACTCTAAGTCAAGTCGGCCTTGACCTCCTTTTTGAGTGGGAAGGCCGGGTTTATGCCCTGGCCAGACCGAAAGAAATCGAGTTTCTCAATCAGGCCGCTATCCCCTTCTTCTTCGAAAACCATAGATTCCCGGCTTTGAGACAGCCTCAGCTCTCCGTGCTCACCCGGATTAACGGGAATTACCACTCCTACAAGGAACTCGAAACCGACCTCAAGGCCCTCCAGGCAAATTATCCCCAGCTGGCCAGAGTTCATATAATCGGGAAGAGTGTCGAAGGGAGGAATATTTACGCCCTGAAGGTTAGCGATAATGTTTCTCAGGATGAAGAAGAAGCAGACACTCTTTTCCTTGGCTGCCACCACGCGCGGGAGTGGATTTCGGTCGAAGTCCCTTATTTACTCGGAAAACATCTTGTTGAGAATTATGCCACGGATACAGAAGTGAGGCGTCTGGTCAACCAGAGTGAAGTCTGGATTATCCCCCTGGTCAACCCTGATGGGCTTGAGTACTCAATCTACTATTACCGATACTGGCGAAAGAACCGCCGCCTTAACGCTGACGGAAGCTATGGCGTGGACCTTAACCGGAACTACGGCTATCTCTGGGGGTTCGACAACGAAGGTTCGAGCCCGGAGCCAAGTTCGGCGGTTTATCGAGGCCAAGCCCCTTTTTCAGAGCCAGAGACGAGGGCTATCCGGGACTTCTTCCTGAGCAAGAACTTCCGAGCGCTGGTAAGTTATCATAGTTATTCGCAAATCATCCTCTATCCTTGGGGATACACCACAACTCCTTCGGCCAAGGACTCAGTCCTCCGGGAAATGGCTGCCCGGATGGCGGAGCTCATGGCGCCGGTAAATGGCCGCGTGTATAGCTATGGCCAGGCAGGAGCTTCCCTCTACCTGACCAATGGAGATACAACAGATTGGGCCTTCGGCGTGGCTGAAATTCCCGCCTTTACGATTGAACTGCCGCCCATCGACCAACTCGGCGGCGGTTTCTTTAACCCGGAAGCCGATATCCAGGCTATCTTCCGGGAAAACCTCCCCGCTGCCCTCTACCTTTTGAATGGGGGTCGGACCACGCTAAATTATTTAAAATCAATCAATTATCTAAAATTTAGGGGCGTTTTTCAATACTAAAGCCCCATTTTCAGGCCTAAAAATAAAAAATAAGAGAATTCGCATAAAGAAATCTTGCATGAATTAATTCTTGCTTTTTAGGCATAAAAATGGCTAATTATGGCCTTCTATGAGCCCTAATTTGAACATAATTTATTCATAATCAATATCTTAGCGTGGTCCGACCCCAGGCATATTGACAAAAGGGGGGGTTTGGAGTAAATAAGGAAACACCATTCACTGGAAGAGAAGAGGCTTTTCCTAAGCCTGATCCTGATAAGGAGGAATTTTGGAGCTGATTGCCTTCCAGGCTCAGCCGTCTTTTCAGCGGGAGGGACTTCCCTACTGGATGTTTTATTTTCTTCTCTGCGTTATTCTCCTTCTTGTCATCTTCATTTTTCTTCGCGACAAACAACTCCGGATGCGCATTAGTGCTTTCCTGGCCGGAGCAAGGCGAAGGTCAATCCTTGTTCGACTCAAATTCCAGCTAAAAAAAGAAAGGCAAAAAAGAGCGAAGTTACTTCTCGAGCTCGGGAAAAAAGCTTGGGAAAAGGATATCCAGGCCAATGACAGCGACCTCATCCGGACGGAGTTGGCTCGCCTGCTGGAAAGAAAGAAAGCCAGTCAGCTCGAGTGGAAAAAAGCCTACGACGAGCTCGAGCGGTTGCATCGGGAGCTCGAAACTGCAGCTCGCCTGCACGAAAAGCGGGCCCAGGAAAAGAGGGCAGAAAAAGAACCCTTTGACCTTCTGATGAAGAAGAAAAAAGAAGAAGAAAAGAAGCTCAAAAAAACTCCCCCTTCGAAAGAGAAAGAAATCCAGCTGGCGGCCATCCGGAAAGAAAAAGAGGCTATCCACAAAGAAATCGAAGCCTGCGAAGACCGTCTGAAAGACATCGAAACCGAAGCCCGGCAGGAATATTACAACCTCGATAAGAGCATCCGCTACTGGACAAAAGTCAAAGAACGCCTCGAACACCGAATCAAAAATATCGAGGCTCAGGAAGAAGCGCTTTTCTATTCTCTGGGAAAAAACTTAGAGGAAAAGCGGGTTGACGGGCGGGAGCTCGAACCCCTCTATTCTCAAATCGATACCATTAACCAAAGAATCACAACCCTTCTTCATCGGATTGAAATCCTTTCCGGTGGCTAATCTTTAAGCTCATCCACCTCATCCGCCTTAAAATCAAAACTCTCGGACCGCAGGTCGGCCCAGTGCATGACGCGAGCCAAGAAATCGGCTACAATGAAGAAGAGATGAATAAGTCCAGGATGCTGTGTCACGTCTGTTGCGCACCTGACGCCCTCTATGTCTTTGGGCTTCTTAAAAAAGACTACGATCTCGCCGGATTTTTCTACAACCCGAACATCCATCCTGAAGAGGAATACACTCGGCGCCTTGAGGAAACCGAGCGCGTCGTTCAAATTCTTGGCGTGCCGCTTTTGGTAGGGCCTTACGATGCCGAGCGGTGGCTTGCCCTCACGGCCAAGTTCAAGTTTGAACCAGAAAAGGGGCGCCGCTGCGACATCTGCTACGCCCTCAGGCTCGAGCAAACAGCGCGATACGCTGCTTCGGCCGGGTTTGGTTATTTTGCCACCGTGATGAGCTTGAGCCCGTGGAAAAAGGCTGATATCCTTAACCGCCTTGGCCGCATGTTTGGCCATCGCCACGGGGTCCGCTACGTCGAGGCCAACTTCAAGAAAAAGAACGGCTTCCGAAAAAGCGTCGAGCTCAGCCGCGCCCACGGCCTTTATCGTCAGGATTATTGCGGCTGCATTTATAGCCAGCGGGCCAAGAACAGATGAGAGCTTCCCATTACCCCGGCCAGAACGACAAAAAGTCTTGCCCCCATCCTAAGAAAACCTGGAAAAAGCAGAATGAAAGAAAATAAGAAATCGATTACCCAGCACGAAAAACCCGTCACTGCCGCTGGAAGTCTCGCCCGACGCGTCACCATTTTTGGCGTCGTGCAGGGCGTCGGCTTTCGTCCTTTCATCTATCGTCTAGCCCATAAGCACGGGCTCCGCGGCTGGGTTAAGAATATCGGCTACGGAGTTTCTCTCCACATCGAGTCAGAAGATGGTGCAAGCCTTGACCCATTCCTCGCCTCTCTGGAAGTCGAGAAGCCACCCCTTGCTCTCATCGAGAGCATTAAAGTCGAGCCAGCTCCGTTCCTCGGTTTGAAGGATTTCCGCATCCGGAAGTCCAAACAGGAAGAGAGCTTCGTCTTCATCTCGCCGGATATCTCCACTTGCCAGTTCTGCTTCGAAGAAATATCTGACCCGGCCGAGCGGCGCTACCGGTATCCGTTCACCAACTGCACCGACTGCGGGCCCCGCTACACCATTGTCCGGTCTCTCCCCTATGACAGAGAAAAGACGACCATGGCCGGGTTCCTCATGTGTCCGGACTGCCGCCGCGAGTACGAGGACCCCCTCGACCGTCGCTACCACGCCCAGCCGATTGCCTGTCCCCGGTGTGGACCCAGGCTCGAGCTCCGGGAGGCAAAAACAGGAAAAATAATCGGCGAGAGCCTCGAAACAGCCATCGCGCTCCTCCGCAAAGGAAAGATATTAGCGGTCAAAGGGCTGGGCGGTTTCCACCTCGTCTGCGACCCCCTCAACCCCTCGGCTGTAGCCAGACTGCGCCGGCTCAAGCAAAGAAAAACCAAGCCGCTGGCCCTCATGGCCCGGGACATAAAAACGATAGAAAAATACGCCTTCCTCACCCCTGAAGAAAAAAGAGAGCTCCTTTCGGCTTGTCGACCTATTGTCCTCGTCAAGAAAAAACACGACATCCCGGGGATTGCTCCTCACCTCGACGAGTTGGGGTTCATGCTCCCTTACACACCTCTCCATTATCTTCTCCTTGAAGAACTCGAGCTTATCGTCGCCACCAGCTCAAACCGCAAGGACGCGCCAATCGCCAAGGACGAGAAAGAGGGAATCGCCAGCCTCTGCGACTATATCCTTACCCACAATCGCCCGATCCAAACCCGGGCTGATGATTCTGTGCTCAAGGTTGTCTCCGGGAAGCCGGTTTTCCTGCGGCGGGCGCGAGGCTATGTTCCCCATCCCCAGCGCGTTCCGGCTGAGCTAAACCTGAAGAGACAAGTCATGGCCCTCGGCGGAGAGCTAAAAGACACGGTCTCTATTTATAAAAACGGCTACGTCATCACCAGCCAGTTTCTGGGAGACCTGGACGAGTATCAGAACTTCCTTTATTTTGAAGAGACCGTCCGCCATCTTCAGCGCCTTTTCAGCTTCGAGCCAGAGCTCCTCGTCTGCGACCTCCATCCGGGCTTTCATACGACCCGTTATGCCCGGAAATCTGGCTTGCCATTCTTTCAGGTCCAGCACCATTATGCTCATGTCCTGGCCGTTCTCCTTGAGCATGGCGTTCCTTTGTCTGAAAAAGTGATTGGAATTTCCCTCGACGGTTATGGGTACGGGCAGGATGGCGGAGCGTGGGGCGGAGAATTCCTTCTCGCCGGCTATACTTCGTTCACGAGAATCGGCCGTTTCCGCGAGGTCCCTCTCCCCGGAGGCGACCAAGCCGCAAAACAGCCATGGCGCATGGCCCTGGCTTACTTACGGGACGCCTTCGGCTCTCCATCCGAATTTCCAAGGATAAAAGCTCTGGAGCAGGTTGAAACCGCAAAGCAACAGCAAATCCTGCGCTTGATGGAATCCCGAATACGCTCTCCATTGACCTCGAGCTGTGGCCGACTTTTTGATGCCGTCTCATTCCTTGCCGGCGTGGCCCCAACGGAAGTTGAATTCGAGGCCGAAGCGCCCATGCGCCTGGAGGCTCTGGCCGATCAAAAGACAAGTTCCGCTTATCCCTTTACCCTCAAGACTGATTCTCTCCCTTGGGAGCTCTCCTTTACTCCTACAATCCGCGCTCTCGTTTCCGACCTCAAGCGGAATCACTCGGCGCGCCTAATCGCCACTCGCTTTCATAACACCCTGGCCAAGGCCATAGCCACCGTTTGCCGCCACGCCGCCGAGGAGTTTGGGTCAAGGAAGGTGGTCTTGACGGGCGGAGTATTCCTTAACCGAAAGCTCCTTCAAAGAACCGAGGCTCTCCTCGAGCAAGCAGGATTTTCTATTCTCCGTTCTATTCGTTATTCCCCCAACGACGAGTCTATCTCTCTCGGCCAGATGGCGTACGCTCTGGCCAAGCTGAAAAAGGATGGATTTCCTCGCTGATTCCTTTTCCGGCTTCTTTATGCTTTTTCTTCTCTTCCTTCTCTTCCTTCCTGGCTCTCTTTTCTTTGTTCTTCTTTTCTCTCCTCAAGCGTGACCTTAATTCCACCAATGACCAAAGCTATCCCGTTAAAAACATGGGCACCGAGATAGCCACAAACTCCGAGGCAAGCAAACCCCAGGACCCCGCCTAAAAAAGCAAAAACAATCCCTCCCATGAGAGTTCCCTGGAGCGTGCTCAGGAATTCAGGCAACGCCCGGCCAAGCCCGGAGAAAAACTCGGACGCCCCGACGACCACCCCGCCAATCAAACCGAGTCCAAGGCCGGCCCCGCCACTCAAGAAAAAAACGCTCACCGGGTGGATGCGGCTCAAAAGATAATTGGCCTGTTCCTTGGGCTTGAAAATAGCCTCCTCGGCGAAGGGCACAGCCGGAGCATCATAGGGCGGAGTGCACTGCGGGCATTTCTGAAAAGGGTGATCCAGCCTGGTGCCGCAGTTCGGACAGACTGGTTCTTTCTCGACCAGGCTTTCCCCGCAGCGTTCGCAGAATTCCTCTCCCGGCTCATTCTCGAGCCCGCAGGAGTAGCACTTGACCTTTTTCCGTTCGGCTGGTGGGGGGTCAGCCCGGACCCAGTCACGGCCGTCAAAGTAGTACCATTTGCCGGTCCGGGCACCAATCATCCAAAATCGCCCCTGTTCGTCGCGCAGCCGCAGCTTCTTCAGACGGTCGATGAATTCCCGGCGGGAGATTTCGCGGCGGCGATATTGCCGGCGAAGCCCATGGAAGGCGATTTCAACGTCCCTGAAGGTTGACCCTGTATTATTCATAATTTATTTATTATCAATTAAATAACCAGCGCGACCGATTTCTTATTCAACCCTGACGAAAATTTGTGCAAAACGCCATATCTGTATGAAATTACGAAAATTGGCTGCCCAAATCCCCTCATTTTTCCACATGTTTTCCACAATTTTTGTGAAAAAGTTATCTCCCTCATGGCTGCAACAGGTCAATCAGGCTGTAGCCCTTGATGGGAGCCGGCATGAAACTAACAATAAAAATGACGACAATGAGAAAGCCGAGGCCATAGCGGCCAGAAGATAGCCTTTCGCCCTCGTCAACTACCCGCGGATGTTTGAGGCCGAGAAGGAGGATGACGAGGGCCCACACAATCCAGCCGACCCAGAAAAAAATCCCCAGAAGGACAAACCCAGCCAGGAAGAAAATGGCCAGAGGCCGGGCCTTCTTTCCAGCCAGAGCGTAAGCCACGTGGCCACCGTCAAGCTGACCGACAGGGAAAAGATTAAAAGCGGTGACAAGGATGCCGACCCAGCCCGCAAAACCGACCGGATGAAGGAAAATGTCGCTGCCTGGAGGGATGTTGCGAAAAAGCAAGCTTCCGAGGAGCCTCAGAAGAAGCGGCTCGCCAAAAACCAGCGTCCCTTCTCTTGGCATTGGCGGAAGGACCTTGGAAAGAGAGAGACCACAGACCAAGGCAGGAAGGGCGAGGACAAAACCTGCCAGCGGCCCCGAGACGCCGATGTCAAAAAGCTGTTTTTTGCGAGTGATCGGGGACTGGATTTTGATGAACGCTCCGAGCGTTCCGACAAGCGTCGGCGCCGGGATGAAAAAAGGCAACGTCGCCTCGACGCGATAATATCGACAGGCAAGGTAATGACCCATCTCATGGCCAAGCAGGATCCCGATTAACACCAGGACATAAATGAGACTAAGGCTGAGAATTCTGGGCTCGCTAAAAACCTGGGCATACGGTAGCGATTCTGGGTCCCGAAGTAACTCTTCTGAATAAACGTAATTGACGCTCCAGCTCAGACCGACGAGAAAAGCTGACAGGCATGTCACCAGAAAGAGGGAGATATTCAACCAGGTCTTGTTTCGCCTTCTCTCCTCTTCCATGGATCAGCCAATAGGCCTCTTATTCCTTTCCGGTCAAGCTTTTATATTTAGCCATCAGCTCTTCTTTGCTCTCTTTATGTTCCGGGTCGGGAATACAGGCATCCACGGGGCAAACGGCAGCACATTGGGAGGTATCGAAATGTCCAACACATTCGGTGCACTTGGCCGGGTCAATGATATAAATCTCGTCGCCAGCCGAAATCGCCTGGTTCGGGCACTCGGGCTCGCAGGCCCCGCAGTTGATGCATTCCTCTGTGATTTTGTAAGCCATGATTTAGCCTCCTTGTTAAATTGAAATCCTATTATACGTCTTTCCCCTTAATTTACAAGGAAGGGGGCGCACTCGACTCGAGCTTTCTGGCTCTTTCTGAGGCATCAAAGCCGTAGTAGGATTGGGGAAATTTTTCCTGGATACTCTTATAAACCGCCAGGGCCGCCTCTCTTTCTCCTTTAGCCTCCAGCGCCTCCGCCTTGTGATAAAGGATGACCTCCAGTCCGTAGTCTTCCGGCTTTTCCTCTTCTATTTTCTCAAAAATGGCGATAGCCCGGTCATAATTTTTCCGGTAAAAATGGACCTGCCCGAGAAGAACCTGGGCCTGGAAATAAAGGAAATCTTTCGGCTGGGGGGAAAACTTGACCAGGACTTCTTCTGCTTTCTCGAGCTCTCCCTTCTCCACCCAATACGTCGCTTCGATGATGTATCCCAGACGGCTGAACTTCCCCTTTCCGGCCAGCTTGGCCAGGTCAGCCAGCTTTTCTGGATTAGTCTTGAGTTCAGCCTTGAGCGTCAAGAGCTGGCTGAGGGTCTCGCTTTCTTTTTTCATGTTTTCGGCCTGAATGAACCTGAGCCCGATGTAAAGGAGGACAACGATAACGAGACCAGCAGAGAGAATAATGATCTCCCGAGTCCTTTTTTTGAGAAAATTGATAAACTTGGTCATGCTGCTGACAAATTCATCTTCTTTAAGTTGCTTCTTGATGGCTTTCTTCATCTCTGGCTCCTTACCCTCGCAAAAAAGAGCTCTGTCTCTCCCGAACCTTTGACCGCAGGGGAATGCCCCTGGCCGGACTCGAACCAGCGACACAGGGATTAGGAATCCCTTGCTCTATCCATACTGAGCTACAGGGGCACCCGTGCTCCTGCCCAATATACCTCAAACCTCAGGCCGTTTTCAATTCAGGATTTCAGTCGAAATAGACCTAAATTTCTAAGCATGGGGACGGCGAAACTTACCAAAGAGCGAGACCAGGCGCTTCAGGCGCTCGAGGATAGAGTGCTTATTACAGCTTGACTCAATATCAGCTGAAGAAAGCTCTTTGATCTGTCGCAGAAAAGCTTCATTTTTCCTGTTGCGCTCGCTGACGAGCTCGGCAATCACTTCAGCTAACCCTGGATACTGGTCAAGGAGGAAAGCAAAATGTTCTGCTTTTATCTCGAGGAGTTCAGCGTCTTCTTCGATGACACCGGAAGCGGTGCGGGGCAGGCCTGTAAAAAGCGACATCTCGCCAAAAATCCCGCCCGGCCCGATGCGGAATTCTGAAGAATATCGCTTCTCCTTTTCCTCAAGAGCAATTTCGCCCTTGATCATCCCTCGGGCGACGATGAAGCAGCTTTCTCCCCTCTCACCCTGGCGGAAAAGGATTTCTCCTCTGGTATATTTCCGGCGATTGACCAGGCCAGCCAGTTGACGCAACCCCTCCTCCGGGACGATGAGCTCGCCGGCCCTCTCCCCTTCCTGGAAGCGGAAAAGGTTCGAACGAAGGAGGTCGGCATAGGATTTTTCCCTTTCCTCCTCCTGGACGGCCATTTTCTCTTCTTCCCTGACAGCACCGACCACTTCCCTGACTTTTTCCGCGACCGAGACAGGAATTTCGATATTCAACCGCTTGAATTTATACCAGACATGGCGAGCCACATCGCCGGCGATTGGATGCTTGCGGCTAAAATCTGTAACCCAGAATTTTAAAAGATAGGAAATTCCAAAATCCTCATAACCCAGAATATAAGCCTGGGGAGCAGGATGAGCGAGAACCTCAGGAACCTCGCTCGCTGCCTCGTGGAGAGCCTCCAGCACGAGCGCCGGCGGTGCCGAAGAGCTTACCTTGATTGGGATTGTCAAAGCAGTGGATTTATCCGGCCGGGAAAAATTGACAATCATCTCCGATGCAACCGTGCTGTTCGGAATGACAATCAGGTTTGAAGCCCGGTCAAAAACAAGAGTCTCACGCCAGTTCATCTCCATGACCACTCCTTCATGCGGCCCAATCTTCACCCAGTCGCCGCGGCTGAAGGACTTCGTCAGGTTGATCGAGATACCGGCCAGAACGTTGCTGAGCACACCCTGAAAAGCCAGGCCAAGGATAGCCGTAAGAATAGCCGAGGTGGCGAGAAGCGGTGTAATGTTGATTCCCAGAATGCCCTTGAGGACGATGAAAAAGACTGTAAGATAGAGGACAATGAGGATAAACCCATGGAGGACATCGGGAAGGGGAAAATGGAGACGCTTTCTCTGGTAGCGGTAGAGAATCCAGGCATCGATGAGACGGATGAGAAAAAAGGCACCAAAAAAAATGACTGCAGCGTCGACATAAGCTTTAAATCTGGGTCCAAGCGAAAGAGCTTCCTGCAATGAGGAAAGCCTGAGGACTAATGCGGCACCAAGGCAAAGGGCCGGGAAAGTTATCCGATTGAGAAAATTTGCTCTCACAGACAAGCCAGCCTGTCTCCATCGGCTGAAGACCCGGCTCAAAATGAAGTGGAGGCCAAAAGCCAGGCCAAATGCCACTAAAAAAACAAAAATTTCAATGTAAAAAGGCGCTTCCATCGAACTCGTGTGGTCCATGGTCAATCCTCTTATTTTGACTCATATTTTGAATTTTAAGCCCTCGCAGGCTGCCCAGGTCGAGCGAAATTCGCAGCGCGCCTGCCTGACCATCTGGTCAATGACGGAGTCCTCATGGTCAGGGTTGAAATGCGACAAGAAAAGCCGGCCGACTTTGGCCTCTCGAGCCAGAGCGGTCCCATGCTGCCAGGTGCTGTGGCCCCAGCCCTGCCTCTTTTTATATTCTTCCGGCGTGAACGTGGCGTCGTAAACCAAGCAGTCAGCGCCGCGGACAAAAACGGCCAGTCGTTCATCGAGCCGTCCCTCGGGGGGTTCGGTGTCAGTGGCTGTGACCATGCTCTTGCCATCCATTTCAATCTTGTAGGCGACGCTTCCCTGAGGATGGTGGAGCGGACAGCTCATCACCCGGAATTTCCCGATGGCCAGACCCTGGTCGGGAATTCTTCGAAAGGACTTTAGAGAATCTGTTTCGCCAAACGCCACTGGAAAGAATCGTCCTCCCATCAAGCTCGTTAGCTGTTTTCTTGTCTCAGGCGGGGACAAGGGCGAATAAAAAATAATTTTTGCCCGGGCTGAGTAAAGCGGCGCAAAAAAAGGAAGTCCGATGACATGGTCAAGATGGAAATGGGTGAAAAGAAAGTGGAGGCGAAGATTCATGATATCCAGCCCTTCGATTATCTTTTCGCCAAGCTGTTTGAGACCGGTCCCTGCATCGAGGATAATCATCTCGTCTGCCTTCGAGTCTTCCCTGACGCTCGTGCAGAGCGTGTGCCCGCCGTGCCTTAGAAAATTCTTTCCCGCCACCGGCATCGAGCCCCGCACTCCCCAGAAATCGATGACCATCGCTCCCTCCCTGATTTATTTTTGGGTTATGACAAAAACCCCGTCCCAATCCTCAGGAGGCGGGTCTTGTCGGAGACTCAGGCAGCGTTGGATATAGATTTTGGCCAGCGGATCAGGAGCCAGTTTTTCGAAGCAGGCCATCGCCTGGTCCCAGGCCCGCCCCAGGTAAAACTCTCTCCCAGCCTCGAAGAGGCGGAGCTTTTCCATTTCAGCATCGGGAAGACTCCCTTTTTCACCTAAAATCTCATAAATACGGACGGGCGTGGCCCGTCCCACGACACGCACGATGTCCACTTCTCGCACCACGATGAGGTCTTTCACCCGGGAATAAGTTTCTTCTCCGGCCATGACCTGGACCTGATAGAGCTTGCAGGCTCCCTCCAGACGGGAAGCGAGGTTGATGGTATCCCCCATCGCCGTGTAATCAAAACGCCGGCCTGAGCCCATGTTGCCGACAACCGCCGGGCCCGAGTTGAGTCCGATTCGCATGGTAACCTCGTGCCCGGTCATTTCGATGAACTTTGTCCTGAGCTCAGCCAGCCGGTGCTGGCAGCGCAGCGCTGCTCGGCAAGCACGGAGGGCATGGTCGGGCTGGTCGAGAGGCGCATTCCAGAAAGCAATGATGGCATCACCCTCGTATTTATCCAGGGTCCCGCCAAAGGCAAGGATGATCTCGGTCATTTCGGAGAGGTAGTCGTTGAGGAAGTGAACGAGCTCCTCTGGCGAGAGCTTTTCTGATATAGAAGTGAAGCCGGCGACATCAGAAAAAAATGAGGTCACTTCTCTCCTCTCCCCTCCAAGCCTGAGGAGGGATGGGTCGTCCATAATCCGGTCAATGACCTCCGGGCTGAGATAATGGCTGAAAACATTCTTGATGAAGCGACGCTGTCTGCCTTCAACAGCATAATTAAGAAGGGAAGAGACGAGGAAGGCAATAATCACAGCAAATTCTGGAGCGACAAACTCGAGCCAGATTCTTGACCGGAAACTCACCCCCGTAGCTCCGAGGGGAAATGCGAGGGCAATAAGAAAAAAGAATATCTGGAATCCGATACGCGTCACGAGAGAAGATGCGACGGCCGTAAAAAGGGACAGAAAAACCAGGTACACAAAGAGGACAAAAACCGGTGAGTGCCGAAACGAGTCGCCGTGGAGGAGATTGTCAAGAGCGACCGCTTGAACCTCCACCCCGGGACAAACAGCACTCAGAGGAGTCGGCCTTAAGTCGAGCAAGCCGGGCGCACTGCTGCCTACGAAAACGACTTTGCCGGCAAATTCCTGAGGAGGGAGTTGCGGCTGGAGTCCTTCTTCCAGCTGAGCCCATGAGTTAATGATGGAAGCAACAGAGTATGTGGGATACGTTCCGGATGGACCGTGGAAGTGGAGGATCATCCGGCCTTGCTCGTCCAGCGGAATTTCGGCCAAGAAATCTTTATCCTGGAGGAATCTCGCCAGGGCCAAAGGAAGAGAGGGAATGGTGAGCCCTTTAAATTTGAAAGCCAATGGCAAGCGCCGGAAAACACCATCGCTATCAGGTGGAAAAACGACGTTCCCCACCCCGCGGCATGACTCAACGAGAGGGAGAACGGGCAAACTGGCGGAGATGGCCTCAGGAATTTCTTTCTCTTGAAATAAGGAACCTGGCAGGGAAAACGGCTCTATTTTGGTGGCCGGAATCTCCTCGTAGCCCTCTTGCCTCAGGCTCAGAGCAAGCGGAAGAAAGACATTGCCCGCTCGGGTCATTGCTCGGGCAAAATCCTCGTCATCCTCCGGGCCCGAGCGAGAGCTGGCGCTGAAATCAAGGTCGAAAAAGATAGCTCTGGCTCCGCCGGCCAGAAGATAATCAATGACCGCCGAATAGAGCTGGCGGGGCCATGGCCACGCCAGCCCTTGCTCTTTTTCATAGACATCAAGGCTGTATTGGTCAATGAGCAATATGGCGATATTTCGGTCAGCTCGAGCCGCGTTCGCCCAGAGGCGAAGCCTCAGGTCCCAGGTCTTCCATTCGACCGCTTGAAAAGCGCCTAAGAAATGAAGGGCTATCGTTATAGCAGAAACTCCAACCCCCACCAACACGCCTCGGACAAGCTTATTTCGACTCCGAAGCCGGCCTATTTTTTTCATCCTCAGTCGAGCGGCGGACCTTATTTCAGTCGGCTCAAGCTCTGCTTAAACCGCTGCGTCCGCACGGGCTCTTCTTGGGGAAAGCTTTTCAGGGAGGCAATTTCCTTTTCGACCTTTTCCAGGCGGCTATCCGGGGTGGGATGGGTCTTGAACCATCCCTTTCCTGAAGCCGCGTCCTTGTCACCAATGAGAGTTCTTAAAAAATCAGCCAGTCCCTGGGGCGAGTAACCTGTCGAAGCCGCAATCTTTATGGCCAGGGCATCGGCTTCGTGCTCGAACTTTCGGTCGTAGCCTCTTTCGATGAGCTTCTCGACGATGTCTCCGAGGACATCCTCAAAAATGGAGGTCAATTGCGCCAGTTGCTCAGGGCCGTATCTTTGGGCGGCTTCGGTCCCGATCAAGCGAAAGGCGTCAATCAGCCGAGACTTCTTTATTGACTGGAGACCATGCTTAGCACACACATGGCCAACCTCATGGGCCAGGATGGCAGCCAGCGTCTCCTCGTTCTGACAACGTTTAAGCAGTCCCTTGCTGAGGAAGATGAACCCGCCCGGAGCGGCCATGGCATTCACTTCTTCTGTGTCGAGGACGAGAAAATGGTATCCAGCATAGGTCTCAGGCCTGGGGCAGGAGAAAACGACCGCTTGTCCAACCGTGTTGACATACCTGGTGAGAGCCTCGTCTTCATAAACGGGATAGCGAGAAAGGATGAGGGCGGCAACACTTCGCCCGATGTAGTATTCTTCCTCTTCCGTGATGTCAGCAAACGTTTGACGGACGGCCTCGCTTGTCTTGATGAGGGATTGGCGGTCGCTCTCCGAAATCTTGCCCGAAGCAGCCAGCACGTCTGCTCCTTGCTGGACAACTGAGCAGGATGTCAGAAGGAAAAAGCCGATAAGCAAGGAGGAAGCCAAGACAGAGGGGGAAGTTAGATTTTTCATCGGTCACCCCCAAAATCTCCCAGCTTTCCTTTTTTCATGAATTCCTCGACCTGGGCGAGCGGAATCTTTATCTGGAGCATTCTATCGACCAAGGCGAAATTCAGTTCGCTGTGCTTAGCTCGATAGCTCTCTTCGACCTGCTTGTTGAAACCCTTTCCAGCCAAGGCCACTTCGCTCGCCGATGCCTTGGTTTTCATGCTCTTATCCAGAGCCATCAAACTGAACTTCTGGACCTCAACCGCGCTCGAATGAAGCCAGCCGATTACCCCTTTAGCCGTTTTAACCTGAAACCAGCCTTCCTGGCTGCTTATCTTCTCGACTCGCTCCCCTGCTGCCAACGCATGGATAACCGGAGCATAAAACTTGGGGCTCTTCCGAAGGTTTGTCGACTGGACTTTGACCATGAGCGTTTCAGCTAGAAGAAGGCCGACAAAGATGACTGAGAGGCTTGAAAGAACAAGGAAAGAACGACCGCTTCTCACGTTCACCTCCGATTTGTTATGATAGAAGAAGCAAAAGAGCAAAGTCAAACAGCCAGACCACCCGTCAAGGGGAAGCGAGAATGGAAGGCTTGCCGGCGATGAGCTTTTCTTTGAGGAATCCGTTGCGCTGAAGAGGCTTGTCATTTTTGATGGCGATATGGAGAGCCCTGTAGGACCCGACAATCACGCTCAGTTTTTTGGCCCTTGTCAGCGCCGTGTAGAAAAGATTCCGCTGAAGCATGATATAGTGCTGGACGAGGAGAGGCATGACCACAGCCTGGTATTCGCTCCCCTGAGCTTTGTGGACAGAGACAGCGTAGGCATGGGTGATGTCGCTGAGTTCATCTTTCTCAAAGGCCACTTCTCGACCATCAAAATCGACGACAACCCGAAAATGCGGCTTGTCAACGTGAACAATGACCCCGATATCCCCGTTATAAATTTCCTTATCGTAGTTGTTGCGCACCTGCATGACTTTATCGCGGACTCGATACTCACGATTCCCGAACTTTAGCCCGTCGGAGTTGGGGTTTAGCCTTGCCTGAAGCTCAAGGTTCAAATTATCAACCCCGCACAACCCCCGGTACATCGGGCTGATGACCTGGACATGGGTGGTTAGGGGAGGGAGACCGAGTTTGCGCGGGATGTTGAAGCAGGTCATCATCATAATCGTCTTGAAAGCTTTTTCCTCCTCCTCCTGGTGGATAAAATAGAAGTCGGCATTTTTTTCCTCGCGCGGGGGGTAAATCAACCCGAGTCCCTGGTTGACGCGATGAGCATTGAGAACAATCAGGCTATCTTTCTCCTGGCGGAAAATTTCCTCCAGACGGAGGACGGGCACGCGGCCGGAAGCGATGATGTCATGGAGGAGATTCCCCGGCCCGACTGAGGGAAGCTGGTCTTTATCTCCAACCAGGATCATCCGCATCCAGGGGGGGATGGCTTTGACCAGAGAGTACATGAGCGGCAAGTCAACCATCGAGAACTCGTCCACAACGATAGCGTCTGCCCGGAGGGGATGGCGCTCGTTTTTCCGAAAAGCACCCTGCTTCGGGTTGTAGTCCAGGGTTCGATGGATGGTTTTCGCCTCCCTTTGGGTTGCTTCCGAAAGGCGCTTGGCTGCCCTCCCCGTCGGCGCGGCCAGGATGACTTTCTCTCCCAGGCTCTCAAAAATAGCCACGACAGCCCGAATGATTGTCGTCTTGCCGGTGCCGGGTCCGCCGGTGATGACAAGGACCTTTTGAAAGAAGCATTGTTTAATGGCTTCCTTCTGCCGGGCCGAGAATTTCAACCCCAGGTCCCTTTCGACGGCCGCAATTGTCTTATCCATGTCAGCGGGAGGGCTCTTGGGCGGGAGCGAGGTGAGAGCGAGCAAGGCTCTGGCCACTCCCTCCTGGGCTTCATAAAGCGAGGGAAGATAAACGGCCGTCCTGCTCCTGGCCTCCTCCACGCAGACAAGCTTGCTCCGGCAAAGGGACTCCACAGCCTGGGCTATTTTTTGTTCCTCCACCCCCAGCTCCTTGGCGCAATTCTCCTGGATCTCATCCTGGTAAAGAAAAACATGCCCTTGTTCTGAAGCCTTTTCCAAAAGATAAAGAATGTAGGCCTTTACCCTTTCCGGGGAAGTCGGGTCGACGCCCAATTTGAGGGCAATCTGGTCGGCGGTCTTGAAGCCAATTCCCCATATATCAAGGCATAGCTGGTAGGGATTGGTTTTCAAAACCTGAAAGGAATGGTTTCCATAATAACGATAGATTTTCGTGGCCAGGCTTGTTGAGACACCGTGTCCCTGGAGGAAAATAATCAGGTCGCGGATGTGCTTGTTCTCTTCCCAGGACTTCAGGATCTCCCGGAGCTTTATTTTTCCTACCCCTTCAACCTCAAGGACCTGTTCCGGCTCTCGGGAGAGAATCTCCATTATCGAGACGCCGAATTTCTTGACAATCCGCCGGGCGAGAACAGGCCCGATTCCCTTAATCAGGCCTGAAGCCAGAAATTTCTCAATGCCTTTGACCGTAGAGGGAAGGACGGGAACGAAATTTTCCACTCGGAACTGCCGGCCAAATTTCGGGCTGATTTCCCACTTACCCGCGACGCGAAGGACTTCGCCGACGGAAAGAGGGTGAAACGAGCCGACAACCGTCAGCTCCTGACCGTCTTCAAGCGAAAAGCGGCAGACCGCGTAGCCATTCTCGGGGTTGTAGTAAACAACCTGCTCGACTGTCCCTTCTAAATAATCGCCCGCATCACCTCCAGGCGGGCGGGGCAACCGGTTATTTTCTTTCGTCTTAAGCCCTCCCGCTCACAATCCGGACCAAGGCGCCGGGTCGGAGCCCGGTCCGCACGCGCGCTGAATCTTCGCGGGCAGCCACTTCAAGAAGGCCAAGGCTTCCGACAAGGAAGAAAACCTCCCCCTTCCTTGCTTCCTCGTATGTCTCGTGGTAGACTCCGAGTTCCTTTGGGCCCGCGTAAAGCCTCATCTTCGTCCTCTTTTTTGACCCGCAAAAATCCTGCCAGAGAGAAGCCGGAATGTTGGTAATCAAGTTGCCAAATCTATCGACATAAAGAATGGACCCCCGAATTTCTCCCTTCCTCATTTCTGGCTCAGCAAATTCCCTTTTTTTAAGTTCACCGAGCTTTGGTCCGAAGGCATCCGGCTTGAGGCCACGAGAAAGCCAGCCCACAACGGGGGCCATCTTATCGCGCGCTTCAAAGGTCTTGCTTGGCCGGGCGAGGAAAAACTTAGAGTTAGAAATCTCCCGCACCTGGTTCACTTTTTCCCGATTGAGAACGAGCGTCAACAGGCCATTATCGGGGGCGACAAAAAAATAACGACTGGTTTCGACAAGGAGAATCTTCCGCCTCGAGCCGACGCCCGGGTCAACGACAGCAAGAAAAATTGTCTTCGGCGGAAAATAGGGGCAAGCTGCGGCCAGCACAAAACCGGCCGCATCAATGTCGAAAGCGGGGATGCGGTGGGTGATATCGACAAGGATTGCTCGCGGGTTCACACCCAGAATAACTGCTTTGAGCGAAGCAACAAAATAATCTTCGTCTCCGAAGTCGGTGAGCAGAGCAACGACCCTCGTCCTCATCATTTTAATCTTATGCCATCTCCTCCAGCCGGTCAACCCACTTGTCCCTGCTCGGCGCCCGACAAAAACCAAATATTTAAATTCTTTTTTTATCCCCAAGAGCGAAGCTAGAGAAAAGCGAAGGCTGATTCGGAGCGAGTTTGAGGATTGGCTAAGCCATCCTGGGGATTCCAAGATTGATAGCCCTCTTGGGCAGAAGACGAAGTCAGAGAAGGAGAGACATGGAGCTGGGCGACCGTTGGAAGGGGGAAAGAGGAGCTTTCTCCCTCCAAAAAGCTGCCGCGGGAAACAAGCGGCCTGCCGTATCCCAACCCCGAGCCTGGCCGGGGGTGAACCGCGACAGGACCCTCCGGGTTTCTCTATGGGCAATTTTAAATCATCTCGAAAGATTGACCCTGACTTTTCTTCATGGTAATTCTATGGTCGATGCGATTCCTTAAAGTGCTCGTGAATTCAACGCTGGGCAGCCTTTTTTTTGCTTTGCTCCTGGCTTTGCTTTTCGCTGACCTCAACATCAACATCAAAATCGGAATCCCCTTGCTTGTTGGACTCAGCCTTCGATTGGCGCTTGTCTACGGACTCTTGGTCCTCGGCATCAGCGTCCTCACTTTCTATATTGTTCAATTTTTTTCCGGCCGCAAAATCCCCATTGCCCTCATTTCTCCGTCTTTTCTCCTGCTGAGCTTTTCGCTTCTCCTGCTTCTCTACCTCGTTTTTTTCCAGGCCAATGGGCGTTATTTCGCCTCTTTTTTTGACGCGCGGCTGAAATCTCAGCTTCAAGCCCAGGGAATTGCTCTTCTCACGATGGCCATTCTCGGGCTAGTGGTTTTTTTCGGTTTCCGGCGCCATCGCTGGAAAGGCTTTTATTTCTCCGCCTACTTCCTTCTCCTTGTGGCCACTCTGGCCATTCTGATTGACCGGCGATGTCAGTATTTTCCAAAGCCACCTTCCCTGAAATCGCTACCTCTTCTGAGCAAGAAGGTCGAAAGGAGAATCACCCTCATCGGGATGCCGGGGTTGAACTTCGAGCTCCTCATTCCGCTCATCTCTGAAAAACAATTGCCCAACTTCTCCTGGTTGATCGACAACGGGAGTTCAGGCCGATTGAGGGGCTTCACCCCATCGGAGCCAATCACCCTGAACTCCTCGCTGAGCACAGGAAAATTCCCAGCCAATCATCGCCAAGTTTCCCTCTTTCATTACCGGCTCTGGGGAATGAAAGAAAAGCTCGAAATCGTGCCCCGCTTCGGTCTGTTCAAACAGTTGGCCAGGGTTGGCTTCTTAGAAATCTCGCCCGTCCAGCCTGTTTCACGAACGACCGATATCTGGCAGGTGCTAGAGGCCAACCGAGTTCCGTTCATCAAAAGAGAATGGCCGCTTTCCGCTCCAGCCTTTCCCCAGCCGAGTCCCAGAGCCGACAAGCTCTGGAGTGAAATCGTGGACACTTCCTCTCTGCCGAGCGATGAATATCTGGCCCTCGTCCGGGAAGCTTTTCTTCGCGATTGCGCTTCCGAAGATGAGGCGGCCGAGGAGAAAAGCGGCCTCCAACCGCAGGTTTTCTATTTCGAGCTTGAGGGTCTTAAGACAGTTCTCTCCTATTTCTATAAATTCCGCTTTCCCGAGCAGTTTGGAAGCATAGACCAAGAACAAATCGACCGCTACGGCCTCCTCATTGACCGCTATTATGATTTTTATGATCAGGTCTTGGGCAAATCTCTGACCGGATTAAAAGAAGACGAACTTCTGGTTGTCTTTTCTGTCCACGGGGTCGAACCCTTGCCTATCTGGAAAAGGGCTATTGAAAGCCTTCTCGGCAACTCGATGATCTCCGCTCACCACGAATTCGCTCCCGACGGAGCCATCTTTTTCTACGGGAAAAACGTGGCCCGTGGGAAAAACTTTGAAGGGATGAGGGTGGTCGATGTCGCACCAACGCTTCTCTATTATCTCGGGCTTCCTGTGGCTCGGGATATGGACGGCATCGCCCGGACGGATGTTTTTGAGCGGAATTTCATTGCCGAAAACCCCATCATTTATATCTCTTCTTATGACGAATTCGAGATCATTCCTCCCCATTAAGGTCCGACTTAGGCGCAGCTTAATGGATAATGCGGAGCATTCGGCCCCAGCGGGCTTTGGGGAGGAAACTCAGAATCTTTTTAAGCCTTTCGCGCACTCCTGTTTTTGAATAAGCATCCCGATCGGCCCGATAAGAAAAATAAATAACCCAGGGCTTGCCCTTGATATAGGTTCGGGGAAGAAAACTCCAGTAGCGACTGTCCATACTGTTATCGCGGTTGTCACCCATGACGAAGCACTGACCTGGAGGAACGACCACCGGACCAAAATTGTCCCGGATGGAATCATCATAATGATAATACTCGTTCCGGGAGAAAATCTGGGTATCGTTGTGGACTTTGTAGCTTTCAGCAATGGGCTGGTCGTTGATGTAAACCTGTTTGTCCCGGATTTCAATCTTCTCCCCCTCGAGGGCGATCACGCGTTTGACAAAATCCTTGGTCAAATCTTTTGGATACTTGAAGACGACGATGTCGTGCCGACGAATATCCCGGCGGGGCAGAATGAGTTTTTCAACATCCGATTGAGGGTTGGCGTAGGCGAGCTTGTTGACCAGCAGAAAATCGCCGATGAGCAGAGTTGGTTCCATGGAGCCAGTGGGAATCTGGAATGCCTGGACGACAAAGGTCATGACAAAAAAAACGAAGACAGCGGTCTCGGCAATGAGCTCAAAGTATTCACGGACAACACCCTTCTCCCTCGGCTTCTTTTCTTTTTTCATGTCAACATTACCTCATAAAGAAAAGTTAATATACCAGAAAGCCGCGCCTATCTTCAAGGTTCCAAGAGCCGAGCCCGGACTTGTTAGCGAAAAATCAAAATTTATCATAATTGAGCCTTTAAGCGGTTGACTTCTGGGCGGAATCGCGTTTAACTGGAGGAGTGAACCTGACGCTCTTCGGCTATCCCCAAACGGGGAAAACAACTCTCTTCAACCTCCTCACCGGCGCCGCCATCACGGTCAGGGCTTATGAACACGGAAAAAAAGAGACGAACCAGAGGACTTGCCCTCTCCCCGACCATCGTCTGGACCGGGTCTCAAGCCTCTATCCTGAGAAAAGGAAAATCAACGCTGCCCTCGAAATCTTTGATTTGGCCGGAATTTCCTTCGGTGAGGTCAAGACGAGCGTTTACCTGAACAGCCTTCGCCAGGCCGATGGCCTTGTCCACGTGATCCGGGGGTTTATCGACCCTCAGATTCCCCACCCCAGGGGCCGGATTAGCGCCCGCGAGGACCTGGCATTTATGGAAGAAGAGCTCGTCCTGACGGACCTGGTCTCTGTGACCTCAAGGCTCGATAAGCTCGACAGAGATTTACGGAAAAGCAAGGACTCGGAAGGAGAGAAGGAAAAAGAGTTGCTCTGCCTCTTGCGGGCGGCGCTCGAAGAAGGAAAACCCATTCGGGAGCTTTCTCTCTCTCCAGTCGAAGAGAAAAAAATCCGCAGTTTCGCTTTCCTCAGCCAGAAGCCCCTTCTTCATATGGTCAATGTCGATGAGACAGATATCTCCCTTATCGACTCGCCGCAGGAAATCTGTCCTGTCTGCAGACCAGGAACAGAGATCCTCGCCTTTTGCGGCAAAGTGGAAGCGGAAATCCTCGAGCTTGAGGAAGAGGAGAAAAGGATTTTCCTCGCTGAGTACGGACTCAAGGAGCTGAGTGCAGAAAAATTTTTCCGCTGCGTCCCTTCCCTTCTCGGCGTCGTCTCCTTCTTCACCATCGGCAAGGACGAGGTCAGGGCCTGGCTCGTCCCCAAGAACTCAGAGGCCCAACAAGCAGCCGGGGCCATCCACTCTGATATGGCGCGCGGGTTCATCAGGGCGGAAGTTATCGCCTGGGATAAACTTCTTGAATTCGGCTCGTGGCAAGCAGCCAAGGACCGTGGCGCCATCCGCCTCGAGGGACGAGACTACCGGGTTCAGGATGGTGACGTTATATACTTCAGGTTTGCCGCATGAATCGCTCGTTCGAGATAATAGCCAGGGATCCTGAATCTGGCGCGCGGGCGGGGAGAATCTACACCCCCCATGGCGTCATCGAAACTCCTGCTTTTGCCCCTGTGGCCAGCCAGGGGACGGTTAAAGCTCTTCTCCACAACCAGGTCGAAAGCTTGGGGGCCCAGGTTCTTTTAGTTAACGCTTACCATCTTTTCCTTCGGCCTGGTCTGGAAATTATCGAGGCAGCCGGCGGGCTGCATTCTTTCATCTCCTGGTCTAAGCCCCTCCTTTCGGATAGCGGAGGTTTCCAGATTTACAGCCTTTCGCCCCTCGTCAAAGTCACCACCGACGGGGTCAGCTTTTCCTCGCATCTCGATGGAACAAAAATATTCCTTCGGCCCGAGGACGTCATCGACATCCAGAGAAAACTGGGCACGGACATCATGATGACGCTCGATTATTTTCTCCCCTTCCCCTCGACCAAAGAAAAAATGAAGGAGGCCGTGACCATCACCTCCGATTGGGCAAGCCGGGCCAAGAAGCAATTTGAGCTGAAGCCGACCCCCCAGCTTTTATGGGGAATCAGCCAGGGAAGCATCTTCTGGGACTTAAGGAAGCAGAGCATCGAAGAACTGCTCGGGGTTGATTTTGATGGCTACGCCCTGGGAGGGCTGGGAATCGGGGAACCAAAAAGTGAACTTTTCGCCATCCTGGAGAAAGCCGATACTCTCCTTCCTAAAACCAAACCTCGTTATCTTATGGGCATGGGCTACATTGAAGACATCCTCGAAGCCGTGGCCCGGGGGATAGACTTCTTTGACTGCGTGCTCCCAACCCGAAACGCCCGCACCGGAACGCTCTTCACCACTCAAGGCCGGCTTGTCCTTAAGCACCAAAAGTATGCCCGCGATTTCCGACCGGTCGACCCTGAATGTCATTGTTATACCTGTCAGAACTTCACGAGAGCCTACCTTCGCCACCTTCACGAAAGGGACGAAATCAGCGCTTCGGTGCTCAACACCATCCACAACCTCAATTTTTATCTTGACATCTTCAAAAAAATTAGGCAATCTATCTCATCCCATTCGTTCTCTGAATTAAAGAACGGGATAATAAATAAAATTAAAAAGGAAGAATAATGATTACGGCAGGGTTCCTTTTCGCACTCCAGCCGGACCAGCCGGCGCGGCCCGCGGGTGGAAGCTTCTTTACAGCGCTCATTCCCTTCCTTCTCGTCTTCGTCATTTTTTACGTGCTTCTAATCCTCCCTCAGCGAAAGAGGCAGAAAAAGCACATGGCTATGGTTGAACAGCTCAAGCCGGGCGACCGGATCATCACCACGGGCGGCATCTTTGGGACCGTTATGGGAGTGCAAAAGGACAGGATTGAGCTCAAGGTCGCGGCCAATGTTAAGATTGATATCACCAAAAGCGCTGTGGCAGTCATCCTGGGTCAGCAGAAAACAGAATCCGAATAAGCCCGGACTATTTCGACCCGCACCCTGAGGACATCCAGAGGCAACAATACAGATGAGAAAAAAGCTCCGCTGGAAAGCAGTTCTCGTCGTGGCGGTGACGGCCCTGTCCGTTTTTCTGGCTTACCCTCCCAAGGATAAGATCAAGCTGGGGTTGGACTTACAGGGAGGTATCCACCTTGTCCTCCAGGTCGTCACCGAAGACGCTATCAACATCGAGACCGACCAGGAAATCACTCGCCTCCAGGACCAGCTCAAAAGAAAGGACATCCCCTTCAAGGCGGTTCTCAAGGGAAAAATCGGGCAGGTTAATATCCAGGGCATCTCTTCCGAGCACGAAGGAAAGCTCCGTGACCTCCTGGACGAGAGTTTCAGAGATTGGGACTATACGGTGATCGGGGACACAGCAACCTTGACCATGAAACCTGGAGTTCAACAGTATCTCAAGGAGCAGGCCGTCACCCAGGCCCTGGAAACCATCCGCAACCGAGTCGACCAGTTCGGTGTGGCCGAGCCCACCATCCAGCGGCAGGGATTAGCGGGCGACCGGATCATCATCGAGCTGCCTGGAGTCGACGACCCCGAGCGGGTTAAGAACCTCATCAAGACAACTGCGATTCTTGAATGGAAGCTGGTCAAGGCCGGTCCTGCCCCCGATGAACAAACTCTACTCGCCCCCTATGGAGGAACAGTGCCCGAGGATGCGGAGGTCGTTCGCGGCGACCCAAAGAGAGCCGAGGGTGGTTATTACCTTCTCGACCGGGTTGCTGTCGTTACTGGAAAAGACCTCCGCACAGTCCGGCGAACAGTCGACGAATGGAATTCCCCGGCCGTCTCTTTTTCGCTCAATCCGGAAGGAGGCCGCCGCTTCGAGAAGCTCACGGCCGAGAATATCGGCAATTCCATCGCTATCGTCCTTGATAACCGCGTCATCTCAGCACCCCGGGTGGAAAGCCGGATCCCGGCAGCGAGTGGCGGCATCATCCGCGGCCGATTCACGGTGGAAGAGGCGGAAGACCTCGTTGTCGTGCTCAGAGCCGGAGCGCTACCCGCCTCCATCAACTATCTTGAGGAAAGAACCATCGGCCCTTCCCTTGGCGCTGATTCTGTCCGCAAAGGGCTGATCTCCTGTATTGTTGCCCTTCTCCTTGTGATGAGTTTCATGATTTTCTATTACCGGCTATCGGGCGTTAACGCCGTGGTCGCCCTCTTCCTCAACATCATCATCCTCGGTGGCGCTCTTGCTTATTTTAAGGCCACGCTAACTCTACCTGGCATTGCTGGTGTTATCTTGACCATCGGCATGGCGGTTGACGCAAACGTGCTTGTTTTCGAACGAATCCGTGAAGAGCTAGCGGCTGGAAAAAGTGTCCTCAGCTCGATCGCCACGGGCTTCGGGCGGGCCTTTCGGACCATTTTAGATGCGAACATCACGACCATCATCGCGGCCATTTTTCTTTTCCAGTTTGGCACTGGCCCCATCAAGGGTTTTGCTGTGACCTTGATCATCGGCATCTGCGCCAGCATGTTTACCGCCGTTTTTGTCTCCCGGCTGATTTTTGACGCCATCGTCACCAAGAAAAGAAAAGTCACCAAGTTGAGTATCTAAGATGATCCAGATTTTTAAAGGCACTCATATCCAATTTTTGAAGTGGAAGTACGTGGCTTTTCTCCTGTCTGGAATCATCATCGTTATTGGGCTGATTAATATTTTTGTCCATAAAGGATTAAATTATGGGGTCGATTTTGCTGGTGGCACCCTGCTCCGGGTGGTCTTCAATCATCCCGTGTCCGTAGCAGAAATCCGGCGTTCACTGAGCGAGGTCGGGCTTGGAAGCAGCCGCATCCAAGAGGTCGGGAAGGAAAGCCGGGAATTCTTGATTCGGACCCTGCAACCGGCAACCGAAGGAGAAGAAGAATCCGACATAGAAGCCCATGAAATCCTGGCCAACAAGGTCATCGAAACGCTGAGAACCCAGGCGGGCAAAGAAGCCCTCGACCGGGGCCAGCTGGACTTGAACAACCTGGACCTAAAATCCTTGATTTTACTTCTGGAGCCAGTGGCTCCCGATGAAACGGAAACTCTGGCCCGTCAAATCATCGATTACCGCATCGACAAGGGCATCATCGGAGATTATTCAGAACTCCGGGCTCTTGGCCTCAAGGAAGAGGTTCTGGTCCGTCTTCAGGAACGAACATTCCTCGGCCATCTCACTGTTTTAAGCCGAGAGACGGTCGGGCCTCAGGTTGGCCACGACTTGCGGAGCAAAGCCACGCAGGCCACAGTATGGGCTCTGTTGGGGATGCTCGTTTATATCGGTCTCCGCTTCAAGCTGGCTTATGGCATCGCCGCTGTCATCACGTTGTTTCACGACGTCATCATTACCGTAGGAATCTTTTCGATGACCAACCGCGAAATCAACCTGCCGGTCATTGCAGCGCTCATGACGATTGTCGGTTATTCTCTAAATGATACCATCGTCATCTTCGACCGGGTGCGGGATAACCTGAAGCTGATGCGCAAAACACATTTTGAAGAAATTCTCAACGCCAGCATCAACCAGACTTTGAGCCGAACAATCATCACTTCGGGGACAACACTCCTTACGGTCGTGGCCCTTTTCATTTTTGGTGGCGAAGTGATCAATGATTTTGCCTTTACCCTGATCATAGGAATCATTGTCGGAACGTATTCTTCGATCTATCAATCCTGCGTCCTCGTCTATTTCTGGCAGAAAATCTTCAAGACGAAGAAGGGCTTAAGATAATGTCTGCCCTTGACTTGTCAAAAAAAATTTTTTCCTTTATACTTTAAGATTGGATTATTCGAGAATCCAGGTTTTGAGGTAAGAAAATGGCTGAGAAAACAAAGCCCCAAAAAAGGAACGAAATCCCTGAGCTTTTCAAGGATTCCTTTTTCATCGGTGAAAAGCAAACGGCCCGGAGGGCTTTCGCCCTTCCGGTGGCTCTTTTGGTCCATGCTGTTCTCATCGCCGCCCTGGTTGTCATTCCGCTTCTCTCGACGGGCAATCTGCCCGAAGTGCAAGTCTACAGCGCTTTTCTTGCTCCTCCCCCACCTCCTCCCCCACCACCTCCGCCACCGGCTAAAAAGCGTTCAAGCTCCCAGAGCAAGACGAGGATCAAGCCCGTTCAGGCTCAATCAACGGTAGAAGCTGGAAAGCTCGTCGCGCCGGTTGAAATCCCGGAAGAAATCGCCGAAGAGCAGATTTCGGATTTTGGCGTTGAAGGCGGAGTCGAGGGCGGAGTTGAGGGTGGTGTTGTCGGCGGCGTGCTCGGTGGTGTTGTCGGCGGCGTGCTCGGCGGTGTCGTCGGAGAAGTTGAAGCACCGGTGCGGGCTATCGGCGAGATCAAGCCTCCCAAGCTGATCAAGAAGGTCGAGCCGGAGTATCCGGAAATCGCCCGCCAGGCCAGGGTGGAGGGGGTGGTCATTATCGAGGCCACGACCGATATCTACGGTCGAGTTCAAAACGTCAAGGTCCTGCGCTCGATTCCACTCCTTGACCAGGCAGCCATCGACGCTGTGCGGCAGTGGGTCTACGAGCCGATGATTATTAACGGACGTCCCCGCGGCGTCATTTTCACGGTCACGGTAAGATTCCAGTTGAAATAAGAAGCTAGATCATGGCTTTCTATATTTAAAAGGAGGTATTGGACATGCAATTTGGTCTGATCGAAATGTGGCAGGCCATGGGTGCTGTAGCCAAAGGCGTCGCCATCATCCTCATCGCTCTCTCCATCGTCTCGCTTTATCTCTTCATCGAGAGACAGCTCGTCTTCGCCAGAGCTCGCAACAAGTCGAAGCAGGTTGCACCGAAGCTGGCCGACTTACTCAAAAAAGGACAGATCAACGAGGCGCTGGCTCTTTCATCCAAAAAGGAAAACAAAGGAAGCCATTTGGCCCGCGTAACAGCGGCCGGCATCCGGGAATTCCTCGAGGGCAAGGAAGCCCGGCTTTCTCTCGAAGAGCAAATTGAGACCGCCCAGAGAGGTTGTGAGCGCGCTGCGACCATTTTCACTCAGGAACTCAAAAGAGGGTTGAATACGCTCGCTACGATTGCCACATCGGCCCCCTTCATCGGGCTGTTCGGAACCATCGCCGGCATCATTAACGCATTCCGCGGCATGGCTTTGACTGGCTCGGGAGGAATTGGCGCCGTGGCTTCCGGGATTGCTGAAGCGCTGGTCACCACCGCCTTCGGCATCGGTGTCGCGGTCATCGCTCTCTGGTGCTACAATTTCTTGAACACGAGAATCGACGTCTACGATGCTGAGATGTCCAACACGACATCCCAGATCGTGGACTTCTTTATTCGGAAGCAAGAAGGCTAAGCCTGGCCTGAAGTGCGATTCCACCAGACCAGGCAGAGGCCTGAGTTTTTGGGCTGGAAAGTGCGAGGCATAAAATGGCAATATCAATCGGCGGCCCGGAAAAAATAAAATCCGAGCCCAACGTCGTTCCCCTCTGCGATGTCCTGCTCGTCCTGCTCATCATCTTCATGGTCGTCACGCCTCTGGTTCAGAAAGGGGTGGATGTCCGGTTGCCCCCCGCCTTGAATACTATGAACATGCCGGATAACCCCGAAGTTGTCCTGGCCATCAGGAGAGATGGCAAGATGTTCGTCAATCAGGACGAAGCGACAATGGAGAACCTCCAGACATTGCTCGAGGAAGCTTTCCTCACCGCCAGCGACAAAAAGCTCTATGTCAAAATCGACTCTGACGTGGAGTATGGCAAGCTGGTCGAGCCAGGCGGAATCTTCGACCTGGTCAAAGAGGCTGGCGTCGAGGATATCGGAATCATCACAGAGGTCAAGACAGAAAAAACGACTTGAGTTAGCGGTCTTCGAGCCGGGGCAAGAGGAGCGATTCCACATCTTCCTTTCGCCCCGGCGAGAAGCCGAGTGCTTCCCGCCAGATTTCCTCATCCTCCATACAGAAATAGAGCGGCACCTGTTTTCCTCCGCAGGATTGGATGTAGCGAACCATCTTCCGGTACATCTGGAGACGGATTGGTTTAAAATAGCGGAGCTTTCCGTCCTGGCCAGGGACAAGCTCCCCGCTAAGAATCTTCGTCGCCGGAAATCTTCTCCGGATGATGGAAGCAAGAGGCGGTGGAAACCTCAAGCATCCCAGGCTGATCCAACGAATCCTTGACCGAGGAACAGCGTTGAGAAGCTTCTCGACGACGGAAAAATAGCCTTCTTCCCAGCCGGGATAATAAATGAGCGGGTCAAAATGGAAACCGACGAAAAACCCCCTCTTTACTGCCAGATGCGCTGCAGCAAGGCGCTCATCTATGGACGGAGCGCCGATTTCTTCCGCGGCCGCTACTTCGACCGAGTTGAGAGACCAGGATAGGACGATATTTTGAGCAGGCTCTGAGCGGAGGATATCCTCGATCAAAGCAGTCTTTGTCTTGAGCTCAAAAAAAGCGCTGGGTCTGCGCCGGAAATAGGCAATGAACTCCCTGGCCGTGCTGGTCACGGGATCCAGGGCTAAGGAATCAGCGAGCTCTCCGGTTCCGATTCGGACAAAACGGTTTCCCCGCTGAGCAAGAAACCAGTCGAGCTCTCTCCACAGGTCCTCAAGGTTGACGTAGACCGTCAGCAGCGGGTTGGTGAGATAAAGCTGGAGAATGCAATAGGAACAATCCAAAGGACAATTCAAGACAGAGTTGATAATGAAATAGTTACAGCCCAGATAAAAAGATGTGCAAGGGCAGGGCTTGACAAAAGGTCCTCGCTGTGTGGTCAGCCAGAGGTATTTTTTTCCTTGGCCGATGAGGTCAGAAGATAAGGAAAGGAGCTCTTCGGTAGCCCTTCGGGAAGCGATGACCTCAAAAGGCACACCGGCTAGATTTTTCAACACGCGCTTGGTCAAAGGAAAGGAGAGGGCGTTTCGGTCAACAAAAATTTTCTGGAGACAAAAGGCCATCAAGTTGCTTAGCTTTCTCTCCCTACCCTGAAAAGGACGGCCAATGCCTGATGGTCAGCCAGCCTTTGAAGCTCGGCGAGATATCGCTTGAACTCCTCTGTCGTCTGGCAGCGGAAAGAAACCGTGAGGCCAGGCTCTTCAAAAAAAGCATCCGGTTGAATAACAATTGCCGCTGACAAAGGCAGAGACTTCCTTGCCTCGGTAAAATCTTTCTTCGCCTGAAAAAAGTGCGGATACCTTTTCTGCCGGAGCTTAGTGCGAACAAGTTCGGCTTTCTGGAGCCCGGATAAACTTTTCTCAGCCGCGATTTCTTTTTCCATCAACTCCCTCATCACCTCCTGCACTGGCTTCCCATCCCGAAGGCTGACGGCCAGAAGGTCCTCCAGGAGCTCTTTTTGCTTGTTTTGCCCGAGTGGATAAAGAATCGGCAGAATGAGAATCCTCTCGGCTGGCTTTAGCCAGAGCAACGACTCTATGATTCCCGGCGGAGGGTTTTTCTTGGCCACAAACTCTTTTAGCTTATCCTCCGCGTGGGCCAGGTTAATAAACAAATCAAAATGCGCTCCAGTCGAAGGAAGTCCAAGTCGAGGCAAGAATTCCCGGATCAGCCGCTCCCTTTTGAGGCCGAACTCTTCGAGCCGGCGGAGGGCCATGGCTTTCTCGAGAAGTCCTACCTCCCGCGTGGCCAGATTCTCCTCCAGTGCGCCTAAAAAACAGTCGAGGTCTCCAGCGGGGCCAGCCTCGACGGCTGGAATCGAATTCATTCCCAGGTCGAGTGAGGCAAGGACGCGCTTCCAGCCCGCAACCACCACCCAACCTTTTTTCCCCGGTCGAACCCGGACCGGGCTAAACAGCCCGAATTTTTTTATCGAATCGGCGAGCCTTTCCAGGTTGAAAAAATAGGACGTCCGGAAGCGCTCATCGTCAAGATCAATTTCTTTTAAATGAATGTCTTTCACCTTCATGCCTCTATTCTAATTTGGCCACCACCCGTTTGCAATAAACCGCTTAGCCCTGAACATCTGTCGGCGAGCGATTATCTAAGGCCAAGAGTTAAGGAAAAAATTTTGAGGTTCGAGAAACCTCCTTCTCAGTTTCTTCTTCGGCCGCTCGGGCCATCGTTCTTTTCCCAAAAGAGCCGTCAGCCAGGGTATCAGTGGACGATTGATTTGGTCATTGGGTTTTGATAAAAAAACTCTGTGGTCGACGATTCGATTGTCCGGCCCAAGCCTTTACAAAAAAACGCACCTCCCTTCTCAGTCTACATCCCCTTCGACCCGCTTCCCTCGTTCTTTCAAAAAGTTATGGAAAAAACCTCCCCGACAGGCTTCAGGCATCGAGATGGGCAAGTCATCTTCAGCCTTCCCGGAGGTTTAATCCTTTATCAAGTGGTTGGCGCTCCGGCGGCTGTGCTCTGGCTGGAGAGGTTTATCGCCTCCGGAGTTAAAAAAATCCTCTTGCTCAGCTTTTGCGGGTCCCTGTCGCCAAAGCTCACCATAGGAGAAGCCGTGGTGTTGACCAAGGCCATTTCGGAGGAAGGGACCTCGGGCCACTATTTTCGGCGACGAAAAATTTTTCGCCCCTCGAGTTCGCTTAGCCAGGAAATCGAAGAAACCCTCCTCCGCCTTGGCCTCCCCTTTTCTGAAGCTGTGGCTGTTTCGACCGACGCCCCTTATCGGGAAACGCCAGCCTGGCTAAGGCGAATGCGGGCAAAAAGAGCGGATGTTGTCGACATGGAAGCTTCGGCCGTCTTTGCCCTGGCCGAATACCGAGGGGTGGAAGCAGCGGCGCTGATGCTTGTCAGCGACGAGCTCTTTTCAGGAGTCTGGAACTTCCGTTTCCCGGCCGCCTTGATCCGGGAAAGAATGGACTGCTACTTTGTCCCTTTCCTGAGCCGGCTGGGT
>FWPV01003475.1_pt1 | contig 35628 bp, 32 predicted proteins | sample 2228371 | NCBI WGS metagenome assembly FWPV01 (sample SAMEA103939776, study PRJEB20133) | metagenome | reverse complement strand
CGATTCCCCCCGAAAAACCGGCCAAGCCTTTGCCGGAGAAAGCCCTAGCTAAGATAAAAATGGCGGCAATAATTATCGATGACCTTGGAAATAACCTCGAGATAGCCAATGAGCTCATCGCTTTATCCGAACCCTTAACTATTTCTATTCTTCCCTTCACGCCTTTTGCCCAACCAATTGCTGATTTGGCCGTGGCCAACGGTCTTGAAGTTCTCCTCCACCTGCCTTTAGAATCAATCAATCCGCAACCAGGAAATGGAGATTCTTCGCCCGTGGAAATCAACTCCCGTATGTCCTCAGAGGAAATTATCTCGACTCTCCAAGCTTGCCTCGCTTCTTTACCCCAAATAAAAGGCGTAAACAACCATATGGGTTCGCTTATAACCCAAAATCGGGACATTATGCAAATTATTCTGGCTGAGCTCAAAGCTCGAGAATTGTTTTTCATTGATAGTCGCACCACAGAAAAATCAATTGCCTATAAACTTGCCGCGGAAATGGGATTAGCCTGTAGTCAACGAGACATTTTTCTCGATAATAACCTAGAAAAAGAAGAAATGGAAAAACAGGTACGGGCACTCATTCGCCTCTGTCAGAAAAATGGGGTAGCCCTGGCTATCGGACATCCTTATCCCGAAACCATCCGGTTTCTTCCTGAGGCCATAAGACAAATTAACCAAGCAGGAATTAAAATTGTCCCCACTTCTCAGGTTATCCGACGATCCGTTTTTTACTCTGAGGATTAACTTTAAACGGTTAACTTTCGCGGCCATAATTTTATGGCCAGTAATTACATGCTTTTAGTAAAGGTTAGTTTAATTATATTTGAATGAGTCGCCCAGCGAATATCGACCTGGCCACACCCATGATAAGGCCTTTCTTCGTCAAAATGATAGAGAGCACAAGCCGCCTCTCTGAACCTCATCCAAGAGTCCATCCGGAGAGATAAGCTAAACCCGTCATCGGTTATCTCCTTCCACCACGGCTTTTCTGATACCTTGATAAAGAGAATTGAAAAGGGAATCTCTTTAACGGATTAGGCAAGGGGAGCTACCTGCATTTAAATGAAGTATTTAGATTTTTAATCGACCGCTCTTTGGGGCGAGCATTCCAAAATCCGTGATAGAACGCAGATTAAGCTCAGTTTATTCAGTTTATTATGATGATTAGCAAGGAATTAAGCCCAGCTAAAAATCAAGACATCCTTGCTGATTAATATGGCGTTAACAGGAAAAATGAACTAGTTTATTAGGTTGAGTAAGAGCTGTTAGAGACGAAGAGGTGCTTCCCTCTTTAGCCCCTCCTATGGGAGGATAATTGCATAATTTTTGCCAATGCTATATATTAAATTTTAGAGTAAAGGAGAATAGGTATGGCTAAAACTAAAACCTTTTATCTGCTCGGAATCGCCATCGTGCTCATTTTTGCCGGCAGCTGCTCCAAGGCTCCCAGCCCGCAAGAATTGCGTTCCTCGATCGAAATTATTGATATGGAAACAAAATGGGTCGCCAAAGCTTATCAACCTTGGCCGCCGAAGCTAATCCTGGTTCCCTGCATTTCCTTCCGCGTGAAAAATATCTCCTCTAAACCTCTTAATTATGTCAATTTTAATGCTATTTTCAAGTTTAAGGAGGAAACAGAAAATCTGGGCGATTCTTTCATCGCCGCTATTCGAAAAGACCCAGTTATGCCGGGTCAGGTGAGCGATGTCATCACCATGAAAAGCAATTATGGTGTCGAGGGAAAAAGTTTAGCTACTTTCAAGGACAACCCTTATTGGAAAACAGTGGTCGTCAAGCTTTTCGTCCAATCTAAAGGTTCTATCCATGTCCCGATCGGAGAATGGGAAGTTTCTAAAACCATCGATTTTAAGGAGCCGGAGCCTGTAGGGATGGGCGAAGTGAAAAAAGAAAAATGAATAATTTGGCCTCTCGATAGTCTGATGATAAAATCTACCCCAATCTAAGGAAATAAAAAATGGACGCGATCATTCCTTCTCGTGTATTTCTAACTAAAGGTTGTGGCCAGCATCCAGAAAAATTAGCTAGCTTTGAACAGGCGCTTCGTGATGCTGGTATAGCTCCCTTTAATCTGGTAAAAACATCGAGCATCTTTCCCCCTCGCTGTCAGCTTATCAGCCGCGAAGAGGGACTGAAGCTGCTTCGGCCAGGACAAATTGTCTTCCTGGTCATGAGCGAAATCTCCACCGACGAAGGACACCGGCTCATCTCGGCTTCCGTAGGTTTAGCCATCCCCAATGATTCCCAACTTTATGGCTATCTCTCCGAACACCATAGTTTTGGCCAGGACGAAAAAGAAGCGGGGCAATATGCGGAAAGATTGGCAGCCTATATGCTGGCGACCACCTTAGGCAAAGATTTTGAGATTAACCAACCCGGCGACAAAAAAAGCAAAATCTTCAAGATTTCAGAAAAACTGCAGGTACGCACCTCAAACATTACCCAAACAACAAAAGGCAAAAAGGGACTCTGGACGACTGCTATCGCGGCGGCTGTCTTCGTTACTTAAAAATATATTTATGAGCTTAACCTAAAGGCTCTGGTTTAAGAATTTTAATTAAGCTCTTATCTCTAATATTTTTAATGAATTCATTTAATTTTTTCGCCCTTTTTTCGAGAAAAATTTCTTCTTCTATATCCCGACGTACTTCTTCAAAAGCCTTTAGCCGACTTTCTTTCCGGCTCTCCAGCCGTAAGAGATACCAACCATTTTTCGTCTGGACCCAGGGGGATAAGTCTCCTGGGTTAAGCTTGTCCACCGCCCCTTGGAGTGTCGGCTCCAGTTCGCCTCTTTTGAACACACCCAGCTCTCCTTTGAGTTCGTTTAAAGGTGGGTCCGACCAGGCGCTCGCTACTTCTTCCAATTTCTCTCCGGCCAACAATTTGTCGCTAATTTCCTTCTTTCGTGCCTCAACTTCTTCAGCTGTATGCGTCTCTGAGGAAAGAAATATAGCCTTCAAACTGACCTCTTCTTGCTCCGTGAATTCTGCTGGATGCTCCTGATAATACTTAATTATTTCTGACTCCTCTAAAGCAATGGTTCTATCCACCTCCGTGGCGATGACCGCTTGTTTGAGCAAGTTCTCCTCTATTTGCTTGGAAAAGTCACTGAATTCAATGCCCTGACGGGCTAATTCCCTTCGCAGTTCGGCTTCCGATTCTAAGTGGTTCTCTTTAATTATATTTTCAATATACAGCTTTACCTGTTCGCTCACATTGATTTGTTTCTCCCGGGCCATCTGCAGCAGAAGCATGTCATTAATCATCATGTCCAGGAGCTGCTTTTTCATCAATTCATGCTGCTTTTCGTACTCCGCCCCCTGATACTGAGCCCGCAGCATTTGCACCATCGCCTCGTATTGCTGTTTGTACTGAGAAAGGGTAATAATTTCATCATTAACAATAGCAATAATCTCTTCGATGATTTCGCTGCGGCTACCCGTAATTTGCCCCAGCAATAAGAATGGAATTAACCAGACAATCAAAATTTTCATTGGTCTTCCTTTTTATACGGGAATGAAAGCCGCTCTGGAAAAAAACTCCAAACAAGCTTGCTCTTCAACTCTTGAAGATGCTGAGTTAATAATTCTTGGCTCTTCTTCTCCAAGAGCTTGGCCCTTATCCGGGGAGCAGCCTCTTCTAAACTTAAAAGACGAGGTTCCAGCCTCTGGTCTAACCGAAAGATATGGAAGCCGTAAGGCGACTCAACGACGGGACTCAACTCCCCCTCCGACAAAGAAAAAATAACTTTTTCTATCTCATCTGGAAGCTCGTTCAAACCAAACACGCCCATCTCCCCGCCCTTGCTGGCTTCGGGGCCAAGAGAATTTTCCTTAGCCAGTTGCCGAAAAAGAGCTTCTCCATTTTTTTTGAGCTTCTCCTTCAGCTGAACTGCTTTCGCTTCACTATCCACCAGGATCTGGCTTACTTTAACCCTTTCTGGCAGTAAGAACTCGCGGCGGTGTTGATTATAGTAGTCCAATACTTCCTCTTCCGAAATGGCCACATCCGATATCAGCTTCTCTATGTACTTAGCTCTGACCAATTTTTCCTCTAAATCTATTTCCTGGACTGAGGCTTCCTCAAGGACCGGGTTATCCGCCAGGAATTTTCTCCGATAAGCCCCTTTCTCTTCTTCGGAAACAGAGATTCCTTCAAGCCGGGCCGCTTCAAGCAAAAACTTTTCTTCCATGAATTGGTCGAGAAGTCGGCTTAAAACCGGCGCGGACAGTTCTCTTTTCCCTTTCCCGGTTTGTTTTTTTAAATAAACGTCAAAATCCTCCTCCGTGAATTCCTTCTGTTGAACACGAAAAACTACTCTTTCAGCCCCGGAAGAGGAGGCCCCACGCGGAAATCCCTGACTCGCTTTTTCCTTCTGGCAAGCCGCGGCCATAATTATTGTCACTAAAAGAGCTATTACTGTTCTCAATTTCAAGTAAGCGATTTCTACTCCCTTCCATAAATAATTTATCTGAATTATCATTATAATCTAATCATATAACTCCTTCAATACGGCCAACGTTTCGGCGGTGATACCCTCGGCGGTGGTGGGGCTTAATGGAATTTCGACGATTCCTTGCGGATGTATAGTCCCTTTTCTTTTCTTCAATACAGAAAGCAATTTTGGCCAAACAGAATCAGCGGGAAGCGGCCAAGAAATATAAAGACGGTTGCCCATCCGGTCGAGAGACTTAATTTTCAATTTTTCCGCTATGAATTTTACGCCTCCATAGGTAATAAGATTACTAACACTCGTCGGAAGGGGACCAAACCTATCCTCCATCTCCTGGCGAAGGAGCTCCATCTCGGCTAACTTTTCTAAAGAGGAGATCCTTTTATAAAAATTTAACCGCAGGTTCATCTGGGGAATATAGTCCTCAGGAATACGAATATCAACGCGGAGGTTTATTTCACATTTGACTTCCTCGACCTTTTCTCCTTTTAATTCGCGGATAGCTTTGTCCAGAAGCTGCATAAAATAATCAAACCCCACTGCCTCCATCATACCATGTTGCTGGGGACCCAAAAGATTGCCTGCCCCGCGAATTTCTAAATCACGAGCAGCTAAACGAAACCCAGAACCAAGCTGACTGAATTCCTTAAGGGCTTTCAACCTTTCTTTGGCCGCCGGCGTCAGCTCGGATAAGGGAGGAATCAAGAAATAAGCAAAGGCTTGACGCGACGACCTTCCCACCCTTCCCCGCAATTGATAAAGCTGGCTCAGGCCATATCGGTCAGCTCGGTCAACAATAAGCGTGTTAACCAAAGGAATATCAATCCCATTCTCGATGATCGTCGTGGAAACAAGGACGTTATATTTTTGGTCAATAAAATCAATCATCCTTTTTTCCAGTTGAGCGCTGGACATTTGGCCATGGATAACCACCGGCTTAGCCTGGGGCACAAGACGAGAAATCATCTCTGCTATCCGGTCAATATCTTCAATCTGATTATGGACATAATAAACTTGCCCGCCGCGGGCCAATTCCTGACTAATAGCTGAAGCCACCAGCCGCGGGTTAAAGGTCGAGACAACAGTATGAATGGCTAATCTATCTTTGGGCGGAGTTTCGATTAAACTTATATCCATTAGACCGCTAAGAGACATGTTTAATGTACGCGGAATGGGCGTGGCACTCATGGTGAGCACATCCACCGAAGCCTTCATCTTCTTTATCTTTTCCTTCTGCCTGACGCCAAACCTCTGTTCTTCATCTATGATTAAAAGACCAAGGTCGCGAAAGGCCACGTCAGCGGAAAGAAGACGGTGAGTACCGATAATAATATCGACCAATCCTTTTTTTAGTTCTTGCACAATGCGGTTCTGTGCGGCCTTAGTTTGCAACCTGGTTAAAGCTTCGATGCGCACGGGGAAAAAAGCCAAGCGCTGGCGAAATGTCTTAAAGTGTTGACTGGCAAGAATGGTTGTCGGACAGAGAACAGCCACTTGCTTTCCGTCCATTACCGCCTTAAAAGCCGCCCGGAGCGCTACTTCTGTTTTTCCATAACCTACATCCCCGCACAACAGCCGATCCATGGGCGAAGGAGACTCCATGTCTTTCTTTACCTCCTCAATCGAACGAAGCTGGTCCTCTGTTTCTTCATAAGGAAAAGTCTTATCCAATTCTTCTTCCCATGTTCCCGCTGGACTGAAAGCATATCCTGGCGCTGCCTTGCGTCGTGCGTAAAGTTCCAGGAGGTCACGGGCTAATTTCTCCACCGCTTTTCTAGTTTTTTCCTTTGTTTTTTCCCAGGATTGAGTTCCCAGCTTGTCCAGGTCAGGAAGCCGGGAACCGACAGGTGTGTAGCGCTGGACAAGCTTTAAATCTTCCACAGGAACATACAGCTTGTCTCCATCGCGGTAATGAATTTCTATAAACTCCCGGTCAATACCTTCCACCGCCAAGCGAACAAGCCCGATAAATAAACCAATTCCATAGTCATGGTGGACCACATAATCTCCCGCTTTAAGGTCTTGAAAATGGGAAATAAAAGGACGGGGCGAGGGTCGGCTAACAAGAACTTTCTCCTCGGTAAGAATGTCTCTTTCGCCAAAAAGGTTAAATTTAAACTCCGGATAGGAAAATCCGTGGTCCAGGAAGCCAGCCCAGAGGATAATTTCTCCTTCGTGGGGATAGTCCCTCAAATCCCCGCTCTCGCGATGAGGAATATTTTTATCTTTCAGAAGAGAAGCCATCCTTTCTCTTAACCCCGGCTGACTCAAAAAAATAAAGCTCTGTTCTCTTTCTTCATATAACTTGTTTAAATAGTCTAAAAAAAAGGAAATTCTGTTCTGGAAACGAGGCACCGGCTGAAAGGAAAAGGAGACAACCGAACGGCCGTCTTGGTCATCCCAATCCTGGATGATTAAAGCTTTAACTTTAATCGCCTCTAAAAGGTCAAGGTTAAATATCTCTCCGGGAGCTAAACAAGGATAATTTTTCTTCGCCAATTCCTCTCGAATGCCCTCCATGTCTTTCTGCCAGTCAGCCCATTCTTTTTCCACCTCAGCTAAGTCATCAATGACCACCAAAGCCTCGGGCAGCAAAGAAAGAACAGGTTGAAATTTATCTCGCATAAGCAGAGCGAGAAAAGGGAAAATAGAAGACAGGCCATCCTGGTTACCCAAAATTTCTTGCTGCCACCATTCCTGACTCACTGTTGGCCAGTATGTTTTAGCCTGTTCTTCCCAGGAGCGAAAAAATTCTTCGTCCGTCGGAAACTCTCGCAAAGACGGGATAGTCACGGAAGCCAATTTTTGTCGGGACCGCTGCGTAGAAACATCAAATTCCCTTAAGGACGATATTTGCTCCCCGGCTATTTCGACGCGGAAAGGATACTTAGCCCAGGGTGAAAAGACATCGATAATTCCCCCTCTCCAGGCAAATTCTCCTGGTGAAGCAATGACCTCCACCTCGCTATAACCGAATTTTTTTAGCCTCTGTAAAAGATAATCACGCTCGATGGGTTGGTCCGAGTTCAACTCCAGAAAAAATTCATCAAGAATGGATAAAGAAGGCACAGGTTTTAATAGCCCTATTAGATTGGTAAGGACAAACCCCACCTGACTTTTTTTAGCGTGATAGAGAAATTGCAACCGACGGGAAATCGTTTCTAAAGAAGGAGGAATTCCTTGATATATATCTTCGCTCAAGGGCGGAAAAATATGTAGCGGCCTATCTGGTTGAATAAGGGATAAATAAAAATTCATTCGTTCGGCTAGAGAAAGGAGAGACCTTTTTTGCGGCTGGATAAAAATGATTGGCCTATTTATCTTGACGGCTAAAGAAGCCAGGAAAAAAGGCTTGGCTGTTTCTCCTATCCCTGCTAACCTTAACCTCGTCTCCCCTGCCTTTAAAGCTCTTTCCATTTCTTGCCAGGAAGGGAGAAGGTAAATGAAATCAAGCCCCATAGCTAATTCTCTAACCGTTGCATAATCCTTAGAATAAAATTATAGCAACTCCAGCCAGACGCGTCTTCCTCAAAGGGAAAATTGGGGTGGTCGGTTTATTTTCATGAAAGTCACGCGAAACTTTTTCTGCCTCGGATAATTATTTATAAGTATTTCAGACAGGCGAGGAAACTCATTTAATTAGCCTGACCAACCATCGACCTTAAACGCATGACGGCTTAAAGGAAAAGAATCTCCCGCTAAATTATTTAATTAGCTCGACCACCCATTGGCCAGAAGGATTTCTTTCTAACTTGGTCAAAAATCCCTCTACTCGACAAATAAATATTTCTCTCCAATTGGTTTCTTCCGCCTTGAGCTCCCTTTTTCGCTCCAGAATCTCATCTAACCAGAAAGAATTATCCCCGATTCTTATGCGGCGCGGCAACTCTTCACTGCGGGAGCCAGCATAGAATTCTACTCGTACTGTTTCGCCGGGGGCAAGCTGACTCAGGGCCTGGAGGAAGGAGCATTTAGACATGATGAACTCTTCTTCTTTTACAAAATTTTTCCAGCTCTTCTCTCGGCCTTCCCGACCTAATGAATTTAATATAGCTCATTTTTATACTGTTGACTATAGTTTAACCAAGTTTAACCAATAACAGCCCCATAATACTGACCCCCTTAGCCGCTTTCTCTATTCCTGGAAAATAATCAATTAAGGCTCTTACGGCTTTCTTGTGGGTCAATATGAGAGATCTCAAGGCACCATGAACGGGACAGAAGGTGATTTGTTCCTTAGCCTGGAAGAGTCTTTGTTGAAATATCAACCGGATACAAGGCTTGCGGCCTAAACTTTTCTTTGAGGCATTTTATTGAAGAGCTGTTCATCTAATCTCGGAGAGAAATCCTCCTTTAGTGTCACTCATTAAAAATGTTGGAAGAACCTCAATTAAAAATGAAAAAAGGTTAATTGGACATAATCTGGTCAGCATAAAAGACCTCCTGGCTGGAGAAGATGCAAAATCTTGTCTAATACGCCTTTAAAACGCCTAATAAAAAACTCGCTCCACGGCTTCTGATATCATATCAATTAATTTTTCATTCCTCCCAACAAAAACCCGGAAGAACAGCCAAAACTAATAAAGGGAAAAGTCTTTATTCCCGTCTTATTCTACTGTCCTTATACAGAGGAAAACAGAATGTTTTACCCCTGGAATTTTTATTGCAAAGAAAAGACGAGAATTTTATAATTGCCCCAGAGTAAAGTGATAAAGGAGGATAGGATGGCCTCAACTTCATTAAATCGGTGGCCTCATATTTTCTTCTTCGGCACTCTTTGGGGCATTTCCGAGTGTCTACTCGGTCTTTATCTTCGTCGCTGTGCGAGCTTAACATCGGGTTCAATCATGACCGGCATAGCTATCTTTTTCCTGGCGGCGAGCTGGAGTCTATCCCGGAACAGGCTGGCCATTCCTTTAATGGTCATTATCGCCAGTCTGTTTAAAATGTTTGATGCCCTCCTGCTTTCGCTTCCCATGCAGCATGGAGCTGTAGCCAACCCCATCTTTGCCTTCCTCCTTGAGGGTATGGCCATGTGGATAGCTGTATCTTATATGAGCGAATACGGAAAGGAGAAAATATTAGGCCAAGTAACCTCTGGTATCTTTGCTGCCCTTTTAGCCGTCAACCTTTTCCCTCTCGTCAAATATGTCACCGGCATCCCCGCCTGTGTCGTTCCGGGGTCAAATTTTCCTCTTTCTCTTTATTATGCTCCTCTGGCTATTCTTATCTCGGCCTTCTCTTTTCCTTTAGGTTTTTACGTAGGCCGGATGGTGGCGGCGCGGGCAAATGTTCCCCGAAGGCTTTTAGCTCCCTTGTGGCTCAACCGTTTTTCGGGCGTTGGAGTCCTTCTTCTTGGCTTGATCATTCTTGCCGTGAGCCGAGGAACGCTAAAATTTTGAGGGGAGGAGGACAACCATGCCGAGCGAGAACAGAAAACCTAAGAAAGGCATAAGTCGACGTGATTTCCTTAAAGGCATGGGCGGAGGTGCCGTAGGGACGGCTATAAGTGCTCATCTTCTCCAACCAGCCTTCGCTCGAAGCGAACAACAAAAACCTCATCTCCCCCTTACTGAAAAAAAATCGATTAAATTCATCCTCAACGGCCAAGAAATTTCGGCCGAAGTTGAACCGCAAGAAACGCTGCTTCACCTCCTCCGTGAACGGCTAAAATTAACCGGCACGAAAAGAAGTTGCGACCACGGCTCTTGCGGGAGTTGTACTGTTCTTGTCGATGATCGGGCGGTCTACTCCTGTCTTTTTCCTGCCTTTAAAGTTGACGGGAAAAAAGTTCTAACTATCGAGGGTTTAGCTCAAAAAGATAAACTGCATCCCGTACAACAAGCCTTTATTGACCATGATGCCTATCAGTGTGGTTTCTGCACTCCTGGTTTTATCCTCGCTACTCTCTCTCTTCTTCGCCAGAATGCTTCGCCGTCACTCGAAGAAATCAAGGCTGGCTTGAACGGTAATATTTGTCGGTGCGGCAACCAACTAAAAATTCTGGCGGCGGTCAAAGCTTTAGCCTCACAGAAAGGAGTTTCGCTATGAAGCCGCTTAACTTGGAGTTGGATGGCCCAAAGTACCTTGAGCAAGCAGCCAGCCAACCAGGAAAAGCTGAAGCTCCGGCCCCTGTGGCTGGTCCCTTCCGTTATCTCGGGCAAAAAATACCGCGGGTCGACGGCCGGCTGATTGTTACCGGCAAAGCTCCTTACACTCATGACTTGCATTTCGAAGGCATGCTCTGGGGCAAAATTCTTCGTTCGCCGCATGCCGCCGCCGAAGTAGTCAACCTCGACTTTTCTTCCGCGCTCAGCCTTCCCGGTGTTTTGGCCGCCGTTAAATTAACCAGCGGAAGAATAAGATATGTCGGCGAACCTGTAGCTGCAGTGGCAGCAATAAATGAGGCTTTAGCAGAAGAAGCGCTCAAGCGCATCAAGGTAGAGTATAAGGTTCTGCCCTTTGTTGTTTCGGTCGAAAAAGCTATGGAAAAAGAAGCGCCCCAAGTTTTCGATGGTCCTAACATACAAAAACTCTTTGAATATACGCGCGGCAATATTAAAGAGGGCGAAGCCCAGGCTGACGTAATCATCGAAAGAACATACCGTACCTCAATCGAAGTCCATCACCCGGCGGAAACGCATGCGAGCATAGCTCACTGGAAGGATGGCCGTTTAACGGTGTGGGATTCCACCCAAGCCATTTTCTCTGTCCGAGACCAGTTGGCCAGAACGTTGCAAATACCTGCCAGTCAAATAAGAGTGATAAAAAAATACATGGGCGGAGGGTTTGGCTCAAAGCTTGGTCTAAATGACCATACTGTGGCCGCGGCTTTGCTGGCCAAGGAAACGGGCAAACCCGTCAAGATAGTTCTTACTCGTCGCGAAAATGCCTACTGCATGGGCAATCGGCCTTCCACTATGATCACTATCCGCGGCGGGGCTAAAAAGGATGGCACACTGACTTTTCTGCATATGAAAAATTATACCGGAGGAGGCATCGGCCGGGGTGACCGCTGTTCGGAGCCACTAATTGATATTTACCGCTGTCCCCATGTGCTGGTGGAAGAATACTCTGTCTTTACCAACACGTGCGCTTCCCGACCAACCCGAGCCCCCGGCCATGTTCAGGGAACATTTGCTTTGGAAGGCTTCTTAGAGGAATTAGCGGCGGAATTAAACCTCGACCCATTAGAGTTGCGCCGCAAGAACCATAGCGAGAAAAACCTCGGCGATACCGGCCTGCCTTATTCTTTCAAAGGACTGCTCGAATGTTACCGCCTCGGAGCCGAGGCTATTGGCTGGGTCAGACGGAATCAAGTGCCGGGTCAAGGAAAAGGCAAAGTGCGCCGCGGTTTAGGCATGGCCACTCAGATCTGGTGGGGTGCTGGGACTCCAGGGACATTGGCTGACCTTAAAATCTACCCTGATGGCGGCGTCGAAGCTATCTGCGGAACGCAAGACATTGGGACGGGAACAAGAACGTATATTGCTACAGTTATTGCCGAGACTCTCGGACTTGAACCGAAAGATATAACCTTAAGAATTGGCGACACCGACTTTCCTTGGGCTCCCTCGTCCGGTGGCAGCCAAACGGCTCCTTCGGTTGGTCCAGCTTTCCGGGATGCTGCCCTGAAGGCGGTCGATCGTCTTAAAGCCATTGCCTCAAAGAAACTAAATTGCCCTCCCGAGAACATTGAAGTTCAACAGCGCAAATTCTACGAAAAAAACAAGCCGGATAATGCAGTTTCCTTTAACGAAATAACCCGCGAATTGCGTCGAGTTACTGTGTTCCATGGAGAACGTTCTGACTTTCCAGCCGGTTACGCTTTTAATTCCTTCGGCGCTCACTTTGCCGAAGTCGAGGTAGATACAGAAACTGGTCGTGTTAAAGTAATCAAAGTAGTGGCGGCCCATGATGTAGGTCGAGTCTTGAACCGTTTAACGGCGGAAAGCCAGGTCATTGGTGGTATCACGCAAGGATTAAGCGCCAGCCTTTTTGAAGAAAGATTAATGGATGAAACAGAAGGAAAATGTATTACGACCAACCTTCACGATTACAAAATAGCCACCTTGAGTGACCTCCCTGAAATCATCCCCTTATTCGTGGATTCGCCGGACCCCCTGATAAATAATCTTGGTGTTAAAGGGCTGGGTGAACCACCGCGCATCCCCATTGCCGCGGCTATCGCCAATGCTGTTTTTAACGCCATAGGCCTCCATCCCCGCGTAATCCCGATGACTCCGCCACGGATTCTCTCGCTTTGGAAAGAAAAGGAGGGGAAAAAATGAAATCTTATCGCCTGGCTGAACCAGAAACCTTGGAAGAACTCTTAACTTTTCTCGCCGAACCACCAGGCTCGACCGCTATTTTAGCTGGCGGAACCGACCTCATGGGTTTAATTAAAGACGAAATTTTATCGCCGGACGTGCTTATTGACCTTTCCCGCATAAAAGAAATAAAGGGAATAAAACAAGACAAGAATGGAATTCACCTCGGCGCTTTGACCACTTTAGCTGAATTAATTTCCAACCCTCTTATTCAGAAAAGTTTTCCAGGTCTCAGGCAAGCGGCCCTCTCTGTGGGTTCTCCTCAGTTAAGAAATGTGGGCACAGTGGGCGGTAATTTGTGCCAGCGACCTCGCTGCTGGTATTTTCGCGACCCCCAATTTAACTGCCGGAAAAAGGGTGGGAATCGTTGTTTTGCCGCCAAAGGGAAGAATAAATATCATGCTATTCTGGGAGGAGGGATTTGTTATATGGTCCATCCCTCTGACCTTGCCCCCGCCCTAATCAGCCTTGAAGCCAGGGTGAAAATAGCTTCGGCCGAAGGGGAAAAAGAGCTCCTTCTGGAAGAATTTTTTGCTCCTCCTGCCGTCTCGATACGTCAAGAAAACAAACTTCAACCCAACCAAATCCTGACGGAAATAATTCTACCCCCTCCCTCCCCCCAACAGAAAAGTATCTATTTAAAATTTACAGAAAGGGGAAGCTGGGATTTTGCCGTTGTCTCAGTGGCCGCTGCCGCTAACCTTGCCGGTAAGTCGGTGAGTAAACTCCGGGTGGTGCTGGGAGGAGTTGCTCCCATTCCTTGGCGCCTCGCCGAATTAGAAAAGAAAATCCAGGGTCATCCTGTAGAGGAAAAAACATTAGCCTTAGCCGCCGTGGAGGCCATGAAGCAATCCATCCCCCTCGAGGAGAACGGGTATAAAATCGATTTGGCAGGCGTGTTGATCACTCGAGCTTTAACGAGTCTCGCCTCCTGATTTTACCCAAGATTATGGCTCTTTTATTGCTTAATTTTCATGTGGAGATAAGCCATGAATAACAAATTTTCCCTGCCTCGTTTCTGGTTCATCGCCTTCCTTGGCCTTCTCTTTTTCTCCACGCCTCTTCTCTCCCAGCCAGGAAACAATTATTTCTCAGCCCATACTGAATTAAAAAACCAGCCTCATCTGGTCATCTTTTATCCCTCCTTGGGGACGCTGCGGGCCCTTCTTTCTTTACAAGAAAACGGGTTTATTGACCTTAGCCAGACAGTTGTCGTCGGGGTTTTTCACGCCTTAGAGAAGACTCGCTATAGCGATTCGGCTCGTTTTATCACAGAAAAAAATTTAACTAATTTCTATTTACACCGCCTGGAAGCCGAAGTCTCCCCCGAAGATTTATTTAAAGAAAATGCCTGGACCAAGGATTTTGCCCTTATTTTCGAAAAATCTCACGGCATCATCTTCTTTGGTGGGCCTGACATACCCCCATATCTTTATGGAGAAAAAACTCTGCTTCTGACCCAGGTGGAAGACCCCTGGCGACATTATCTGGAACTTTCAGCTCTCTTTCATCTGCTCGGTGGTTATCAAAATGAAAACTTCCAACCATGGCTTGCTTCAAGGCCAAATTATCCGCTTCTCGGCATTTGTCTTGGTGGCCAGACTATGAACGTGGCAACCGGAGGCAGTTTGACCCAGGATATAAGCTGGGAAATTTATAACCAGAAAACAGTAGAAGACATCATATCTCTTGGCCAATCAGCCTGGCATACCAACCCTTATTATTTGCTCTACCCTGATGCACGAAACAATTTCTTCCCCCATGAGCTCCACCCCATCAAGCTCCTCCCGGAGGGAAAGTTCTGCCGCGAATTGGGCTTTAAGCCTGAAGACATGCCTCTTGTCCTCAGCGCCCATCATCAGCAAGTAAAAAAATTAGGCAAGGGGTTTAAGATAATTGCTACTTCTGTGGATGGCCGGGTAACCGAAGCTCTGGAGCACGAGCGCTTCCCCAATGTCCTGGCCCTCCAGTTTCACCCAGAATTTCATGTGCTCTGGGATAAAGAAGCACGCTATCGTTTCCGGCCAGAAGACAAAGAGCCACGTAGTCCTCGCTCTATATTAGAGGAATCGCCACCAAGTCTCGATTTTCACTTTAAGCTTTGGGCTTGGTTTATATCCAAGCTCCAAGCGTCCTTTAAGAGCCGCTAAAGACCTGATTTATCCTCTCTTTTTTCGGAGCAGCGACGCTGTTTTTTTCTCTTTTTTGCCCTTGCTTTCTTTGGCTCTGCCATAACAGGTAAATAGGCTAAGACTGCTTAGCGCCACTCTCTGAAAAAATGTCCCAAAAGTCTAAGCAGGCGCATTTCCATGATGCCATCTATGGATATGATTTTGACGAGCCACTTTTTTCCTTTTTGAAAAGTATATTGATAGGCAATAATATTTAATCTTTTTCAGCAGGCCGTTTTTCGTCCCGTGGGAGGGCCAGCCTCGAGTTGTTGCTTATTACGGTTTTAGGGATACTTCCCCACAAAATTTAATTAGGATTTAGCCAAAAAGTTATGAATCTATCTTTCCTCTGGACGGTAGATGTGATTATATTTTTTTAAAATAAAGAAGTAATTTTCTGAAGAAACGACGTGGTGGATAACCCAGGAAGGTAAGGGATAAGGACGACCTTTCCGCCAGAAGCCTCGACTTCTTTCCGACCAACTATCTGGTCAGGAGGCCAATCCCCGCCTTTCACCAAAATATCCGGCCTTAAAAGCGAGATAATCCTTTGAGGCGTATCCTGGTTAAAAACAGTAAGAAAGTCAATAAATTCAATGGCGGCTAAAATTTCCAACCTTTCTTTTAAGGGAAAAACAGGCCGCAATCGACCTTTGAGCCGCCGCAGCGAAGAATCAGAGTTAACCGCCACCACGAGAATATCGCCCATTTTTTTGGCTTGGGAAAATAGCCAGATATGGCCTGCGTGAAGTAAATCAAAACAGCCGTTAGTAAAAACCACCTTTTTCCCCTGGCGTCGCCATCTTTCTCTTAAATTTAACAAATGCTGCCACTCCATGATAACCCGAGCTGGCCGATTTTTTGGGGGTTCGTTCGCGGGTACGCGCATTAAAACTCAGCTCCCTTCTCTCAAAATTAAATAAAGCTTCATCTCCTTAGCCATTAACCATCTTCTATGCTAAGCCTTAGGGAAGATTTTCTCGGTCAACCTGGCCTATCACTTTTTTTCTTGCTCTCAGACTGAAAGAGGGGCATTAAACATCGCCTTCATTTGTCTGATTTTTGTCGCTGTTAGGTTTGCCCTCAGGAGGTTGCAACCTGATGTTAGGGCTAGTTTCCCAGCGATGGGGAAGCCGCGTTATGCCCTCGTCCCGGTGCGTCGAGGCCACGAGAAACGAATATAAATGGCGATGATAATCATAAGGATAGCCATCGCGCTTATGCGTGGCCACATCAAGATAATAGGTGCCGTTAATCAAATTGAGCTTTTCTATGCGGCAGACGACCTTGCCCTCTCCTTCGATAGAAACAGGAACATAATCTTCCAAGTGAGTATTCGTCCCATAACAACAGATGCCCTGAGAATTAAAAATTCCGATGCCGAAGACAAAATCTTTAATCAACGAATAAGCAACGACCTCCATTTCAATGAGCATGCCTTCTTCGGGCGAGAAAACATGTTTCGGCTGGCCCTGGAGGTTCTTAAGGGTTACGCGGGTAATTTCGATTTCTCTCTTCCCCCACCTTTGTTCTCGCCTTTCTTCTCCTTTTCTTTCCTCCAGCCCCGCATCCTGGGTTCCTGGAGGCGCCTCACGTCGTAGCTCTTCCTGAAGACGTATCTCCGCTTGGCGTCGCTCAAATTCCCTCTCTTGCCTTTCCACGACATCCTGCAAATAGGCATCCACCACCCGATTCGGGTCACCAATGGTCATGACGCGGCCAGCTTTAAGCCAGGCCACTCGGTCACAGATTTTTTTTACCGTGGCCAAATCGTGGCTAACAAAAAGAATGGTTTTATGGCGCCGCCGAAAATCATCTATTCGGTCCAGGCACTTGGGAACAAAAGCCGCGTCGCCCACAGCCAGAACCTCATCCACCAAGAGAATATCCGGGTTGACATTAATGGCGATGGAAAACCCGAGGCGCATATACATTCCTGAGGAATAAGTTTTTACAGGCGCATCAATGAATTCTTCGAGCTCAGCAAAACGGACGATTTCCTGGAATTTTTCCTGAATTTCCTTCTTGGAAAGACCGAGCATGATGCCGTTGATAAATATATTTTCCCGGCCGGAGATTTCAGGATGGAAACCAGCGCCGAGCTCAATCAGCGCGGATATTTTCCCGTCTGTTTTCACCGTGCCAGAGGTGGGTTTTGTAATACCCGCTACTATTTTGAGCAGCGTGCTCTTGCCCGAACCATTCTCGCCGATAATGCCAAAAGTCTCGCCCTTTTTGATTTTAAAACTCACGCCATCAAGAGCGGTAACTATCTCATCGGGCTTTAAACTCCGAAACAGGTCTCCTTTGATCAAGGCACTTTTAAAGGTCTGAAATCGATGACGGGCAGAATATTTCTGGTAAATGCGACTCAGGTTATCAACTTCAATCGCGTACAATTTTACACCTCCTCGGGGAAGGAATCCCTGAGCCGGTCAAAAATATAATAGCCAATCAGGAATAAAATTATGGCCACGACGAAGGTCACACTCAACCTTTTCCAGGGAAGAAGGCGGCCGTAAAAAACGCTGTATTGATAGCCCTGCATGATGTGGGTCATGGGGTTGAGGCTGAGGAACACTCGCAGCGCGCGTGATTTGGCAATAGTTTCAAAGGTCATGGGATAGACAATCGGGGTTGCAAAAAACCAGAAGGTTAACAGGTTGGCCAGAATATCTTTGATGTCGCGAAAATGGACCGTGAGCGAAGAAATGAGCAACCCAAAACCAAGAGTAAATACATACTGGACAAGCATCACCAGCGGCAGGAAAAGGAGATAAATGGTATAAGACTTGCCGAAAATAAGGACGAAAAGTAACAGAATAGGCAGACCAAAAATAAAATGAACAAAATTGCTGGTGACGGTAACCACAGGCAAAACTTCAGCCGGAAAAAGGATTTTTTTTATCAAATTGCCGTGAATCATAAGCACATTGGCCGATTCCAGGGAAGAGGAGGAAAACCAGGTCCAGGGGAGTACACCGCTGAAGAGAAAAAGAGCGTAGTGCCAGGGCGAGCCGCCAATGGATGGGTCGCGCGGTTTGATAATAAACCCAAAAACAATGGTATAAACAATCATCAGAAGCAGCGGGTTAAAAAAAGACCAGAGAAAACCGAGCACCGTTCCCCGGTAACGAGCCTTTAGCTCCCGGACAACCAGGCTCTGGATCAGAACCCGGTAACGATAAAGTTGTTTCAAATTTTCGATTATTCTAAGCACAGCTTTCTCCCCCGGTTTCTCTTGGGCCTTCACTTCGATTCTTGTTGTCTCCGCTTCCGGCAAAAATTCTCTGCGCCTCCTCGGTATATTCTCCATTATCCTGGAAAAGAACCAGAGGAGGCAATTCCTCTGGGCTAAGGTTACGAAAGCCTGCCTTTAGTAAAAAGAATTGGGCTGGCCGCTCCCGACGAGGATATACCCAGCGGATATGCCAAGGAAAAAGCCCCTTTTCCTTCATCGTGGCCACGACCTCTTGGTAGCGACTGGCCCGATAAATAAAATAAGCTCTTCCTGCCGGCTGAAGTAACTCCGCTGTTTTGGTCATGATGGCCGCCACATCCACCAAGATTTCGTGCCGAGCTATGGCTTTTTCTTGATTAACACTTAGCCAACCTGAATTTTTTTTATAATAAGGCGGGTTAGAAAAAATAACATCAAATTTTTTGCCTGGCGCATAAGTCCTCAGGTCGGTTTCGATAACGGTTATCCTTTCCTCGAGCTGGTTAAGCTGAACGTTGCGTTTGGCCAGGTCAGCCAAGGCAGGTTGAACTTCCAAGCAAACCAGATGGCGAAATACTTTTTGACTGAGAAGCAAAGAGATAATCCCGCATCCTCCCCCAAGCTCAAGTAACTCTTCCGTCGGTCTGGTCTCGATAAAATCAGCCAGAAGAGGCGCGTCCACGGAAAAACGATAACCTTTTCTTTTTTGTAACACCAGAATTCGGCCATGATAGAAAGTGTCTAAGGTTTCATCCTTATTTTTTAACCGATGTGGGTCCTTCATCTTGGCCGAGCAAAGTAAAAACAATAACTTCTCTCGGAGATATAGTGGCATATCCGCTTCTTACTGGCAAGTGATGCTCTTGCGCCTCAAAGGCGTAAGTAAGATTCCCTGAACCAAGAGCCAGGATTAAAGGTCTATGTCCAGGAAGAATGCCTACTTCGCCGTCCAAACCAGGAAGGCTAACCCTTTCTACTTCCGCGGAGACGAGAAGTTTCTGGGGAGTAATCACCCGCAGGCGTAAGAGCGAAGCCGCGCTGCCGCTCATGCCGCTTGTAGCTCCTTCGCTTTTTCTATTGCTTCGTCAATCGTCCCGACCATATAAAAAGCTTGCTCAGGCAAGTCATCATGAAGTCCTTCGACAAGTTCTTTAAAACCTCTTACCGTTTCCTCGATGGGCACATAGCGGCCAGGCCGGCCCGTGAATTCTTCCGCCACATGAAAAGGTTGAGAAAGGAACCGCTGAATTTTTCGCGCTCGGGCTACGATCAATTTATCCTCTTCAGAGAGCTCTTCGATACCCAGGATAGCAATAATATCCTGGAGCTCTTTATACCGCTGGAGGATTTCCTTTACTCTGCGCGCTACAAAATAATGCTCCTCCCCTACTACCCGGGGGTCAAGAATACGAGAATAAGAGGTTAACGGGTCAACCGCAGGATAAATACCCATCTCGGTGAGCGCCCGCGAAAGGTTAGTCGAGGCATCAAGGTGAGAAAAGGTGGTAGCTGGAGCTGGGTCAGTGAAATCATCCGCGGGAACATAAATTGCCTGGACAGAGGTAATTGACCCTTTTTTCGTCGAAGTAATTCTTTCTTCCAGCTCGCCTAATTCTGTGGCCAGATTAGGCTGATAACCCACGGCCGAAGGCATCCGTCCCAGAAGGGCCGAGACTTCGCTTCCGGCCTGGACAAACCGAAAGATATTATCAATAAAAAGAAGGATGTCCTGACCCATCTCGTCCCGGAAATATTCCGCCACAGAAAGAGCGGCCAGGCCTACCCTGAGTCTGGCCCCTGGTGGTTCGGTCATTTGGCCATATATAAGAGCTGTTTTGCTCAAAACGCCTGAGCGTTTCATCTCCAGCCACAAGTCATTTCCTTCTCTGGTTCTTTCGCCCACGCCAGCGAAGACGGAATAGCCGCCGTGTTTCATCGCCACATTGTGAATCAACTCCATAATAATCACTGTTTTGCCCACGCCTGCCCCGCCAAAAAGCCCTATTTTCCCTCCCTTAAGGAAGGGTTGAATAAGGTCGATTACTTTAATGCCGGTTTCAAACATCTCCAGCTTAGTACTTTGTTCCGAGAGCGGCGGCGGAAGGCGATGAATGGGATATTTCTTTTTTGCTTTAATAGGACCAAGATGGTCGACAGGCTCGCCCACGACATTCATCAGCCGACCGAGTGTTTCCTCGCCTACCGGTACCTCAATTGGCCGGCCAAGATGATAGGCTTTCATCCCTCGCGCCAGACCATCGGTGGGATGCATAGACACGCATCGCACTCTGTCTTCACCGATATGCTGTTCCACCTCGGCAATTATATTAACCTCGATGGGCGTATCAAAACCTTCGCTGGTAATGCGGATAGCGTCGTAAATCTCGGGTAAATCCATGCCGCGGAATTCCACATCGATCACCGGGCCGATGACTTGCACCACGCGGCCTATCCTCATTTCTGTTTTTTCTTGCTCCATAATTTACCTCCCGACCTGCTCTATCCCTTCTTCAGGGCTTCTACGGCCGTCATTATTTCAAGCAGCTCTTTGGTGATGGATGCTTGCCTTATCTTATTCATGACTAAAATAAGGTCGGATATTAATTCTTCCGCGTTCCTCGTCGCGTTTTCCATGGCCATCATCCGGGCCGCCTGTTCCGCTGCCTGGGATTCCATCACCGCATGAGCTAATTGTCTCTCCAGATAGAGAGGCACTAAACGCTCCACCAGCCAGTTTGCCTCTGGCTCCCAATCAGGCTCCAGGGATATTTCCTTGCTTTCCTTCGGCTCGAGCGGAAGCAACCGGAGCGTGGTTATCTGCGGGCTAAGGATGGAACGAAATTCATTATAAATCATATAAAAACTATCGATTCTATATGTTAAGTAAGAATTAATCACTCCCCGCGCCAGACTCTCTATTTCTGCGGGCAAAAGCCGGTCAACTCTTTCGCCGACTACTTGATAAATCGCATAAGAACTTTTCCTAAAATGAACCATCGCTTTTCGGCCAAAAATAAACAGCTCGACCTTTTTCCCCTCTTGCACTCGGCCCTGAAGAAAAGACTCCGCCCGATTAAGCAAATTACTGTTAAAAGCACCGCACAGCCCTTTGTCGGAGGTAATGATGGCGACTAAGATTCTTCTCTCGGTCCTCTTCTCTACGTAAACGGAATCAAGCTGGCTAGCCCAGCTGATGAGCTGGGCCAGCACTGGTGGTTCTTCATGCCAGAGCGGTCTTCCCTCCAACACCAGTCTCTGGAACTTCTTAAACCGAGCTGTCGCCACCGTTTTCATGGCCTGGGTTACCTGCTGAGTATTCCGGATGCTACGGATACGGCGGCGGAGGTCAAGAAGGGCGGGCATGGCTCAGCTTATCTCCTTCCGGAAAATAGAGTTAAATTCTTTTAAAGCCGCCGATATAGCCTCGTCAAGTTGAGCATCTATCTCTTTCTTTTCGGCCAAAGTGCGCAACAGCTCGGGCTTTTCGTTATCCAAATATTCGTATAATCTCTTTTCATAAAGCCTTATTTTCTCCACGGGAAATTCATCCAAGAACCCGCGGTTTCCGGCATAAATAATTATAATTTGCTTCTCTACAGGCAATGGCTGGTATTGATCCTGCTTCAAAGCCTCGGTGAGGCGGCGTCCCCTCTCTAGCTGGGCCTGGCTAGCCCGGTCGAGTTCTGTGCCGAATTGAGCAAAAGTGGCCAGCTCCCGGTACTGGGCTAAATCCAGCCTTAATTTGCCGGCTACCTGCTTCATCGCCTTGATCTGGGCACTTCCGCCCACCCGCGAGACAGAAATACCCACGTTGATCGCTGGCCTTATGCCGGCATTAAACAGTTCTTGCTCCAGATAAATCTGGCCATCAGTTATGGAAATGACGTTGGTGGGAATATAGCCGGAAACGTCACCAGCTTGCGTTTCGATGATCGGCAAGGCGGTAAGAGAGCCTCCGCCCAATTCATCATTTAGCTTTGCGGCACGCTCCAGCAGCCGGGAATGAAGATAAAAAACGTCGCCGGGATAAGCCTCTCTTCCTGGTGGACGGCGCAGAAGAAGAGAAATCTCCCGGTAAGCGGCCGCATGTTTAGAAAGGTCGTCATAAATAAGCAGGGCATGCTGGCCCCGGTCGCGAAAATATTCTCCCATAGCACATCCACTATAAGGAGCCAAATACTGCAAGGAGGAAGGGTCGCTGGCCGAAGCCACTACGATAATAGAATAATCCATCGCGCCATAATCTTCGAGGATTTTAATAATCTGGGCAATGGTGGATTTTTTCTGGCCAATAGCCACATAAATGCAAATGACGTCCTTTCCTTTCTGGTTGATAATGGTATCTGTCACAATGGCTGTTTTACCTGTTTGCCGGTCACCGATAATCAGCTCACGCTGACCGCGACCGATGGGGATCATAGCGTCAATAGCCTTGATCCCGGTTTGTAAAGGCTCTCTCACCGGTAATCGATCCACCACGCCTGGCGCCAGCCTCTCAATATACATATAGGTATCAGTAGCAATCGGTCCTTTACCGTCGAGGGGTTGTCCCAGAGGGTTGACCACGCGGCCAATCAAAGCTGGGCCAGCAGGCACTTGCATGATACGTCTTGTCCTTCTTACCAGGTCGCCCTCTTTCACCAGATGGGTCTCGCCTAAGAGAACAGCACCGACGCTCTCCTCTTCCAGGTTGAGGGCGATACCGTAAACATCCCGGGGAAAGACAAGAAGCTCGTTATACATCACCCGGTCTAAGCCATAAAGCCGAGCAATGCCATCGCCCACGGAGATTACTGTTCCCACTTCCTGAATGTCTACCTCCGCTTCAAACCCCTCTATCTGGCGCCTGATGATTTTAGTGATTTCATCAGCTCTAATTTCCATGATTAAACCTCACCCTTCACTCAATATTTCTCTCATCTTCAGAAGTTGGCCTTTAACGGAAGCATCGTAAACTATATTGCCCTTCTTTAGTCTTAACCCGGCGAGTACTTCCGGGTCAACGACTAAATCGAGATGAACCGGAGCTCCTTCCAGGGAAGCCAACTTCTGGCGAAGCTCTTCGGCCTCTTCTTTTTTTAAAGGAACGGCAGACCTGACTTCAAAAACAAGGACACCTCTTTTCTCTCTCCAGGCATAAGGAAGGTACCTGACAATTTCCGGGAGAAGGCCCATCCTTTGATGTTCATTTAAAAGAAGAAGAAAACGCCTGGTCTTATCGGCGAGCTGAAAAGCGTCGATAATGCTTTTAATTACTTGCTTTTTCTTGCTTTCCGGGAGCAACGGACTCCCGATGACGATTTTTAAATCCGGATGCCCTTCAAAGATACGGCTAATTTCTTTAAGCTCGGTGAAAATTCGTTCAAACTCTTCTTCAGTGGTTATAGCGGCCACAAAGCCTTGAGCATAGCGTTTAACGAGAATCGTTGCTTTCATAGAGCTTAGCCAACCTTTCCATCGACCTTCTGATGAGTCGTCGATGAACCTCGGGGTTTAGTTTCTCCCTGATTCTGGCTTCAGCCAGAGCCACAGCTAAAGCGGCCGCATGGCTTTTAAGCTGGCGCACCGCTCCTTTTTTCATAGCTTCTATTTCTAAACTCGCTAACCTGGCTATACGCGAAGCTTCTTCCTTAGCTAAGGTCAAAATTTTTTCTTTTTCTTTTTTTCCTTCTTCGTCGGCGGCAGCTCTTATTTTTTCTATTTCTTCTTCGAGCTTAGCCAATTGCTCCGAAAGAAGAGACAACGTTCTTTCGGCCTCTTCTCGGTTATCAGCTAATTCCTCCAATTTTTTTTGTACGCCAAATGACCGGTTCTGGAAAAAAGAACGAAGCGGACGGTAAAGCAAATAGGTTAACCCACCAAAAAGAATTATAAAATTAATTACTTTGCCCGCGAAATCAACCCAGGCTGAGGGGGAAGAATGAGAGGCTTCTTCTTCCGAAGCGACAACTTCGGAAGCCAGAATAAGAAAAAGAAAAATCAGCAAAAAAAGCGTGGCCCATTTTTTCTTCATCATCAATTAAGCAATCTCTCTTCGATTTTGGCCGCGAGGTTTTCCACTTCCGCCTCCAACTGGCGCTTTAATTCCTCGGTCGTCCGAGCTATTTCTTCTCTTGCCTGCGCTACTTGCTGTCTATATTCGGCCTGGATCTGGCTAATAAGCTCTGCTCTTGCCTGAAGGGCTTCCGCCTCTAAGGCTTTTCTTCTTCCGGCTGCTTTCTGCCGCGCCTCCTTTATTTCCGCCTCTATCCTTTCGGCGAGTTCCTCCGCTTTTTGCGAAGCTTTTTGGAAGGCTTCGGTTTGCTCTTTTACGAGCGCTTGTCGCTGAGTCCTAACCTTTTGCACGGGGTCGAAGAATAGTTTTTTAAGAAAAAAAAGGGTAATCCAGATGAGGATAAAAACCACAATCAAATTGGCATTAATAGTCAGCATGACGAAACTGTCTAAATAGGAAAAATTACCATTTTCCCCTTAAAAAAGCAACTAATACCTGGCCTCCTTTAAAGTAATACTCTAATTGATTATGAGATAAGTAAAAGAGATAAGCACCGCCCTTATCTGAGCTCGACACATCTCATCCTATTTTCTTCTCATCTTCTTCTTAGGTCTTTCCGAAATATTCTTGAAAACACACATAAGCTAATTGATAACCAGAGGCAAGTCATTTTTTGGCTATGCTCTTTCTTTTCATCGTTCTGGGCTAAAATTATCAACAATAAAATTCTTTAATTAGCCTGAGGCTATTTGGCTTTCTTCCCTGAGTCTTTTTTTTATCTCGCCTACTAAATATAGCGAGCCAGTTACCAGGATGGCTCCCTCCTTCCCCGCTCCAGTTTTGGCTAGATGCCACGCTTTCCATGGGTCAGGCTCGACGACCACGTTTTCGTTCAGCCCGTGCGTTATTAATTTCACCTCTTCGGCCGTGGCTGCTCGAGAAAAAGGAAGGGAAGTAAGAATGACTTTCCTGGCCAGGGGAAAAAGCTGGCGGGCTACCTGGCGTATATCTTTATCCTTGAGAATAGCAAAAATAAGAATCGGAGCTGGATGGCCTGAATTCTTCCAGAAATCACGCAGGGCGCGGGCTCCTTCTGCATTATGGGCGCCGTCAAGGAAAATCAATGGTTGGGTGGACAATTTCTCCAGCCTCCCTTCCCATTTAACTTTCTCGACGCCCTCGATGATTTTATTTTTCTGCAGCGGTTTCCACAGCTGACTAATCTCTGCCAGAGTAGCGATGGCTACCGCCGCATTTCGGCCTTGATGCTCACCTAATAGCCCCGGCCGAAAAACGTATGGTTCGCTGTTATGCTTGAAAATGAAAGTAAAATCTTCCCCTTTTTTTCTCTTCCATTTTCCCCGACCAAATACGTTAATTAGGCGAGCACCGGCTTCCCGGGCTCTTGTCTCGATAATTTTTCGCGCCGGAGAAGGTACCTTACCACAGATTATGGGCTTCCCTGGTTTAATTATGCCCGCCTTCTCCGCGGCTATCTGGCGAAGGGTTTGGCCAAGATGCTCCTGATGGTCAAGAGAAACTGAAGTTATCACCGAGACCAACGGGTCGACAACGTTTGTGGCATCAAGTCTTCCGCCCATTCCTACTTCTAAAACAGCCAGGTCCACTTTTTGGCGCGCGAAGTAAAGAAAAGCCAGCGCCGTGACCAGCTCGAAGTAAGTAGGTGGAAAAGCAAGCTCCTCGCAAGCCAGAAGCTCTTCCACTTGCTGGCGCAAGAGAGTTAGAAGTTCACAGAAGGCCTCGACGGGAATTAATTCCTGACCAATCCTAATTCTCTCCTCTATTTGCACTAAATGAGGCGAGGTATAAAGGCCGACCCGAAAACCATGGTGCCAGAGGCTGGATTGAATCATGGCACAGACCGAGCCCTTGCCGTTTGTCCCGGCCACTAAGACCGAAGGAAAGGAATGCTGCGGGGATCCCAGAGATTCTAGAAGGGTTTTAATGTTATTCAGGCCTAACTTTATCCCAAAAATGGAGGCCTGGCTCAAATAATCCAGGCATTCCTGGTAGTTCATTTCTCATACTGGTGAAGCAACAGACGCAAAACTTTTATTAAATAGCTACGAAGATTTTTTCGGTTAACCACTTCATCCAGCATGCCATGCTGAAGCAAGAATTCAGCGCGCTGAAATCCTTTCGGCAATTTCTCCTTAATCGTCTGTTCGATAACCCGCGGACCGGCAAACCCGATAAGAGCGCCGGGTTCAGCGATATTCAGGTCACCTAACATGGCATAACTCGCCGTTACCCCGCCTGTTGTCGGGTCAGTCAAAATAGATATATAAGGAATGCCTTCTTTGTCTAAGCGAGCTAGAGCAGCGCTTGTTTTCATCAATTGCATTAGCGAAAAAGCTCCCTCCTGCATCCTGGCACCACCGGAACAAGAAACCACCAGCAAAGGAATCCTTTCGGCCAGGGCTCTTTCGGCCGCCCGGGCAACCTTCTCTCCGACCACTGAACCCATGCTCCCGCCTAAAAACCCGAAATCCATGGCCGCCAGGACGACCGGCATGCCGTCCATCTTTCCTACGGCAGTAATTATGGCTTCGGTGAGAGAAGTCTTCTCCTGATTCTCTTTAAGCCGGAGGGAATAGGGCATAACATCCTCAAAGCTAAGCGGGTCCTCAGGATATATATTCTCATCAACAAAAGTGAAAGAACCCGGGTCAAGGAGCATCTCTATTCTTTCTCGCGCTCCCACCCGGAAATGAAACTGACAGAGAGGACAAACATAAAGATTATCAATAATGTCCTGCTTATAGACAATTTTCTGGCAGTTATTGCACCGCGTCCAAAGGTTAGTCATAAACCTTTTCCTGCTTTTTTATTTTGTAACTCCAAATCTCGAACTAAGATATTGATGCTGTTTTAATCTTTTTTTGCTGGATTGGTCAGGCTCTTAACTCTCTGGGCCAGCATGGAGATGACTTCCCGGGAATCAGGGAGTTCTGACTCAATACTTTCCTCTTCCCGCAACAAATTGAGAACAGCATTAAGCAGCTTATCCCGGTCAACCGGTTTCTCAAAATACTCGGCGGCTCCCAGGGAAGTAAGAGCCTCGTGGCGGTATTGCGGCCCACGGTACAATCCCGTGACCACCACCACTGGCGTTCGGCCGTTGCTTTCCTGGAAGATTTTGCGCGTCAAGTCAAACCCGTGCATTTTAGGCAAAATAGCTTCCAGGATAACGATATCCGGGTTTTCTTTTTTAAAAAGCTCATAGCCAGACTGGCCGTCGGTGGCTTTCAGGATACGAAAGTTATTCGTCTGAAAAATGGACGCCAAGCTTTCTAAACTTGGAGGGTCATAATCAACAATTAAAACAGTGCGCTCTTTCATCGTGATTTACTCATTCTATAAGAAATTGCCTTTTTTTGTCAATTAAACTCTTTCAGGCGGAGACATGGTATCCAGGTTAGAGGTAGTTTCGGGGGCGACGAGCTGGTTAATTGGCCAGAGGAGTGAGTAAAAAAATTCTGTTTCCATATGGTTATATTTAATGACATATTTATTTAATCACTACCCCTGCCTTGTCCCCCTCTCTCTGTTTGTAATCAACTGCTGCCACAGCCAAGGTAAGTGGCTGAACATTGGCTATGTTGTCTACGACGTAACTTCTCTGGCTTTCCGGAAGATCATCCAGCCATACCCATTGGTCTCTACTATCAAGCCAATAAATTCGATAAGATTTGACCCGGTAGTTTAAGGGGTTAGCCTGCCAGCAGAGCACAACCTCTTTCCTCAGCTCACCGAGGATATATCTTTGTCTGCGCCAGCCAATTAAATTTAAGGGAGGATAGATTGGGGGAGGGTCCACGATTAGCTCAACTTTTATACATAGCGGGCTATTATTAGCCTGATAACTTGAAACTTTAACTAGCCCCTCATATTTTCCTTCTTCGAGATGACTAAGGTCGATACTCAGCTTGATCAGTTGCTTTTTCCCCCAGCTTTCGCCTTCCTGGGGAGTTACTTTGATCCAAGGGACGCTGCTGCTGATTATAAATTGAAGTCGGCCACTGCCCACATTCTGCACCGTTACCGTTTTCTCCTGCGGTATGGAACTTCCTTCAGTGCCCCTGAAACTGAGGAAGCAAGGTTCGCCGGCCAATTGAGCAGGTGGGTTATCCAGGATAACGGAAGAGAGGATGGAAGGTTTATTTATATTAAGAGGAATATTAGAATAAGCTGTCCAGCCCGTTAAAAGATAATCGAACCTGGCCTCCTTAGCTAAAAATGTAGCTCTGACAATGCCTGAAGGACCCCAAAAATGAGGCGGTGTTCGGTCATACTGACCATAATGCTTCTTCCACAGGGGGCCATTCCACCAGTTCTTTTCCCCCATATATTTGGTTGAGCCAACACATAAGGCCCTCATCTCCAAATTGTTCCTGCCTAACCCGATTCTCCGGGAGAAAAAAATGTGGTCATGACCATAAATAAAACCGCGAACTCCGTTTTCTTTGGCCGTTTGGGTTATCCAAACCTGCTCCACTCTTTCGGGGTCAATATATTCTTTATAATCTTCGTGGTCGAAGAGAGGGCCTCGACCATAAGCTATATCATGCCTTGTTTCTTCAGGGCCCGCTGGCCAGCCGCCTAACACATGGTGGGCACAAAGGAAAACCCAATCTTTTTCAGCCTGAGTCAGCACTTTTTCCAGCCAGCTTCGTTGTTCTTTCCCCAAGCTCCACTGATCCGGACGAGTTGGATACGAAGGACCTGTAAACGCCGTGGTGTTTAAAACAGCAAATAGGACACCACCGCGATTATTTTTGTCTGCGCCCCAGGAAAAAGCATAGTATTTTCCTTCTGGATGGCCGCCCTCCGGATAGGTGGTAGCGTCTGGTTGTTCAAAGAATTTATTCCTCCAGTAAGTAGCGAACGGAGCGGCTGCATTCCACTGCTCTTCACCGTCATGATTCCCCAAGACGATAAAAATGGGGACATGAGGGGTAAGAGCGGAATACATCTTACGCATCCGCAGCCATAAAACGCGGGCAATCCATTCATACTTAACGGGCGTAAGATTAGTCGTGGGTAGACCGAGTTTAGCCCATTTATAATCCGCGCCTATTCCCGTGGTATCGCCAAGCAAAATAATCAAGTCGGGGTCTTCATTGGCCATGATGTAGTAAATGGCCTGAGCTAAATAATACCCGTTCTTCAGCACCTTAAGATAGGAGGCAGGTTTGTAAGCGGGGTTTTTCCTCAACCCGCGCAAGAATTCATTGATATATTCCCCGGTCAACCTGAGATAGCTATAGCTCGTTGGCACTTCATAATCAGCGTCATAGAAGGTATGGTCATCGCCGATAAAAATTACTTTGATAGCCTCTCCCTTTTCCAAGGAAACATTCGGGAGTTTGAAGGACTTGGGTGAAAGACTGTGCCATTTGTCTTTATCTTCCCGGTAAAGGACTTGATAATAGACCCGCCTCATCTCCCGCGCCTGGAGCTCTACGTCTAAAATGTCTTTCACCCCCGTAAAAGCCAAGACGGTCTTGCTCTGGCTCAAACCTTCCAGGCTTTCACTCACCAGGACCTTTATGTCCAGGCTCTTTCCTTCTTTGAGAATAAGATTAAGGTTTGCCTTCCAGGTTTCCCCTCCCTTCTCTGGCCTTATCTGAGCTATCCTTTCAGCACATTCAAAAAATTGAGCATCATAGGGAAAAGGAAATTCGTCGCTTAAAAGTTGCTCGCGAAGAAGGCTCCCGTTGCTTTCCTCGCCAGAGGGAAAGGAGGGAGAGAACGAGAAAAGATTTTTTGTCCCCGAACGGGCAAGGAATAACCCTATCGTCCCCAGCCGTAAAAAATCCCGCCGTTTCAACATCGCCTCTAACCTACCGTTTAATCCATTTTTCTGGAGGAGCTTTATTTTTTTACCCAAAATAAATTGACCTTTTCAACCTTTTTTTGTTTCCACGAGATTTCTCCTTCTTCGACTGCCTGCTAATTAATCATGAGCTACGGACTCCCTCCTTGGCTAATATAATTATTATTATGAGGAATTGGGGTAAATTATGGCTGCCCAAAGAGCCTGGGCGAGCGCATTAATTGAACCAAACCCGGACGGATGCCCCCATTACAGCCAAAAACCAAACTGAAAGTTCCTCGACGCCAAGGACATCGGAAGATTAAAGCGAACCACAATTACCTACTCTCAATATATATCTTTTTTCCTTTTTTTGTCCTCCCCCTTGATTGAAGCTTCGCTTCTCTTTGTGGTATATTGGCTGGGATGTCAAATAGGGTTATAGATCTATCTCTTGTCATTCCTGTTTATAACGAAGAAGAAAATCTTGTGGCTCTTTATCAAGAAATAATAACGGCTACCGACTCGCTCGGCAAGAATTTGGAAATCATTTTTGTTGACGACGGCAGTCAAGACCAATCCTATTCTGTGCTGCGCCAGATCCAGGAAAATGACCGCCGGGTAAAAATCATCCGTCTGCGCCGCAATTTTGGCCAGACGGCCGCTCTTTCGGCCGGGTTCGATTATGCCCGAGGCAAGATAATTATTACCCTTGACGCTGACCTGCAGAACGACCCCCAAGACTTTGCGGCTCTGCTGGCCAAAATTGACGAAGGCTATGATGTCGTTAGTGGCTGGCGCCAAAAACGACGAGATAAGTTTTTTACTCGTCGTCTTCCCTCGATGGTGGCCAACTGGTTCATCTCTCTCCTCACTGGTGTGCGGCTCCATGATTATGGTTGTACCCTCAAAGCCTTCCGCAGCGAAGTAATCAAGGGAATCCGGCTGTATGGCGAGCTGCACCGCTTCATTCCCGCCATCGCCTCTTCCCTTGGCGTCTCCATCGCGGAAATCAAGGTCAATCATCGGCCGCGACGTTTCGGTCGTTCCAAATACACCTTGTTTCGCCTTCCTCGGGTTATTCTGGATATGCTCACGGTTAAGTTTCTTCTTAGTTATTCGACACGACCCCTACAAATCTTCGGCCTCCTTGGGTTGGTGAGTGGGGCGCTCGGCTTCTTTATCGCTCTCTGGCTTTCCTATCAACGCCTCATCCTCAAGATTAGCTCAGCTAACAGACCTATTCTTCTCTTGGCCGTATTGCTAATGGTTATTGGCATCCAATTTGTTACCCTCGGTCTCCTGGCTGAAATCATGGTTCGCACTTACCATGAATCCACCGGCAAGCCCATTTACCACGTCCGGGAAATCGTGGACGCTGAAAGAACCGACTCCTGATGCGCATCCTGATGCTCGCTCCTGAGCCTTTCTTCCAGCCGCGAGGTACGCCGATCAGCGTTTATTTCCGGCTACAAGCCCTTTCCTCTTTAGGCCATAGCGTTACTCTGCTTACCTATCATTTGGGCGAAGATGTTTCTTTTCCCCGGTTGAGGATTAAGCGAATTCCTGACCTTTTCCGGGTGAAGAAGGTAAAAATAGGCCCCTCGCTTACAAAAATTCCGCTTGACCTGCTCCTTCTGGGATTAGCCAAAAAAGAGCTTTTTGGTCAGCGATACGACCTGATTTTCTCTCATGAGGAAGCTTCTTTTTTCGGGATATTTCTTAGCCTTATCTGGAAAATACCCCATCTTTATGACATGCATTCCAGCCTGCCGCAGCAACTGGAAAACTTCCGGTTTTCCCGGTCACGGCTACTCCTTCATCTCTTTCGTTTTATGGAAAAATTAGTCCTCCGTTACTCCGCGGCGATAATTGTTATCTGCCGCGACCTCGAGGAAAAGGTAATAAAAGAAGGCTTCGGAGCGAAAGCTGTTTTAATCGAAAATTTCCTTGATTTTCCGGTTCCCGAACCTTCAGCCGAGGAAATCCACCGTCTCCGTTTAACTTATGGCGGCGAAGGTAAAAAAATTATCCTTTATACTGGCAATTTTGAACCGTACCAGGGAATTCCCCTGCTCTTAGAAGCAGCCCGTTTATGCCCGGCCGAAACTGTCATCTGGCTTGTAGGAGGAACGGCCGCGGAAAATAAACTTTGGGGCTATAAGATCAAACAAATGGGGTTGAGTGAGCGCGTTTATTTGATTCCCAGAGTACCCCCCTCCCAGGTTTTTTCTTTTATTACTGCCGCTGACGCGCTGGTTTCCCCTCGCCTCAGCGGCACAAACACGCCCCTCAAGATTTATTCCTACCTTCGCTCTGGCAAGCCCATTGTCGCTACCAACCTCTGGACCCATACCCAGGTATTGCGGCCGGAATGGGCCATTCTGACAGCGCCGGAGCCGGAAGACCTTGCTCGCGGCCTGACCTGGGCCATCTCTGACCCCCAGGCCCAGACAATGGCGAGAAAAGCCAAAGAATACGCTTCCCAGGAATATACTTTCAGCAAATATCAACAGAAAATACAACAGGTCTTGAGCCTGGCCACCGACCCCAGGTCTCAAGGACATAAGGATGACCGATGCAAGCAGCTATAACAGGCGGTACCGGGTTCATCGGCACTCATCTCCTTGACGCACTTCTGGACCGGGGATGGAAAGTTCGCCTCCTGATTCATCGCCGTCTTCCCCACCGCCAAGATGTGGATTGCGTCGAAGGAAGAATAGATAAACCAGAAGAGCTAAAACCTTTATGTCAGGGAGCAGAAATTGTGTTTCATCTGGCTAGCGCCATGGGCTCAGCCCAGCTCCGCCCGAAGGAGTTTTATCAAATAAACGTTGAGGGTACGAGAGCTTTGCTGCAAGCGGCCAGAATAGCTGGTGTCAGGAGGGTAGTCCATGTCAGTTCGGCCGGCGTTTTGGGTGCTGTACCAGCCGGCGTGATTGCTGATGAAAATTATCCTCCCCGACCTATAACTCTCTATGATCAAACTAAATGGAGAGGAGAAAATGAGGCTCTCCAGGCAGCATCTTGTGGTCAGGATGTCGTCATTGCCCGGCCCGGCTGGGTTTATGGACCGCGCGACCGCCGTACTTTAAAACTAATCAAAGCGATAAAGAAAAAAAAATTTTTTTTAGTCGGCAGCGGCTGTGGCCGACAATCTCCTGTCTGGGTAGGCGACCTTATTCATGGTCTTCTTCGGCTCACTGAGAAAGGAGAAAAAGGCCGAATTTATCATTTGGCGGGAGGGGAGATTCTCTCGGTCAAAGAGATGGCTGAAACCATAGCTCAGGCGCTTCATGTATCCCTTTGGCCGTGGGCTCTTCCAGTGTTGCCCGTCAAAACCGGAGCTTATTTTCTTGATTTTTTAGGCAAAGCCATGCGACGAGAACTCCCCTTTAACCTTTCCCGGCTGAGTTTCTTTCTCCACTCCAAACCTCTATCTATCGACCGAGCGCGACTGGAGCTGGGCTATTCTCCCCAGGTTTCCTTTGCCCCAGGAATATCTTTGGCTATCCGCTGGTATCAAGAAAATGGTTGGTTGTAATTAACCCAAAAAGAGAGGTTAAAGATGAAACGAAAAATCAGGCTCTCGCTACCGTCAAAAATTTTCATCGGACTTGTTTTAGGCATAGTGGCCGGCTTGGTTTTTGGACCAAAAGCGGCTGTGATTGAGCCCATCGGAACTTTATTTCTTCGGTTAATTACCTTAGTGGTCGTTCCGCTCGTCTTTGTTTCTCTGCTTTTAGGCACAGCCAGCGTGGGAGATATCAAAAAGGTAGGCCGCATGGGCCTGAAAACTCTGGCCTACTTCATTTTTACCACCGTCCTGGCCATCAGCGTTGGCCTTATCCTGGCCAACCTGGTAAAACCAGGTTCGGGTTTGAGTTCGTCTGTCCAGAATCAAATCCAATCACCGGAAATACAGAGAGCTATCGACCTTCAGAAATTGCAGAAACCCTCGACTATACAAATATTATTAGATATTGTGCCCACCAATCCCGTGAAGGCTTTTACTGAAGGAAACATGCTCCAAATAATTTTTCTCGCCCTGATTTTTGGCACTGTTTTGACCATGATTCCCAAAGAAAAGTCCCAACCTCTTTTAACTTTTTTCGACGGCCTGAACGACGCTGTTATCCGCGTGGTCCACATCGCTATGAAATTAGCCCCCTACGGAGTTTTGGCTCTGATTGCCGGCGTTACGGGCAAATTCGGGGTCAACATTCTCTTTACCCTTTTTAAGTATGCTGCGACCGTAATTGGCGGCCTTATCCTCTATACCATTGCTTGGAACAGCTTAGCTGTGGCCTGGCTGGGCAAAATGAAGCCGTGGTCTTTTTTCCGCGGGGCGAGAGAAGCTTTGCTTATCGCTTTCAGCACTTCCAGCTCGAGCGCCACTCTTCCTGTGGCTTTTGATTGTCTTGACCGGATGGGCATTGCGCGCCAGTTTTCCAGCTTTGTCATGCCTCTTGGAGCCACCATTAACATGGACGGAACCGCTCTTTACCAGGGGGTGTCAGCGGTGTTTATCGCGCAAATATACGGTATTCCTATCGGAATAGAAGGACAATTAATGATTGTCCTCATGGCCACCTTGGCTTCCATCGGCGCGGCGGGTGTTCCCTCAGCGGGGATTATTACCCTGGTCATGGTTTTAAAACAGATAGGCATACCCTTGGAAGGGTTGGCCTTAATTCTGGGTGTCGAGCGCTTCCTGGATATGTGTCGGACAACTACCAATGTCACCGGTAATATGGCTTGTTCCGTGGTGATGCAAAGGTGGGAACAAGGAGAAAAAGTTTAAATTGATTCGTCCTGTATCTCCCGCCGGTCACGTCGCCGCACGACGCGGCTGCCGAGGACCACAGAAAACTCAGGAACCGGCTGGGTGAGAATGGTTCCAGCGCCGATAACACTGCCCCGCCCGATGTGCACGCCGTCAAGGACAATACAACCTGCTCCTATCCAGACGTCGTCTTCAATAACCACTCCACCTTTAGAAAGAGAGGGTTGAAACATAATCGGCCGGCTGAAGTCAGCAAAGCTATGATTCCCGCCCGCTACGATATAACAGTGGCCAGCCACAAAAACATATTTCCCTAACTGAATCTTTGTCTCACTCAGAAGGCTGCAATTGCCTGCAATATTAGAATAATCACCGATTGAAATAGAACCTCCCTTGCAGGAAAGAACGCTGTTTCGTCCCACATAAACGTTGTCGCCGAGCACTATTCCTTCCGGGGACTCTCCTTTGGCATCTAAGACAACAAAGTCATCCACCACACAATTAACCCCCAGCTTTATTTTATGGGGGTGGCGAAGAGTGAGATGTCGTCCAAAAATAGTTCCCCGGCCTACCCGGCCGAAAAGGCAGGGAAAAAAAATCCGGCGCAGGCCGAAACCAAGAGCTCCGGGAAGCGAAGTAAAAAACAGGGTGATGAGCTCATAGCGAGCCGCGAGTAGCCAATTCCTTTTCCCCGGAAAAAGGTCAAAATATTTCTGGATTATAGACTGTCTCTCGTCCAAAAGCTCTTTCTGCGTACTGCCTTTATACTCCTTGGTCATGAAGCTTCCGACTCGTCTGTCTCATGAGACCTGAC
>FWPV01003474.1_pt1 | contig 35631 bp, 30 predicted proteins | sample 2228371 | NCBI WGS metagenome assembly FWPV01 (sample SAMEA103939776, study PRJEB20133) | metagenome | reverse complement strand
ACAATCGTAAGAGCACCATCACCAAGACCGTGTATCAAGCGAGCAAGAAAAGATACGTACAGATGAGGTATGCACATTGCTATGTGGCCTACACCAGAAAGGATAAGCCCTGCAATGGCCATGGCTCGAAGCGATCGCCCCCGATCAGATACCCTACCACCCCACCACACGGCAAGCCCCAGTGGGATAAATTCAGCCCCCATATAGCATCCCATCCCGGCAAGACTCAGATGCAACGTGTCCTGAAGAAACAACGCATAGCTGGTCTGCTCTGCTCCCCAGTGCATCGTATAGAGAAAAAGCCACGCCAGGAAGAGTACGACCTTGCGACTAAAGAAATCTGACCTGTATTCTGCGAACTGCAGGCGGATTGTTCGGGTAGCAGGCAGGGGAATGGTCCCGATCAACATGCCTGCACTGGCGAGGCACAGTACCAGGAGTGTACTCCTGAATGCGATACGTTCCAGAAAATATCCTCCAATCGCTGTTCCCAGCGCGATACCCACCATGCGCAGTGCCTGGAACACTCCCATCCGTATACCTGTTTCAGTACCGTGATTGGTCTTTAGATAAAGGGTGTCAAGGGCTATACGAATACCATTGATCGATATTCCAAACAGAATGAACACCCCTACGTATGCACCAAAATGCGTCATATAGGCCATACCGTACGCTGCAACCGAGAGCAAGCCGAAAAAAAACGCCAGGATACGCCTAGGAGTCACTCGATCGGCACCCAAGCCCACAGGTAGTGCCGCAACGATCGCAGTTACCGCTAGCACTCCGAATAGAATCCCAATCTGGGTACCTGAATAGCCGAGCGTGTCACGAAAATAGATAGGCAGAAAGAAATTCGTAAATGCAGTAACAAAAGAAAACACGAACATGAGAAGTGAAGGCCAGGTCCAGGCACTCGAACGGCTATCTTCCTCAAAAGGTGAGCATTTCACGATCGACCTTCATCTCCATTCAGAGGCTCCTGCAAGAAGGATGTGCCCTCTCTCACCAGCACCCTGTAGTTCCTCCGTAATCAGATCAGCAACATAAACACGCCACAGATACCAGACCCGCCGTGACCCCGGACCACTTGAGCGTTCTACGTTCGCCTCTAGTACACTGCATCAGTAATTGAGAGCCCTTTCTCCCCCATGAGTGCATGTGCGGCCTCAAGCCGCTCTCGATGTGCCATGACACACACACAGGCCTTCTTATACGATGCTGCGAGCAGCCTATCGACAACTTCCCGAACATCTTCACCTCTAAGTGACATGAGCCTTTTCCTAAAATGGGTACGGAACGCTGGCGTCTCATGTCGTAAGAAGCGCTGAAGGGCAACCCCTACTGCCTGGGCCGGCCGAATGGGTGGATCCAAGAGTTTGATAGTCCCTATGATTGCCTGTTCAACTGCCTGCTCGGAAAGATCCATCTCGTGGGCGATGTGATCAATTATCCTGTCAAAGGTCTCCAACGTCTCTCGAATGCAAGGGTCTCGATAGGTGGTCAACGAAAAGGTTCCTGATGCCCAATTATATTCTGCTCTGGCGCCGTATGCGCCTCGTTTGACCCGAATCTGCTCCCAGAGATATCCAAAGCTTAGATAGACACTGAGCAACAGCAGTACAGGTGCAGCTTCATGACGAGCAGGAACTGTGGGAAGTACCGTTGCGATAAATGATACATCCGTTGGTAGTGCAATGCCTTCTCGAGTGGGTGGCCCAGCAGCAATCATCGTCGGCGGAGAAGGGGAGCCTGATGTATCCTCACAACATTCAGTCACGAGTTTGTCAAACCATTGTTCAAGGCATGGCCATCCTGCATGCTCGATCACACAGCTTGCCGTAATCTTCTCTTTTGCTCGAAGAAACGTACAAATGCGTTGCAGCTTGTCAATAATATCGTCGTATTCCTCATCGAATCGCTCAGCACACCGGTTGTAGGTCCGTACCTGTGAAATGCCTCCCACTCGCTCGGCAAACGCTCCATTCGCCGTAAGCTTCCTCCCCGCATACAAGGCTGCGTAGTAGTTGCCTCGAGGGACGAGGTCACTCAATCGATGCATCCTCCCCTGGTACACTATGTCCCGAAGTCGCTGCCGGTCGCCCAGATCAAGGTGAAGTAGCCGATCGTACACAATATCCAGCATCTCAGGGAACTTGCTGTTTCGTGCATGTGCGCTGACAATGAGATAGGGATTGAGACTCATGCAATCCTCGACCGTTCCTCCACACGTAATATGTGCTTCCATCCCGCCGATAGCAATGGCCTCCCGCTCGGCCATTTGCTCATAGCTCAACCCTGCTGCCCCCATCTTGCGAAGTGCTTCTGCACACAGCGGTAGGTAGTCGATAAGATCCTCATCGATGCCCTTCAAATCAAAAGCGAGCGAAAGGTAACTTATCCCGTTGGTGAACATATCGGTCCACAGAACCGGCCTGCCTCCAACAGTACGACGTAGCGTGGGCAGTTCAGTGGGCTCTCGCGATACGTCTCCTAAGGAAAGTCGTGGCAACGTCGCAATAGCCTCAGCCGAATTAGGAGTGTTCTGAGCTGCGAGGATCTCTCGTGCCTCTTGTGCGAGGCGCTCCCGTTCCATTGGAGTGAGAGCAGCCTTTCTTGCCTCCATCTGCTTGCGGAATGCCTCCTCCTTTTTGGACAAGTAGTCCTTATCTGGGACAAACGTGAGAACCGCATAATGGGAGTTATGAACGATCATCTCTTCTAAAGCCTGTGCCAAAAACAGTGGGTCGTCTTCGTAGTGTGTGCGAAGCGCGGCAAGGTGCTCGTTTATTCGCACGTAGTGAAGGGGATCTACCCCATAGAGCCATCCACTGTACACCCGATGCATAAGGTGCAGCGGATAGAGGGGCCGGATCTCTCTAAAGGATAGTTCGAGCCTGTGGAACGCGGCCTCGACCTTTTTCCTTTCCAGTCCTTTTCGTGCTATATCCAAACAGGTCTGCAGTGCCAGATCCACAATCGTATCGGTATGCACTGGCTCAGTACCTTTGAGCCCTGCTGTAAAATACGCATCTCTCTGATCACTGACATATCCTGAATCCGTAAGCTCCTCACCCAACCTACTGTCGATCAAGGCCTTACGCAATGGCGATGCAGCATTGTCAAGCAAGTAGTAATCAAGCAAGTGCATGGTGAGTGAGCGAAGCGAGTCTGTCACTTCATTGACAAAAAAACCCAGTACAACAGCAGTCTTCCTCGTCAGAGGTTCCGAGGATCCGATCGGATACCGCACCACCTCCCGTCGAGGCTCTGTCCATCGGGGCTGCTGCTGGATCGATATGTCAATCCTCGTGCGATCATAGGCGGAGAGATAATTGCGATCAAGAAAATCCAAGTGTTTGACCGTAGGAATATTGCCGTACACAAAGATCCTACTATTCGACGGATGATAGTAAGTGTTATAAAAGGCTTTGAACCGTTCGTAGGTGAGAGATGGCAATTCCTCTGGATCTCCTCCTGAGTCGAGACCATATGCGTTGTCAGGAAACAGTGCCTGCCGAATCCTTCTCTGTATCAAGGTATCTAGGTCTGAATACGCACCCTTCATTTCATTGTAGACGACCCCCCTAATGATGAGCGTACTGTCTGGATCGTTCGGATCAGAAAAGGCAAGGTGATGTCCCTCCTGCATGAAGTGAATTCGTGTAAGAAGTGGATTGAACACTGCATCACAATACACGTCTGCAATGTTGAAGAAATCCTTTTCGTTCATGCTGGCGCAGGGATACACGGTTCTATCGGGATACGTCATCGCATTCAGAAACGTTGCAAGGCTTGTTCGTAATAGCTCAACAAAGGGATCTTTAACAGGATACTTTTTGGAGCCGCATAACACAGTATGTTCGAGGATGTGGGGCAGGCCCGTATTGTCTTCAGGCGGTGTAGCAAATGCGATCGCAAAAAGGTTTTCCCGGTCGTCAGTATGGAGGTGCAAAAGCTGTGCCCCACTCCGCTCATGAACGAGCTCATAGGCGATCATACCGAGTTCGGGTAAAACCGTAGTGCGGTTCACTATGAAGCCATGCGACCGCTCACCGGGTTGTAGCAGTACCTCAGGCATGTTTGTTGCCATTATTCTTCCCTCGCCACAAGAACAGCTTGTGTTGAAATACCTCACGGTTCTAAAAGCAAGTAGTATACGTCGCGGCATATACTAAAAAGAGCATAGATCAAACAGCCACGGAAAAAAAGCTTACACCGTATCCGACAGGCTGCTACAGATATAATGCTGCCCGTGTGCTGCCCCACTGCGGTAGGCACCAGGTGCTCACAACCGTGGATCAGTGGTTCTGGTACACCTTTGTGCGTGGCATACACACTGTGCGGCGTAACGTGGGCCCTTATGAGTGGTGCAAACCCAAGCCAAGACAAGCCCGGTCCGAAATCCGCGGGCTCTCTAGAATGCAATCGGAAAAACGGATGCCACCTTTTACCTTGACCTTACCACATGGATTTGTTAAGCGGTTACACGAATCAACACACCGTCTTGCGAGTCGTAAGCCCCATGCGTGTACTACGTACTCACGCCTACTGAGGAGGGGAGGATCAGAGATGATCCCAAGGGGATTCACGTGCCGTTTCATTGGCATTCTTCTGACAGCAGGTATCACGTTCACCTGCGGATGTGGCTCTGAAGACTCCGCGCCGTACCCTGCTCAAGGACCCTTTGTGTACCCCGAGGATGAGTGGGAACTGAAAGCACCCGAAGATCTTGGCATGAACAGGCACAAGCTAGAAGAACTGCAATATCTGTTCGAAACGTATTCGCCTACCAGCCTGGTAGTTGTTCACAAAGGATACGTTGTATGGGAAAAGTACTATCGAGGATTTTCAAAGGAGAGCACCTTTGAAATATTTTCTGCTACCAAGAGTATCACGTCCGCCATTGCTGGCATCGCTATAGGGGACGGACTGATCCACCCGGATCAACCTGCAGCTGAGTTCATCGATCACTGGCAGCACCCAGACCCGAGGGCTGGGATCACCATTCGGGACATCCTGACAATGACCTCAGGACTACATTGGTATTGGTCTGAGTATGCTCATATAGGATTGAGTTTCCTACCCCCACCGTTCGGTGAGAATCTACTTTTGTATAGCATTTCGCTCCCGCTCGACCACCCACCTGGAAGCCATTGGACCTACAACAACTGCGGCCTAATGGTCCTAGGCCTCATTATCGCCAAGGCCACTGGGATGGACATCAAGGAGTTTGCCACTCAAAGGCTTTTTTCTCCTATCGGAATGCACTCAGTGTCATGGCTATCAGACGGCCATGGCAATACCTACACCTTTATGGGAATCAGTGCCACACCACGAGATCTTGCTCGGTTCGGCTATCTGTATCTGCGTGGCGGCTACTGGCAAGGCCGCCAGATCGTCCCACTGGACTGGGTGGTCTGTACCACAAGGACGTATAAGGCCGAACTCAACCCTGCCTATGGCTACCTCTGGTGGGTTAACGGGTACTCGAACAACTGGCAACCAATGGAAGGTCAACCGCCAGTACACCTGCCCGCTAAAGGCTACTACTTCGGATACCGGGCGCCCCACGATCCCTACCCTGCGTACGCAGCAATGGGTGCATTTGGTCAAATGATAGCAGTAGTTCCTGGCTTTGACATAGTAATGGTGAGAACAGGCGGAAGCGAGCTTTACAACCTGCGTACGGTTTTTGACCTCTTGTGCGATTCGGTCACACGGTAAGCACGGAGGTTCCTTGGCGATTTTTCAGACGCATCTGGCTTCGTGCGCTGTAGTAGCTGGAATGACATGATTCACAGCGTCGGTGGCAATTCTCCCTTCTTGAATCCTTGGTCTTTATAGAGGAGCACTCGTACGCCAGGCAGATCGTGTTCCTCCTGAACCTTCAAGTCCCTATCCAAATACTGTTTGAGCCGACCCTGTGGATCTGTTTCCCATCTTCGACTCTCAACATACCAGACCCTATGGGCCTCGCTGATCCCTGGCATGATACGCTCTTGGATACTGTGCTCATGAGCCATCACATCAAAGGGAAATGTCACCACTGGACACTGTCCTTTGTAGTAATAGGAAAAGGCGTGCCGCATGAAGTAAGAAGAAACACCCACAATGACGTCTCCCTTCCTTTCTCGCTGCATGACCTCGGCTGCTGCACTTCTGGCATCCTCCCTAAAATAGGCTGGTACAAAAAAATAATTGCCGTCACTTACCAGAGAAAATCCCACAATCCCGGTCACCAGAGGGACACGAAGCAACCTGGATCGAGTAAACGCAAGCCCTGCTGCGACGAGGATTACGTATGCTGGCAGCGCGATTGTCGCAAAACGCACATGAATGATTGTTCCCACCTTGAGTGAAGCTACTATTGAGAGGCAAAGTGGCACAGCCAACCACAGCACTACAAAAATAATCGAGCGTCGTGGTCGGCCGCTCACCACACCAATGAAAAAGGCGACAAAGAATACCACTGCGACCAACCCGACTACTGCGCCATGAGTGGCTACAAGGGAAGAGACTGATGTGGTGTGGAGTTCGGCCAATGTAGGTCCCAAGGAAAAACCCACACTGAAGGCATAAAAGAAATACGGTATAGAGAAAGGATCGAAGGGTCTCCTCAAAACGTCCGGTAGATGTTCCCGTACCATCCTAGTCGTCGGAAAGAAATGAATTGTCAATAGAGGAAGAACGACCACACTACCGAGCACTGTTTGCACGAGTAGCCACCTCCTTAGGGATACCATCCGACGGCCCGGACCGAGTAGGACCCATACGTTCTCCAGAATAAGGACATATGCGACACTATAGTGGCTGGCTATTCCTAACGAGGTGGCACAGAAGTAAAGCACCCAGTCCTGTGGCCGTTCGCTGTGTTCCTGCACAAGCCTCAGGAAGCTCCATAAAGTGAGCAATCCAAACAGCACAGCAAAGCTGTATGACTTAGCCTCTTGCGAATAATACATATGCAGAGGAGATATCATCATGAGCAAGCCAGCATACCACGGTACAGCGAGACCTCTCCTGTCGGTCGGACCAGATTGTGCGTGCTGACTGGTACACATCGTTCCGAAGAGGCGTTGTGCTATCAAGAAGGTCAATGGCACGCTCAACGCGCCTGCAAGGGCAGATGGTAGTCTTACCCAGAAGTCAGATTGGCCTAGTTTCATCCAGTAGTGCAGAAAGGTCTGATGCAAGGGAGGCGTATATGAGGAGAGCAGAAATTTCTTGCCAAGATCCCATGCCGCTCGAGCGACCGTCACACATTCATCGATCCAGAGACTCTGGGCGTCGAGGCGGAACAGCCTTATACCCAATGCAGAGCAGGTCAGCACACACAAGGCAACCGCGACCGCTGCATCGCCACGTCTCTTGATCGAGGCATTCATCAAGGACCTTCTAGCCAGTTTCTCACCGCCTCAGCACGTTACTATGTACCGGTCCAGCAGTACAAACAGAGGGCCTCCTTTGGTAGACCTATTGCCTTCACCATGTCCTCGAGCCTCTGATACCTCAAGGTAGTAACGTTGAGGTCCTTTCTGATCCATTCGACCATTTCCTTGTACTTGTGGCTTGACTCGTCCAGGTAGTCAGAGATGTCCTCTACATCCCTTCCCTCAAGAGCTGCAACAGCCCGACGTCCAGCCAGCTCGTGGATGTGTCGAGTAGAAATCAGGTAAGGACATGGAAACATGAGCGGTGGACACGCTGGCCTTACATGTATCTCCCGTGCGCCATTGTCCCAGAGTTTTTGAATGGTCAAATTCTTCAGTTGCGTCCCTCTGACGATTGAGTCTTCACACAGTACGATCCTTTTGTTCTCTATCGTATCCTTTATGGGAATGAGCTTCATCTCCGCTACAAGGTCCCTTATCTCCTGGGATGGTGGGGTGTAGCTCCGGCCATATCCGGGCGTATACTTCACGAGCGGCCTTCGGTAGGGAATGCGCGCTTCCATAGCATATCCTATGGCATGACCTGTGCCCGAATCAGGCACGCCTGCGACAAAGTCAGCTTCAACATTGTCGTTCCTTGCTAGGAGCCTTCCACAGCGCTCCCTCACAGCTTCAACAGAGATACCCTCGTATGAGGAGGCCGGATAGCCAATATAAATCCACAGGAAGGCACAGATCTGCTTTTTACCCCGGCGTCCCTGCCGCACCCGTTTCATCGTTTCCCTATCGATAAATACTATTTCGCCGGGTTCTAAATCGCCCTCCACATGGAACCCCAAATTGGTGAAGCTGCAGCTCTCAGATGCAACCGCCCAGTCCGCACCCCTTCTGCCCAGTACAAGGGGCGACCTGCCATAAGGATCGCGAGCTGCATAGACTCCTTCCCTGGTCAATAAAAGCAAAGAACACGAGCCCTTGATAAGGTCGAACATCAGGGAGATTCCATCGACTGGATCTTTGCCTTGAGCGATGATCCTGGCAACCACTTCAGTGCGGTTGATTTCACCGTCAGTGATTTCTGAAAAAGCGACCCCTTGTGCGTGGAGATCTCTTATGAGTTCCCGTGCATTTTCCAGACGACCAGTGGTGGCCAGCGCAAACTCGCCAAAATGAGTGGACATAATGATCGGCTGGGGGTCTCTGTCACTGATCACCCCAATGCCTATCTGACCGGTCATGTTCTTGTATTCATCTGCAAATTTGGATTTGAATTGGGCTTGGCTGATGTCATGAATCCGCCTCTGGATCATCGTACCCATCACAGCCATCCCAGCCTTCTCAGTACCCATGTGGGAATGATAGTCAGTGCCGTAAAAAAGAGTGTCGCTACAATTGCCTCTTGCTACGATCCCAAAAAGACCGCTCATACCTTTTTAGTCCTCCCTAGTCGTTATACAGTCCCCGTGCTCATAGGTTGTCAATATGGCGCATAGCACGTCATGCTAGCCGACGTTAGCTGTACGGTCAACCCGAGACAAACCCATAGGGACTGAGCGGAGAAGGCGCGGAAGGACGCTGCATCTCGTGTGAAAGCCTACGTATTGAGGCGCGACTCGGCAGGTTGCGGAGTGGGGATGCGACCTCTATATCAGCCTCTGTGAGCCTTGTTCGTGGAACCGTATTCTGGAACGTCCCTCTCGTTCTCATCCAAGCCTAGCACGTGTATCTTTACGCGTAGTACGATCCTTTGGAAACGGCTACACAAGGGGTATGTCTTCGCAAGAGAGGATGTCGATCTAGGTTTATTTGTTGCAGTAATTCCTATATAATTCGATCACAGTGTGGCTTGCGCAACCGTTGAAGAGGTACAGGGTAAAACCGCTATGTTCGATAGCCTTTCAGATAAGCTTTCTGGAATCTTCAAGAAGCTCAAAGGACACGGAAAACTCAACGAAAAAAATATCCAGGATGCTTTAAGAGACGTAAGGATGGCCTTGCTCGAGGCAGACGTTAATTATAAGGTGGTAAAGGACTTCACCGAGATGGTAAAAGCCCGTGCTTTAGGCGCTGAGGTGATGGAAAGCTTAACGCCCGGCCAGCAGTTTATAAAGATTGTCAATGAGGAACTCACCAACCTCATGGGTGGCCATAATGCGGCCTTAGTGCTCGACAACCAGAGGCCGTCGAGCATCCTGCTTGTCGGCCTCCATGGCTGCGGTAAAACTACTACCGCTGCCAAACTGGCCGTGTTGCTACGAAAGAAAAAACGTACCCCGTTGCTTGTGCCTGCAGATGTGTACAGGCCTGCTGCTATAGAACAACTTACAAGGCTCGGGAGCCAGATAGACGTACCGGTCTTTCCCTCGAGCACTGATAAGGACCCTGTATGGATCTGCGCGCAGGCTCGCTCGGAAGCCACAAGGCAGGGATGCGATACGTTGATAATAGATACGGCAGGTAGACTCCATATCGATGAAGAGCTTATGGGTGAACTCACCCGAATTAAGAATGAAGTTCATCCTTCGGAGATTCTGCTTGTCGCTGACGCTATGACAGGCCAGGATGCTGTCACAATTGCTGCCCGGTTCAATGAAGTCCTCGATATATCAGGAACTATCCTCACGAAGATGGATGGTGATGCACGTGGTGGTGCAGCGCTGTCAATCAAAGCAGTGACGGGTAAGCCTATCAAGTTCGTTGGAGTAGGTGAAAAGCTTGATGCCTTGGAACCCTTCCATCCTGATAGGATGGCGTCTCGAATCCTAGGGATGGGCGACATCCTTTCCTTGATCGAAAAGGCTGAGGCTGCCATTGATGAAAAAAAGGCCCGTGAACTCGAAGAAAAGATCAGAAAGGATGTCTTTACCCTGGAAGATTTCAGAGATCAACTCCAGCAGGTTCGAAAGATGGGCTCTTTGGATCATCTCCTTTCGATGATACCGGGCATGCAAAAATTGAAGAAGCTCCCTGGTATGGAACCTGATGAAAAAGAGCTGATAAAGATCGAGGCAATTATCAATTCTATGACAAAGGAAGAACGCAGAGACCACACCATCATCAATGGTAGTCGCAGAAGGCGTATTGCCAGAGGAAGCGGCACAAAGGTTCAGGACGTGAACAATTTACTCAAACAGTATGTCCAAGCAAAGGCAATGATGAAGAGAATCCAAAAAATGGGGCCTCGGGGAATGGCAAAGTTATTCCTGCAGTAGATGTTTCTGAGTACTCGTGTTCATCGAACGACCCAAGGAGGATCCTTTATGGCAGTGAAGATTCGACTCCAACGCCGCGGCGCAAAAAAACGGCCTTACTATGCTATTGTGGTTGCCCACGACCGTGCACCCAGAGATGGCAAGTTTATTGATAGGTTGGGCAGTTACGACCCGGGTAACGATCCGCCGGCTGTGCACCTCGAGCGCGAAAAATACGAGGAGTGGGTCAGAAAGGGGGCGCAACCAACGGAAGTTGTCACCAGAATCCTTAGAAAATACGCAAAGGCATCTTGATCCGATCATTCATAAACTGCGCTCGATAACCTTGACTGCCCACATGATCATATGGAGATGCTTCCTGAAAAAGGCCGTATAGGGGTACTGTGCTGTCGCGGTAGCAAAGAACAAGGAGAGGGGGAGTAGGTCAATGCAAGAGTCACTGGATAGTATGAAAAATCTCATTGAGTACATTGCAAAGGCACTTGTTGACAATCCAGATCAGGTCAAGGTCTCAGAGGTCGAAGGCGAAAGGACCTCGGTCATTGAACTGAGTGTTGCAAAGGAGGATCTGGGTAAGGTAATTGGGAAGCAGGGAAGGACTGCACGGGCGATCCGGACGATATTGAGCGCAGCCTCTACGAAGATCCGCAAGCGGTCGGTACTCGAAATCATTGAATAGCTATCTACTCATTGGAGACGTGCTGTCACAAAGGGATCTACAGAAGGAACGACTATGGCCTAGATAGGTACTTCACGAAGGGGTGCTGGACTGCAGTGGAGTGATACCTGGCAAGAAGATGACAGGAGCCAGCCCAAAAGGATATTCACACATGACATAAGTCCTTTCGTTTGAGGACGCAGAATCTGCTAAAAACCGTATATTTCGGATCGTATTGAGACCAAGATTGATTTCTGGCACTACTCCAATGCGTGTCACGAGGGCAAAAAACACCGTGACGTTCTGATGAATCGGGTGTTGTATCGCCTTGCCATAGACAGATTGCATCTCTAGCGGCACACGCATTCTTTTTTTACTGGTTCCAATAATCTCCCATGATAAAAGGAGCGAGGGGGATGAGCGTAGTCTTTTGGACAAGCATCACTGGGGAGGATTTCCCAATTACCAAGTGTGCAATAACAATTACGGGATGTGTCCTGGAGGAGCGATGAGGTTTGACGTCCTCACCCTATTTCCCGAGATGTTTGAGCCCTTTATCAGAACCAGTGTTATTGGAAGGGCTGTTGCCAGGAATATCATTGATATCCGAGTCCACAACATAAGGGATCATGCCTCAGGCCGACATAAGGTTACGGACGACGTACCCTATGGAGGTGGAAGTGGTATGGTGATGAAGCCTGAGCCCCTGGTAAAGGCCATCCAGGCGCTGGAATGTCGTCGAGACAACAATGAGGTGGTAATACTACTCAGCCCTCAAGGGGTGCCTTTCCGACATGAGCACGCCAGGTCGTTTGCCTCCTTCAACCGCCTTGTACTTGTGTGCGGACACTACGAGGGAGTCGATGAAAGGGTGAAAGAGCTTGCCGTGGACAAGGAAGTCTCTATAGGGGACTATGTACTCACCGGAGGTGAACTTGCTGCAATGGTAGTGATAGATGCAACGGCTAGATTTGTACCAGGTGTCTTGGGTGACAGCTATTCTTCAGTAGAAGAATCCTTTGCCCAAGGGTTGCTTGAATATCCGCAGTATACTAGACCAAGAGAATTCATGGGCCGTCGGGTCCCAGCTATTCTCTTGTCAGGCGACCATAAAAAGATCGCTCAGTGGCGCAAGAGAAAGTCATTGGAATATACGTTCCGGAAGAGGCCTGACCTGTTAGAAAAGGCAGCGCTGTCAGAGGCAGAACGAGTACTCGTCGACAGGTGGGTACAGGCGGGTACTATTATTGAAACCTCTAACGAGGTGATCTGAGACGGCAAAGATGGTGAGCAGCGATCTATAAGGTAGAGCCCAATGCCAACGAGCCATCTCACCATTGCCATTCTGCACTATCCAGTATACGATAAAAATGGTGCAATCGTGACGACATCTATTACTCCAATTGACCTTCATGATATAGCTAGGGCCGCCAAAACCTATGGCGTGGATGCATGCTATTTTGTTACTCCACTTAAGAGTCAACGGAGGCTGATCCATCTTATCGTCGATCACTGGAGCACTGGGTATGGTGCGAAGTATAACCCTACAAGAAAACAGGCAATGGAGCTCATCCGCGTATCTGAGAGTCATGATGAAGCAATTGAAACAATTGCAGCGCGTGCACATCGGCCGCTGAAAACCATAGCAACGAGTGCGAGACTTCGACACCATGACATCTGTTGCAGTAGTCTCCAGAAGCGCATGAAAACTGGCGAGGAAGATTACCTTATTCTCTTTGGGACTGGTTGGGGACTTGCTGAGGAAATCATAGAAGGAGCTGACTATCGACTCGAACCTGTGACGGGTCAGGGTGACTACAATCACCTTTCGGTTCGCTCGGCTGTCTCCATAATACTGGACCGGATCATGGGAGCCCGAGCATGAGAAAGGGGGCCACCATGAAGGATCACAATACGCAACAAAGGTAAAAAAGATTCACTTGCCTCCCGCTGGAGGTGAGCGCGTCGTGGAGGAGGACCTCTATCATGAATATCGTCGAACAAATCGAAAAGGAACAGATTCGGATCGACTTGCCCCAAATTCGTGTCGGTGACACCATACGGGTCTACACCAAGTTAAGAGAAGGAGCAAAGGAAAGGGTGCAGCCGTTCGAGGGGGTGGTGATCAGAATCAAAAGAGGCAATGTCAGGGGCACGTTCACTGTTCGGAAGGTCTCACATGGTGTGGGCGTCGAGCGGATCTTTCCGTTACATTCACCTAGCATTTTGAAAATCGATATCCTGCAACGTGCCAGCGTACGCAGAGCCAAACTGTACTACCTGAGAAAAAGAAGAGGAAAAGCAGCCCGACTCAAAGAAGCCCATTTTGACAAGAAAAGCTGATCTTCTTTTTATGCGTGTTGTACTGCAGCCACGCTGATGCGTGTCGTGCATGTCATAGAACAAATCAGCGCTGGCCACGAACAAAGCAAACCCTCGAAACCAGACTCATCGGACATGGAGCTCGATCTTCTTGTGTTTGAAAGAGAGGCCCATGCCAAGGGATATCGCCTCGTCGCCGGAATAGACGAGGCAGGCCGAGGCCCGCTCGCCGGACCAGTGGTTGCCGCGGCTGTGATCCTGCGACCAGAGGTTCAGTTTGAAGGACTTACCGACTCAAAACTCCTGACGAGTCGACAGAGAGCACATTGGTACGAGCAGATCTGTAGCCATGCACTCGCATGGAGCGTTGCAGAAATCAGTGAGGCCGAGATTGATGTGCTCAATATCCTGCAGGCCACCAGAAAGGCTATGAAACGAGCAGTAGAGCTTCTTCCCTGTACGCCAGACTGCCTGCTTGTCGATGGCATCTGGCCTGTCCCCATCGATATTCCTCAACAGTGCATAAAGAAAGGAGACCGTAAGAGTCTCTCTGTGGCAGCTGCATCTGTCATAGCAAAGGTGACAAGAGACAGGATCATGGACTCATACCATCGCCTGTATCCTCACTACAATTTCGTTAAGAACAAGGGGTACGGTTCACCGGAACACCTCAGGGCACTTCAGCTGTATGGATGTTGTCCTATCCATAGAAAAAGCTTTAGACCTGTGCGGGAAGCTACTGTTCACAGCGGTAAAGCGCCAACCCTCCCATTTTACTAATGAAACAAGAGAGGCGCTCCCCATTTCTACGAGCCATACCAAGAGATTCGGACAGAAGGGCGAGGAGATCGCAGCCCGCTATCTTACTGAAAAAGGGTATGTGCTCATCGCTCGTAATTTTCGTTCCCCTTTTGGTGAAGTCGATATCATAGCAAAGGATAAGGACACCATAGTGTTCGTCGAGGTTCGTACCTGTTCCAAGGGTCGGATTCACGATCCTGAAGAAACTATAGGCACTGTCAAACAGTCAAGGATTACACGGACAGCACAGGCCTATCTGCAAACCTTTTATCCAGAGGATCCTCTTAGTGCCAGATTCGATGTCGTTGCTATTCAAGAGACACAAGAGGGATTTGAAATACGGCACATCACGGATGCGTTCGAGTGCAGGGAGGAGTGATGGACACGGCCTCGGTATCAAAAGGCATCCTGTACCTGGTCGCAACACCGATAGGAAATCTTGAGGATATTACCCTAAGGGCCTTACGGACCCTCAGAGAGGTAGACTATATAGCTGCCGAAGATACCAGAAGAACCAGGAAGCTGCTGAGCCATTACGACATCCACACCAAGCTGGTAAGTTATCACGAACATATTGAGAAAAAGCGCTCAGATGAGCTGCTGAAATATCTGCTCGCAGGCCATACCATAGCCCTGGTATCCGATGCAGGGATACCAGGCATTTCAGATCCAGGATTTAGAGTCATTGAACGTGCTATAGCACATGGTATCACAGTATACGCGATCCCTGGACCATCTGCGATCATGACTGCTCTTTGTGTCTCTGGCCTGACCATGAACCGTTTTTGTTTTTTTGGATTCCCTCCAAGAAGACAGGGTGCGCGAAGGGAGCTACTGGAGGACATGAAGCACAGTACAAGTACACTTGTGTTCTATGAATCGCCCCGTCGGGTCGAGCAGACACTATCAGATATGCTTCTAGTTCTCGGCAACAGAAGGGCGGCTGTGTGTCGAGAGCTTACAAAACAGCATGAAGAAGTGATGAGAGGAACCTTACGTGACCTTCTTCGCCAGTGCCGCAACAGGGAACTTAGAGGCGAGGTATGTATCCTTGTCGAAGGCTCTGCCTCTGGATTGAGGGCGTGCTCGCTCGAATCACTTGACGTGCTCCACACTCTCAAGGAAGTACAAGAAAAAAGCCGATTAGGATTAAAGGAGGCTGTCAAGGAAGTTGCCAAACGCTACGGTATCTCACAACGCCAGCTGTACCAACTAGCGCTTACTCATAAAGATCGCAGCAGTGCTGGGAACCGACAAGAATAGAGTGTTCAAGAGGCCTCATTCGCTACATAATAGATGCATCCAACTCTCTATACTGTTGCTACTTTTTCGACCGGGAGAGGCAATGCGAGTATTGCGTATCGACACGCATAGCTCAGTCACGTGAGGCGCACTGAAAACTGCTGCCCTTTGAGGTGAAGAGCATCCCAATAGACCTTCAATATTGATGCAATAGCAAAAGGTAACCAGACGCCATGGGATCGTTTTCTCTTGTCACAGGTGGAGCAGGATTCATAGGATCCCATATAGCAGAGGAACTTCTCAAGATAGGAGACAAGGTCCGTATACTGGACAATTTTTCTACTGGCAGGATGGAAAATATCACATCGTTTATAGATGATGTCGAGGTAGTAAAAGGCGACCTCAGGGATCTTGAGACAGTGAGAAAGGCGGTAGCAGGGGTAGAGTTTATCTACCACCAAGGCGCGTTGCCCTCGGTTCAGAAATCTTTAGCCGATCCCCTCACGACACATGAAGTCAATAGTACAGGAACCCTCAACGTCCTGATTGCTGCCCGAGATGAAGGTATACGTCGAGTCATCTATGCTGCCAGCTCTTCGGCCTATGGGGATGATCCTGTCCTACCAAAGGTTGAAACCATGAAGGCCAGGCCCCTTTCGCCGTATGCAGTCCAGAAGTATGCTGGCGAACACTACTGCAGGGTGTTTTTCGAGATCTATGGTTTGGAAACGGTAGCGCTGCGATACTTCAACGTATTTGGTCCACGCCAGGATCCCGCTTCAGAATACGCAGCAGTAATCCCACGTTTTATCACTGCATTGGGCAATCGGAAGCCACCCATCGTGTACGGTGACGGTGAACAAACCAGGGACTTTACCTATATTAGCAACGTGGTAGAGGCAAATATTCGTGCCGCGCGGGCAGAGGCGGCTGCTGGCGAGGTTATCAACATCGCAACTGGTAGGCAGGTCAGCCTCAACGAAATTCTGAGCATCCTGAGATCTATTCTCAGGACTGACATCGAGGCAGTATATTCGAATCCTCGATCCGGAGACATACGTCACTCTGTTGCGGATATTAGCAAGAGCAAGGAGTTGCTCGATTATGTACCAACAGTTTCGCTCGAAGAGGGACTTCGTATAAGCGTAGAGTGGTTTCTCGATGTATGAAAGGCCATATGGGTTGCTTCTTAAAAAACTAAGAAGGTTGTGGCATTGACTCTCTTATATGCGGACAAAAACGGCAATGGGATCAAGCCATCGATTTTCCTTGATTTTTGCCCTCACAGCACCTACTATTAAAGAAGAGATAAAAGGAATGTGGCAACGCGGGGTAGTGACCTACGAAAGAAAGGGGGCGAACTGGTTTCGACGGGGATTTACAGGGCTTCAGCTGCATACCGAGGTCCCACCACCCTCGTAAAGCAGGTGGAAACTCAAATATAATCGCCAACGATTATACCTATGCCATGGCCGCTTAATTGACGGCCATCGTCCTTCTTGACCTCTCCTGCGGGTCAGGATAAGGGCGTCGATTAGCAGGATAGCTTAGTTCCCTTTGCCTGTAGGGGATCTCAAGCGAAGCTTCTACGGGCTGGCTACTGGGAAACCCTGCCTGCCGGGTCACCAGGGGCGAGACACAAAGACAGGCTATGTATGTAGGGGCTGCAGCACTGGGTTTCCGGACGCGGGTTCGATTCCCGCCGCCTCCACCATCCTTTTGATACTTCCTTTCAAACATACGCTGTGTGACAAATATTTTTTCAAACTACCGTCTGTAGGCGGGCTGGCAGACCGTGTCTTTCTATCTCGAATTACCCAGCAAACCGCGTTCGTTCTACTATGAGCGAGCCTGACTTGCCTTGCTCGCTGCGCAACCACTTTTTCTCGCAACAACAGAGTAGACCTTGGAAAGAGTTTGGATAAAAGTTGGTGGAGTAGCCCCCTTTTGGACAGGACATCCTTTCAGCAAAAATAAAGGCTCAAAAACAGGATTGAACCACCCACGGAGCTTCGGTCAAATCCCAGGATAGTAGGTCGACTCGAAGTGTGGACCACTGCCGCCCTTGCAATCATGCTCACCCTGTTACTCATTGCAATGTGTGCATGCAGCGCGTCCGACGGGGTATCCGAACAGGTGCATGCCTTCAAGGTGGTGGGTATTCAACCGGAAACACCGCAAGCCATGCAATTGGCGGTACAAGCATGCGCTGGATTGTACAATCGTAAACATGGCGGTTCTGTCTACATCCGAATGAAGAATAAGGATTCCCAATGGCTAAAAGAACTCAACTTGGAACCACATGAGACCGCCGATGCAACTCATTTCTTGGAGACATGTGTCATGGAGTTCCCTACATGTGTGCGGTACTCTTATTCTGCCCAGCAGAAGCTGCTTCCCAATATCCTCACCGTGGGTGCCGTTCTTGGGGCTGTCCCTTTGGACCAGGGAATGTCAGGTACGTGTGACAATGTGGTCTTTGATGCCATCGTTGAATTCGAGAAGCGTGATACACCTTATCTCGCCACGAAATATGTTTACGAGACCTATGTCAATGAAACGACTGGATTGGCTATGCTCAACCCCGGATATGATACGAATGATTGCAGAGTCTGGGATCCTGCCCTGACCGGAGACATGGATCCTTCGCTGGTTGATTTCGTGTTTTCAGAGAAACTGTTCGTTATCTTCCTGATCAATGGTTGCATTGAGTCCACACCGGAACATGCACTCCTCAACGATATTGCTACGGCAAACCCTTGGCCACGTCCTATCGGCGTCTACGGGTATGCAGACTACTGGAAGCTGTTCGGTGGGTACCTTTTCGAGGCTCAGACCAGGTGTGTGGAATCGCGCAACATGGGTGCCATTGCTACCGCTGGAGTGAATAATTTGTCCTTTTTTTCTTCACGGCGAAGGCCAATTCGTAGTCCACATGAGATCGAGCAGAATGAGTTGGAGGATATTAGCTATGACCCCAGCAAGACCTATGTGGCGTTCGTTGTGGGCGACGGCGACAACATTGCGTTTCTCATGGATCAGCGCGCCGAGTGGATGCGCCACCGCCTTTTGGATTGCACTCAGGCTGAAAACTCATGTGAGCCGATTACCTGGACCATCTCTCCACATCTTTCTTTCCTCGCCCCCGACGTGCTTGAATGGTACTATCATATGAGTCATAGAACGGGCAAGGACTACTTCATGCTCCCACCCAGTGGCCACCTCTACGCATACCCCGCATCCATGGCAGAGGATATGCAAGATAAATTCGTCGTACTTACGGAAGAAGGTGCCCAACTTCTTGGTACCAGCAGTACAATTGACTGGGAGTGGTGGAACACATGGCACCATGCCGAAACTGAGTTTTTGCCCAAGTACGCCAGAGAAAAAGAGGTCATTAGCGGTGTGTTTCCCGTCAACGTTCCGTACATGATCCCAACTTTCACATGGTGGGATCCCAACCAGTTCTTCAAGGTGCTCATCGGCAAAGATGGCGGCAAGGTGGCGTTATTCCGTCCTCGAGAGTGGTGAGGGATCGATGATAGTGGAAGTGGGTTGACCAGGCAGTGTTACTTGAGTCCGGAAAATATGGCTAAGGAGTTAGGTGCTTACCCTCGAGGCACCGTCGCCTACGTATATATGACCAGTGATGGAGGACTCAATCTCGCCAACTCTTTCCTGCCGATGGTCAAGAAGTTGCCTGCGCACGTTCGTCTTGTCAGTGCTGATACTGCGACCCGACTAGCTCTCCAAGCTTTTCGTGATAGGCTCAAGAAATAACAACCGGTTTTCCCTTAGTACGTCGCCTGTGTAGTATGTGCTGTGGAGGCTTAGGCAGAACATCCCTTCGCGTCCCCTTGGCATAGATAATGTGAATTGCAATTGCCGTTCAAAGAAAATAAATCTGTCCCCCTTTTTCTTGGTGCTTAAAAGAGATTTACGATCGTCCCTGAGAGGTTCATATTCCAGACGGGCACCAGGAATCTTGCCCACAGGGCGCCAGGGGCCGGGGGCCTTTACGGAACCGCTGTCACGATAAGCTTCTGCACCGGATACACGTGGAATTCACCGCTTATTAGGTAGGTAAGGCCCACAATGCGCAGACTCCTGTCCAACGTGCCTCCAGGAGGGAAACATTGCGCGGAAAGAACACCTGCCAGCGAGTCAAAGAAAAGGTAACTCGCTCCCTTTGGAGGACTGAAGATCATGGAAAGAGTCAGTGCACTAACTACAGCAAGTGCGGACAGGTCAATGTGGGCTAGGTAGGGCTGATCGATCAGCGTTCCGTAAGCGGATACCTTCTGTCCCAGCGTCGCCGCGAATCTAAGATCACCCAGTTCATCGAGACTTTGGGCAAAGACTACGTAATGCCCTGCCAAAGCACGGTAGGCTGCCTGCACAGTATTCTGTGGCATTCCCGGCGGTCCTGGACAGGTCAGAACTGTAAACCAGGCTGCCTTGAAAGGGTAAGTACGAGGACGAAATAGGAAGGAAGAGCCGCCTTCCCTTACTAGCAGCTCCAGTTTGCTATGGCAGGTGTATGCAAAATTTCAACAAGACCTACACGGTGGTACCTCCGGAGCAGGAATAGTTCGCTCCGCTGAAAAAATGGTGATATTAGTATGACAGTCTATCTTAAGCTTCTCACGAACAATCAGGATGAAAGGGAGAAAGAGGATGATGGGACACCAACAACAACTACGCATAGGTAAAGGTCTTATTCTCCGTACACATACACCGTAAGCTTAGCATACACGCCAAGGATACTCTCAGTGTGGGTATCAACATGGTGAATCTTTGTTATTCCACCGTTTCGCATCGCTGCTTCTATGCTCGCATCCCCTTGTGCAACAATTCCCAAAATCGAGGTACAAGATGAGGTCCCCACCTTTTTTGAACCGGTCAGTGAGGTGGCCGTTAATGGCCCTTTCACATCTGAATATATGGTACCCACCGCAGGGGTAATAACGCCGGCACACCCTTGAAGACACAGAAATGACGCCATGGCAAGTACGACCAACCAAGTCGCTTTCTTTTTCATGTCTCCTCCTTTCTTGCATGTACTGAATCACGCTGGCTACCTGTTGACATCCTCATCATCCTGTTTCCCTTAATATGAAACTATTTTTCCTATCATGTCACCATTTCATTACAAATAGGATGCTTGCGTTCTCACGCATGATCCTTTCCCTATAGCAATCACTCCTGAGAAGGAGAAGAGGCCTTCTCCATAGTAATACTGATATTGGATTCATCCAGTTCATGAGCACCGGGAAACAACAAGCCAAAGAAGGGTACCAAAATTATGCATCCGCCAATGATGTCAAGTATCCCCGTCGTGCTCATCTTGGTGCCAATGTTTCTAGTCACGGGAATGTATCCCTCAGTTGTTGCCATAACCGACAAATTTTCATTACGCGGAACCCGTGTTGTCACCCTCCCTTTCCCGACGTATTGGCCGTTCACGAATATCTTTGCATCAGGTTCTGATGTAACGATATTGATTCGTTGGGTTCCGGACACAAAAGTAGAGCATGAGATCTGACATGAAATGAGCAATGAGAAAACAATGACCACCGACATCACCTTGCTCATCACCTAATCCTCCTCGGAAATAATTCGCTGTCAGCACTTATACAAACCAACCATCCTCGTTGTCAACAGAAATAAATGGTCGGGTAGCGTATCCATATCTTGTGTCATTGAAAACAAAAGGGGTGTCAAAGGCAAAAAGGAGACAGATTCATTTTTGAGTCTTCTTTGCTCTTCACTGTCCCCGAAACTCAATCCCCCTATCGAACCTGTGGCGAACTTCCCCCACAAAAACCGTTCGCTTCCCGTGAGCCTCTCTTTTTAACGTTTCTTTCTTCTCTGCCAGGTCGCCAAGGCAATAGAAATAGTCTTAATCCTTCAATAAACACTGCTACGCCTCAGGGTAGCAGGATCGTCTCTTTGGCCATGACGATATCCGGTACGTGCCACCCTTTCTGTTGGACAAAGGTGATGAAACTCCTCCGATACAGCAGAGAGATCTCGATCGTTGCCGGGCCTTCAGGCGGAGCAGCAAAAATGAATGTCACCACATCCGATCCAAACGCACGGAGGCGGGTGTCGCTGACCACTCGCGTTGGATTCCAGTACGCCCCTATGGGTGTAATCTCGGTCCAAAGCTCCATCAGGATTTTGGCATAGGCCTTTCCGGGCAGACCTGCATAGCAGCCGTGGGACGAGTCGCCTGCACCTGCGTAATCAGGAAGGATAGGCCCTTCGTGAAACTTAAGCGCTGTTCCCCTCGTATCCGTTGCCGTAACCAGGAGAATCATCTGTCTGAGCGGTGAATCCGTTGGCACATGATGACCTGTCTTGTCGTTTACAATCGTCGTCTCCACAATGATATGATCCCCCTGGCGCCGGGCCTTTGCTATCAAGGTCACGACGTTCCGCAAGCCTAGACAATGTGAGAGGACCTGGGGTCCACGGTGAAACCACGGAAGCTCAATCCATTGTTGGGCGTGACCCCGTTGTCCATCTGTACCCAGGTTTGTCCCCGATCGGTGGACTTGAAGATATGCCCCACGTGATCGAGACCGATCCATAGCGTAGAAGGGTTGTGGGGATCCACCGTGGCGGAGAATACGGGCAGTTGAAAGGACCCTCCCTCTCCGAGCTGCCAGTTAGGAAGGCCCTGCTTGGCCTCCATCCAGGTCAAACCCCGGTCAACGCTGTAGAAGATGCCGGCAAAGTCGTCTGTCACATACCAGCGGTCGTAATCGCTGAAGTCATACCGTATGTCATAACCCAGTCCACCTGGTGGACCTCCCAATTGCAACCATCCTTCGGCCTGGTAAGCAGGTTCGATCGTTGTGGCCGGCGGCAACTCTATTCGCTGAGGGCTGATCGCTGAACGCTGATAGCCTTCCTACCTAGGCTAGGGGCAACGACCTAAGGTGCCTGCGGCTCGTGATCTTACGTGAGTACCTCCCAAAAAAGGGTTCCAGCAACAGGTCTCGCACATGAGGCGGACAAGAACTCGATGCAGGTCATGACCACACTGAACCTTATTGATTTGAAGAATACCTGGATGTAAGAATGCCGTTATCAAAGGGTGCGTGCGGCCTCTCTTTTTCGGCCAGGATCCTATGCGAGCATCTCTCTCGAGACGGGAGTTCCTTCGAACCTCTGCTGGTGTCGTTGCTACCCTTGGCTTTGGCTCGTGGGGTGGAGGAGGGTGTGGCTCAGAAGGTGCACGTGAGTCTCCCACTTCCCTCGGCCAACAAACGCTCGCTATAACTATGTGGGAGTTCTCTTGGCTGGTACGGCGGAGTGGAGTGGAGGCCGAATATGCAGACTGGGACCGGGTTCTGGATGAACTCGTGGTGCGAGGTTACGACTGTATCCGCATTGATGCCTTCCCCCATCTCATCGCAAGAGGTCCTCATGGAGACCTCGTAGAACGTTTTACTATTCTTCCGCAGCACAAGCTCTTCTTCTGGGGCAACCATGAACCGGTCACTGTCGAGCCCCGGCGGTCACTAATCGAGTTTCTCACCAAGGTACGCGCACGAGGTATGAGAGTTGGGCTGTCTACTTGGTTCAATGACGACACCTTGCACCGGGCTGATACTGTGGCAGGCCCAGAGGACTTTACAAGGATCTGGATGGAAACCCTCGATTTTTTGGCCGATGCAGGCTTTCACGACATCATCGCCTGGGTGGATCTGTGTAACGAATTTCCCTTGGGCAAGTGGGCACGGGGTGCCTATCCCCTTATCTTCGACGGTGCTAATCCTAATAACGTTCTACCTATGCTCTTGCCGTGGAACGATATCGTTTGCAGGCGGGTTCAACGCTACCTAGATGAGTCGATCTGCCCCCTTAAATCTGCTTACCCAGGTCTTCGGTACACGTTCTCTTTTGCCGGTGGGTTGATCGGCCTGAACGTGGCCCATATTGACACCTCCTATTTTGACGTTGCCGAGATACATATCTGGCTCTCAGATGACCCTGCTTTTTCGCTCACTTCAGGACAGTTGAATCTCCTCCTAGAGCTTCCGGGCTCACTCCAACACTGCGTAACCTCATCACCCCAGGTATACTACGGCGATCGCAACCATTGGCTTGAGGTGCTGGAAGCAAACATCGGAAGATGGAAAAACTGGGCGGACCAGCGACGTCTGCCAATTATCACTTCCGAGGCATGGGGTCCTATCAACTATGACGATGTTGATCCGTTGGGCAACTATTCGGAATGGGACTGGGTAAAGGACGTGTGTGCAGAGGGGGTACGTATGGCCGCTAAGCAGCACTGGGCAGGGATCTGTTCTAGCAACTTCTGCCAGCCGCACTTCAAGGGGATGTGGGATGATATCGCCTGGCATCAGGCACAGACGTCCTATATTCGTGGGCTGCAGGCTAACGCCACTCTTAGCAAAGACCGCCACAATGCAAACCCACGCTGAAAGAGGCTTCTATTGTACCGTCGTAAACTAGGTGAAAAGAGAGTCCTTCAATATCCAAGCAATATCCAAGCGATAAAATGTGTGAGACGACCAGTAGTAGCAGTATGCAGGAGCTTTAGGCCGCACGTGATATGAGTGCAGGGCCTCTACGAGTATCTGACGACAATCGAGACGCACCAACAGATAGAACAAAGACGAGCACAGTACACCGTGCTAGAAGTGAATGCACGAGGATAAGACAGAGTGATATTCTGCTCCTGTTCCAGGTTTCTTCAGGAGACGTTATACGTACAGTAAGGAGGATAACCATGAAGGCTGGACGGTTTCTTCTTTTCACAGCCGTACTCATATGTGGTATCCACCAGTATGGATGGGCAGTAATTCCTGAAGGACCTTATCTTCAAAATGTAGCTCCCACAGCTGTAACCGTTTCTCTTACCTCGTCAGGTCCTGATGCAATAGTGGAGTACGGGATCGATCGGACGTATGGTCGAATTGCCTTCTCCAACACGCCCATCCCAATCGGCACTGGATCTCACCCTCTCTTTCAGGTTCACCTTACCGGCCTTATGCCGGCTACAGAATTTCATTACAGAGTAATAAGCGGAGGAGTCACTGGTGAAGACAGGAGATTTACTACCACGGTCAATATAGGAGATCCCTTCGTGTTCTGCGCCTATGGAGATAGCCGGCAGGGAGGAACTTACTGGGGCCATGCTGCGGTGGTAAATGCAATGGCAGGCGAGCACCCGGACTTTGTCATCCACAGTGGGGATATAGTCTTGCTCGACAATATCCCTTTCTTGTGGCAGGACTTTTTCCACAAGGAAGAGCCCCTTATTTCCGAATCCCCTCTTTTCTCTATTCGGGGTAACCATGATATGGGCTCAAACCTTTTTGCTACGTACATGGATAACCCCACCAGCCCCTCTGGTGGTGAATACTATTACTCGTTCGATTATGGTAATGCCCACTTTGTAGCCTTGGATACCAACCTGGATATCTGCTCAGGAGACCAGATTGCATTCCTCGAAGCAGACCTTGCAGCTCATAGTAATAGAGGGCCCCTGTTTGTGTATTTGCACGAACCTCCCTTTTCCAATGGTGAGCATGGAGGAAATCAGGATGTCCATGACTGCTGGGTTCCACTATTCCAGGAGTATGGGGTGGATATAGTCTTTGGAGGCCACGATCATCTCTACACGCGGTATGGTACCTACCCGGTCGGCTCGCTTATACCAGGTATCAATGGAGTCAATTACATTGTAACCGCAGGTGCAGGTGCGCCGCTCTACCAACCAAACTTCAGCAATCAGCCACCTATTGCGTACACCGAGGCATCTTACCACTACACGCTCGTCCATGTTGCCGGAACTACAATTGACGTAACTGCCAAGAGAGTTGATGGATCTGTCATGGATCACGTGGCAATCAATGCAACGGCCAATGATGGGCAGTTTAGCCGCACCGATCCCTTGCCGCCTAAGGGGGATGGGACAGGAGGATGCGGCACATTTCCATCTGGGGGCAACGGCTCTGCTTCTCGGGTTCTTGGCATGTCTCTTTATGTGGTATCCGCAGTATTTGTACGCGGGCTAAAGAAGACCCACAGAAACAGAACCGGTGGATATCGTTAAGAGAAAAGATAGGATCTAGGCATCTCTTATGTGAAAGCTGGTGCCAGCGTGGAGCGAAAGTTCACTGTCGAGCATACGATACCAATACGGGTTGAGCTCTTCACCTGAACGTCAACGACCTTTACCAAGGGAATGTGACGCTTGACGAATCGAAGTACACCTGTAAGGAAAGTCCTATAAAAACCATTAAGTGCCTCTCCAAACGTACAACTGCACCGTGGTATTCTTGGTGGAATTCTTGGAGGATCTTCGGTCCTTGAGCATGCTGCGTTGTCATCAGATTGCGTTTTTGTTTTTCATCGAGGCATTACTGTTGTGCTCATGTGGAAATGGCAAAGAACAACCCATACCGACCCCTGCTCACGAACATCCACCCTTACAGCTTCCCCAGGAGGCCTACCCTTTTGTGTTGGCCCCATCCACGCCACATATTGCACCAGTCGCTGCATGGATTGAATCGAGTAACCAGATCGTACGTGAGATCCTTTCCCAGGACGGCACTGGATATCGGCTCGAAGGTGTCACTCCCCCAAGAAGGCGTTTGATCATCGATTTCGGACGCAATGTCGGAGGGCATCTCACATGTACGCTCCTTGCCAGCACAGGCCCGCGCGTTCGAATCGCATTGAGCGAATCCTTGACATTCCTCGATCAGGATGGAGATGCAGTATATGGGGAATTGCTTGCGTTTCCTCACCTCTTACGCCTTCCCTCTGAGCCAGGGGAGTGGAAAGATCCACGTATCCGTGGAGGATTTCGCTATGTTGCAATTGCATTGGAGACAGCAGGGTGGGTAGAGATAGATTCTGTCAGTGTAACCTTTGCAGCCTATCGAGGGACCCCAGAGACCTTTCAAGGCTATTTCTTATGCAGTGACGATCTCCTCAACCGGATCTGGTATGCTGGTGTGTATACGAATCAATTGTGTACCTTTGATCCACGGCTTGGCGATGCGCTCGGCTTCATGAACCTTGCCCCTGGGGCACAATGGGTAACGGTAGATGGAGCAAAACGTGATCGAGCTGTATGGACCGGAGATCTCTACCTCGAATCATGGGTTCATCTTGTCTCGGATTACGAACTCGGAGCTATTCGTGATTCGCTTGATTCCCTCGCAGCAGCACAGCATCCAAACGGATATATCCCTGCCTGCAGTCCTGTCCTTTGGTGGATCGTAAGCGGCCTAGGATTTGATGATTATACAGCCTGGTGGGTCCTAACACTTGCCCTGTACTATCGTTATACAGGAGACGATGTGTATCTTACCTCGAGATTCCAGACCATGGTAAGGGCCCTTGCCTACCTTGAATCCCTGCTCGACAACCATAACCTCTATGTGATGCCGCCCTGGAAGCGGAACTGGTGCTACAGTGTGCCGCGTTCAGGAACGGTTAGTTATGTAAATGTCTTGTTCGCATGGTGCTTTAGAGAGGCCTCCTGTTTGGCAAAGACCATAGGCGACGAAGAAAAGCAACTACACTACCTCCAGGTTTCTGAGGACATGAGGCGCTCCATCCTCGAAAAGCTATGGGATAAGGAAAAAGGTGTGCTTATTGAATCTTCAAAGGAGAGCAAGCGCGTACCTCTGGATGCCAATACGATCGGGATCATAGGCGGAGTAGTCAATCAGGAAGATCATCGAAGACGCATTCTCAACTACATCCTTGGAGAGATGTGGAGTCCATGGGGTTCTCACACAGTCGATGTGCCCTACGCACGGACGAACCCTGACTACCATAACAAGCGCGTGTGGGCTTGGATGGTTGTGTTCGAGGTATGGGCACGCTTCCTTGTCGGCGATGGTGGTGAGGCCTTCGACCTTACCCGAAGGACATGGAGCCATTACCTTACCAATGACCCCTACAGCACATTCTGGGAATGGGTAGGACCTGACGGCAGCCCTGAAACCTCATACACAAGCCTTTGCCACGGTGTCTCTGCAGGTATCGTACCTGTAATGACCTCTTACATCACAGGTATTGAGCCTACAAGCCCTGCCTTTGAAACGTACAGTATCTGTCCTCATCTGTCTGACCTTGCGTGGGCAGAAGCAATGGTGCCCACTCCGCATGGCAAGCTCTTTGTATCCCTCCGCCAAGAGCAACCATCTGGTAGCGTGCGCATGATCCTTGTTTCGCCTCCTGGTACCACAGGCGAAGTCTATCTCCCTCGCCTAGGGGAAACCAAAGACATCAATGTTATTTACACTGCTCCGTATGCTCCAGGAAGCGAAGAACCCTACAAGAGTGACCGGGGCGACCTACCTGTGGTACGCCAGGAGTCTGATGTGCTTGTGGTAAGTGCAATACCGGCCGGTCGATGGCTACTGGAGACACACTAAGCAAGGAGCTAGTTTGACCGTACCGGACCTATTATGTGGGACCAAGTATCTTGCTTTAAGGAGAACACACCCACGCACAATGGCCACCTATACGCATACCTATACAAGACCCGATTGATCGGCATTGCGGTTTGAGTTTGACGCCCAGCCCTGTAAGTGATAGAAGCAACACGTAGCGTCCCTCAGGGGCATGTATCCTGCTCTGTGGTGCGGTTGTGTGAACGAAGGAGCTTTCTATTAGATGTTTCCGATATGTCGCTATAACTCTTCTGCCTTGCACACGGTATGGTAGGATATCAGTCCTGGCTACGTAGGTCCACCAAAGATACGACTCCTGCTTCTCGCAACAATGGAAGGAACAGCATCACATGCTCGATCTAAAATGGCTTAGAGAACACACAGATATGGTAGCAGAGAGGCTCGCTACAAGAGGTGAAGTTGGAGCTCTGGATACCTTTAGGGCCCTCGACCAACGAAGAAGGAATGTACTCAAGGAGGTAGAGGAACTAAGGTGCCTCAAAAACCAGGTCTCTGACGAAATCGGCGAGATAAAGCGAGCAGGAGGAGATCCTTCTGACCTCATCGCTCGCATGCGGAGCGTTGCTACGAGGATTAAGGAACTCGACACCCATCTTGCAGAGATCGAAGAAGAATTCACCTCTGTCATGCTCCGCATTCCCAATGTCCCTCACGAATCAGTCCCTATAGGGAAAAGTCCAGAGGACAATGTGGTGGTCAGGTACTGGGGGGAACCACCGGTGTTTGACTTTCCCCCGAAGAATCACTGGGAAATCGGTGAAGAGCTCAACATCCTTGATTTTGGTCGCGCTGCCAAGATCGCAGGAACAAGGTTTGCCCTTTACCGCGGCGCAGGTGCTGCCCTGGAGCGAGCACTGATCAATTTCATGCTGGATCTCCATACTGAAAAGCACGGGTACCAAGAAGTGCTGCCGCCTTTTGTTGCCAACCGAAGGAGCTTTCTCAGTACTGGGAATCTTCCGAAGTTCGAGAACGATCTGTTTGCCCTCACTGACACAGATTATTTCCTAGTCCCCACTGCTGAGGTTCCTGTGACCAATATCCACCAGGATGAAACCCTGGATGAGGATCTACTCCCGCTGAAGTACGTAGCATATACCCCTTGTTTTCGAAAAGAGGCCGGCGCAGCAGGGACGGAGACCCGAGGACTCATACGACAGCATCAATTCAACAAGGTGGAACTAGTCAAATTTACTACCCCTGAAACCTCCTATCTCGAGCTCGAGTCCCTGGTTCTCGATGCAGAAGAAGTGCTCAAGCAACTCGGTATCCACTACCGGGTGGTGGTCCTGTGCACAGGCGATATGGGATTTTCCTCGGCCAAGACCTATGACATCGAAGTATGGCTCCCAGGACAGGATGTGTACAGGGAAATCTCCTCCTGCAGCAACTTTGAAGATTTCCAGGCACGCCGAGGTGGAATCAGGTGCAAGCCACGAGGAGGGAAGTCCAAATCACGCTTTGTGCACACACTCAACGGCTCAGGCCTTGCCGTTGGCCGCACCGTGGTAGCCATCTTGGAAAACTATCAGCAGGCCGACGGGTCAGTAATTGTTCCAAAGGCGCTTAGGCCTTATCTCAAGGGCAAGGATCGCATCACAGGTCCTTGAGATCCTCAAGGACCAACTGTGCGAAAGGGGCCTTATGACGTATCCGTTGGTCAATTTCCTCACCTAGGTATATACCGGTGGGTAACCAAATAGTCCATGATCACATCTACACACTGCTCGATAGACATCTTGTCAGTACGGAGGTGAATCTCAGGATTGTCTGGGGGTTCATAGGGTGCACTGATGCCAGTAAAATCTTTGATCAGGCCCTTTCTCGCCTTTTCATAGGCACCTTTTGGATCTCGCTGTTCGCAGATCTCAATCGGGCAATCGACAAATACTTCTATGAAGCTATTGTCCCGACTTAAGTTCCTGGCAGCGAGCCGATCCTTTTTATATGGCGATATGAATGCGGTCAAATTGATAATTCCTGCATCACGAAACAGCTTGGCCACCTCGCCGAGCCTTCGTATATTTTCTTCGCGGTCTTCCGGTGAAAAGCCAAGGTTCTTGTTGAGGCCATGCCGAATATTGTCGCCATCCAAGATAAACGTGTGGTACCCTTTCTCAAAAAGAGCCTTTTCAACAGCAACGGCAAGAGTAGACTTGCCTGAGGCAGAAAGACCTGTAAACCAAATGGTAAAACCTCGATGGCCATTAGCACGTTCTCGATCTGCCTTTGTAACTGCAGCCTTGTGCCATTGAATATTCGTCGCCTTTTGCTCAGTCATGTTGTGCTCCTCGACTTACGATAAGAAACGCTCTCTTGACCAGTGACTTAAACTCTTTTAAGATTATAATAACACTCAAATAGGAGTGCAGTCAACATGCCAAGAAGGGTTTCAAAGGATTCAAATACCAAAGTCACCATTAAGATCCCTCGGAATCTGTATAATCGCCTCCAGGAAATCATAAAGGGATCAGGATTCGACTCTGTGACGGACTTTACCGTATTCGTGCTTCGAGATCTTGCTGCAATGGGTAGCACCAAACACATCGACTCAACAAAAAAGCAAGATACGGGCTCTCTCACAGAAGAAGAAATCCAGGCTGTAAGAAAAAGATTGCAAACCCTTGGCTATTTTTAGTTCAGTCTGTGTGTGACAAACCGTTGTGACAAGGAGACGTGACTAACAGGAATCGGCTTCACGATATAGATCGGTTTTGTCACTAGGAAGATGGCCCTGAGGAAACGCTAGTAAACAGGCCGGTTATTGTCCCACTTTGTAGTGCCTGACTCAGATGTGCTAGTTTGTCGCTGAGTTCCTGCTCTGAAGAGGCCTTTATTGTGAAGCTCAATGCCATCGATTCAAAGGTATGATCGTAGGAAAGCTCGACCCATGGCTGGATTCCTGACGCACTGGCAGCCCTTTTAAAACCCCTCCTCCAACGCTCGATAGTGGGGAATCGCTCGTTGCGAAGTACTGCAAGAAGCCTCTGCGCTTTGTTTCTGGGTGTGTTTGAGGATTGCAGAATATCTTCAAAACGCCTCTCCGCCATATAGACTGAAAGGTCAACAAGCTCCCTCCTCGATACCTCCGTAACCCATGTCAGGACCTGGCGGGCTTCATTTGTATTGAGACCGCACTGAACGATCCAGCGAAAGAAGTGCTTTCGATACTGTTCCGGAAGTTGAAGAAGCAGCAAGGCATGACCCAATGTAATCTCACCCAGAGCCAAGCTATTTTTCACTTCAGCATCGAGGCTTAGGATTTCTCGATACCGCGACCGTTCGTGAGGATGCTTGGGGAGTGCAAGCTCGTCCCCAAGAGCGCGTTCAAGATCACAGCGGACTTCCTGAGGATACTCGTCAAGGCGCGTGAGAAGCATTGCACGTTCGATTTCGTTAAAGCCACGCCAAAAACGATTGTCGGCAATACTCCATTTCAAACAATCTCCAATAGTGCATTGATCGTTCCTGACAGTCAGAGCGAGGATTTCTCTCATCCCTAGCTGTCTTGCTGCCTCTATCCTGCGCGAGCCACATATAACCACATAATCCTGCGTCGATATCCTTTCAAGTAAACGAGGTGGATTAACGATCCCTGTACGCTCGATGGACTCCAAGAGCTCATTGAGCCCTGGTCTATACGTGAAAAGAAACTGTTCCGCTTCAGGGCTGTCCGTGAGGATATCTGAGAGACTGACGTTCTTAAGCTGCATTAAGGCCAACCCTCCTCGACAAAACTCCTGCGAGTCTGCGGGCAGCTGCATCCCAGGTAAGTGGAGCGATATCTGCATATGACCTTCTTACTCGCACCTCGACTTCTTGAGCATGCGCATAGACCATACGCATCATTGCTCGAAGTGAGCTTACCTTAGGCCGCGCCATATAGGCATCAGAGGGACCATTGTCGTACTGTGCCTGACCCGCAGGAACCAAATCATAGTCAACAAGAAAGGAGTTTTCATCTGTACAATAATCCATGTGGCCTCCCCATCCTGTTACCACTGTCGGAAGCCCCATTGCCTTTGCCTCAAGTATCGAGAGTCCAAATCCTTCCCCATAGCTTGGTTGCACATATGCGTCGCAGGTCGCGTAAAGATGGGCCATTTCACAGGGTGTGAGGGCCTTGCTGATGATCTGCATGCGGCCACTAGAATCCATGGATCCGGACAGTCTTTTCAGCCACTGAGTACATTCAGGGATCTCCCAGTACTGAGTACCACGGCCATCTTTTGGCACATATGGCAGCTTGATAAGAAGCCGTACTGGCTCTCCATCTACAAACTCTTGGACAAAGGCGTCAACGAGCTCTACAAGGCCTTTTCGCCTGTGGGGCATCGCAACACACAGAAATGTAAACGATCTTTGTGACCCCGCAGCAGTTTCTGGCTGTCGAGGCCGGTAGACCAAAGGATCGTACCCATAAGGAACGATCTCGAGGCGATCAGGAGAAACTCCACTTTCAATGGCAACCTCAGCACAAAAACGACTCGGCACGACAAGCACATCAAGGTGCCGTTCGATTTCCTCAACCCAGGCACAAGGCATTCGTGTGCTCTCATATACGAGGAGCCCGACCTTGAATCTCGCATCAAGCCTCGAGTAATGTAGTGGATAGGCGAACGCAAGAGCAATGTGCTTGCTCAGGTTCCTTTGCCGCAGCACGCGCAACCGTGGTTCCATATGAAAGGAAGGACTGTAACAGAATCCTCTATGTGCTTTTACGGCCACAGTGCAACCGATACGATCAAGGGCTAGGGCCAGCTCCCTGGACACATGCGCCCAGCTCATAGGTGATTGAAAGAGCCCATGAAAATCTATACTGAGAGAGGAACTGTCAGACAGACGTGTTTCTGACGACGGTCTCAACAGATCATACTCTTCTAGCATAGAGCTCGAATGGTCGTGCGCCCTGTAGGGAAATAGCAGTAAATGATAGGGGCAGTACTCTCGCACTACACCGCTACAGGTAGTTGCAACTATGAATGTACTTTTCATATACCCTCTTTGCAAGCCTGCAAAGGCAATATACACAGGCTATCACCATGGGATAGGCTATCTTTCTGCGCTCCTGAAAAAACGAGGACACAAGACGTATCTCTACGCTAGCCACGAAGCCCGCCCTGAGGACATCGCCAATCTTCTATGTTCACACAATATCGACGTTGTAGGGGTAACCAGTTCTTCGGCCAACTTCCATCTTGCAACGTCCCTTATTCGGGAGGTCTTGCGTGTGAGAAACCTTCCTGTGTTCGTTGGAGGAATCCATGCAACGCTTGCACCAGAGGAAGTGGCTGCCATTGAAGGCATTACAGGTCTGTGCCGAGGGGAAGCAGAGGAGGGATTTACCAGGGTCGTCGATTCGCTTGCAGCAGGAGCCCTCGTTACCGATGTGCCGGGCTTCTGGTTCAAAAAAGATAGTACATGGATCAAAAACCCACCTGGTGCACCTACGTCTCTAGAGGAACTCCCCTTTCCTGACAGGGACATCTTCGATTATAGCCGCATCCTCACTGCGCACGCAAAGATAATTGGTGCCGAATTCCTCGCTGGAAGAGGCTGCCCCTACTCTTGCACCTACTGTTCGCTTCCGTCTCTCAGACGTTTGTATACCCCTTACAGCTTCATTAGAAGGCGCTCTGTTGAGAGTCTCATGGCAGAGATCGAACTGGTAACCACTGACTATCGAGTGGAGATGCTAGGATTTCATGACGATATCTTTACGCTCGATAAAGGCTGGCTCGTTTCTTTTTGCTCTGTATATGCATCCAGAGTACGCATACCGTTCTGGTGCAACACGCGAGTCGGTTGTATCACCGAAGAAGATGCCCGTATGCTCAAAGAGGCAGGCTGTGTGAGGGTACACATGGCTATAGAAAGCGGGAGCGAACGAATACGGGAGGAGGTCCTGAATAGACGTATCTCGAATGAAGCGATCATCGCTACCTTTGCATTCGTGAGAAAGGCGGGTCTAAAAACGCTCGCGTTCAATATGATCGGCCTTCCGTTTGAGACCGAACAAACCATGCTGGAAACCATTGCGCTCAACCGAAGGATCAGACCTGACTGGATCCACTTGACGATGTTCAGGCCCTTCCCAGGAACACCACTGTATGACATCTGTCAGCAACATGGCTGGATCCGCAACGTGGCTGATGCACATTACTACCAGGATGAGCCGAGCCTTGAACAACCTCAGCTTCCGAGAGAAATGCTCCTCCACTACTACCGCCACTTCGTCAAGATGGTATACGGGTAACGCCTGGTCGATAGCCTTCGAGCAATCCGATTTCTGCTGCCACCTCGCTCGTCTCCATGCAAAGCGCCACAGGAACTTCCTCAGAGAATCTCCTGATCTCGCTAAGGATCGTACGGTACATCGCAGTCCGAAGGGGCCGAAAATAGCGAAATTTCCCATCACCACACATTACGAACTCATCCAGCAAGAGAGGACTAGCGGGGAATCGCTCTCTAATTTTGCTGGCCAGTGCCGGAGAATACCGAAAAGCGCCCATTACGATCGAGTCGACCTGGTTCGGAGGCATCGCTGAAAATATCATCTCTATGAGTTCAGCGTACCGATACTCCCACCCCGTACACCGAATAAGAGGATCGAGCCTGAAACCGACCCGATAGCCCATCTTTCGACACTGCACTGCACTTTCTATTCTCTTTTCCACGCATGGCGCTCCATGTTCAACGGTGCTGGCTACCTCCACCGGGGTCAGCGTCCAAGAAATAACTACGTTAGGCGGAGGATCTCTCGGTAGGACTTCGGCAACCTGTGTACACTTGGTACGAAGTTCGAGGCTCACATGCGGATAACTACTGAAAACGGCTATAACCTGCGATGCAAAACCAGTGAGAGGCTCCAGTACAATTGCATCAGAAAGCTCGCCTGCGTGGTACCTGGTACCTGGTGCTGCCTGACGAAGGTGGCCCTCGAGCTCGTCGAAAAGGTCTTCCTTATTTGCAAAGACTACCGGAGCACTATGACTCACGTATGCCTGGAGGAAGCAATATTCACAATCAAAGGGACATCCATTGGCATGAGCTATGAAGAACTCCTTTGGTCCATTCGTCGAGCACAGGCTCGCAAATGGCCGAACAAACTGTCCCTCGGTACGTGCCATGACCAACACCTGGTTTTTTACGACCCTCGAAATACCCTTTAGGGGGACCTCGGCGTTATGCAACATTCGATGGTCATCGATCTCATACACTCGTGCCTCAGGAAAGCGTTGCTCAATATTGGCTACTATTGGGTATTCCTTTACCGATCGCTCTACGTATATGTATCGAGGTCGAATGCGACAGGGTTCAACACCTCGTTGTGTCTCGATCTGTACGTAGTTGCAATCCATGAGGGCCTTACTATAATTGCTGATACACCTATCGAATTGCCTTTACGCGTTAAAGTCTAGCTTGTAGTATAGAAAGGGATCAAGGCGTATCCACTATGAGCGCACACAAGGAGGAGGAAAAGCTCAGGGCTCGGGTCCGAGAAATCATCACCATATTGGAAAGGACCC
>FWPV01000872.1_pt1 | contig 35648 bp, 27 predicted proteins | sample 2228371 | NCBI WGS metagenome assembly FWPV01 (sample SAMEA103939776, study PRJEB20133) | metagenome | reverse complement strand
AGGAAACGGAGGCACGATCGTTCCGCTGGCCTTGGGTATCGAAAGCCAAAAGGGGACTATATCTGTTGCTACCTCTGCTTTACCGGTTGAGCGATCGATAAGAAAGGTACCGTCCTTTGTACCGACAAGGTAAGGCGTCTCGAAAAACCCGTACACAATGTAGTCGATTGCCTCGAAGGTGCGAACGACCTCTTCAACCATGGCAGGAGGATGAGGAGTGATAAGTGAAAGCAAGAGATCGCGGATACCCTCAGGGAGAGACAGAATGGCTTGGAAGATGTGTACGAGCGCCGTACCTTCGAGCAGATATGGATTCTCAGAAGGCCGAGGCTCCTTTACCGGGTCGAGCGTGATAGTGGGTTCGAATCGCGACGCAAACCAGGCAAAAGGACCTTTACCATACATACCTGCTCGTATGGCGGAAAGATCGCCGGTGACGTCCTGGGTCGTGAATGCCCATGTAAATGCAACATCGTTCCAGGAGAGACCGTATCTCGGAAGGATCTCGTCAAGGAGCTGGAGTTGACGTGTCTGATTGATATGATGAACGAACTGGAATGGGGAGCGAACAGGAGCACCGTTACGGTCGGTAAGTCGTCTTGTCAGCACTACCGCGTAAGGTGTGCTTTCTTCGAGTGGTACGACTGGTCTGATGAAGAGTGTAGAAGTCTGATATTCAAAGAACGAGACACTATCGTTTTTTTCTGAAAACGGTTTGCCTTGATATTCAGGACACGCTGGATTGAAGGTCTTCGGAGAATCGACATTAGGGTGATCCAGTATCCCATCCTGGTCAGTATCTTCCCATGGCTCGAGGATGTCGTTGCAGTTGGTATCCTCTTCGTAGGTCTCGAACAAGAGATTTGAACTAAAACGCCTGACGTCGTGTGCAAAGAAATGAAAGTCTGTAGCGTATCCGGGGTCAGCAGGAGGATACTGGGGAGGTCTTGGTGGTGTCAGGATCGGGAAGTATCCCTGGCCGAAATCGATACAGACTGCTTCGCCAAACCGAGGGGAATCTGGGTCGATGTTGAGGACAAAGACTGCGTCGTCATCGAACATGTTGCAGTCCGAGTGCCGTCCCTTCAATGATGCAACATCGAGCGGTTGATCGAACGATACCGTAATCGGGGCAAAGGTGCCAAACCCCGAAAGTGTATTTATCAAGGCTCTGGTAGTTCGTTCGTGTAGGGTGGGTGCCTTGGTGGAAATATTGACCCTAAAGCCGGTTGGTGATGTCGGATCAATCACTGTTGCGATATCGTTAGGAAATGGGATCTCAGGGGATCCTTCTGCTACAGGGTTGAATACGATGGCCGGACCAGTACCTAGGGTAGAAGGTGCCAGGCCGCTGGATGATGAACCTCCCCCCAGGCAACCGCCGCAGACAAGGCACTCTAGGACAACAGCATAAAAAAGGAAGCAGGAAGAGAGAGATCCCCAGTCCATGTGAAAGCGGGGTGTCTGGCCGGGGTTGGATGTTCGTCTCATCATGGTGCATATTGTTGTTTGTCTAGACACACGCGTAGAGTTACTTTGTGTTCAAGTGATGTGCACATATGGCCGGCCAATGGTGAACACCTCATCTCAAGGCCAGAGGTTCGGTGTTTCGGCAAATGGGGCCTGCGCATTGTGCTTGAGTGCCTCGTAGTAGGCCGGAAGACTCGGCACGAAGTATACGCTATTGAGTTTCTTGAAGTCCTCCAGAACTTCTTCAAAACTGGCTCGCACATCGATCTGGTAACAATCGTCTTGGCCGATAATGGCGGTAGGTCCGACTCCAGGTGGATAGATTGGGCTGTCGGTACACGTAATCTCAGGATGGAGGGGTTCTTTAGGATGATACACGCCCCAGGTACTGCCTGGCCTGTAGTATTTCCATGTCCACGGGGCCCAATGTACCCCCCGCCTATTCATCATATCCAGGACGAGGTTCATTCCTTCCGCTGCCCATGGAGTGCCTTCTCCACCTACTGCTGCGTTGAACTCCCCTGCGAACAGAGGCATCTTGAAGCGATAGAGAAGCCGAAAACGTCGTGCATAGTTCACGAGATCGGTTTCGATACTGTCTCGGTATTCCTCAGCGCTGTTGGTCGGAACGCCACCGTACCCTGGGTAATAGTGTCCTTGCATGATACAGCAGTCAGGCTCCCAGCCCATTTCTTTCGGCGTGGCAATTCGTTCAGGCCCTACAAACCCGTCAGTAAGGCCAATGATGTGTCGTCGATCATGTTTTCGTATTTCACGATATATAGCATCGTAGACCTCGATGAATTTCTTTTTGCTCGGTACGGTATTTGGCTCGTTGAGCAGATCGTAGACAGCAATATGGGGTTCGTCTTTGAAGTAGTAAGCGATCGCGCCCCAGAGGCGGGCAGTCTTTTGAATGCATTCTGGTCTGTCCCAGAGGTTGCCTCCTTCAGGCAATCCCATATGCCAATAGCCACTTTGGCCGCCTGGTGCGCCATGCAGGTCGATCATGACATAGAGGCGGTACTTGCGAGCCCAGTTTACGAGATCGTCGAGACGCCTCCATCCGTCAGGCTTAAACGTATTTTCTTCGTCTACATAGTCAGTCTCCAGGGCCTCGTACCAGACAGGCACACGAATCAAGGTGAACCCCAACTCAGCAGCCCTTTGCACATCAAGTTCTGTGACGAAGTTATCTTGGAACGTGGCACGCAAGATTTCCATCTTGGCCCACCCGAATCGTTTCACGAAATACATCCACAGGTTTCGTTCCTCGAAGATCCATGGTTCGCTGTCAAACCACTCCCAAAGCTGCTGAGCCCTGTGTTGTTCCTCGGGCGATGATGCATGTGCTATGGCATATTCGATCCATGACTTATAAATGGACCACAGCGGTATATCACGAACGAGGTAATGTAAGAATGTTCGAGCTGTAGCAATATCGATGAGGTGCTTCAACCCGAGTTCCACCACCTTTGCAACAAACCGTTCTCTAAAATCGTCAGGTGTCTCTCGACCTATGCCTGGGATCCAGTTCTCCATCATGAGCCAGGAGCCAAAGTTTATGCCCCTGAGTGCCACCGGGTTGTCATATTCATCGAGGAGCTGCATCTCCCTTACCTTGAGAAAAGGAAGTGTCGCTTCGGAACGGGGTTGAGGTCGTTCTGGAAAAGGCGCATCGTTCTGTTCGCAGGAGCCATACTGATGAGTTATCTCCACAAGATCAGGAACAGGCTGACCCCTCGGGGCTTCAGTGGTACTTGAACAGGCCATCAGGCACAGAACGCCCCCTATAATGAATACGAATGTCAGCGTCCATATAGCATGTCTCTTCATGGCCCACCCCCTGATATGTGCATACCGACCTTTGTCATACTAAACTACGGGAGCACAAAAAAGAAGGCTCGCGCTGTCAAGAAGGGAAAGGCGATCTTCTCGGAACAATAAACGTGCTGCCTTGCCAGGGTGCAATTACCAGGAAGCTCATCGAGTGTTGGATGATCCATACCTCTTGAGATATTCGTCCATTCGTACCTTGTGGATGGTACGCTTGGCACTCATATAGCGGATGGTTCCAAATATGGGCCTCTCAGGACCCCACGGTCTATCATATCGGCCCAAGACCCAAAAAATGCCACTATAGGAGTTAGGGTCCCTTCCATCGAGGGCATACTTGTTGTTGAGCGCTATCATGATCGAGAGGGCCTCCTGAGGTGAGGCTGACCATGCCAGAATCTTCTTTCCCCACAACATGCGCAGATAGGAATGAAGTCTTCCTTCGAGCACGAGTTGCCTCTGGGTGGCATTCCAGACTGGATCATGTGTTGCGGCATTCTCGAATTCTTCGAGACTGTACTGATACGGACGCGGGTCCTTTTCGTGCCTCATCAAAGTTGCACGTGCCCACTGGGGCAAGGAATCAAAGCAGTCATAACGCGTGTTGAGATGACACATGTTGAAGCCGATTTCTCTCCACGTAATGAGTTGATCGAGAAACGCCTCTGGTCCCTCCCTCATCCTCCACCTTCCTTGACGTGCACCCGTAGGTTTGGAAATCAGGCGCTCCTTGTTCCACCCTTCCTTCTCTACTATTGCGGCAAATACCTCGTGTACAGATATGTGACCAAAATGGAGGTAGGGTGAGAGGCCACTTGTAGCATCGTAGTCAGGATGGTTCTTCTCGCAGTGATAGGCAGCAAGTTTTTTCTTGACGAAGAGCGCCAGCACCTTTCGTGCAGCCTCTTGGCCTCCTCTCAGCGGGGATTCAGAAACTCCCTGGTCTATGGGCAGTCTGGATAGTGTTGACGAATTGGCCTGCAGCAACTGTTCTGAGGCAGGGGGCCATCTGGATGTCAATTGGGGTGATACGGGGCTACATTTAGGCAGAGAGGAGCAGAGGTACAGTGCGTCCTCGAAAGGGGTAAGATCAAGAGCATCGCGTATGTGGTGTTGAAGAAATCGACGAAACGAGAACGCGGTAGTAAACACCTTCTTATGAGCGCGTAAGGGAACGATCCCATTAGAATCTACAACCTCGCAGCGAACACGAAGGCGGTCTGCTGCAACAGCGACCATGCGCGGAAGAAAAAAGCAGGGGAAGTAATCAGTCACCACCACACAGGCACGTGCCCCAAGGGCTTCGACCAGACCTTTCCCCTCTCCCTCGGTCTGTTCTACATAGGGATAGTAAAGGGCAGGACTTCCAAGGAATGCCTTCTTAGTATCACGCATGCCATCGAGGATGAATCGGTGAAGTCGTAGACTTGCATAGGGATAATCGCACCTGAGTGCTTCAAGAACCATCAAGGGTTTGCGGAGCTCTTGGCCGAGCTCGGCGGCCCTCTGGAGTCCGAAGTTGTAGCGAGTTCGGCGTGCTGCGATCATCCAATAGAGTACAAAATCGCCATGGGAATTGATTGGCTTTGCAGTTGAGAATACTATGCGTTCTGGAGAGACACGGCTCATATAGACACCCAAAGGTTTTTTGATTAGTGGGAGTGAGTGTCATCGATGCAGGTAAAGCTCATGGACGAGCTCTCAAGGGACAGTAGCACTATAGAACGTGACTGCATTGATGTGCAACCATGTGTGCCCTGTGACACGGTGTAAACAGCGCGATTTTTCTCCCTGCAACGGGCATATTGCAATGCGACGTCACGTTTAGTAAGAATGTTCAGGACCGCGTTTCGTACTATTATTCATACCTGATGCTACTATAGAAAGGTGGTGAGAAGGGAAAGACACGAAGCTAACATCAGTATGCAGATAGAGGTATAGGTAAAGACCAATAATATTTCATAGAGGAGGACACGATGAAAACGCTTGGAATTGCAATCGTGATGTGCCTGCTCCTGGTAAGCTTTGCACAAGCAGAAATGCCGCGGGAGAATTGTGGGTGCGGTCTCGGGTCCATTGCATTCAAGGGAAAGGACGGGTTGGTTTTTCAGGTATTAGCTGCTACGACTAATGGCAGCTTTGGGAATCAGACGTTTGGGATTACCTCCGGTACACTCGAATGTAAGCAGGCTCGCTCCTTTGCTAATAGCGAACAGGTCCAAAGATTTGTGGCTGATAATTTAGACAATCTTGCGCAAGATATTGCTTCAGGCCATGGAGAAACATTGGATGCCCTTGCCGAACTTCTTGGCGTCTCGGTTACAGAAAGGCCCATATTCAATGCAGCCCTTCATTCTCATTTTACGAGTATTTTCCCTTCAGAGAATGTATCGGCGGTCGATGTGCTTGAGAGCATTGCTCGAGTTATGAAGAACACGTGATAGGGTCAGAGGGTACTCATAGGACGCGGGAGATACGGATTGCGGAATCGATCCGTATCTCCCTTTTTTTGTGGCCTTGCTGGTTCTGGGCAGTTGCTTTCCTAGTGCCAGGGTCTCTTAATGCCTCCGACGAGTGCCCTTTGGTCGACCCTCTTCTGGAGCATGCACGCGCAATAAAACTCCATGAAGACCGGTACTGGTGGACGCTCCTACACTATAAGAGAACGCTTGTCGGCACCAAAAGCCTTGTTGACGATCCGGCTTTTTTCCTCTCCCCTGAAGGCAAAGTAGATCCTGCTTCTGAGCTTGAGGCAACAATAAGAGTGTTGTTTTGCACACCACCGCACGATTCCGAATCGCCGATATGTAGGTTTATTGCGCGATATGCCTGGCTGCGAGAACGGCTTGATCTTAGTGACATCCCCCATGCTGAGGATGCCTGCCCCTTGTTCAAGGAGACCATCGATCGCATACAACCAAGAGCCGCAACACTTGTTTTTCCTACGGCGTACCTCAATAGTCCTGCCTCGATGTTCGGCCATACGCTCTTGAGGATCGAGACCGGTTACACGAATACACTTGTTTCCCCGGCGGTCAACTATTCTGCCTCAACTGATGAAACCAATGGTGTTGTGTTCGCATTCAAGGGTATTTTTGGCTATTACCGAGGATACTTCTCGATACTTCCCTACTACGAGAAGGTGGAGGAATATAACGATATAGACCAGAGGGATATATGGGAATACCCGCTGAATCTCTCAGAAGCGGAGGTGCGAAGGATGCTCTTGCACCTGTGGGAGTTGCGCTCGATATTCTCGTACTATTATTTTTTTGACGAGAATTGTTCCTATACGCTTCTTTTCCTGATCGAGGCTGCCAGGCCGGGCTTAGATGTGACAAACACATTCAAGCTGTGGACGATCCCTATGGACACGATACGGATCCTCGAAGCCAGGGGTCTGATCAGAGGAGCACAGTTTAGACCATCAAGGGCGAGTAGAATCCGGCACATGAGTGGCTGCTTGGACAAAGAGGCTCAAGAACGTGTTGTCGCTATTGTTGACGGTAGTATGGAGCCAGATCAGGTGCCTGGCCACACCTTTGATACCGAAGAGCAACAGAAGACCCTGGATCTTGCGATTGAATATCTTCGGTATCGCTATGCCAAAAAGAAACTTGCAAAGGATTCGTATGTACCGCTTTTTCTACGACTGCTGAGGGCACGGAATCGCCTGGGGCCTTCAGTTGTCAGCGTCAATGAAATGCCGTGGCCGAGCGATCCATTGAAAGGGCATCTGACGAACCGAATAGGAATAAGTGTGGGAGCAAGCCATTTCGGCCACGCCAGGATATATAACGAGATATGCTACCGACCTGCCTATCACGATCTTCTCGATAATGACCAAGGATACACTGAAGGTTCCCAGATCGAATTCGCACGCGTTAGTTTACGGTACTACCCAAAGGAACATCGTGGCGTACTGCAGGACCTCACACTTGTCAATGTCACCTCACTGGCGCCAAGAGACCAATTTTTTAAACCACTTTCCTGGGAGGTAGATACAGGACTTGCAAGGGAGGGGCCGACTCCTGAGAGAGAGGGACTCCTGTACCGTCTGAGGGTGGGCCTGGGACATGCCTATCGTAGTCCTCTCTCAGGGATTTGGTATTATCTTGCAGAGGCTGATGTGAATGTTGGGGGTAGATTAGAGGACCATTATGCTGCAGGGTGTGGTCTTTCTTTAGGCATGCTCGAGGCCTTTGGATCCTCCTACAAAGTGCATCTGTTTGCACGTGCTCTTTACTACGGTTTTTCAGCGTTTCACGAGCGGATCGAGGTGGGCGTCCTCCAGCGGCTAGCACTCCATCGTAACAGCAACATACAGCTCAGAGTCGTCGGAAAAGAGCTGAGAGGGGCGTTTCCGTTTGAAGTGAGCGTACGGGGGAGTGTTTACTTCTGATTGCAGGGACTGCTCGTCAAAAGCGAGCGACCCCCGAGTGATGTTAAGGTCCCTACGCCTTACGTTCCCACCTGCCAGAAAAGAGGAGTGTGCCTGGCAGGAGATCCCGCGGTCTGCTAAAACCTCACCAACAGGCGTGGGCCTAACGTAAAGTAGCTAAAGCCTGAAAGGGTGCCTGCGGCAAAGTTTCCTCCTTCTACGTTGAATTCGAACAGTAGTGAGTCAGTGGGCTTTACTCCTACTGTTCCAAAGCCGCCATAGAGAAAATCCCTTGTTGGGGATCCATAGCGTTCATAGTATTGGTGGCCAAGGTAATATTCGGCATATACGAACCATGAGGTCGTCTCGAAGTAGAGCGAGGTAAAGAATCGGTTGGACAGGTAGTTCGATGGATCGAAGAGGCCGGTGTGGGTATGACGTGAGAAATCAAGGAACCTGAATTTATAGCCAATGTGCACGTGGGGCTTGAAAAGCACTCTATAGGTTGTTGTGAAATCAACGTCATGAGCCTTGTTGCCGTCAGAGAGGAATTTTCGACGGTATCCTGCATCCAATGAAAAACGATCAGTCAATCTCTGGTGGATGCTGCCTCCCCCAGTAGTCATTCTTGTCCGAGAGGCGATCAACTGTGGGGTCTCACTGAGGAGTTCGCGACTGAAGCTGCCAGAGAGCGTACCTTTGAGAAGGGCGACATCAACGCGGGCTTCACCTGTAAGGAACTCTGTGCTATGGCTGTCATGTAACTGGTTGAACCCAAGACCAGCTCTTAACCGGACACTTCCCTTGATGGTTCTGGAAGCACGAACCATGAGATCCTCTGCCCTCGCATCCGGCCATGTATTGCCTGCGTCGGTATGCCGGTAGGTAAGGTCAAGGTCCATTTGTTCCAGAGACATTCCTAGCTGCACGTGATAGCGGTGTAGATAGGTGTCGTCGGAGTCTCGATAGAAACTGTAGCGCACATCCGCCCTTGGCCTTACATGCCAATGAATGTGTGAGGCGAGCTTTCTGGTTTCTTGTTCCTCCCGGGCATTAGAGGGATGCAACAGGTGGAGGTGTTTCTTTGCAGCTTGTGTATCGCCCGTTGCAAGGAGACAGTACGTCAGTCCTTTTCGCGCCTCGAAGTTGTCTTCGCGTTGCAGGATCGATTCGTAGAGATCAGTGGCTTCTCTGTATCGCCTCTGCCAATGAAGACAGTCTGCCTTGACAAGCAATGCATCCAGGGCCTGTGGTGATTGCTCGAGCGCCTTGTCAGCCTCATCTATTGCTTCTGTGAGCAGGCCTTTCCAGGAGAGGACGCGAGCAAGATGGATGCGTGCTGCAATGCATGAGGGATCTTCAGATACGAGTAGTCTAAGCTCAGTAAGGGCTTCGTCGAGATGGTCGGCCCAGGAGATGCGGGTAGCCATCCTGACTCTCTCCTGACAAGAAAATGACGTTCTCGAGAGAGAAAGTGCTTGTACATAAGCACGTGAGGCCTCTTCGATCCTTTCATCCGCTGCATATCGGTCGCCGAGGGCTTTTTGCTGGTACGCTCGTTGCTCGTGGTCCGTAGGTGCTGCAACTGTGGGGACTTGTGTGTCCTGTGAAACTCGCTGTTGAGGTTGAACCGAGGATGCAGTTGATGCTGTAGTGTTGTGAGCGATGTCGCTTGGACGAGAATTACGTTGTTCTTTTTCGTGCGCCCGTACTGCCTCTATGACAAGGTCTCTGCCGTTGCGGGTTACTGTAACACAAGGAATAGCACCGTCCATGAAGTCCAATGTATATCGAATGCTTCCATTACCGGCGATTACCATAAGCTCCTCGAACACATCGCCTGGGAGGGCAAAAGAGCACGTAACCATCTTTCTTGCGGGATGCACCACATCGATCACTGTAGAAAGCGGTTCTGGGCGAGTAAAGTACCGCAATGTGCCAGTGCCGAGGACACCCTTTACAGTGAGCTTTGAATAGCCTGGAGACCACGTCAGGCAGATGCCTTCTGAGTGCCAGCAGTGGTACTGCTTATATGCGGATCCATGTGATGACTCCTCTGCGCTGCTGTCTTCAATCGTTGAGGACACAAAGACCAGTACAAGGGCAGCAACCGCCAGGGAGATACGAAGACGCAGGAAAACGTAATGATCTGTCATGTGGTATACCCACCATTTCTGATGATTGAGCTATCAGAATGACCGCTTACCAACGTTTTGCCATACCGCTAACCTCTTGGAGATAGCCCACGACGCATATAGGTGACATGAGTGCTTGGTAGATGAGCATGTAAAAGAAAAATCCGAGGATGTTCTTCCGGACTTTGAGACCAAGGATGTTAAAGACCCTTTTCTGCTTAAAAAACAAAAGCGCGACGATAAGAAACGCCAAGGGCAACACCAAAAGGGTAGTGGGTCCAACAATGTAGTATCTACCGGTCAGGGCGAGTAGTATTCCTGGGAGGAAGGCAAAGGTAAAGGCTACATCAAGGGCAGGAATAATGAAATCTACGCTGATAAAAAAGCCTGGAAGAGGCGATCTGCGCATAACTGCCACGCCATATGCCTTGAGACCTTCTATCATCCCCCTGGCCCACCGCTTGCGTTGCCGGAAAAATCCCTTGAGGTTGGTAGGCACTTTGGTGAAGCCCACTGCGGTGGGCTCGAATCCTATGCGCCACCCCTCTTTGAGCAATGCCCATGTCAACACAATATCTTCGCCGATGACCGCAGGCCAACCCTGGACCTTTCTGATCGCCTCGGTACGAAAAGCGCTAAAGGCCCCTTGAGCCACAAGAGTCCCTTGGTAGAGGGATTGTTGTCTCTTGGCAGAGGCAATGCCAGCGAAATAATCCCACTCTTGAAGTCTTGTCATGAACGAATCCCGGCTGTTTTTTACCAACACGCAGCCTGCAACGGCCGCTGTATGAGGAGGGTCGGTGACGAGACGGGCAACGATTCTTCTGAGAGCTTGAGGATGTAAGAATGTGTCTGCATCGATACAAACAACTATATCGTGGCTGACGTGTTTCAATCCCTCGTTGAGCGCCGTTGCCTTGCCTCCATGAGGGGCGTCGATAACTTTGAGATGAGGGATGTTGAGAGATGTCAGTACCTCCTTGGTACCATCTGTCGAGCCGTCATCGACCACTATTATTTCTATCTCTGAGGGATAGTCCTGAGCACGTATTCCTCGAACCGTCTCTGCGATGTTTTCTGCTTCGTTGTATGCAGCAATGAGTAGGCTGATAGGCGGCAGCGGTTGATCATCCGGTAGAGGGGGTGGGGAATCGAGCAACACGCTGGTCAGGATGTGTGCGTTAAGAAACCCAGGGATCAGGGCGATCAGCAAGATGATAATGATCGCAGGTACGCTTCCTACCACCAGAGACAGATCGTTGAGCCATGGCTGAGCAAGGTACAAGGAAACGGAGAACCATAGGATTGCCACAGCGGTCGAAATGAGAAACTTGACCTTTACAGGAAGGTAGAAAGACTTTCTCCTTCGCTGAGGTTGTGTGGCGCGCTTTTCTTGGGCAGTTTCTCGTGGATAGAGGATTTTCACTCTTTGGCGCGTGGCAGGAGAGACAGAAGGACCATCATGTGGTGTTCCTTGTGCAAGACCCCTTGTGGCCTTCTTGTAACTGCGCACTCCTTTAGACATGTCGGCGGCCCCGTGCATTATGGGTAGGTTCTTTGAATTATCTTATTCGGTACAAGGACTTGAGAACTTTACAAGGAACGAATGTCCTTGAGAGAGTGAAGAGGCTAAAGGTTTGTAGGAACCCTTAGGGACTGCGGCGCCATGGGCATCCTTTGGCACTGCAAAGGGGGCATGGAGTAGGAAAGGGAATAGAACGTGCACCGATCACAATGGCGGTTATTGATTTACTGGGGAGCACACTCCATGCGTTGGTATGATGGATGCCGATGCGCTGGGGGTTGAGCATTGCAAAGAGGACATGTTGGCCAGACAGGCCCCAGTCACAGTATCCTGGGCTGAATCGTGCTGTACGTTCAAAGATCTCGAGGTGGTGCCTTCTCCAAAGTTCATCTTCCATCTTGTCTGCAACTGCTTCGACAATCTCTGACGCAGCTGCATCGAGAATAAATGCCTTTGCCAGAGAATCCTTGGTGAACTCGCCAAGGTACTGATCGAGCCTTTCTCCAATAGTGAGTGCATAAGCGACGATGATGCAAGGGGAAGTCATGCGTGAACAAAGGGCCGCCAATTGCGTGCTCTGGATCTTCATGCCTCTTGCCAGGATACCATCGCTGTCGATGTGTTCTACCTCACTTATACAATAGAGGGCCTGAGGGAGAGATATCTTGAGGGCTTGGTCAATTATGAGCTGAACCAGACTCTGTATGTGCGCTTCAATAGTATGATCTGGACCGCATCCCAGTTTCGGCATGAGCCTACTATAGAGGTCTTGAGCAGAAGGGATGGGGGGGTATATGAGCTCAACAGCTGCTGTCTTTGAAGATCCCTGGAAACTCGAGTTCATGTACGACATCCGAGCACCCTGGCCACTTCCTCAGGTACGTTGCCTGCAGAGTCAGCATAGCCGTCTGCACCTATTGCGGCAGCCAGTTCAGCATCAAGCACTGCACCACCGACGAGTATTGGAATGCCTGGGATCTCGTCTCTGGAACGGTTGATAGTTTCCTTCATGTGTTCCAGGGGAGTCGACATCATACAGGAGAGTGCCAGAAGGGATGCGTTCCTCGCTTTGACTTCTTCGACAAACGTCCTTGCTGGAACATCACGACCGAGGTCAATGACCTCGTACCCATAGGCAGTAAGTACACCTGCCACGATATTTTTGCCAAGGTCGTGGACATCGCCTTCTACAACTCCGATGACGATTCTCCCTTTCGGATTGTCGGAAGCGTTTCTCACATCCACAAGGTCGAGCGCTTTTATCGCATACGTGAGCACATCGACTGAAAGAAGGAATTCGGGCATCGAGACCTGGTGAGCGTTGAACTTTTGTCTGACCTCATCCAATCCTCTGCAGAGCGCTGTGAGCACTGTATCTGTTTCCACCTGCATAGAAATGGAATGCGCTTCCTTCACGAACTGGTCGATCAATGAGGGAGTGCGATCAGTGACAGCTTGTTCCAACAGTTTTAAGAGTGCCTCCTGAGCCATCCGCAGCCCTCCTTTTCCTTTTGAGAGCCAGTGCATCTTCTAGTGTGATCTTACGTGCTGAGCCGTTCTCTTTTTCTATGTCTTCGGAGGTATGGGTGGCACTTCTACCACTGGATGACTTTCACGAGCTCTCACAGGTCACGAATAGGTTTTTGTAGCATGGACCATAGCAAATGCATTCGTCAAAGGAATGTTAGGAGGATATTCGCAACCTGGGGCAAGAATGTAGCCACCGTTTTTTCCGTACACGTGTAGTTGTCTTCTGCATTCAGCCATGACTGCCTCAGGGGTACCTTCGATGAGGAGGCTGGTAGGGATATGGCCCATAAGGGTTACTGACCCACCGTACCTCTGTTTCAGCTCCTCAGGGGTTGTGCAGTCGTCAGGGAGATAGGCAAAGCTTATCACGTCAGGCTCCATGAACGCGATCTGCGAATCGAAATAACAGCCATGGCCGCAGTTGTGCACACCGACCACAAGGCCGTTTTTCTTGATAGTCCTACTGATCTCTCGCACGAAGGGTCCCTCTATCTCTTCCCAGAGCTTTTTGGGCAGGCCGCTCCAGGATGCATACAGGGTATCAATTGCGATTCCAGGGACCCCTGTCTCGCACTGAGCTTGGACAAATTCTAGGAGTGTGGTGGTTATTTGCTCGCATGCCTTTAGGACTGCGGCCTTATGGTTGATACAATCCTTGAACATACGCTCAGCACCGCGCATCATGCTCAGTACACCGAGGGGACCGAAGACAAAACCCGTCACCAGAGCTCTAAGACCTGTTGCCTCCACCATGATCTTACACAGCCGTACGAACTCCTTCATTCGTGTGGACGTTTTGAAGTCAATTGGCCGCAATGTGAGGTAGTCGTTTACATCTTTTATGCGAGGATGTTCATAGTCTGGTCGGGCGGTAGAGTGTGTCGGATAGATCATCGTTTGGCCAAAATCAGCGGCCTCAACTGAAAGATCAAGAAGCAGTACAATGAGGTCGCTGCCGATGAGATCATGACTTGCCAGAAGGGCCTGAGACGTTTTGTGAGCATCCTTGGAGAACTCTGGAAAGGATATGCCCGATATGTGACGCGAAGCAGAACAGACAAGCGTGGCAACTGGTACCCGATCAGGCTCTTTGTGGGAGAGAGACGTCAGTACACGCTCGAGCGAGGAAAGCGACATGTACCTGCCACGATAGCTCTCGAGAGCGGCAACCGTCCGCAACAAAGAAGGTGGTACCTCTCCAATGGGAGGAATGCGGCCCTTTCTTAATGAGTTCAGCAACTTGCGTATATCCATTCCTTTGTCCTCTCACACAGTTGGCTCGTTTGGATGACATATGCGTTACACTGCCCGTGGGGTTTCGATTGTCCGAGAAGCGACCCGTACATGAGATCCAGCCGGGTACATTGTATCCTGGATTCGTAGTAGAAGGGGGCTGAGGGATGCGGGCTCAAGTGCACATATAGCGATACCTTCATGACGCCGACAAAGGTTAGCTATGTGGACTGGAGAGGCGAGGTCTTTTTTATTGAATACCTTTATCACAGGGATGTGTCCGAGGCCTAGTGACGCGAGGAGCCCTTCGACGATAGATATATGAGCCTCGCACTGTTCGTTTGAGCTGTCGATGACATGCAGCAACAGCGAGGAACTCTCGAGTTCTTCGAGCGTAGCCCTGAAAGCTGCAACAAGGTCAGGGGGGAGGTCGCGGATGAATCCTACGGTATCGGTGAGGAGACACTGGCGATTGTTAGGCAGTACGAGTCGGCGTGTGGAAGGATCCAAGGTAGTGAACATGCGCGCTTCAGCATCGACGTTACCTCGGGTAAGGGTATTGAGCAAGGTTGACTTTCCTGCATTCGTGTAACCGACAAGGGATATGAGCGGCAAGCCACTGCGAATCCTCTGTGTCCTCCTCAGTGCGCGTCCCTGCCTGAGCTCCATTATGTCTTTTTCAAGGCGGTGGATCCGTTCCCTCACCCGTCTCCGATCGATCTCGAGTTTTGTCTCACCAGGGCCACGACCGCCGATTCCGCCCATCAATCTCGACATCGCCGTATTCTTATGGACCAGACGAGGGAGCATGTACCGGAGCTGGGCGAGTTCGACCTGGATCTTACCGTCACGGCTCTTGGCACGCTGGGAGAAGATATCGAGTATTACCTGCGTCCTGTCAAGGACCTTGAGCTCTGTATAGTTAGTAATAGCTTTGACCTGTGTTGGGGTCAGGTTGCAGTCAAAGATGAGGATCTGGGCCCCCATGTGGTGGGCATGAATGACGAGATCCCTGAGTTTGCCCTTGCCGACTACAAAGCGTGGATCGACAAGAGGTCTTCTCTGGAGAAAGGCTTCAAGGACCGTAACGCCGCTTGAGAGGGCAAGCTCTTTGAGTTCTTGGAGAGATTCCTCAGCCTCGGATGGATTCCCTGTGGCAACACCGACAAGAAGTGCCCGCTCTTCTTTTTGTGCCTCTCTTGCCCCGGCGGTGCGTCGCGAAAATTCCCTCTCGAGATTCCATATCATCTCGCTAAAATTCACGTCGAGTTTGCCGACAGGCACAGGGTCCCAGACCGACCAAGGTCGCTCACCTGAGGCGCTAGGGGCGAGGTGAGCAATCTGGATCGTCTGCGGTAGACCTGCTGCATCCATATTGATAGAAGCGAGAAGATCGAACCTCAACAAGGCAAGGTCGGTAAGATCTTCGTCACTCAGCGGTTCTTGATGAAGGTGTGTATGAAGATAGCGAAACCCGCACAGACGCTCTTGTCCGGTCCGGTGATGTTTTAGATCCGGAAGCAGGATGTGCCGTGCATTGCCTACGACCACATAGGCAATATAACCCTTACGGTCGATCAGCACGCCGATTTGTCTCCCAATTTCTTTGGAGACCGCACAAAGGTAGCGGGCAAGATCTGGAGTGATGATCCGCTCAGGTGGGATCCTTCTACGATAGATTCTGGCGACGTATTTGAGATGACTGGGCTTTAGTCCCAGGGTGTTCCCATGTACTTTCTGGATACGAGAACCTCCTTTGCACCTATGATAGAGAATTCCTCCTCACCAGACAGTCCATGAGGGAGCGTGTCATTGCATAGGAAAAAACAAGGACTAAGGCTGCTCTGGAGCCTGTCTTGAAGCGACCGAGGAGGATATGCAGAAAAACCAAGATGATGCTTTTCACACCTCAAATAGATGCACACAGGTGTATTGCTTGCCATGTTATTCAAAAATACATATACAATATTAGAAGTGGCATGTAAAGCTGGTTTGAGGGCCCAAAGGGCGTAGAGGAAGGTATGGGAACTATGGCTGGAGGCTCAGTGCGAGAGTCTGTGCTAAGGGCATCTTTTCTACTTGCAACTGCTGTGCTAATAGCACTTATCGTAAATTGGTTGTCACCTCGAGGTCTACCCTTAGCACGATATCACATATTGCAGCCGGCCTCTGCGCGCATAAAGGAGATAGGGCTTGAAAAGGCCAAGGAGCTATTTGAACAGCGAACAGCGGTATTTGTTGACTCGCGCGATAGAGAGGAATTTGTCAAGGGTCACATCAAGGGTGCATTCTCACTGCCTACAGCTGAATTTGACCACCACGTGCCCCTGTTCATGGAACTCGTAACGCTCACCACTCCAATCGTTACCTACTGCAGCGGACAGGGCTGCGATTCGAGCACAGAGCTTGCTGAACTGCTCCTTGGGTCGGGATACATGGATGTGAAGGTGTTCTATGGTGGATGGCAGCAGTGGAAGGATGCAGGTTACCCCACTGAAAAGAGTTTAGATTAGCTATGGAGAGAAAATCATTTTTCGTCTCGCCCAGGATTGAACGAGCCGTCCTCATTGCCCTTCGCTGTGCCATTGGTGTGGTTTTTGTGTGGGCCAGTGTAGACAAGATACTCCATCCCGAGCAATTCGCCCGAGCAGTTGCAAACTACCACATACTGCCCCCTGTCCTTGTGAATCTGTTTGCACTTATCCTCCCGTGGGTGGAGCTTATCTGTGGCTTGTGTCTCATACTGGGACAGTGGCAGCGGGCGGCATCGCTGGTGCTGGCATGTGTGATTGTCATGTTCATCGCAGCAGTGGGGGTAAGCATGTGGCGGGGACTGGATATTCACTGTGGATGTTTCAACGCATCCTCAGGAAGGAAGATAGGAGGTACGCTTCTGATTGAAGATCTTGCACTATTGGCAGCCACGGTGCTATTGCTTTCGAGGTCAAGGGACTCACTTGGTCTGTCAGGATTTCTCGGACGCTACGAACGATAGGCGCTGCCCTTTTAGGCTGTGCTGCAAAGGTTTCGACAACGTCTGTCACAAGGATGCGTACCTACGGGTGCTGCGTGAGTGTTACGGAGAGACTGTTTGTTAGGCTCTCTCCCTGGACCCTAGGTAAACGAGGATTGCTCGAAATCGACTATTGTGACACCATCTCCCCCTTCGCCTGGTTGCCCTGGCCTGAATGATACCGAATACGGCGACTGTTGTAGATATCCGCGAACCGCCTTTCTCAGGGCGCCGGTTCCAAGCCCGTGTACGATACGAACACGGGCCACACCCCTTCGAAAGGCCATATCTAGGGATCGTGCCACTTCGGCGAGTGCCTCATCTACGATCATTCCTCTAAGATCGCATGTAATCGTATGACGAGCACTGTCCTCTGAGCCGGGTGCTTCCCTTATGGTGTAGCCGGACAGTGGCTTTTTCGAACTCGAGCTTCGAATGGTGATGTGGGTCCCAGGAAGGGGAACGATATCGTCGGCTTTGAGGAGTATACGCATGTCTCCTACCTCCACAAGGACCCTGCCTTTTGGATCAGGCATCTTGAGGATTCTCGCTTCGGTATTATAGGGACGGAGGTACACTCGGTCGCCACAGTGAATGTTACTCCAGTCAATACGTCGCTCCGTCCGATCTGCTTCCCAGGCCACATCAGAAAACATACCTTCTTCTTCCAGCACCTTGTGAGAGATGGCTGAAAGCGTATCACGAAGTTCCTGCGAGGCCTTCAGGGAGCTAGTCTCCTTGAGTGTGCGGCGCCACTGCTCGAGTTCTTGACGGGCCTTTGAGAATTCTTGTTCCAACTTCCGACGAAATGTTGTCTTGACCGCTTTTTCTCGCGATGCCACCTCAGTCCATTTGCCGGCGAGTGTCTCTTGCAAGGTCTTGTTTTCCTTTATGAGGGCTGCCAGTGTAGCACGATCTGCCTCCAGCTCTTGCTTGAGTTGGTTTATCCGCGTCAGTAGCTCGTCGAGTTCAGCCCTTGGCGAACCAAGCAGCGAGTATGCTGTGCGTAGGATCTCCTCAGGAAACCCCAGGCGTCGTGCTATCTCTAGAGCGTTACTGTTGCCTGGCACACCCATTATCAGCCGGTACGACGGTGCCAAGGTGTCGGGGTCAAATCCCATGGAAGCGTTTTGAAAGAGCGGGTGTATAGCGGCTATGGTTTTCAGGTCAAGATAGTGTGTGGTTGCCACAGTAAGCGCACCCTGAGCAGCCAGGTACTCGAGCAGGGCCTGAGCAAGGGCAGCACCCTCTTCAGGGTCAGTCCCAATAATGACTTCGTCGAGAAGGATAAGCGTCCTGCCTTGCAGCGATTCCAAGATCTGTTTGATCCTGGAGATATGGGCGGAAAACGTGGATTGGCTCGCTTCTATGCTCTGGTCGTCTCCGATGTCGACGAAGACGCGATCGAAAAAGGGAAGCGATGATCCTTGCTCGGCAGGGATGGGAAGACCTGCTCTTGCCATAAGGGCGCAAAGCCCAACTGTCTTGAGGAGAACTGTCTTTCCACCGGTATTTGGACCGGTCAAGATCAAGGTAGTGAATCCAGGGCCGATGTGTATATCGTTAGGAACGACCTGACCTGTCAGGAGCACGAGCATCGGATGGCGTGCCTGGATCAATCTGATACGTGGTTCAGTCGTAAAGGCAGGGACCGTTGCATTGAGGAGCATGGAAAACCGAGCTTTTGCATGGACGAGGTCGACAGTAGTCACCAGACGTGCCGATGCCTCCAGGCCAGAGGCATAGCGTCGGAGCTGATCCGAGAGCTCCTTAAAAATTCTTTGTTCTTCTTTCTGGATTTCCAAAAGGGCGAGCTTATGGGCATTGTTCAAGGCGATGACTTCAGCTGGTTCGACGAACAGGGTGGCTCCACTTGCGGAACCGCCCAGGACGATACCATCAATAGCGGCCCTTTGGTACGCCTTGATAGGAAGCACATACCGGTCTTCTTTGACGGTGTAGTAGGTATCTTGAAGAAGGTCTCGATATGCCTCTGACGTAAGATATGAGGACATCTTTTTTATAATCTGGCTGTGAAGGCGACGAGCCTGCTGTCTCAACTCCATGAGCAAAGGACTTGCTGTATCGGAAAGCACTCCGTCAGGCGTAACGCACTGTCTCATAGAAGAGATCAGTCCGCCGAGGTCTGGCGTGCCTTCTACGTGGGAAGCGAGCAATGGGATCGAGTCTTTGTGTACAAGAAGAAAACGGCGAAGTGTACGGCTCGACTCGAGCACAGCCACTATCTCAAGGAGTTCATTTGGCTCGAGCACGGCACCCTTTTTGAGCCGAACGAGATGTGGACTGATATCTGGCAGACTCCCCAGCGGGAAGGCAACACCTTCTGAGAGAAGATGCATGACCTCGTGAACTTCTCTGAGGCGACGTTCTGCCTCCTGGGGATCCCGTGCCCATGCGGTCTCAAGGGGGGTGTCCCTGGCCTCTGGAGTTACGATGTGCTCTCTCAAACGTGCACAGATCCACGGCCAGTCCAGTTGTCTTAACGTATCATCTGTAACAAAACAAGCATCCATGAGGATGTGTCGATCAGTGCTGCCTGCATCGAAGGGTTCGCACCTTGGAGCACTGCAGCGATGTGGTTGGGGTACTTAGTGCATGCGAAACCGTCAATAGCTCGTATGTACTTTACTTCGCAGTTTTTTCAATAGTAAGATTGCCCCCGCTCAAAGGCAAATGACCGTACCCTAGAAAAGAGGGGTGGCCAGGTTTTCATGTATCGTTCGCGCTGGGATACGCACACATGATTCGTCCTTACCTGAGGGCATTTGACGCATGCTTTTTTGCCTACCTGCTCATTGTCACAGTTCTTACGCTTGTCCATCGGGCGTCAATATCTGAGGCATCTGATATCCTTTTGAGGAATGTGATCCTAGGCAGTGTGACGCTCCTTTTGGTACGCTTCGGAGAAACGTCCTCGAACCCTATCGTGCGATTCAGCCGCTTCTGGTACCTTTGTGCAGGTATCCCCATTCTGTTCACCGAGCTCAGTTACATCATTCATATTGTCAGGCCTGTCGATTATGACCATCTCTTGATTGCACTGGATGTATTTCTGTTTGGTGTCCATCCGACGGTGTGGCTTGAGCGATTTCTGCACCCGATCCTGACCGACATTTTGCAGATATTCTATGTGGTCTATTTTTTCCTTCCGCTGCCGCTTGGATTCGTTTTGTATTGCGGCAAGCACGACGAGGCGTTTTATGCGTACACCACGGCCCTTGCACTACTATTTTTTATGAGCTTTCTTGGCTACCTCGCTGTACCTGCCATAGGACCCCGGTATACCTTGGCGTCATTGTACACAGTTCCTATGGAGGGGCGCTGGTGCGCCGACCAAATTATGGCGCTGCTCAATCGGCTCGAAGGAGTCAACCGTGACTGCTTCCCAAGTGGACATGCCGCAATGGCCGTGTTGGTGTGTATCGAATCGTACAGATACTTCCGAAGGCTATTTCCTCTGTATGTGGTTCTTGGTTCAGGGGTCTTTCTTGGCGCCATTTACCTTCGCACGCACTATATGGTAGACCTTCCAGCAGGAATTGTTGTTGCCCTCGTTTGTAGTGCCTGCAGCAGGCCCTTTGTAAGGTGGTGGGACCGCCACGTTCGTCGTACGATCTGACCCAGAAGCACATCCTTGCGATCAACACCAGCTAGCACCCGAGGGTAATGGGCAAAGCTCATCGTTGTTCGTGCATGCGCGTCTTCTAATTTCTATATTTCTTCACAGATCGTTGTGATACGGTGCCCACAGGCGATGGTCCTCCGAGAGACACACGCGTTCCGAAATAGCTAGCGTGGTCTGAGTGAGATTTTTTTCAGCTTTAACATATTATGGCCGAGGCAGCGTTTGAGGATCCAGGTCATCGAGTGCCCTGGGGCTGGACTCCTCCTTTTTGCATGGAAGGATAATCGTGAACGTGGTGCCTGTCCCTAGTTGGCTCTTTACTTTGATTCTGCCTCCGTGATCCTCGATCAACTTATTGCAGATCGCTAGCCCCATACCAGTGCCGTGTTCTTTTGTTGAGAAGAAAGGAACAAACACCTTCTCGAGATGTTCTTCGGGAATGCCGTGGCCTGTATCCGAAATTTCAACAAAGACCTCATTGCCCTCTGATGTGGTTTGCACCGTGAGGGTCCCGCCGTGGGGCATGGCATGGATTGCGTTGTTATATATATTCAGCAGGACTTGCTTTATTTTGTCCTTGTCCAGCCACAATTTGGGGATTGTCTCGTCGAGATGAAGATTCACGACCACCCTGCTCTCTTCAATTCGGGAGGAGAGGACTTTCAATGTTTCCTTTATCAATTTGTTGGGATTGTGGGGTCGTAGATCGAGGTGTCTTTCCCACGTGATACTCAACAGGTTCTCAAGTATCCGTTCGAGTCGTACGACCTCTTCCTGAATGATTGCTGCAATCTCTCTCACTTTTCGCTCGTTCTGCGCTCTCTTCTGAAGGAGGCGTGCAAACCCTCCTATCGATGCAAGCGGGTTTTTGATCTCGTGTGCGACGATCGTAGAAAGCTTACCTATGGCGACGAGCTTTTCGGACTGCACCAGGCGATCTTGTGCCTCTTTGAGCTGCTGAGTTCTTGCTCGCACACGTTCTTCAAGCTCAAGGTAGTACTTCTTGATCTCGTTTCTGAGGCGTGTCTTTTCAAAGGCCCTTTCAACAGACATCTTGAGGACTTCGATGTCCAGGGGCTTGGTCACATAGTCGTAGGCACCTTCGCGCATTGCCGCAACAGCGCTCTCAAGGGATGCATAGCCGGTGATCACGATGACGATAGTCTCGGGTAAAAACTGCTTGACGTATCTGACGATCTCCATTCCGCCAACATCTGGCATGATAAGATCTGTAATGATAAGGTCGTAGGAGGTGTGGTAGATATGCTCCAGAGCTCCTGTCCCGCTCTCGGCAGTATCTACCTCATATCCTTCTTGTTCGAGCAAGAGTTTTACGTTCTTGCACAGACGTGCTTCGTCATCGATGAAAAGGATCCGACCTCTGGATGCCATACCGTCTCTTCCCTGTCGTCGAACGTCAAGGAGGAAGCCTGAGCAGCGTCATTGCTGTAAGTAGAGTCGGGTGCCGAGAAGATCCTAGTACCAACCGTTTTACACTCCTGTCACACACAGCAGCGTATCGCGTCTCCACTAGGATGGTGAGCCACGCAAAAAATGAACCGCAAGCTCACACCATGTGGGTCCAGCACTGTCTCCCGCAGAAAAGCACGTTGGTGAAGTAACAAGGTCAAACGCTCACGCTCGTGCGCTACGCGGGCCTGTAAGGATCTCCGCGATTTGTATCGCATTGAGAGCCGCGCCCTTACGAAGCTGGTCCCCTACTACCCACATACAGAGGCCGTGAGGGACTGTCTCGTCTTGTCGAATTCTTCCTACGAGGCACGTATCCTTCCCTGTAACCAGGATAGGCATTGGATACTTGCGCTTAGCAGGCTCATCGTAGAGGGCTACACCTTTTGCCTTACGAAGGAGTCGTCGTGCTGCGCCGACAGTGAGTTTTTTTTCAGTTTCGAGATGTACAGCAACCGAATGAGACCGAAACACCGGAACCCGAACAGTGGTGGCTGAGACCCGCAGAGAGGGATCGTGGAGTATCTTCCTGGATTCGTTCAGACACTTCATCTCCTCCTTCGTGTACCCATTCGGGAGAAACTGATCTATATGGGGAATGACATTGAATGCAATAGGGTGGGGGAATTTCTGTGCCTCCAACTTAAGTTCTTCCATACCTCCGAAAAGTTCTTTTCGTATCTCGTGAAGACTCCAGTTGATGACTTGTCTTCTGAGTTCCTCGATGGCCCATGCCCCTGCGCCTGATACGGCCTGGTAGCTTGCTGCAATAATCCGGCGAATGCCGTACGGCCTTAGTGGATATATGCCCATAAGCATGATGATGGTAGTGCAGTTCGGATTTGCAATGATACCCTTGTGGGTGAATATGTCTTCTGGGTTTATTTCAGGAACCACAAGGGGGACCTGTGGGTCCATCCTGAATGCAGAACTGTTGTCGATGACCGTTGCTCCTGCCTTGACGGCATGAGGAGCAAATTGCAGACTTCGCTCTGCGCCTGCGGAAAACAGAGCGATATCAACACCCTTGAACGATCCCGAGGTGAGTTCTTGGACAGGAATCTGGGTCCCTTTGAATGTGCATGTCTTGCCAAGTGATCGGCGTGATGCAAGCAGTTTCAGATCCTTGACAGGAAAGTGTCGTTCCTCAAGGATCTTGATCATTTCCTGACCGACCGCGCCTGTGGCACCTGCAATCGCTACATTGTACCTTCCCATGTTCAATTACTTCCTGGCTGTTCTGTTTTGAAAGTCAACGTCCTATCTCTCAACCATACGGTGCCATCCGGGAGGTGTCAATAGAACCCAAAGTGGAAGATCCTGCGGAAGGACGTGGAGTATCGACTGATTACCGGACCTTAAGGGATGCAAGTCCCAGCAGGGCCAATATCCCGCCAACGATCCAAAAGCGGATTGCGATCTTGGTTTCAGCAAGCCCCTGGTACTGAAAGCAGTGATGGATCGGGGCACGGTAGATGAATCGTCTGCCGATTTTTTGGATACCAATCCAGTCTTGCAGGATTACCGAAAGGATCTCGGCAAGGAAGATGCCGCCAATAAGGAAAAAGAGTAGCTCTTGCTTGAGCAGGACTGCCATGGTGCCGATTACGCCACCCAAAAAGAGCGAGCCTGTATCACCCATAAATACCTCGGCGGGGTAGCTATTGTACCAGAGAAAGCCCACACATGCGCCAAGGAGTGCAGCACAGAAGATCACTATCTCTCCGCTGCCAGGCAAATAGTAAAACATGAGGTATTGAGAGTGACGGATGTTTCCAAGTACATACGCGAATGCGCCATAGACAGCGATTACGTAGGAAGAGGGGACGATGGCGAGTCCGTCTATGCCATCAGCGAAATTTATGGCATTTGCCGCGTACACGATCATGACGACGATAAATAAGAGATACGCCCAGGAAAGATCCAGCACATGGTACTTATAAAACGGCACGTACAACTTGGAGACGACCTCAGGGGGTACTGGAGAGGTGTGCCGGTAAAGGAATAATGTCCCAAAGATGAGCCCGAACAAGATCTGAAAGAGATATTTCTGACCACGGCTAAGTCCCCGGTCACTGTTGCGGTGCCGAATTTTTAGATAATCGTCGACAAGACCCACGCAGGAGAACCATACTGATGAAAAAAGAAGCATGAGGGTGTATCTGTTTGCAAGATCGCACCATAAAAGGACGCCAACAATTGTTGCAAAGATGATCAGCAAGCCGCCCATAGTAGGTGTCCCTGTCTTACTGTTCTTAAGGGTCTCTGAAAGGACGCTGCGGGGGGAGACATCTCGGGCGCCAATCCGGTAGAGATAGCGAATAAAAGGCCTGCCAATAATGAGCGTAAGGAAGAAGGTCGTGATTACTGCAAAGATCGACCGGCTGGTGATGTAGTGGAAGAGTCTAAGAAACGACAGAGGCCCTTCTTCGTTATATAGCCACAGATACAATGCATGAAACATGGCAGGGTCCCCAATCGATCACGACTCTTGCCCTTGCAGCCTTGGCTCGAGGGTGCCTGTACTCATTCTTTTTCTTTCATACAATACTTTTTGAAAATCCTCCAGGGTCTTTCGTATAGGGAAGTGAGGAGAGAAATCAAGACAGGTGATTTGGACCCTTTCGAGCTGCGCTTCTAATTCAGGGGAAAACTTCAACACATCGCGACTCAACAGCTCCTTGATGCAAAATAGCGCCGCGTCACGAACCTTCCAGTTGTTGTGGTTAAGGAGGACCTCGAGGTCTGCAAGGACTGCTGGGTCTGAGGCAATTCTGGCTAATGCCTTGGCTGACTCCACGATGACTTCGAACCACCGGTCGTAAAGGTTTTTGCGGAGGAGAGATTCGAGCTCAGCATCTGTGCCTACCAACTGCCACATGCGACACAATGCCTTTGCCGTCCATGATCTCACTTCATAATAGGGGTCAGTGAGTCCAAACAAGAACGCCCTCCTCACAGAAGGACCGTAGCTACCTATCCTCCAGAGGGCCTGCAGTGCATTCCTTCGTATGAAGCCTACCTGCACAAAGTCACCGCCCAGTAATCGCCTCAGGCGAGTGGTGGGAGTTCTGTCGGTAATGAACGCTATCAGGAGGGGAAGCCTTTCCTTGAAGCCTGAGAGGCCTGCAATCTTGACACCAAGGTTGCGTTCCTGCCATCGAGGAGAGTGCAACAGCTGGTCAGCTCTGTAGTAGACGTACTGGAGATCTTCGGAAGAGATCCTTCGTCGCGCCTTCCAGCATTGCGTAAGCCAATTCAAGAGCCCTTCATCACTGAGCCATTCGATAGGGGTACTGGCAGCCAGAGGAATCTGTGCGGCATCCTGGTGCTCAACTAACCCGGCCTCCCTCTGATCCTCAGCTCTTACAAGGAGACGGTAAATCCGCTCATCTGCTGCGCCAGGACCTATTAGTTCTGATCGTTCTCTCATCGAACGCAAACAGTGTTCATCATAGAGCATCCTTTGTACCGCTGCTGCAAGACGCTCTGGCTCCACCCCCTCACCGACGAGTTTCCCTTGCACATAGATATGTCGTTCGTAACGTATCGTGGCCAGTCCTGCCCTTTCCAAAAAGCGGGCGTTTTTCACTTGATGGTCTCCTGGCAGACGAGCCTTTGGGATAAGGATCGCAGGAATGCCCTGATGGGCAACCTCCCACACCGTGCCTGCGCCGGCCCTGCAGATGACAAGATCAGCTACACTATAGTAGGTTTCGATATGGTCGAAGTAGGTACTCCAATGATACCGGGCAGCTTGGGTCTCAGACAGATTGAGACGTTCGATCCATTCCTTGACCTCCTTTTCAGGATCGTAGTCTCCCTGGGGTCTGCCTATGGCGTGATACACATAAAGATCTTCATGTTCCTTGAGTAACGTGCCAAGGGCACCCAGGAGAGCCTGATTGAGCACCCGTGCGCCAGAGCTCCCCCCAAATGCCAGCACAATCCTCGCTCCCATGGGTAGTTTGAGCAGAGCACGTGCGTCATCCTTTGCCTTTGCAGCAAGCTCCCTTCGTACTGGGTATCCTGTAATGAAGCACTTGCGGGGTGGAAAGAACCTAACAGTCTCAGGAAAACTCAATGCAACGGCATCTGCTAATCTTCCGAGCCAAAGGTTTGCCTTTCCTGGAATAATGTTCTGCTCATGGAGCAGTATCCTCCCTTTCCATAGACCCAGGTGTCGCAAAAGGATCCCGGCAATCACAACCGGGGCACTTGCATACCCACCTGTGCCAAAAATAACGTCAGGACGGTAGCTGAGAAGTATCCCCACTGCACGTGCTACACCTCGAAAGACCTTGATTGGAAACTGAATAAGCTCGAAGAGATGACGCTTAGGCAAGCCTTGGGAAGCAAGTGTTAAAAGCTTATAGTTACGAGACGGTACTATCCTTTCTTCAGCACCCTTCTTTACGCCTACGAACAAAATCTCGGCCTGAGGCTCTCGAGCGCGGATATAGTCAGCAACAACAATTGCTGGATAGACATGGCCCCCAGTGCCACCTCCTGAGAAGAGGTACCGTCGATGTCTGACTTCAAGGTGTCCAGAATCCTTTAGTTGTTCGTCCGTAGTCTTCATGTAGTACGCATCTGTGTTCATAGCTCTGTCAGCAAGGTGGCTGTATGATAGGGGATGGGATGAGAGAATGCAAGAAGTAGTGTTTGCGTTGCTGAAACAGCGGTACGTCGTCACTGGTTACGTTCGTTACATGGTGACTCTCGGGTCGAGATCGAGTAGTACTCGCAACTGCTAGAAATACTTAAAAAAGTAGCTCGTTTCATTTCTGTGGCGAAAGAAATTTCTTGTTGACAAATCGTTTCTAAGATCAATATGATTGATATGCACGAAGGCACAACCCAGACGTCATTATTACTGCACGATCCAGGGGGGCGTACCATGAAAGTAACGGAGGTGAGAGTTTTCCCCGTCCAGGAAGAAAAACTCAAGGCCTACGCAACGATTACTTTTGACGATTGTTTTGTAATCAGAGACTTGAAAATAATTCATGGAAATAGCGGGCTCTTTGTGGCAATGCCAAGCAAGAAACGCAAGGATGGGACATTCAAGGATACAGCACACCCACTTAACAATGATACTCGGAGGATGATAGAAGAGAGGGTGTTGGGCGAGTATCGCAAGGAACTAGACAGATTGAAGAATTCCAGCTCTACCTCAAAAGCATGATGTAGTGGCTTGTTTCAAGGGCTCGAACGACTGGTGCGTGCATTCCTTTACTGGGGTGTCGGCAAGCGGTAAGCCACGGGACTTTGGATCCTGTATTCGGAGGTTCGAATCCTCCCACCCCAGCCAAACAAAGTAGACCACAGATCCGAGGCATTGGTACGTGGTCATTCGTATTGAGGGGCCACTGTGTGTTCTATCCAGCGTAACCGCGAAAAGAGACTGCATGGTGCCCAGGTTTTTCTTCTTTGGTATACGCGGAGCAGGTGCCTTTACTGAGCTGCTCGGTTTTGTTAGTATGTTAGTTTTTGAGGCTGAGAAGACGCGAGGAAAGGTATGAGAGGGCTAAGGATTTTTTCGGGCAATTCGAACCCAGGGCTGTATGCTGAAATCTGTGCTGAGTTAGGCATAGATCCAGGCAAAGCAGAGGTCAAGGAATTCAGCGACGGCGAGATCTCGGTAGAAATCAAGGAGAATGTACGAGGCCTCGACATATTTGTCTTGCAGTCTATCTGCAGACCCAGCAACACGAATCTCATGGAGTTGCTCATTATGATCGATGCGCTCAAACGGGCCTCGGCCAAACACATTGCAGCTGTGATCCCCTATTACGGGTATGCCCGGCAAGATCGAAAAGTTGCACCTCGGGCGCCAATTACGGCAAAACTCGTTGCCGACCTTATTACCACTGCGGGGGCAACAAGGGTGCTCTGTTTGGATCTCCACGCGGGCCAGATCCAGGGCTTTTTCAATATTCCCGTTGACAATCTTTACGCGACACCGGTATTGCTCCCGTACATCAGGGACAACGTCCACAATAACACCGTCATTGTGGCGCCTGATGCAGGTGGAGTGGAACGGGCACGGGCCTTTGCTAAGCGTTTGGACGCTGGTTTAGCCATCATTGACAAGCGCAGGGATGCTCCCAATGTTTCAAGGAGCATGAACATCATTGGTGATGTCAAGGGTGCAACGGCGGTGATTGTCGATGATATCGTCGATACGGCAGGCACCCTTGTGCAAGGTGCCGAAGCTCTGACCAAGGCAGGGGCGGCAGAAGTATATGCGTGTTGCACGCATCCAGTCCTTTCTGGACCTGCTATAGAAAGGCTCGAACATTCCTCAATTAGACAGCTTGTGGTAGCGAATTCTATTCCTCTTTCAGAGGCGGCGAAGGCGTGCACCAAGATAAAGGTCCTCTCAATTGCCAAGCTTTTTGCCGAGGCAATCAAAAGGACCTTCTATGGGGAATCAGTGAGTGGTTTGTTTATTTGACGGCTGCAGCTGCCTTTGATCGCCCTGTCGGCGCAGTGCATGTCTGACTGAGCGCTTCATAGATGAGGTCAGTTTTCACACCAAGCGAAGGACGGCTGAGACATGGAAACGTATGAACTTGAAGCACAGGTACGAACCCGTACGGGCAAAGGTGCGGCACGAAAGTTAAGGCTAAAGGGAGAGATTCCTGCAATCTGCTATCGGAAGGGCATTGATGCCATACCCTTGAGCGTGGACCGTTTATCGATCACAAGGCTTATCGAAAAGGCTGCACGAAGAAATGTGCTCATCAACTTGAGGATCAATGACAGGGATTCCAGTTCACAAAAGACCGTTATGCTCAAAGAGTTACAGCGTGGACCGCTGGCCGAATTGCTTCATGTAGATTTTCTTGAGGTCCTCTTGGACCAAAAGATAGTTGTGCAGGTCCCTGTTCGTATAGTCGGGGAAGCATCAGAAGTGGCCCGTGCCGGCGCTAGTGTTCAACTGGTGCGGCGGGAGATCGAGCTCGAGTGTCTCCCGGCAAAGATCCCAGATTACATTGACGTGGATGTGTCATCTCTGAAGATAGGAGATTCTGTACTGGTTGAGGATATTCCCGTTGGAGAAGGTGTTCGAATTCTGACAGATCCTAAAGAACTCCTTGTCAAGGTTATGACGGCAGAGAAAGAAACAGAAGAAAAGCCGCCTGAAGAGGAAGCTGTTGGCGCAGAGGAAAAGCCAGGGTCATATAAGGGCTACGGGGAAGGTACGTGTCAGGCAAAGAGCATCAGTACGTGAGGCGACAAATAGGGTGTCTGACCGCACCAGGTGGTTGCTATCCATCCTTATTTTGGCCTACGTAGTCGTCATCCCGCAGGCTGGTCCTATCTATTACATGAAAAATTGAGCTCGTTGAAAGGAGAGGTTTGGACGAGACCTGACAGCGAGAGACGGATAAGGGCTGTCGTTGGCCTTGGAAATCCCGGTCTTCGTTTTCGTGCTACTAGACACAACATGGGGTTCATGGTTCTCGATTCCTTTGTCCGTAATCACAGTCTTACATGGGGCCAGAAAAACTATAAAGGGTGGATTGCCCACGGAGCAGTGTACGGTAACGATCTGCTATGTCTTAAGCCATTGACGTTCATGAACAGGAGTGGCGAAAGTGTGGCTGCCATGGTCACAGCATTGTCTCTCGATCCATGCGATCTCCTCGTGGTGCATGATGATATCGATCTGTCATTCGGTAGAATCAGGATTAGACGAGGTGGCAGCTCGGGTGGTCACAAGGGTGTACAGTCCATTATTGATGCCCTCGGTACGAGTGATTTCATGAGGATGAGGGTAGGAATTGGAAGACCAGTTGCGGGTGATATCGAGTCCTGGGTATTGGAGCCGTTTTCTGCTCAAGAGGCCGAGGTATTGCCAGAAGTATTGGACAGAGCATTGGCTGCCATAGACTGTATTCTCGCCCAGGGAATAACTGAGGCTATGAATCGATTCAATATCCGTGATCGGTTGCTTTCCTGAGGAAAAGATATCGCCGCCTTTCCCCTAAAGGACAGGAGCCACTGCTGCATCTCTGGTCCATTATGCGGATCACCCGCCAATAATTGGCCGGGTCAATGTGGTGCGTACTGCACCTACAGAAGCTCAGGAGTCTGATACCAGATGGGCTTTGTCTGCGGGATCATAGGCTTACCAAACGTTGGCAAGTCTACGGTTTTTAATGCCCTCACAGGTGGTGGAGCAGAGGTGTCCAATTATCCTTTTTGCACGATAGAACCCAACCGAGGGGTCGTCCCAGTGCCTGATGGCCGCCTCGAGCTGCTCGGGCAGCGGTTGCATCCTGAGAAACTGACCCCCACCTTCCTGGAATTCACGGATGTAGCAGGTCTGGTAGAGGGTGCACACCGGGGTGAGGGGCTAGGGAACACGTTTCTTGGTCATATACGAGCTGTGGATGCGTTGGTGCACGTGGTAAGGGCATTTGACGATGGCGTCACTGCTCATGTCCTTGATCACGTGGATCCAGCCAGAGATCTCTCTCTCATTGAAACTGAGCTTGTAGTGGCTGACCTTGAGATCGTAGAGAGGAGGCTGGAAAAGGTACGGCGTTTGGAGAGGTTGGGGAACAAGGAGGCGCTGGAAGAAAAGGCGCTCTTGGAGGCGATCCGAGAGTATCTTGGCAAGGGCATTCTGATCAGAGACATGCTTCCTTCAGTTGAACGAGTCGAGGAGCGGGCAAAGGAGTGGGGTTTGCTGACTGCAAAGCCCATGCTCTATGTAGTGAACATAGGTGAAGATCAGATTGTGGACCAGGAACGAATTTGCAGCGAGATCCGAACTCGTATCGGCAAGGCATCCGCGGTGATGTTACCGTTGTGTGCAAAACTCGAGGAAGAACTACGGGACCTCCAGCCTGAAGAACAGCAGCGCTTTAGGCAGGAGTTGCTCCTAGGAGAAAGTGGCCTTGTTCGTCTTGTTGAGGAGGGGTACCGCATGCTCGATCTTGTTACCTTTTATACTATAGTTGGTAAAGAGGTCAGGGCTTGGACCTTGAGAAGTGGTCAGACACTTTACGATGCAGCTGGCAAGATCCATTCAGACATGCAGAAGGGATTTGTTCGTGCTGAAGTAATTGGGTTTGCAGACTTTTGTCGTTTCGATAGCGAGCAGTCCATTCGAGAGAAGGGTTTGGTGAGGATAGAGGGCAGGGACTATGTGGTTAAGGATGGGGATATACTGAGGATCCGTTTCCAAAAAACATAAGAGGGACCTGTACCTCGAGTTGTATTGCGATGCAATTTCAAAATTGCTATGGTGAAGCGCGTAAAAGAAAATATAGGCGTAAGGGAGGGTTACCTCTTGCTCCGTGGCTGTCCCACGGGGCCATACGACCATAAGGAGGTGTGACATGAGGGTTCGAAGGTATGAAACGGTATTTGTGCTGAGGCCTGACCTCGAAGAGCAGGAGCTTCGAGATACGGTGAGCAGGTTTGAGCAGGTCCTGACAAGGCAAGCTGGGACCCTGATCAAGAGGGAGGATTGGGGAATACGAAAACTGGCCTATGATGTGAAGCGGTTCTCCAAGGGATATTACGTAATATTGGACTACATAGGGCCCACGACGCTTGTCAGCGAACTTGAACGTAACATGAAGATCAATGAAAAGGTGATGAAGTTTCTTACGGTCAAGAAGGCTGACAAGATCGATATGGAGGCAATTGAAAAAGAAAAACTGGAAGCTGCTAGGAGAAGAGAGGAAGCAGCTCGACGAGCAGCGGCCTCACGCGAGGTGGTTCATGAGGAACTGGCAGAGACAGAAGCACAGGCGGGCGTTGGGCTAGGAAGCGAACTCGAGGGTGAGGTAGAGGTAGCAGAGGGGGAGCTTGAGGAGGAGGAAGAAGAGGAAGAGGAAGAAACTACACTCGATGAGGAAGAAGAGGACGAGGAGGTGGAAGATGAATCGTAAAGAGATTCGAAAGAAGAAACGGACGTACATACGAAGGAAGGTATGTCGTTTTTGCGCGGACAGTAGTGCTACGATCGATTACAAGGATACAAGGAGCTTGCGCTATTTTATTACAGAGCGAGGCAAGATAATCCCCAGGAGAATTTCAGGCAATTGTGCCAAGCATCAACGAAAGATCACTCTTGCCATCAAGAGGGCACGGCACCTCGCATTGATGCCGTATACCAGCCAGGAAATATAACTTTCGTAAGGGCATCAGGGTGTAGCCCACGTGCGGTCCTCATCAGGGAAAGGTCGTTAGACGAGCTGTGGATAGGTCCTTCCGTCTCCTTCGTCTAGGCCGAAGGATTCGTCTGAATTCATGTTACCGTCGGCGCAGGATACAGGTGTGGCAGAGGATACTCGAAAGGAGTGGCCGAAGGCCAGGGATCCCAAGCTTGTTGTTGCTTCGTCCCTTGTGAGCAGCGTTTTCTTTCTTGTCTCCTGTTTCACTCCTCCTTTGCCAGGACTATGTACGATGATAAGTCTTTTCACACCCCTGCCGCTTATCTATGTGTTCTTGCGCAGCGGCATTTCCAAGGGACTGATGGGCATCCTTGGTGCGTTTGTGTTCATTGGTGCAGTTCAGGGACCTTTTGCCGGTATACAGTTTCTCCTTGCGTTTGGTCTGCTGTCGTTCGTGCTCTCTCTGTTTCTATTGCGCAATGTTTCAATAGCGGCAAGCATCTTCGCTAGCACCCTGATTGTCTCAGTGGCAGTGGCTGTGGCAATCATTGCCTATTCTAGCCTCGAGGATGGCGATCCGTTAGGAGCTGTTCGGAGGTGGATTGCAGCTTTCCTTACGCAGATAACCACTGTCCTGGAACATTCCTCGATTCCAGCAGAGGAAGTGATGGTATTCCGGGAAAAACAGCAGGCACTTGTGGAACTGTTGATTTCGATTCTCCCTGCGGTCGTTGTGAGTTTCATGAGCGTGATATCCTTTGTCAATATAACTGTCCTGAACCGTATACATGTCCAGCGTGGATGGCCGAGGCCAGTCAGCGAAGATCTGACACGCTGGCGAGCACCTGAAGCCCTTGTATGGGTGCTGCTTGTGGCCGGATTTACCGCACTTTTTCAAGTCGAGGGCTTCTCAGTGCTTGCCCTTAACGTTGTTCTATTGGTGGGTGTGGTATACTTCTTTCAAGGGCTTGCCATTGTGGCCTACTTTTTCAAAACCAGACGAATCCCTCGATACGTGACTGCGGTAACCTATGTGCTCTTGTTTACACAGCTTCCTCTCACACTACTGGTGGCGGTGACAGGACTTTTCGATCTTTGGGCGAATTTTAGGAGAATATAGAGGCGTGCTGAGAAAAAGGAGGTAGGTGCAGGTGAAAGTCATATTGAAGGAAGATGTAGCTGCTCTTGGCAAAACTGGGGAGATGGTTACGGTGGCAGACGGGTATGCGAGAAACTATCTGCTGCCGAGGGGTCTTGCTGTTGAGGCTTCCAGCAAACATGTAAAGCTGCTCGAACACCAGAAAAAGCTCATTCAGGACAGAATGAAAAAGCAGAAAGGTAAGGCCCAACAGCTCGCCGAGCAACTTTCTACGCTCTCTGTCACCATTGCGCGAAAGGCTGGTGATGAGGAAAGGCTGTACGGGTCCGTGACCTCGCGGGATATTGAAGCGGCCTTGCGGGCAGAAGGGGTTCAGGTGGACAGGAAACAAATACTGCTTGATGAGCCTATCAAACGACTTGGCGAATATTCAATTAAGATCAAGGTACACCCTGAGGTCACCACATCGGTTACAATAAGAGTGATTAAGGAATAAGGGTGCACGACAACAAAAGAGGTGGATGCACAGATGGCCAAAGGTCTTCTGGAACGATTGCCACCCCAGAATCTCGATGCAGAGCGATCAGTCCTTGGCGGGATACTACTCGACAATAGTGCTGTCCACTCAATCAGCGAGATGCTTCGTGCTGAGCAGTTCTACCGAGAGGCCCATCGCAAGATCTACCAGGCAATGCTATCTTTGCACGACAAGGGGGAACCGGTTGATCTTGTCACATTGAGCGAGGAACTCCAGCGTAAAGGGATCTTGCAGGAGGTAGGGGGGACATCCTATCTTGCTGCCTTGGCGGACCAGGTTCCTACAGCGGCCAACATCCAGTACTATGCCAAGATCGTCAGAGACAAGTCTACCATGCGTCAGATCATCGAGGCCGCTACAGAGATAGCTACCAGGGGCTATGAAGACGTCGAAGATGTGGATCAGTACCTGGACAAGTCAGAGCAGCTTATCCTGGAGATTTCTCGCAAGCAAAGGAAAAAAGGATTTGCACCCATTCATGAAATATTGATGAAAAGCTTCAAATCCATTGAAGAGGCGTTTCATAGGAAGCAGGCGGTTACAGGTATACCTACACGATTCAAGAAGTTCGATCTTCTCACTTGCGGATTGCAGCCTTCTGACCTGGTGATCATTGCTGGCCGACCAGGTATGGGCAAGACCGCATTTGCCCTTAACATTGCGCGAAACGTTGCTGTGGAGACCAATGTTCCAGTCGCCATATTTTCTCTCGAGATGTCCAAGGAGCAACTCGTCACACGGCTGTTGTCTGCCGAGGCAGGCATCGATTCCATGAAGCTCCGCACGGGTCACTTCAATGCTTCTTACTGGACAGCGCTTGTGCGAGCCGCTGATGTGCTTTCACAGGCCCCTATTTTCATTGACGATTCACCTATCATTTCTGTCATGGAAATGCGCGGTAAGGCTCGCCAGATGAAATCCGAAGAAAACATCGGGTTGATCGTGGTCGATTACTTGCAACTGATGGATTCAGGCGGAAGGGCAGAAAGTAGGATCCAGGAGATCTCAGAGATCTCCCGCTCATTGAAACATCTTGCAAAGGAGCTGGACGTACCTGTTATTGCGCTCTCTCAGTTGAATCGTGAGCCTGACAAACGAACTGACAAACGCCCTGTTTTGGCGGACTTGAGGGAGTCTGGAGCCATTGAGCAGGACGCAGATCTGATTGTTTTTCTTTATCGCGAGGAATGCTATAACCGGGATGACCCTCAGTGCAAAGGCAAGGCTGAGGTGATCATAGGCAAACAGCGAAACGGTCCTCTCGGCACCATACCGCTGTACTTCAAGCCAGAATTGACGCGCTTTACGGAAATTGACGAGAAGTATGATGCCTAGCGCGTTTTCGACTGTGTACACCGGTGCCTGCTGAAGGAACAGTTCCAGACAAGAGAATAGACGTCGTTGGGTAGTCTGTTCGTATGCCTTCGAGGAAACAATACCTTATGAGAACAAAGCGGTATCTCGTGTATTGTACAGGGATAGTAGTTGTACTTATTGCCTCGTGTGCTGACCCAGAGGATCCTTCCATCACCCAGGTGAAGTTATTCACCAAGGATATCGTCAATGACACGTGGAACGAGGTTGATCTGGCTCGATCGCAAGGAGTGGTCGATCGATCGCCGATCCGTAT
>FWPV01003472.1_pt1 | contig 35651 bp, 31 predicted proteins | sample 2228371 | NCBI WGS metagenome assembly FWPV01 (sample SAMEA103939776, study PRJEB20133) | metagenome | reverse complement strand
TTGCCCAGGTGCAGCTGCCGCAGGCGGTGATCACCTTAAAACAAGGGGTGGGGCGGCTGATTCGTGATGTGTCCGACCGTGGCGTGCTGGCCATTTGCGACAGCCGTTTAGTGACAAGGCCTTATGGTGAAGTTTTTATCAAGTCGCTGCCGCCGATGAAACGCAGCCGTGATGTAGGGCAAGCGATTGAATTTTTGGAACATATTCACAGTAGTGGAGAACAAGATTGAAATTATTAGCGCTGGATACCTCAACTGAAGCCTGCTCAGTGGCACTGCAAATTGGTGCTGAGATCCTCAGCCTGGATGAAGTCTGCCCACAGCAACACAGCAAAAGAGTGTTACCTATGGTGCAGCAGTTATTAAGTCAGGCCGGTATTGCTTTGAAAGATCTGGACGGCATTGTATTTGGCCGTGGCCCCGGCAGTTTTACCGGTGTGCGGATTGGGGTGGGTGTGGCGCAGGGGCTGGCTTTTGGCGCTGGTTTGCCGCTGTATGGTGTGTCTACTTTGGCGGCTATGGCGCAGGCGGCCAAGCGGCTTTATCACGCCGATAAAGTGGTGGCGGCCATTGATGCGCGGATGGCGGAAGTGTATCTGGGTTGTTATCAGCTCGATGCAACTGGCCTGATGCAGCTGGTTGGTGAAGAAATTGCCCGTAAACCCGCTGAATTGGTGGCGGCTGATGTACCCGCTGGTTTTGGCGCAGCCAAAGTGTTTGGTGTCGGCACTGGTTTTCAGACTTACCCTGATGCGTTGACCGCCTGGCAGCAGGTACACATCTGCCCACAGATTTTATATCCGTCAGCACAGGATATGTTGGTGTTGAGTCAGGTTGCTTTAACCAAAGGGCTTTTTGTGGCGCCTGAGCTTGCCGAGCCCACTTATGTACGGGATGAAGTGACCTGGCAAAAACTGCCTGGCCGTTAACAAAAAACAGTTCAGTTTATTGTGATAAACCGCCTTTTAGCCTGATGTGCTGGCTAAAGCGCCAAAATAGTGCAAAAGCGGCAAAAAATTGCCGCTTTTAATTTGGCTGTAAGCCAATACAGACAAGGCTTACAGCTTTATCAGTAATATCTGAAACAGCGGCTTGGCAATTGCAGTTTTGCCGTTATAATGCAGATAATTTCAGCAAAAAATTCTACGTTATGAGCCTTGCAGTCAGCCAGAATATCAGCAGAAGCCCGAATGTCGCCGAAGTCTTTGCCGGCCGGCAGCCTCGTGCTCTTGCGCCAAATTCAACGGCAACGGACAAAACTGCTGAATCGCCGCAAGGCAATGGCGTTAAAAGTTCGGCTGCTGTGTTAAGTTTGCTCGATGATGAACGCCAAAATGCCGGCCGCACCGGCTATGACAATCCTTCTGGTCAGAATCAACGGGCGCTGGAGGCTTATAAAAGTTTGGCCAATCAGCAAAAACGCGAAGAAATTCAGCAAATGTTTAGTGTGGATTTATTTGCCTGATCTTCTGCTTTTTGTGTAAACCTTCAAACCTTCAAATCTTTTAGCTGTTATTTACTGATCTTGCTCAGCCACAACTAATCCGGCTGGTCATTGCCAACGTATGCACTATTAACTGTAGTTGTGCAGATAACGCCGGGTGATCGGATGCAAAAATGTTGTGTAATTACCGGCGCCAGTTCCGGTCTTGGCCGTGAGCTGGCGTTGCAATATGCCGCTGATGGCTGGCGGGTGTTGGCGATAGCCCGCTCTGAAGAGCGTTTGTTGCAATTAAGTCAGCAGTCGGCCCTGATCCAGCCGTTGGTGTTGGATCTGACTGACAGTGCGGCGATGGAAAAAAGTGCCGGTATTATTGCCGCTGTCTTACCTTCGGTCGATTTACTGATTTTAAATGCCGGCAGCTGTGAATATGTTGACGCTGACAATCTGGAGTTAGCTGCTTTTGACCGCACCTTTGCCGTGAACTTTTTTGCGGTAGTGGCGGCCGTAAAGTATTGGCTGCCGCTGTTAAAAAACTCTGCCGCAGGCAATTCAGGCCGAGCGCAGCTGGCTATTGTCAGCAGTCTGGCCTGGTTATTTCCTTTTACCAGAGCTGAAGCTTATGGCGCCAGCAAGGCGGCATTGAGTTATTTTACCGACAGTTTGCGGCTGGATTTAACCGGCCAGGGCATTCAGGTCAGCCTGATTGAACCCGGTTTTGTGGACACTCCGCTGACACGCAAAAACGACTTTGCCATGCCGTTTTTATTGCCGGTAGCGGATGCCGCAGCGCGGGTACGTAAAGCAATAGCAGATGGCAAATTACGTTGTCGTTTTCCGCTTCGGCTGAGTTTCAGTTTGCAGCTGCTGAATCTGTTGCCTTATAGCTTCAGGCAAAAAGTGGCGGCGGGGCTCAAACGATGAAAATTATTTATGTTGTCGCCTTTAAACTGTGCTGGCTGGCACTGGTGTACTGGCAGTACCTGCTGATGTTGCCGGTATTATTGTATTGGGGTTTTGCCATGTTGCGGCTGCATCACAAAGCCAGGCTGGCAGTGCTGCTTCTCACCCTCTGTGGCGTGTTGCTGGATTCTGTGCTGGTGGCGAGCGGCTGGTTAAATTTTGCCGGCAATACTCTGTTGCCCATCTGGATGATGGTGCTCTGGGCTTGCTTTGCGCTAATGCTGGTACAGGTGCTTGCGGATTTGTTGCGTTATTGGTGGCTGGCCGCTTTGTTTGGTGCCGTTGGCGGGCCTCTGGCTTATTGGGGCGGTAGTGTGCTGGGAGGAGAGCTGTTGTATCAGCCGGTGCTGGAGTTGTCTTTGTTACTGGCGCTGTGCTGGTCGTTACTGATGGCGGTTTTTGTGCATTACCGGTTTTTATGGAGCAATCAACATGAAACTTTACGAATTGATGCCAAAGCTGCCGGCCGTTAGCCTGCTGCTGGCTGCTGCACTTTGTTCAACTGTGACTGTTGCAAACAGCAATGACCTCAGTGACAGCAGTTTTAAAGTCATAGGCCAGGGCCAATACAGCTATTGGTTCTGGGACTTATATCAGGCCAGGTTATTCAGCAGTGACGGTCGTTTTGTCGATTATCAGCAAAGTGTGCCGCTGAAACTGGAGCTAACTTATCAGCGCGATATTAAAAAGCAGGATTTTATTGATGCAACAATGCAGCAGTGGAAAATCCAACAAGGTGCACTGGATAAAAAGCACAAACTTTGGGCCGGTGAGCTGGGGACTTTATGGCGGGATGTCAGTAAAGGTGACACTCTGACTGCGGTGTTAAGACCGGACGGTTTGGTTGATTTTTATTTTAATAACAATCTTTTAGGGCGAACCAGTGATCCGGCTTTTGGCTCGGCTTTTTTTGATATCTGGTTGTCGGAAAAAACCACAGCACCAGAGCTTCGAAGCCAGTTATTGGCCTTAGGCCAGGATAACACTTCAGGTTAAATAGCCCCTGTTAAACAACCAAAGTCGCAGCAGATAAAGCCTGACAAAATAAAAAACCGGCAGTCGTATTACTGCCGGTTTTTTTGTCAGCAAAGTTTGTCAGCAAATTTAGTGCGAACCGGCTGCTGTTGTTTCTGCTTTGCCATTATTAGCCATTTGTGGGCTTACATAGTGGATCAGCTTACGGGCAATGTCGGTGTTGTCCTGAAAACCGGCAAAATCAGCTCTGTACTTGCCCCAGGCCAGTACAGGCACATCAATAGCTGTGTGCGCGCCACTGGTCCAGCCGGTGCGGGAGTAATGGTTGATATGCTGTTTCACCACTTTGGCCAGCGCTTTGAGTGCTTCGGCTTCAGTTTCCAGCTGGTCGGCAATAGGTTTCCCGGCAATTTTGGCAAAACAGGCGGCTGCAGTGCTGCGGGCCTGTTGTAATTGCTTCAGTTCCGCATCGGTCAGCATCAAAGAAGTTTTCTCCAGCCACACTTTGTTCAGGTCGCTTTCTTTGGCTTGCACCAGTGCTTTGGCAATTTCAGGCGCAGTGTTTTTTACCTTTTTAATCACGTCTTTATTCCAGGCGTAATCACCTTCAGCGCCTAAAGATAAACCGCCGGTTTCATGATCGGCCGTGATCACCAGCAGGGTGTCAGGGTTGTTATCAACATATGCTTTAGCCACCGCAATGGCTTTGGCAAAATCGTCCATTTCTGCCATGGCGCAGGCGATATCATTGGCATGACCACACCAGTCAATCTGGCTGCCTTCAATCATCATGACAAAACCCTGCTCAGAGTTTTGCAGCAGCGACAGCGCTTTGCTGGTCATAGTCGCCAGCGGTTGTTTGACCGGGTTATCCAGCGCACTTGGCAAACCCACCTGAGCCAGCAGCGCCAGAGCTGGCACAGTACTTATTTGTTCCAGTTGTTGCCAGTTGTCGGCATACTGAAAACCTGCTTGCTGAAATTCCTGCACCAGATTGCGATCCGGACGTACAAAATACTGAGTACCACCACCAAACATTAAATCGGCCACCGGTTTGTTGCCGACTTTGTTATCGACATAATCGTCAGCGATTTCATTGTAGTTTTTCCGGCTTTTGTTATGTGCCATAAAACTGGCTGGGGTAGCGTGGTTAATCTGAGAGGTTGAAATAATGGCGGTGTGTTTGCCCTGGCCTTTGGCAATTTCTAATAAAGTGCTCAGCGGCTGATGGCTGTGATTAACCGAAATAGCACCATTATAACTTTTGATTTGGGTGGCAAGAGCTGTAGCTCCGGCGGCTGAGTCTGTGACTATGGTGTCATCGTCCGGGTAAGTGGTGGCTACACCGACCCACAGTTCATCATAAATCGTCGATTCCACTTTTTTGGTGGCCGGATTGTCCTGGTAATAACGATAGGCCGATAAATAAGCCGGCCCCATACCGTCGCCAATCATATAAATAATATTTTTGGGCGCTGCCTGCGCCAGTGCCGGGCACATGGCAGCAAACAGGGCGGACAATACAACTTTTTTGATCATTTCGAAAATCCTGTAAACCCGGGCTGGCCCGGTAGCAATACATCAAATAAACAGCACAGCGCGAGATTCTAAGCCGTTGTGCTAAAAAGTACAGCCTTGTGTTGCTGCGCAAGGTTTGACAGCAGTTTAATTGCGGCAGGTGACAGTTTGATGATTTGTAAAAAAGCTGACAGCCCTGGCTTGCGCAACAGTGGCACCTCGCTTATTGTGAATCTGCAGGCTGTTTTAATGTGACGGCCGGACCTGCGCAGTTATATTGCCATTGGCCAAAATGGGTGGTAAAGCAGTGTTCTGAAGGCCTGAACTTATTCAGTTAAACTGGCTCTAAATTTGCGTTTTTGCAGTGTCATTCAGTCAGTTACAGGATGAAATGTAGTATGAAATTGTTATCAGCATCGTTATCTGTATTGTTAGGCAGTATGTTCCTGCTCGGCGGTTGTGCCAGTTATCCTGAGCCAGTCCGGGTCAGTGAAGGCACCACGCTTGTCAGTTATCAGGCCGCAACTCAGGGTGGGGTGCAACAAGGTACAGCACGCTGGAGTGGTGTCATTGCCAGAGTGCAGAATAACGCCAATGATACTCGTCTTGAAGTGGTGTATTTCCCGTCTAACAACTCAGGCCGACCCAAGGTTGCCGATAAAACCGATGGCCGTTTTGTCGCTTATATTCAGGGGTTTGTTGACCCTATGGTGTACCAGCAAGGTAAATCAGTGACAGTGCTGGGCGCTTTAAGTCAGCCGGAAGCCGGTATGGTTGATCAATATCAGTATATTTATCCGGTGATCAAAGAGGCCAAAGTATATTTATGGCCAAAGCAGCAGGAAACCAGAGTCGATGTGATTGACCCCTGGCCAATGTGGCGTACACCTTATCCGTATTGGGGCCATGGCCCGGCGATCCGGATCAGAACAACAATTCCAACAGGTGAAAAACCAGCACAAGGGTCAGGTCATGTTGAAAATTCGCAACAAGGTTCGCAGCAGCGTTAAGTATTTTAGTCTGGTTGTCTGTTGTGCAGCCTTTCACCTGAATGCTGCCAATACTGAAACAGTGCCGGTATCGGCACTGCAGCAAGTGGTGGATTCTGCTTATCGTTCAGCGGAAAATAAACACCGGGATCAATACCGCCACCCGGTGGAAACTCTGACTTTTTTTGGTATCAGGCCCGAGATGTCGGTGCTGGAAGTCTGGCCCGCCCGTGGCTGGTATACCGAAATTCTGGCGCCTTACCTGAAAGATAAAGGCCAACTGACCATTGCCAATTTCCGGCAGAACGACGGCACCCTGGAAGACGAACGTAAAATTTTCTGGGCCAGGCTGGCAAAAAAATTAGAACAGGATATTAAAAACCATCCTGAACATTTTGGTCAGGTAAAAAGTGCTGAATTTGACCCGCCAGGCCTGATGCAACCAGGGCAAGTCAATCAATACGACATGGTGCTGAGTTTCAGAAACTCACATATCTGGAATGAAGAAGGTTATTTACTGGACGTGTACCGTGCTTTGTTTGATGTACTCAAACCCGGTGGTACTTTGGGCATTGTTGAACACAGATCCAGTCGTTTATCAGAGATTTCCAGCCGTGCCGGTGAAGGTTACCTGGACGAATATTATGTCATTGCGGTAGCGCAGCAAGCCGGTTTTGTGCTGGTTGACCGCTCTGAAATTAACGCCAACCCCAAAGACAGCAAAGATTATCCCAAAGGAGTGTACGCACTGCCGCCGACACTGGCGATGGGGACTTTGGACAAAAACAAATATCTGGCTATTGGTGAAAGCGATCGGATGACGCTGAAATTTACCAAACCGCTGCAATAACACCTATGTTTGGTGGCCAGCCTCAGGCTGTGAGTTTTCAGTTACGCCAGCTGCAGTTGCAGGGCTGGCGCTCTGGTACCGAAGGGGTACCTTTATGCCTTTGTTTACATGGCTGGCTCGATAACGCCAACAGCTTTTTGCCCTTAGCACAGGCCTTGCCTGAGTTTCAGCTGCTGGCCGTTGATTTACCCGGACATGGCCGCTCAGATCACAGAAGCCCGGATGCACATTATCATTTTCTTGATTGGGTGGACGATCTGTTGCAGCTGGTGACTGTTATAGATGCAGGACCTTTGCATCTGATAGGGCACTCGATGGGCGGTATGATAGCGGGCGCTTTTGCCGCAGCTTTTCCGGAATATGTCAAAAGTCTGGTGCTGATTGACAGTTTAGGCCTGGTGACAGCGCCAGAGCACAATACAACACAGCAGCTACGACAGGCCATGTTGTCGCGGCAAAAACGACTGGATAAACGCAAACCTTATTATCCAAGCCTGGAAGCGGCGGCCGCGGCGCGTTTGCAACAAAGTGATTTTGCCATGGCGCAGGCCATGATGCTGGCAGAGCGGGGCACCGAACTCGTGGCCGCAGATGAACAACAAGCCCAACGCTGGACCTGGTCCGCCGATTTACGTTTGCGCGAAGTGTCGGCTTACCGGTTTTCCAGGGCGCAGGCATTGCAGTTGATTGCAGATATTCAACAGCCAACTCTGGCTATTTTGGCCAGTAACAGCATAGAAATGATGGCGCAGGCCAAACCGCTGTTTTTGCCTGTTTATCCACATTTGCAAGTGGCAGAACTTACTGGCGGACACCATCTGCATATGACAGAACCAGAGGCGGTTGCGGCGCAGATCCGGGCTTTCATTGCAGCACAATAAGGTAGTTAATTTCTTTTAAATCAATACACTACATATTGTTTATTTCGCCTGTTCAGCACAGAATGCAGCAGGCTAATTGTGCAACCGCAACAATTGTGGGATGATTGAGGATTAGAGTAAAAACTCAGAGTGCGTAGTGATTGTACAAACTTATGCGTTTAAGTTGCATAACACTGCGAAGCTTCCTATAAAAATAATTAGAACTGACGACGAGGAGAGGATGGTGGATAAAGTCTGGTTAAAGCGTTACCCCACCGGAGTGCCGGCCGAAATTAATGCCGATCACTACAGTTCATTGTTAGACATCTTCGAACAATCTATTGCCAGCTACAGCGACCGTACTGCTTATATTAATATGGGCAAGTCAATTACTTACGCTGAACTGGATACCTTAAGTACCCATTTTGCCGCTTATCTGCAACAGGGTCTTGGCCTGAAAAAAGGTGACGCTGTTGCCATTATGATGCCAAATTTGCTGCAGTATCCGGTGGCCTTATTAGGGGTGTTACGTGCCGGTTGTACTGTGGTTAATGTGAACCCGCTGTACACACCACGTGAGTTGCAGCACCAGCTGAACGACTCCCAGGCCAAAGCTATTGTCATCGTTGAAAACTTCGCTCATACCCTGGCCGAAGTGATCAACCAGGTGAAGCTTGATCATGTGATCCTGACCAAAATGGGTGACATGCTGGGTTTTGTCAAAGGCAACATCGTCAATTTTGTGGTGAAACACGTCAAAAAGATGATCCCTGCTTATCAGCTGCCACAGCTGAAAACTTTTAATCAGGCGTTAAAACAAGGTGCACAGCTCAAGTACCAAAAGCCGGTGGTGACAGGTTCTGATTTGGCGTTTTTGCAATACACAGGCGGTACCACAGGTGTGTCCAAAGGCGCTATGCTGACCCACCGTAATATGGTGGCGAACCTGGAACAGGTGGCTGGTTGTATCGGGCCTATTCTGGCGCCAGGTAAAGAGTTTATTGTGACAGCGCTGCCGCTTTATCATATTTTTGCCTTAACAGCCAACTGCCTGACTTTTATGAAATACGGCGGTACCAATCTGCTTATTACCAACCCGCGTGATATGCCCGGTTTTGTCAAAGAGCTTGGTAAATACCCTTTTACTGCTATTACCGGCGTTAACACTTTGTTTAATGGTTTATTAAACTGCCCGGGTTTTGCTGATCTTGACTTTAGCAAGCTGAAGTTGTCGTTGGGTGGTGGTATGGCAGTGCAAAAACCTGTGGCAGAGCGCTGGCAAAAAGTCACCCACAGCCGTCTGGTGGAAGGTTATGGTTTAACTGAATGTGCGCCGCTGGTGACCGTTAGCCCCTTTGATTTGGATGGTTTTAACGGCAGCATTGGTTTGCCGGCACCTTCAACCCATATCAAACTGATTGATGATAATGGCAATGAAGTGGCGCCTGGTGAAGCCGGTGAAATGCTGGTGCAGGGTCCGCAGGTGATGCTGGGATATTTAAACCGGCCGGAAGAAACCGACAAGGTGCTCAAAGACGGCTGGTTGTACACCGGCGATATCGCCCGGATGGATGAGCAGGGTTTCTTTTATATAGTTGATCGCAAAAAAGACATGATTTTAGTCTCTGGATTTAACGTGTATCCAAACGAGATTGAAGAAGTGGTCGCGATGAACGAAAAAGTGCTGGAAGTGGCCGCTGTGGGTATTCCAAACGAAGCGACAGGCGAAGCGGTGAAGATTTTTGTGGTGAAAAAAGACCAGTCTTTAACCGATCAGGAGCTGATCGCACACTGTAAAGAGCGTTTAACGGGCTATAAAGTACCGAAGCTGGTAGAATTTCGCACAGAGCTGCCCAAAACCAACGTGGGCAAAATTTTACGCCGTGAGCTTAAAGGTCAATAACAGCCTTTATCACTTTGCACAAAAACCGGCGTTTTGCCGGTTTTTTATTTGTTGCTGCCAAGTGATCTGCCGGTGTTGTTGTCCCTGTGCAGCCGACTTTGTACTGTTTTTTGAAACTTGTGATTTGATATTTGTTGTCTGGCATTTGCCGTCTGGAGTTTTGCATGTCGTACCGCATCATCACTGAAAATCAGCAGCTGGCTGAATTTTGTGCCAAAGCACAGTTGTCCGATTGTCTGGCGGTCGACACTGAGTTTGTCCGCACCAATACCTTGCAGCCGAAGCTGGGGTTGATTCAGCTGTATGCAGGTGATGAAGTGGTGTTGGTCGACCCGCTTTGTATCAGCAACTGGCAACCGCTGGATGCACTGCTGCGCGCACCAACAGTGCTAAAAATGCTGCATTCCTGCAACGAAGATTTAGAAGCTTTTGCCTCCATCGGTTTAGTTGAGATCCGGCCTTTGTTCGATACCCAGTTGGCGGCTGAGCTCGCCGGCATGGGCGCCAGTTTAGGTTATGGCAAAATGGTGGAGCAGCTCAGTGGTCGGGTACTGGATAAAAGTGAATCCCGCACTGATTGGCTGGCCAGGCCTTTAGCTGCTACCCAGCTCGAATATGCCGCCAATGATGTGTTGTATCTTTGGCCACTGAAAGATTTACTCATTAGTAAGTTGCCCAGGCCTGAATTATTTGATTTATTGCTGGCGGAAGGCGAGCAGATGATCAGCCGCCGTTTTTTTGTGTTGCCGCCTGAGCTGAAATATCTGGAGCTGAAAAACAGCTGGCAGTGTCAGCCACGGGAGCTGGCGGTGCTGAAACTGTTGTGTGCCTGGCGGCAAACTTATGCCGAGCAAAAAGATATGGCGCTGGGCCTGGTGCTTAAAGACGCCCTGCTGTACGAGTTGGCCAGACGGCGCCCGACCACCATGGAAGCACTGGCGCAGTTGCCGGATTTACACCCACGTGAACTCAGACGCCATGGCCAGCAGATTTTAAATCTGATCAGTGCCGCCAAAGCGCTAAGTCCGCAGCAATGTCCGCAGACTTTTTATCATTCAGATAGTTTTCCTGGTTTTAAACAGTTGCAGCAGGATCTGACTGATGCGGTGCAACAAGCGGCCAAGGCAGCTGATATTCCGGCGGCTTTTTTAAGTGTCAAACGTCAGCTGAATGAATACCTGAACTGGTGCTGGCGGGTCACAGACGAAGAGCGCTTGTTGCTGCCACAACCTGAATATTTGCGTGGCTGGCGCCGCAACTTACTGTTGCCTTATCTGCCGCAACCTCTGCACGTGCAGGCCATCATTGCTGCCCAATAAATAACAAGGCCTGAGCCTTTGCTGCAAAAACAAAATGCTGCCAAACAAATGATCCAAAAGCAAAAAGCCGCGTATTACCGCGGCTTTTTTCATCAGGATCAGTGCTTTTTTTCGAGGTTTTTGTTCTATTTTTGTCCGCTGTTGTCTCTGATCCTGCATTTTGCTGCCGGCGTAACAATTTCGCTTATTTCAAAGTGGAGAACCAAAATGCAATGGATGAAAAATTTAGTCTGTGTGGTTGTAGCTGCAGGCCTGCTCAGTGCCTGTAACAGTGATAACGATCCGGAACCTGTGGTGACCCCGCCGCCGGTGAAACAAAGCAGTATTAAACTGGTGCATGCGGTGAGTGACGCACCTGCCGTCAGTATCGATGGTGGCCAGTTATTGCAGGTCGCCAAACTGGATTATGGTCAGAGTACCAATCTGGTGAGCCTGCCGGAAGGCAGCTATAACCTGGGGGTAGACGCTTTATTGCCACAAAATGGCAAAGCCAGGGTCATCAATGCCCAGGGGGTCATGTTGTCGGCAGATAACAGCTATACCGTCTTTGCCACAGGCTCGGCTGCCGCCAGCAGCATAGCCCCTGTAGTGGTGGCAACGCCCGTGGCGACTGTGGCCAGTGGTAATGTCAGGGTCCGGGTGGTGCATGCTGCAGCAAGCGCGCCGCTGGTGGATATACACGTGACAGCACCTGGTGCGGCCTTGAGTTCGGGCACTGTAGCGGCCAGCCTCGATTTTCGTCAGTACACAGCTCCGCTGACATTGACCGCAGGCAACTATCAGGTGCGCATTACTTTGCCGGCCAAGCCAGACACGGTGGTGTTTGACTCAGGCTCTGTAGCCCTTGCTTCAGGTGCGGATTTGACCATAGCGGCTATTAATAACAGATTTGCCGGCCCATCCCCTGTATCTTTGCTGGCGGTGAACGCCAATGGCACCTATGCCGATATTAAAGATGCTAACAGCACCGCAGATGTCCGGGTGGTGCATGCAGTGTCTGATGCACCGGCAGTGGATGTGTTATTAAACAACAGCAAAGCCATTCCAAATCTGGCTTTCCCGGATTTTACCGGTTATGCCAATCTGAAGCCTGGCAGCTACAACGTGAAGGTGGCTGCTGCGGCAGATAACTCAGTGGTGGTGATTAATGCTGATCTGGATTTGGCTGCCGGTAGTTTTGCCACTGTGCTGGCAACAGGCTCGCTGGGGCAGGGCAGTATCACGCCGCTGGTGTTGGCTGACAACCCAAGACGTATTGCCACCGAAGCCCAGGTACGGCTGGTGCATGCTTCAACTCTGGCGGGCAATGTCGATATTTATGTCACAGCAAGCTCAGATATCAGCATCGCCACTCCTGCTTTTGCCAATGTGCCTTTTAAAGCCCAGACCGGTTATGTGTCCTTGCTGCCGGGCAATTATGTGGTGACAGTGACGCCTGCCGGTACTAAAACAGCGGCGATAGGGCCACTGGCGTTAACCCTTTCCGGCAATAAGATTTACACCGCAGTGGCACGCGATAGTGCGGATCGTACTGCACCTCTTGGTTTGATTTTGCTGGATGATTTTAACTAAGTTTTTGTAAAAAAAGAAAAAGGCCGCTATGCGGCCTTTTTTATTCAGTTTTTTAGCTTAACGTTTTTCTTCAGGGAAAGTGACGTTTAATTCCAGTACCGACAGTTCATCTGAGCTTTTTTCTAAAGTCACAGAGACTTGATCATCAGCGATGTCCACATATTTACGGATCACTTCCAGAATATCGCGTTCAAGCTGCGGTAAATAATCCGGGCTGGTACGACGGCGTCTTTCATGCGCAACGATGATCTGCAACCGCTCCTTGGCAGTCGATGCGGTGTTTTTCTTCGAGGAGCGGAAATAGTCGAGCAGCGACATAAGTTAGCCTCCGAAAATCCGTTTGAGTAAGCCTTTTTTCTCCACATTTAAAAAGCGGAACGGCACTTCTTCACCCAATAAACGGGCAACTGTGTCTAAATACGCCTGACCTGCGTCACTTTCGGTATCCAGGATCACAGGTTGGCCAGAGTTTGACGCATTCAGGACGGCCTGAGACTCAGGAATAACACCCAAAAGTTTGATCGCCAGAATTTCATTGACGTCTTCTACACTCAGCATTTCGCCTTTAACAACACGCTCAGGGTTGTAGCGGGTTAACAATAAATGTTCTTTAATGCCCGGTAAGCCTTGTTCAGCGCGGCGAGATTTGCTGGATAACATGCCCAGGATACGGTCAGAGTCACGCACTGATGATACTTCAGGGTTGGTGACGACTATGGCTTCGTCGGCAAAATACAATGCCATCATGGCACCAGATTCAATACCGGCAGGTGAGTCGCAGATAATAAAATCAAATTCTTCTGACAGCTCGTTCAGCACGCGCTCTACGCCTTCTTTATATAAAGCGTCTTTATCACGGGTTTGTGAGGCCGGCAGAATATAAAGATTGTCCAGACGTTTATCACGGATCAGTGCTTGTTTTAAATTTGCTTCATTGTTGATCACATTAACAAAGTCATACACCACACGACGTTCGCAACCCATGATCAGGTCAAGGTTACGCAAGCCGATATCAAAATCGACAATAACGGTTTTGTGGCCTTTTAATGCCAGGCCAGTACCAATAGCGGCACTGGAGGTGGTCTTACCAACGCCACCTTTACCTGAAGTCACAACTATGATTTTTGCCATAGCACACAATCCTTAGAATAATTCTGCTAATACTAATTGACCGTCCTGCAAGCTGATACAAGCCGACTTGCCCCAAAATTCGCCTTGCAGGCTTTCACTTAACCAATAGTTACCGGCAATCGAGATTAACTCGGGTTGCATATTGTAACAATAGATCTTTTTACTGCTGTCCCCGCTGGCGCCTGCAATAGCTTTACCGCGCAAAGAACCGTAAATATGGATATTGCCATCGGCAATGACTTCGGCACCGGCACCCACTGTGCCTTTGATAATTAAATCGGCGCCTTTGACATAAATTTGCTGGCCTGAGCGGATATTTTGCTCAATCAGTTTGTTTTCAACCGGCACTACCGGAGCAGGCGCAGGTGCCGGCGCTGGTGCAACAGTTTTTGCCGGTTCTGCTTTGGTATTTTTACTCAGCTGCAAAGCGGCAAGGCCGGCCTGATGGGCGGCTTTTTTCAGCTCGCTACTGGCACCACAAACCCCGACCAACACCAGCTGTAATTCAATAAACAACTGTTTAATGGCAATAAAATCGGGAATTTGGCTGGCGTTTTCTACGTTGATCACCACGGGTGCCTGCAGAAAAAAACCAGGCGCCTGCGCCAGTTTTTGCTGCAGTTGGCTACGCAGCCCAGCAACGCTGAAGTCCTGACAATATAAAACTGATAAAGGAAACAAACTTCCTTTTAACTCAAATGAGTGATCCGACATAACAACCGCGAGTGCAAAATGAATGATTAGGTTTGTTTTTATCTTTCCTGCGTGCCATTTACAGTCGAACAACCGCCTTTTTGACCAGTTCTGCAAGCTGTGGCAACGGTTCGCAAGCTAAGCGCTTCATGGTATAGTCTGCGCCAGTGTTAGGCAAGTTACCCAGAGTAGATTTTGTGCCATGTTGACCGTCATTTATAAAAGCCCGCGTAAAGACCAAACCTATTTATATCTGCTCAAAAGAGATGACTTCAGTAGTGTGCCCAAAGCACTGCTGGACACCTTTGGTAAACCTCAACTGGTGACAGTGCTGGATTTAACTAAACGCAGTCAGTTAGCAGGTGCCGATCTGGAGAAAGTGAAAACCATGCTGAATGAGCAGGGTTTTTATCTGCAGTTGCCACCACCGCCGGAAGATTTATTGGCCGAGCATAAAGACTGGTTAGCAAAAAAATAAGGAAGTTTGATTTGTTTCGATTTGTATTGATGGCCTCTCTGGCCTTGTCGGGCGCCGCCTGCAGCAGCAAGGCATCTGATCAGCAAGCGGCCGCAGCTTCGGCAAATAGCCTATCAACTGCGTCCACAAGTTCGGCAACCACTGCTTCAACCAGCACAGTAAAAACATTACCGCCGGCAGCGGCTCAGGCAAAAGCAACAGAGGCAAAAACCGCCAGAGGTTTTGCCCGTTACAGTAAAAAGCTGAAAAAAGAAGCGCTGGCGCGGGGTTATGACAAAAAGCTGGTGGATCAGGTATTTGCCAGCCTGACCTTTCACGCCAAAGTGGTGGTTGCTGACAAAGGTCAGCCGGAATTTGTAGAAACTTTAGATACTTATTTGCCAAAACGGGTGAATAAACAGCGTATTGATATGGCTGTGAAGATGTATCAGACCCATCAGACTGAATTAAAGCAGGTGGAGCAAAAATACGGTGTGCCGGCCCGTTTTGTGGTGGCGCTGTGGGGGCTGGAAAGTGCCTTTGGCCGTATTACCGGCAATTATTCAGTGCCATCGGCGCTGGCAACGCTGGCTTATGAAGGCCGCAGAGAAGCCTTTTTTAAGGAAGAGTTTTTTTTAGCGCTGGATATTCTGGCGCAGGGGCATATCAGCCTGAAGCAGATGAAAGGCTCCTGGGCCGGCGCTATGGGCCATACCCAGTTTATGCCAAGCTCATTTATGAAATATGCGCAGGACGGTGATGGTGACGGGCATAAAGATATCTGGACCAACAGATCCGATGCTTTTGCCTCTATCGCCAACTATTTAAAAACCGAAGGCTGGCAACAAGGAGTGACCTGGGGCCGGCAGGTGAAGTTACCGCCAAACTTTGATTTTAGTCTGGTGATCCCAAAAGGCAGTAAAGACCGTGCCCAGTGGCTGCAATGGTGGGCAAAGTCAGAGCGACCGCTCAGTGAGTGGCGCAAATTGGGGCTGACCAATATCGATGGCACCGCTTTGCCAGGTCGCGATTTAAAAGCGGCGCTGGTGATGCCGGATGATAAAAAAGGTAGGGCTTATCTGGCCTATCACAATTATCAGACGCTGATGCACTGGAACCGCTCTTATTATTTTGTCAGCAGTGTTGGTTATCTGGCCGATGAAATCAGTCGGGCGCAAAGCAGCGCACCAGGCGCAGCCACAGCAAAAAAACGGGGATAGCATGAGTTATCAACATCAGGACTGGCAGGGCAAAACTATTGATTTGCCAAAAGGCAAAGTGGTGTGTATCGGGCAAAATTACCTGGATCATATCCAGGAAATGCAAAGTAAAACTGCGCCTGAGGCGTTGTTTTTTATCAAACCAGCCACAGCGCTGTGCCCGTTAGCGGCTGAATTTGCCATTCCAACCCAGCATGGTGCTGTGCACAACGAAACCGAAATTGCAGTGTTGATTGACAAAAAACTCAGCAAAGCCAGTGAAGATGAAGTGATGGATGCTATCTGGGGTTATAGCCTGGCGCTTGATTTAACTTTGCGTGATGTACAGGCCAAATTAAAACAGCTGGGCCGGCCCTGGGAAATAGCCAAAGGTTTTGACGGCGCCTGCCCGCTGGGTGCTTTTGTGCCTGCTGAGGTTATTCAGGCGCCACAACAGCTGCAATTTTCCCTTTATGTGAATGGCGAGCCGCGCCAGCAAGGGGATGCCGGTTTGATGATCCGTGGCATCAGAGCCATGCTCAGTGAAATGAGCCAGTGGTTCAGTCTGGAACCCGGTGATGTGGTGCTGACCGGCACTCCGGCCGGTGTTGGCCCTTTAACACCAGGTGATAAGCTGCAATTAACCATGCGGTCAGATACGACTGTGCTGCTGGATGTTCAGACCAGCGTCAGCATGCAGTCTTTATAAGGTGCCTTTGCGCACACAGGAATTCAAATGACGTTACAAGATAAGTTCTGGGAAACCAAAACGCTGGAAGAAATGACAACCGCAGAGTGGGAAGCCGTTTGTGATGGCTGCGCCAAATGTTGTCTGAATAAATTTATCCATGAGGAAGACGAAAGCCTGGAAGGGCCAACCGACTACATCATGCCGGAAGAAACAGTGTATTTTACCAATATTGCCTGTCAGTACCTGAACAGCAATAAATGTGAATGCAGCTGTTATGAAAACCGCACTGTACTGGTGCCGGACTGCGTGAAGTTAACCAAAGAAAATTTAAAAGATATCTTTTTTATGCCAACCAGCTGCAGCTACCGCCGTTTGCAGGAAGGCCGGGGTTTACCCAGCTGGCATCCGCTGCTCAATAACGGCAAAAAAAGTCTGATGCATAAAAAGCAGATGTCGGTGCGCAATAAAACCATTTCTGAAGCTGCGGTCAGGCTGGAAGATTTTGAAGATCATATCGTCAGCTGGCCGCTGAATGATTTAGATTAGTTTATTGAATTTAAAAGGAAATTTTCTAGTGAACTGGTTAGCCGAATATAAAGAATTATTGGCTTTTAGCCCGGCCATAGCGCAGATCATTATCAGCAGCATAGTGCTGCTGTTTTATGCGGTATTAAGCCGCCGTATTGCGCCTTTTATTTACCGTACTATTGCCGCCACTATGCTCAAAGAGGAAATGAACCGCCGCGCTATGGTGGTGTTTCATATCCTGCTGTTTTTATTGCTGGTGGTGGTGCTGAGTATCGTCTGGGGCATCGACATCAAGGGCTTGTTAGTTCTGGCTTCTTCAATGATTGCCGTGGTCGGTGTGGCGTTATTTGCTGCCTGGAGTTTACTCAGTAATATCACCGCTTTTTTTATTTTGCTGGGCCAAAGCAGCTTTTCCCAGGGCGCTACTGTAAGGGTCATTGACGGCAGTAACCATGTGGAAGGCACCATAGTGGAAGTGAATTTATTCAGCACTGTGCTGCGCACCAAAGATGGTGAGCTGGTGGTGTATCCGAATAACCTGATAGTGTCGCGCCCCGTGGTGGTGAAATCAGACGGCCATGGCAACAGCTTAAAATCGCCTGCTATTTCACAGCTGGAGCGCTGGAAAAAACGCCGTCAGGCGCAAAAAGGCCATTTACCACATAAAGCTTAGGCAGAGTTGTTGATAAAAAACGGCGTCCCTGGACGCCGTTTTTTTTACTCTGTGTATCTGAGCACAGCTTACACAGTGGTGCAGTGTTAGCGCGGATAATGACTGGTTTTAAAGCGGTCGACCCAAAGTGCAGTGGCACCACAGACCGCGACCGGCATCACCAGTAAATTTAAAAAAGGCACCATGCTGGCCACCGCCACTGTAATGCCAAAACCATAACTGCCACTTAAGTCAGCACGCAACTGCTGGCGCATAGTGTCAAAAGGCACTTTGTGGTTGTCGTAGGCATAATCACAATACTGAATCGCCATCATCCAGGCGGTAAACAAAAACCACATCAGCTGACCCACCAGCGGAATAAAGAAAAACGCCAGTAAAAAAATCACCGCTCTTGGCAGGCAATACACAAACTTGGTCCACTCCCTTGCCAGCATCCGTGGTACATCTTTTAAAAAGGCGGCAAAACCCTGATCCGGCAAGGCCTGGCCTGTCAGATGCTGTTCTACTTTTTCACTGAGCAGCGCATTAAAAGGTGCGGCAATAAAATTGGCGACCATGGTAAAGCTAAAAGCCAGGGTCAACACTGTACTCAGCACCAATAAAGGCCAAATGACATAAGATAAAAAAGATAAAAACTCAGGCACAAAACCCATCAGGTAATCGACCCAACCCTGCACCTGCTGCAACAGGAAAAAAAACGCCACTGCAAATAACAGCAGGTTAATCGTAAGCGGAATCAGCACAAAACGGCGTAAGCCTTTGGTGCTTAATAACCCAAGACCCTGAAAAAAATAATGCATATCAACTCCCTACAACCTATGGCCTTATCGCAGCGTTTTTATCGCTACAGCGCGATACCCATTTTGCCCAAAGCAGCAGTGCATCTGCCCAATTGCGGCTAGCTTAGAAGGCAAAGCCCTGATCGGCAATAGTTTTACCGTGACACCCCAAAGTCATTTTGTTACATTCTGTAAGTGCAATAAGGCCGATAATAACGAAAGCATGCGTCTTAAACAGATCAAACTCGCCGGTTTTAAGTCTTTTGTTGACCCCACTCAGGTGCCATTTCCAGCGGCCATGACCTGTGTGGTGGGGCCAAACGGCTGTGGTAAATCCAATGTGATAGATGCAGTACGCTGGGTGCTGGGCGAAAGTTCGGCCAAAAATCTGCGTGGCGACGCCATGACAGATGTTATTTTTAACGGCTCAACCCAGCGCAAACCTGTGTCACAAGCCTCTGTTGAGCTGGTGTTCGAAAATACCCAGGGCAAATTGCAGGGCAGCCTGGCGGATCGCAGTGAAATTTCACTGAAACGTTTGGTAACCCGTGACGCCCAGTCGCATTATTTTTTAAACGGCAGTAAATGCCGTCGCCGCGACATCACCGATATCTTTTTAGGCACAGGGCTTGGGCCACGCAGTTATGCCATTATTGAACAAGGCATGATTTCCAAACTGATTGAATCGCGCCCGCAAGAGCTCAGAGTTTTTATTGAAGAAGCGGCCGGTATTTCCAAATATAAAGAAAGGCGCCGCGAAACCGAAACCCGCATTAAACACACCCGCGATAACCTTGACCGCCTGGCGGATGTGCGTGAAGAGCTAGGCAAAAACCTGGATAAACTGCGCCGCCAGGCCGCTACCGCTGAGCGCTACAAAGAACTGAAAGCAACAGAGCGGCGTTATAAAGCCGAACTCACTTGCTTAAAATGGCTGTTTTATAACAATCAGTTGCAGCAGGCGGAACAACAACTGGCCGCGCTTGAGCTGGATTTAGCCCAGTTTGAAACCCAGGGCAGCGGCGGTTTTTTAAAGCTGACCGAACTCAAAGCTGAGCTTGATGAAGTACGCCAGCAACTGGACGCCCGTCAGCAGCAGTATTATCAGCTTGGGGTGAATATCAGCGCCCTTGAGCAACAGCTGCTGCATCAGCGCCAGCGACGGCAAAGTTTGCAGGATGAAAAACGCAGTCTGGCGTTAAATTTACAGCATGGGCTGGATCAAATTGGCGAAGAGCAGGCGCAGCTTGAAGCTTTACAACAATTGCTGGAGCAGCAACCTGACACTGAACTTATTGCGCAGCAGTTGGAAGAAGTGACAGCACAGTTATTGTTGCTGGAGCAGCAGCAACAGGATCAGCAGCAGGCACAGCTGAGTGCGCAGCAACAGCAATTTCAGTGGCAGCAAAAGCTCAAACAACTGGAATTACAGGCCGAACATAAAAAACTGTTGTTACAACAAAACAGCGAACGTCAGCACAAATTCACAGCGCAATATCAGGCACTGGTGGCGCAGGATTTGGCCGGCGAGCTTCAGCAACACAGCGAGGCGCTGGCCAATAGCGAGCAGCAGCTGTCGCTGGTGACGGCAGAACTCAAAGTCTTAAGTAGCGAACTCGAGACGCAGCAACAGCAAAAAGTACAGCTGCAACTGCAAGCGCAAAAAATTGCCCAGCAGCAACAACAACTCAACAGCAGCCTGGTTGCACTTGAAAAAGAGCAACAAAAACTGCTGCAGCAACAACCCTTATTACCCCAGCTACAGGTGGCCGACGGTTGGTCCGTTGCCGTGGCTGTGGCTTTGTCAGCGCTGAATTTTAGTGAAATTACCCAAGGCCATCAGCAGGATGCGGCCGGTCATTATCTGTTTGCACAACAACCTCAGCAGGCAGCATCAGCCACAGCTGCAGCAAACCTGGCCTCTAAGGTGTCAGGTGATGTATTGCCGGCGTATTTTGCCCATATTCTGCTGGCTGAGGACGATAGCAGCGCTCTTGCGATGCTGCCGCATCTTTTACCTTATCAGTCGGTGATGCTGCAAAATGGCCATTGGTATGGCCCGAACTGGCGTATTGTTGCCGGCAAAAATGAACAGGACAACCCACAGGCGCTGGCGGAGCGGGCTGCACAACTTCAGGCTGAACTCGCTGATGCAAAGCAGCAACAGGCTGAGGTAGAACTTGAGCAGCAGCAACTGCAGCAACAGCTGCAGCAGCAGGAAGAACAATTTCGTCAGCAGCAGGGCAGGGCAGAAGCGCTAAAAACAGCAGTGTCAGAGCATCAGACCAAACTGTTATTGTGCCGGCAACAGCAGCAACAACAGCAGCAGCAACTGCAGCAGCTGCAACAGGAACTTGAACAACTTGTGCAATCAGAGCAACAGGATCTGGCAAGCCTTGAGCTGTGGCAGCAACAGCAGCTGGAGGTGCAGGCTGAACTTGAGGCCCATCAGGCGCTGGCGCAGGATACGAAGGCCGCGCTGATGCAGGCGCAACAACAGCTGCAACAATGGCGTGCCCGTCAGCAACAGCTGAGTCAACAGCAGCAGCAACAGGCGCTGAATCAGGTGAGCCTGGAGCGGCAACTGGAAGCGGCCCGCGCCCATTTAGCCCGCAGTCAGCAGCAACAACAACAACTTGCCGACAAACTACAGTTGTTAACGGCGCAGCTGGATTTACTGGACGAGCCGGACGGCGAAGATCAGGAGCAGTTGCAGGCCTGGTTGTTACAGCGTGATGAGCTTGCCGGCGAAAAACTGCAACTGCAAAACCAGCAGTCGGCGCTTGAGCAACAGCTGCGCGAGCTGGAGCAGGGCCAGCATGGTTTACAGCAGCTATTGGCAGCCAAACAAAAACAAATTGAAAGCGCCAGACTCGATGCTGAAGGTTTCAGGGTCCGCGCCAACAATATGCTGGAGCTGTTAACAGAGCAAAAAGTGAATTTCCGTGAGCTGCAGCAAAATTTACCGCCGGATGCCACTGAATCTGTCTGGCAACAACAACTGGATAAAACCACTGAAGCATTAAACCGGCTTGGTCCCATTAACCTGGCGGCCATTGACGAATTTGCCCAGCAGGATGAGCGAAAACAATATCTGGACGCCCAGCATCAGGATTTAGTCAGTGCGCTGGACACGCTGGAAACCGCCATCCGCAAGATTGACCGCGAAACCCGGCAAAAATTTAAAGACACCTATGAACAGGTGAACTCGGGTCTACAAACATTGTTTCCGAAAGTGTTTGGCGGCGGCAGTGCTTACCTTGAATTAACAGATGAAGATTTATTGGAAACAGGGGTGAGTATTATGGCCAGACCCCCTGGTAAAAAAAACAGTACTATTCATTTATTATCAGGTGGAGAAAAAGCCTTAACAGCTTTATCATTGGTGTTCTCAATTTTCCGACTAAATCCGGCACCATTTTGCATGCTGGACGAGGTTGATGCTCCGTTGGACGACGCTAATGTAGGGCGTTTTTGTAATTTAGTCCGGGAGATGTCTGAAACGGTGCAATTTATTTATATCAGTCACAATAAAATTGCGATGGAAATGGCTGCACAGCTGATGGGGGTGACCATGCAGGAACCCGGCGTATCACGTGTAGTGGCAGTAGATGTGGAAGATGCCGTGAAAATGGCTCAAGCCTGACAGAACAAAAAGGTAAAAATGATGGCTGAAGAATTTCGTTATGCGTTAATTGTTGCAGGTGTATTAGGAATGGCGGCGCTGGTGATCCATGGTTTATGGAGTAACCGCAAACAAAACCACGAAGCAAAAAGCCGCTTTTTTGATGAAGAAAAACATAGCGAAGTGGCCGAAGGTTTTGATGAGTTTGGTGTCGGTAAAAAACGTAAACTGGCACCGGGCGAAAAACCACAGCCAAAACCGGAAATTGTTAAAGCGCCGCGCAGCGACCGTCTGCGTGAGCCGGTGAAAAAAATCCGTCGTCAGGAAGCTGAGCTGAGTGCAGCAGAGCGCTCAGAGCCTTCAATGTCCTTTAGCGCTGGCGCAGATGATGAACAGCAAACGTCTTATCAAATGGACGAGCAACAGCAACAGGCTGAGCCTGTGACCAATGAAGTATTAATTTTGTATGTGCTGATGCCGGAAGGGCAGGACATTAACGGCGCTATGTTATTGCCAAGCCTGCTGACCTTAGGTTTTAAATACGGGGAAATGAATATCTTCCACCGTCATCAGGATAGCGCCGGCTCAGGCGAAGTGTTATTTAGCCTGGCCAATATGTTTAACCCCGGCACCTTTGATTTGGAAGAAATGGACAAGCTGCATACCCGTGGTTTGAGCCTGTTTATGACCTTACCAGGACCTGGTGAAGCGCTGCAGAACTTTAACCTGATGCATAGTGCTGCAAAAAAACTGGCTGAAGAATTTGGTGGTCAGGTACTGGACGGTCAACGCAGCATGCTCACAGTACAAACAGTACGGCATTATGTGGAACGTATTCGCGAGTTCCAGCGCCAGCAACTGTTGCGTGGTTAATACTTTCCGGACTGCACTGTAAAAAACCGCCGTAAGGCGGTTTTTTTATTGTGCTGAGTGGGATCTGCTTGTCATGCTGATATCACAAAATTGTCATGTAAATATCCGGTGCTTTTAACGGTCTTTTCTAGGCTTGGTGCGCTATCAACCGATAGTGATTCTTATAAAAACACCAGGAACAGTTATGAAAAGTTTAATGTTATTGCCTCTGGGCTTATTGGTTTTCCCATCTTTGGCTGATCCGGTCTGGATCACGCTGGATCCGGCCACCGCGGCACAATTAAAAAACGCCCCTTATAACTTGCACCCGCGGGAAAATCTGCAGTTGCTGCAAAACCAGCATCCTATGCAGCAGACCGCAGGGGCAGTGCGCCTGCCGGTGCTGGCGCAAATTCAGGAAGAGGATATTGCGGCGCTCAGCAGCCAAATTCACCGTGAATTACACCGTTGTGGTGGTTTTATTGCCCATAACAGTCTGGAAGAAGCGATGGCGGCTGTGGCCAACCCGGTGTCGCTGGCTACTTTTAACGCACCGCCGCTCAGTCAGGGGACATTGGTGAACGCCAGTTTGCCCTTACTCAACAACGCCGGCATTGCCCAGACTATTGCCGATTTATCGGCTTTTACCAACAGGTATTACAACACTACTGTCGGCAAAAATGCCGCTGACTGGATAGCCAGCCAGTGGAGTAGCCTGGGTTCGGGGTTAAGCTGGGTCAGTGTCAGCCGCGTTAGTCACAGTGGTTACAATCAGCAGTCGGTGTTACTCACCATGACCGGCAGTGAAAGACCCAATGAAATTGTGGTGCTGGGCGGCCATCTGGATTCCATCAATCAAAGTGGCACCACTGAAAGTACCAGAGCGCCGGGTGCAGATGATGATGCTTCCGGTATTGCCACCCTGACCGATATTATCCGGGTGATGACCAGTCAGGGTCTGCGGCCCAAGCGCACTATCAAGTTTTATGGTTATGCCGCAGAGGAAGTTGGGCTTAGAGGCAGTAAAGATATTGCCAATGCAGCAGCAAGCGCAGGGCACAATATAGTGGCGGCTTTGCAGCTCGATATGACCAACTACAAAGGCAGTGCCGAAGATATAGTGCTGATCACCGACTATACCAATGCCTCATTAAACAGTTACTTACGTAGTCTCATCAGCACTTATCAGCCCACATTAAAGCAGGCCAATGATGTTTGTGGTTATGGCTGCTCTGATCATGCTTCATGGCACAATGCCGGTTTTGCTGCAGCTATGCCGTTTGAAGCCCGTTTTAACGGCTCTAACCCGCGCATTCACACCACAAACGACACACTTGCCAATTCAGACTCCAGCGCCTTACATGCGCTGAAGTTTGCCAAGCTGGGTTTGTCTTTTGCGCTGGAGCTGGGCAATGCCGGCAGTTCCACACCGCCACCTGGCAATAGCGGCCAATGGACTAATTTGGCGGCAAGTTCAGGCCAGTGGATTTATAAAACAGTGACAGTGCCGGCAGGTGCTACGTCCCTGCAGGTCAATAGCAGCGGTGGCAGCGGGGATGCCGATTTATATCTGCGCTTTGGCAGCAATCCAACCACCAGCAGCTATCAGTGCCGGCCTTATAAAAACGGCAATACTGAAAGTTGCAGTATCAGCAATCCACAGGCCGGCAGCTGGTATATTGGCCTGAGGGCTTACAGCAGCTTCAGTGGGGTCACTTTAAGCTGGCAGCAAAACTAATCTGGTTGCGCCAAAGGGGCTATGCCCCTTTTAATCAGGGGAGCTCACTGCTCATTTTTACCTGGGGGGCTCTGCCCCTTTTGGCAGCATCTTTGTTATTGAAAGGGCCAGGCTGACTCCTTTTGAGTTCACAATGCCAGCGCCCGTTATTATTTGTACAGTTGAGTTGTACACAGACAATGCAGCAGCTTTTGCCTCTTGCACTCAGCCTAACTAGCCCCCATGCTATAGCCCATCAAAAAAAGCCCGACCTTGTGAATGTGATGACTCAGATAAATTCTTCCGATGCGGCCAAAGTGCAGATAGCAAAGCTGCGCGCGCAAATTAATCAGCATAATTATCAATATTATGTGCTGGATAACCCCAGCATTCCCGACGCCGATTTTGATCTGCTGTTTAGGCAATTACAACAGCTGGAACAGCAGTTTCCTGAGCTGGTGACTGCAGATTCGCCAACCCAGCGTGTCGGCGCCAAACCTTTGGATAAATTTGGGCAGGTGCAACATCAGGTGCCGATGTTGTCGTTGGACAACGCTTTTGCCGATGAGGATTTTCTGGCCTTTTATCAGCGCATGGCTGACCGGCTGGATCAACAAACAGAATTTAGTTTCTGTGCCGAGCCTAAGCTCGATGGTTTAGCCGTCAGCATCCGTTATGAAAACGGGCAGCTGGTGCAAGCTGCTACGCGCGGTGACGGTTACACCGGCGAAGATATTACCAGCAATATCAAAACCATCCGTTGTATTCCGCTCTGTTTACAAGGGGATTTTCCAGCAGTGCTGGAAGTGCGCGGCGAAGTTTTTATGCCGCTGGCCGGTTTTGAGCGTATGAATGAAGAGGCAAAACAAAAGGGTGACAAGGTGTTTGCCAACCCGCGTAACGCAGCTGCCGGCAGCTTACGCCAGCTTGACCCGAAAATTACTGCCAGTCGGCCATTGAGCTTTTACGCTTATGCGGTGGGGGCGGTACAGGACCCGGACAACAAGCTGGATAACCAGAGCCATTATCAGCGTTTACAGCAATTAAAAAGCTGGGGCTTGCCGGTGTGTCCGGAAATTCGTTTATGCAAAGGTGCCAACGAAGCGCTTGAGTATCATCAGAGCATTGGCGAAAAACGCAGCAGTCTGCCTTATGAAATTGATGGGGTGGTGCTCAAAGTCGACAGTCTGGCGCAGCAATTGGCGCTTGGTTTTGTGTCCCGGGCGCCGCGCTGGGCCATTGCTTTTAAATTTCCGGCGCAGGAAAAAACTACCCGTTTGCTGGACGTGGAATTTCAGGTGGGCCGCACCGGCTCTATCACGCCGGTGGCAAGGCTGGAGCCGGTCAGTGTCGGTGGGGTTACTGTATCCAACGCCACTTTGCACAATCAGGATGAAATTCAAAGGTTAGGCATTCAGATTGGCGACACTGTGATAGTACGCCGCGCCGGTGATGTGATCCCACAAATTGTTGCTGTGGTGCCAGAACTGCGTGAACAAAGCCGGGAAATCGTGTTTCCCAGCCAGTGTCCGGTTTGTCAGTCGGATATAGAGCGGGTAGAAGGCGAGGCTGTGAGCCGTTGTAGCGGCGGGTTATATTGCCCGGCGCAGCAAAAAGAAGCGCTGAAACACTTTGTGTCGCGTAAAGCGCTGGATGTTGAAGGTTTGGGCGACAAGCTGATAGAGCAGCTGGTGGACGAAGGTCTGGTGCATACCCCTGCTGATATTTTTAAGCTGGATATGCCGGCGCTGGTGGGGTTGGAGCGAATGGGTGAAAAGTCGGCACTGAAGCTGCTGGCCGCTATCAACAACGCTAAAACCACCACACTGCCACGTTTTATTTATGCCTTGGGGATCCGTGATGTCGGTGAAGCCACGGCACTGAATTTAGCTAATCATTTTCGCAGCTTAGAAGCATTACAGCAGGCCACATTAGAGCAACTGCTGGCAGTTGCCGACGTGGGCGCGGTAGTCGCTGGCCGTTTGTTACATTTTTTCCAGGATACACATCAGCAGCAGGTGATCAGTGATTTAGTCGCTGTAGGACTGCACTGGCCGGAAATAGCCGCCAAAGCTGAAGTTGCACAGCCGCTTGCAGGCCAAACCCTGGTGTTAACCGGTACTTTAACGGCAATGGGGCGGGATGAAGCCAAACACAAACTGCAGCAATTAGGCGCGAAAGTGGCAGGCTCGGTGTCGGCCAAAACCCATGCGGTGATTGCAGGGGATAACGCTGGTTCTAAACTGGCCAAGGCCGAAGAGCTGGGTGTGGCGGTCTGGACAGAAGAGCAGATGCTGGCGCTTTTTGCTGAGCATGGCCTTTAACAGGAGCACGGGCTTTAAAATGAGGTCTTGCAGTAACAAGTGTCCGCTGCGCCTGGACTATGATGTCAGAGCCTTGCGGTTAGCGCCTGCTATAGTGGCACGCATGTGGCTGGCCACAAGCGGGGGCGCTGGCCACCGATGACAGAACAACCGAAAAAATATGCCGAGCTGCCGCTGCTGGACGCTGATGGTTTACATCGGGTACCAAACCGCTTGTATTTGTTATTGCTGTTGCTGCTTCGCCCTTATATCTGCTGGCTGCTGACTTTAACTTTGCCGGCGGACCAGCGTTCGATGCTGGGCTGGATTTATCCACAAAGTGCCGATTTTGTCCGGGCTTGTCTGATTTGTCTGCCGGTTTTGCTGGTATTTGCGGCCCTGACCCAAAGAGTGCCTTATGACAAAAAACTCAGGCGTGGCCGGGCGAAAAAATTCTGGTTTTTTATCTGGCGGCATAGCAAATGGTTGCTGCTGCCGGTAGTAGCGGTAGATTTATACTGGACTATCAGCCACTTGCCACCTTTTGTTGCCCTGAACGCACCCTGGTTGCTGTTGGCGCCGTTGTTTTTAGTGCTGGCCTTGGCTTGGTTGCTGAGCAGTAAAAAACTACCGCTGGTGTTTGCTGAATGGCCGGAAAATAAAGAACAAGCTGACAGTAAAAACGAACAAGCCAGCAGCTAAGATGGCGTTGATTAGCGGGCGAACACCGCTGGATGTTTGAGCTTCAGCTGCTCAAAACGGCGGTTTTGCTCCGGATCCAGTTTGCCTTTTTCTATCGTGCGCAAACAGGCCTGGGTCAGATGCTGACGTTTTTGTGGTGGCAGTAAATGTTCCGGCGCCGTCAGCATACTTTGTAATAAGTTCAGCGCTATGCCGCTGTTGCGCGGCAATAACCGGAATGCATGTTCAAAAGCGGCCAGCGCAGCCTGCCAGTTGCCATGCTGAAAATGCATAACGGCAATATTGTTCAGCTCACGCGGTGGTGTGGTCAGTTCAGCTCTTTCGTTACTTTCCTGCTGCAAATAACTTTTCAGATAAGGATCGGTTTGCTGCTGCTGACAATAACGGGTGATTTGTTCAAACCATTGTCTGGACGCCTGGCTAAGTCCAACCTCATGTAAAGCTTTGGCTTTATCCAGCGCAGCTTCCAGGTTGTCGATCACTATGTTGTTATGATCAAGTTCAGCCAGCAGTTTTTTGGCTTTGTCTTTTTGATCTTTTAAATACAACAACCGCGCCTGCACCACCAGTTGCTGCTCTTTGGTGTCGGCATCGGGGAACTGTGATTTCAGATTACTGAGGCAATCGTTTGCCTGTTTGCTGAGTTTGTTGGTTTCACCGTCTTCATCCAGACTGACGGCAAAATCAATGCAGGCGCGCGCCAGATTTAAATACAGCTCTGGCTGCTCATACATTGAATAACGGGCAAATTTCACCATGTCGCGGGCGGCTTTATATTGCCTTTCGTAATCGTGATTAAGCCTCGACAGTTGCTGCAGCTTTTGCTGGCGGAATAAATTACGTGGTGCCAGTGAAGTGGCCTGCTCCAGATGTTGTTGCGCCAGCTCAAATTCTTCGCGGCGAAACTCAAGTTCGGCCAGCTGCTCCAAAGCAAAGAGCCTGGTTTCACCTTTTTGTTCCAGCTGCTGCATTTCTGCCGTGGCCTGGGCGACATCACCTTTGGCCAGCAAGGTTTTCACCAGCCCCATCCGGGCCCAGTTAAAGGGCTGCACGGCCAGTACAGAGCGGAAAAACAGCTGGGCTTTGTCATAATCGGCCAGCTGTAATAACAAATCACCTTTAAAGCGTAATAACACCGGCACCAGTTTGGGGTTCTGACCTTCGGCCAGCATGTGATCCAGCTGCTGCAGGGCGCGGTCGAGCCGGTTTTGCTCCAGCCACTGGTAAATCGGCATCAGCTCCTGTTTGCGTTTAAGCACCCGTTCGATCCGGTTCTGCAGATCGCGCATGGTGTAAGGTTTGGCAAGAAATTCATCAGGTTGTAGCTCCAGTACACTGTAAACCAGGGATGGGTCAGTCTCGGCACTGATAAAAATAAAGCCGGTGCTGAGTTTTTGAATGCGCCGTACTTTTAATTCTTCATACAGCTGGTAACCGTCTTTACCCTGTTGCAGATTGAAGGAGCAAATAATCAGATCAAACTGGCGGTCATTGCACATTTGCAAAGCGGATTGGGCTTTGTCGGTAAAATGCACCTGGGTATAACCGAGCTTTTCCAGCGCAAAACGCAGATAGTTCTGTGCCAGTGCCTGCTCGTCGATGATCAGAATTTTAATTTCTCGGCTGAGGTTTTGATCCATCAATAGGCCAGCGGGTCTGATAGGAGATAATTGGTACTATAGCAGGACAGAACTGACGATGAAACAGGCACTTGAGCGCTGTGTCTTTGGTGCGTTTTTTACATTCTGCTGACAGATGGTTACAGCTTAAAGCCGGTGCTCTGGCTAGGCTGGAGCCAAACCATCACCGGAGATCAAGATGAACTACAAAGCGTATTGCTGTTTACCATTCTTGCTGTTGGCAGGTTGCAAAGTGCAATTCACCACTGTCGATGAAGACGCAGAATTTGACTATCAATTTAATCTGGGCGCACAGGGCTGGCAGGCCGGTTTTGCCGACTATCCACCTGACAATGCTGATATTTATCAGCTCGATGCCGGCATTAAAACTTTGCCGGCAGGTTTTAGCGGCACTGGCTTTATGTTATCCGGCCATAACCGCAGCGACGATTTATTTATGTATATGAAACGCCGTATCAGTGGGCTGGAGCCTTCGACCCGTTATCAGGCCAGTGCCAAGGTAACTTTGTTGTCCCACAGTGGTGCTGGTTGTGTAGGTATTGGCGGCGCGCCGGGTGAGTCGGTGTATCTGCATTTTGGTTATGCCGATATAGAGCCAAAACAACAGGGTTATACCCTGAATGTCGCCAAAGGGAATCAAAGTCAGGACGGCGCTCAGTCTAAAGTGCTGGGCAATATTGCGGTCACGGGCGTGCCTTGTGATGGCAGCAAGTATCAGGCAAAAACGATCAGTTCAGCTGCTGATAAAAGGCTGACCTTTACCAGTGACAGCAGCGGTGCGGTTTGGATCTTCATCGGTACTGATTCAGGTTATGAAGGTAAAACCACCTTGTTTTATCAAGGTATTGAGTTAAAGCTGACGCCTGTTTTGTAGTTTACACGGATGAGTTGTTATGAATAACAGCTTTATGTGCAATGTGATGGTGCAATAAATAAGTGGCTGCAGCGACTAAGTTCCGACCTGGTTGCTAACTGAAGTTCTGGCAAGGAGATATTAAAAGATATGGTGGATGGTACTGGGATCGAACCAGTGACCCTCGCCTTGTAAGGGCGATGCTCTCCCAGCTGAGCTAACCATCCGCTGGATATATCAAGAAGTTATGGTGGATGGTACTGGGATCGAACCAGTGACCCTCGCCTTGTAAGGGCGATGCTCTCCCAGCTGAGCTAACCATCCTGGGGAAAACTGCTATTGATTGGTGGATTGTACTGGGTTCGAACCAGTGACCCCCGCCTTGTAAGGGCGGTGCTCTCCCAGCTGAGCTAACAATCCGCTGGATAATCAATAAGAACGTTATGGTGGATTGTACTGGGTTCGAACCAGTGACCCCCGCCTTGTAAGGGCGGTGCTCTCCCAGCTGAGCTAACAATCCGCTGCAACGTTCGGCCGTCATTATAGGGGGCAAGCAAATGCTGTCAATGATATTTTTTCATTTTGCAGCTGTCTGCTGTAAAAGTAGTCATTTTTGCCATTTTGCGGATAATTGGCGTGGATCTGTGGCTCAAGAGCAGTGCAAGAGCCGCCCCGGATTGTTACAATAGCGCCATTATTTGTTGCCTCATATCTGGATGTATTATGTCGATTGTTACCCGTTTTGCGCCAAGCCCAACAGGTTATCTGCATGTTGGTGGTGCCCGTACTGCGTTATTCAGCTGGTTATATGCCAGAAAAACCGGTGGTACTTTTATTCTGCGTATTGAAGACACTGACTTAGAGCGTTCAACTCAAGAGTCGGTGGATGCCATTTTAGATGGCATGAACTGGCTGGGGCTGGACTGGGATCAGGGCCCGTTTTATCAAACCAAACGCTTTGATTTGTATAAAGAAGTGGTGGCTCAGCTGCTGGCTGAAGGCAAAGCTTATAAGTGTTTTTGCACAGTGGAAGAAGTAGACGCTATGCGTGAAGCACAAATGGCGGCTGGCGAAAAACCAAAATATAACGGCATGTGGCGTGACCGCACCGACCATCCAACCGACAAACCTTATGTGATCCGGTTTAAAAACCCACAAGAGGGTGTGGTGGTCATTGACGACCTGATCAAAGGCCGCATTGAAGTTGCCAACGCTGAACTGGACGACTTAATTATCGCCCGCAGTGACGGCACCCCAACTTACAACCTGACAGTCGTTGTTGACGACTGGAAAATGGGCGTGACCCACGTGATCCGTGGTGATGACCATGTGAACAACACACCACGTCAGATGAATATTCTGTCGGCGCTGGGCGCAGAATTGCCAAAATACGCTCACGTACCGATGATTTTGGGTGACGACGGTAAACGTTTGTCCAAACGTCATGGTGCTGTTGGTGTGATGCAATACCGCGACAACGGTTATCTGCCACAGGCCTTATTAAATTATCTGGTACGTTTAGGCTGGTCACATGGCGATCAGGAAATTTTCAGCCTGGACGAGCTGGTAGAAATTTTTGATTTATCTGCCTGTAACCGCGCGCCTTCAGCTTTTAACACTGAAAAACTGCAATGGTTAAACCAGCATTACATCCGTACTCTGCCTGCTGCTGAAGTGGCAAAACACTTAGCGTGGCACATTCACGAGCAAAAACTGGATATCAGCAAAGGCCCAAGCCTGGAGCAGCTGATTGCTGTGCAGGGCGAGCGGGTAAAAACCTTAAAAGAGCTGGTGGAAGTGAGCCGCTATTTTTATGAAGACTTCAGTGACTTTGAAGAAAATGCCGCGAAAAAACACTTACGCCCGGTTGCAGCAGAACCACTGCAGGCTGTTGCACAACATTTAGCGGCACTTAGTGACTGGAATGCAGAAACTGTGCACGCTGCTATTAACGCCGCAGCCGAAAGCCTGGGTCTGGGCATGGGTAAAGTGGGCATGCCACTTCGGGTTGCTGTCACTGGCGGTGGCAATTCACCTTCGCTGGATGTAACCCTGGCGCTCATTGGCAAGGAGCGCAGCCTGGCCCGTATTGAGCAGGCGCTTGCTTTTATTAAAGCGCGCGGCGACGCCGCTTAACTGCTCATTAGCGGCAAAAAAGCCAGTCGCTGACTGGCTTTTTTATGTTTCAGAGATTGAGCAACGCGAATTTTTTAATCTGAAAGAGCAGAGCTGATTTTTAAACTAAAACAGCAGAGCTGATTTTTTTAGTTAAAACAGCTGATTTAAAAAGCAATATTTGTATTGCTGGCCTGCAAATGTCAGCAAGCTGTGGTTCAGATGTGGTGGTTAAACTGCGCATCTTTGTTTGGCTGTAAAAGGAAATGGGTATGTCGTTGCGCATGTGGGGAGCAACTTTGTGGTTGGGTGTGAGTGCCGTTTTTACTGTACCGGCACAGGCTGCAACAGCAGTTTTATTAAATAATGTGGTGGCTTTGCCTTATGGTCAGAGCCAGTTGCCGCCAGAGCGGTTAAAGCCGGGGCAAACCTATCAGCAGTTAAAGCAAGTTGATAACTTCGATAATACCGGGGGAGATGATTTTAAACCCTGGGCCGGCGATGTTGAGCTGGGTTTGGTGCTCAGCAGTGGCAATACCGAATCAACAGCGATTCGTGCCAATGCTGAACTGCTGCATGAAATGAAAGATTTCCGGAACAAATACCTGATCCAGACTTTATTACAGCGCAACAGCCAGTTTGATGATGAAACCAATACCAAAACCCGTTACACCACGGGTCAGCGGATCAACCTTGTCGGCCAGAGTAACTATAAGTTCTACCGCAGTGAACACAGTATCTTCGGCCGTGCTGCTTATTTAAATGACCGTTTTGGTGCTTTCCACGAGCAAGCCTCTGTAGCCGCAGGCTATGCCAAAAGGTTGTATGAAGAAGGAGACAGTTACTGGGACTTTGAAACAGGCCCTGGTTTTGCCCATCAGGAAACCTCGGATGGCCAGCGCAGTACAGGTATTATCTGGTTTGTCGCAACGAACCTCGATTACGCCTTTAGCGAAACCAACAGTTTCCGTCAGGCATTGGAATGGTCGGTATCCCTGGATGGTAAAAACTCCAGCTGGCAAAGCCGCAGTGTTTTAACCTCACAAGTCAGTGGCCAGTTGTCGATGCGGTTAAGTTTTGTGATGAAATACGACTCGAGCCCCGGTGAATTCCGCCAGAAAACCGATACTGAAACCTCTGCCACACTGGTGTATTCGTTCTGACCCCCTTGTGTTTTTGCAGTATAAAAAAAGGAGCTGAAATCAGCTCCTTTTTACTTTGTTAGAATTTACGCTGACACTCAGGCTGACGCCGTCAATGCCAGGTGCAAATTAATGCAATACCCGTGCTTTTAAAGTGCCTGGGATGGCTTTGAGTTCATTCAGCGCCAGCTCGTGATCCAGGCTGTCGATGTCGATCACCACATAACCAATTTCAGCGTTGGTTTGCAGATACTGACCCGAAATGTTGATGCCATGTTTGGCAAAAGCTTCGTTGATTTTGGTCAGCATACCAGGCTGGTTTTTGTGGATATGTAATAAACGTGACCGGCCTTTGTGCTCTGGCAACGACACTTCAGGGAAGTTGACTGCAGAGAGGGTAGAGCCATTGTCCGAGTATTTCACCAGTTTACCGGCCACTTCATAACCGATGTTTTCCTGTGCTTCCTGAGTCGAACCCCCGATATGTGGTGTTAAAATCACATTGTCAAAAGCACGCAGTGGCGATTCAAACTCTTCGTCATTGCCGGTAGGTTCAACCGGGAATACGTCAATAGCAGCACCCGCCAGTTTTTTCTCGGCCAAAGCGCGGGCTAAAGCGTCAATATCCACCACAGTGCCGCGGGAAGCGTTGATCAGAATTGAGCCTGTTTTCATCAGATCCAGCTCAGCTTCACCAATCATATTCTGGGTTTGTGGGGTTTCAGGCACGTGTAACGTAACAACGTCTGAAGTTTTTAATAACGTAGATAAATCAACCTGAGTGGCGTTACCCAGTACTAATTTGTCTTCAATATCATAGAATTGCACCCGCATGCCGATGTTCTCAGCCATAATCGACAGCTGAGTTCCAATGTGGCCATACCCAATAATACCCAGGGTTTTGCCACGGGCTTCATAAGACTGGGTGGCGGTTTTTTGCCATTCACCACGGTGGGCAGCAGCGTTACGTTGCGGAATACCGCGTAACAACATAATAATTTGCCCCAGCACTAGCTCAGCGACAGAGCGGGTATTGGAGAAAGGGGCGTTAAAAACCGGAATGGCACGTTTTAAAGCCGCGTCTAAATCCACCTGATTGGTGCCGATACAAAAACAACCAATGGCCACCAGTTTACCGGCTTCTTCCAGCACTTTTTCAGTCAGCTGGGTGCGTGAGCGGATGCCAATAAAATGCACATCTTTGATTTTTTCAATCAGCTCTGCCTCAGACAAAGAGGTCTTCAGATATTCGATATTGCTGTAACCCTGGTTTTTAAAAGTTTGCACTGCACTCTGGTGCAGGCCCTCTAATAACAGGATTTTTATTTTGTCTTTGGGCAGTGAATATTTTTCCATTTTTCCTATCTCTTCAATGTTGCAAAATTTGGTGCAGCACAGGCGCTTTAAATAATTATAAAAAATCAGCGTCCTGCTTGTTGTTATCGGGTGGACCCTGTTGTTGCTGCAAAAAGCCGGTATTGGCTACCGGCAAGGTATTTTCGGGTGATTAAAATGCGTTTCAGGATAACACCTGAGTGCCTTCGGCAGTACCGACCAGCACCAGATCGGCGCGGCGCATCGCAAAAATACCATTACAAACCACACCGGTGATTTGGTTGATTTGTTGCTCCAGCGCAATAGGATCAACAATCTTTAAATCAAACACATCCAGAATAATATTGCCGTTGTCGGTGACGACTTTGTCACGCCACACCGGACGGCCGCCGAGCTTGGCAAGCTCACGCGCCACATAGTTACGCGCCATTGGAATGACTTCGACCGGCAGTGGGAATTTACCCAGCACATCCACCTGTTTGCTGGCATCCACAATACAAATAAATTTATCCGCCACTGCGGCCACAATTTTTTCGCGGGTTAAAGCGGCACCGCCACCTTTAATCATGTGGTGCTGCGGGTTAATTTCGTCCGCACCGTCCACATAAACGCTAAAACTGTCGACATCGTTTAAATCCAGCACTTCAATGCCAAGGGCACGCATTTTTTCGGTGGATTGTACTGAGCTCGACACCGCACCTTGGATGTCATTTTTGATGGTGGCTAAAGCGTCGATAAAATGATTGACGGTAGAACCAGTTCCAACACCCACCACAGTGTGGCGTGGCACGTATTCCAGCGCAGCCCAGGCTGCATTTTTTTTCATT